>OCZT010007122.1_pt1 | contig 11010 bp, 6 predicted proteins | sample 1539031 | NCBI WGS metagenome assembly OCZT01 (sample SAMEA3539308, study PRJEB22396) | soil metagenome | biome: tundra; feature: field; material: soil | place: USA | collected 2010-05 | depth 0.15 m
CCCGTTCGACCACTTCCAGCCCAGACCCGCGATCCAACCAGTGCAGAGCACGGCCAATGGTCACGATGTCAAACAATCCGCCGGCGGGAAAATCCTCGATGCGGCCTAAGGTCTGATTGAAGAAGGATACGGCACGGAGCTGTGAAGCTCCATGCCGCATGGTTGTCAGAAGGAGATGCGGGCGCCAAGCTGAATGACGCGCGGACCGCCGGGGCCTAACTGGCTGTACACGCTGGTCGGCTTCCCGAAGCCGGTATCGAGCGAAATCGATTCCGGCGTGTAGGTGCCATTCCCGTTGTAGCTGGGCAGCGTGAGGTTCGCTCCAAAGTCCTTCGACGCAAAGTTGGGGTGGTTGAAGATGTTGTAGGTTTCGCAGCGCAGCTGAATCGAGCGCTCCTGCTTGCCGGGCAGTGGGATGTTCTTGAACAGCGACATATCCCAGGTCTGCATTCCACCCGCGCGCAGACGGTCCGGCGTGCCGGGGTCAGGATGACCGATGGCGGGCAGAATCGGTTTGCCATTTGTGTCGACACTGAGGTTGACAGGCGGAGCCTTGCTGTACTGACGTCCGCCGTCGAACTGGTTAGCTGGAACCCAGATCTGCGTCCAGTTCGGCGTGCCGGTCATGAAGTTCGAGAGACCAGAGAGCTCGTAGTTATCCGTGAGCAATCCGAGCCAGTGCGGCCCGCCGAAGTGCTTCACCACACCGGGAATATCCCACACATAGTTGACGGCGGCAACGTTGCGGCGATCCCACGACGCGACCTGGTAGTTGTAGAGCCGCGGGTTGAAGGGATCGACGAAGCCGTTGTCGTTTGACTCCGTGGTCATCGACTTCGACCACGTGTAAACCGCGCCGAAGGTAAGGCCCTTGCTGAAGCGGCGCTGCAGAGAGGCCTGCAGGCCGTTGTAGTTGGCCGTACCGTTGAACTTGGTGAACGGAAGCTGGTCGTAGCCCCAGTAAGGAGCCAGGTAGTCAGACGCAAAGGCATACTGGCCGCTGAAGCTGTAGCCGGCAGCAGCATACTCGGCCGGAAGGTTCGGTTCCACATTCGGTACAACGCCGCCGGGGAAGTTCGCAGGGTTCTGCGCTGCCTTGCTGAACGCCGTTCCGTAGGGAATCGTGTTGATGTCGTAGTTGGTGATGAGGTGGCGCGACTCGGTGCCCACGTAGGCAATGTCGTACGAAATGCCCCAGCCTGCCTCGCGCTGTACACCGAGAGAGTAGCTATACACAGTCGGGACCTGGCCGCTGCGCTGCACACCCGTAATTGAGCTAAGCGTGCCCGGCGACGACTGCGGCGCATTCGAAATCTGGCTAAAGTTCAGATACGTCGGCGAGCTGATCGACGGCGTGGTTTCAAGCAGCGGGTTGTTGAAGGCCGGGTTGAAGACCAGGTTGCCTTCTTCGCGGTCATGCGACATGCCGAAGCCGCCGCGCAGCACGCCCTTGTGGTCGCCCGTCGGATCCCAGGCAAAGCCAATGCGCGGTTCCGGCATGATGCCACGATCATCCCATCCGCCTTTCGGAATGGTGTGATTGGAGGCGTAGGCCATACCTTCGAGCGGATTGCCGGTGTCAGGAATCGGGTTGCCGCTGCTGGGATCAATGTGGATCGCATTGTTCTGTACGTATAACGAGGGGTCGAAGAGCGCGATCTGGTTCTTGTCGTCATATTGCGGCGGAATCCACACGAAGCGCACACCGTAGTCCAGCGTGAAGCGCGGCGTAATCTGCCACGTGTCCTGCAGGTAGAACTCAAGCTGGTTATAGCGGAAGTAGCCAATAGGCCGCGAGCTCGACTGATCGAAGGACTGGAAGTCGCCGAGCAGCGCGCTGGCAAAGGGCGAACCCAGGTTGGAAGCGCAGTTCGTCGCACTGATCGACGTGGCGCAGTTGTTAAAGCTGAACTGGCCATTCGAGTTGCCCCACGCAATCTGGTCCTTGCGGTTGCGCTGGTAGAAGACGCCGAACTTCATGGTGTGGTTCGACTTCACCCAGGTCAGGTTGTCGTTCACGTTGATGGTAGTGTTGGCCTGATACCACGGCGTGGCGCCAAAGTAGGACCATGCGTAGCTCTGACCGTTGCCGCCGTAGCCCACGTCAGGAATCGACGTGGTGCTGGTCACCGGGAAGAGCAGCGGCAGATTGATGTTGTTGGCGCCAACGGAGAGGTTGCCATTGTTGCCGGTGGTATCGGAGCGGTATTCGCTGGGGCCTACGCTCACTTCGTTCAGCAGGTTCGAACGCAGCGTGCTGGTCAGGTCAACCGCAAGGTTCCAGCCGTTCTGCGTATTGAGGCAGCCGCCGACGATCTGCACTTCGCCGTCGCAGGGCAGACCGAGCTGGCCCACCGGAGCGACGGTTGACTGGTAGTTGCCAATCCAGCGGGCGAAGATACGCTCGCCGGGAGTGATCTGGTAGTCAGCGCGGCCAATGTACTCATGGCGCGGATTCTCGAACGAAAGCGCATCCACGCGGTTGTAGGAGTCCTGCACGGTGCCGTAGCCGGAGACGTTCGGCTGAACGTAAAGCTTGTACACCGCCTGTATGGCCGTGTTGATGTCGCCCGAAGCGATCTTGTTGCCCGCGTAGGCAGTACCGGTGCCGGGCTTATAGATGGTGAGCGGATTGCCGGTGCTGTCGATGCTCTGCGAAAAGTCGCCCGAGCGCTCGGCCGTGGTGGGCACATAGTAGGAGTTCGTGCCGCCGGGCACCAACTGCTGGTAGTGCTCGGTCGAGAAGAACCAGTAGACCTTGTTCTTCTTGATCGGGCCACCGAGGGCGATGCCTTCCGTGTTGTAGCGGTAGAGCTGCTTGGGAATGTCGTTGAAGTTGTTGTACCAGCCGGTCGCGTTCATGCCGTCATTGCGATGGAAGAAGTGCGCGTTGCCGTGCAGGGTGTTGGTTCCGCCCGCGGAGACCACGGAAATCTGGCCGCCCGAGGCCTTACCGTATTCCGCCTGGTAGTTCGAGGTGAGCACCTTCACTTCCGAGATGGCGTCGGGGTTAATCGTCACGTGCGTGCCGCCGTTGTTGCCGGTATCCACGTCGGAGGTGCCGTCGAGCGTGAACTCATGCGAGTTGGCGCGCGTGCCATTGATGTTGTAAGAGTCGATGCCGCCGGTGCCCGAGGCTCCGAACTGGCCCACACCGGCCACGCCGGGAATCAGCCGCAGGTAATCGAGAACGTTGCGGCCGTTGGTGGCCACCTCTTCGAGCTGCTGACCGGTAATCAGGTCCGAGCGATCGCCGGAGTTGGCCTGCACCTGGAGTTGGCCGGTATCGGCCGTAACGGTAACCGAGCTGGCTGTCGCCCCAATTTGCAGGGTAAAGATGCCGGCGTTCAGATTGTCGGCCGCGTTCAGGATCACTCCCGACTTCGAGAGCGTTCCAAATCCCGGCGCCGTCACCTGGATGTTGTAAGTTCCTGGGGGCAAGTTGGGGAGCGAAAACGAACCGGTGGAACTGGCGGTTCCGGTGCGTGTGATTCCTTTGGAAGATTCAGTAGCTGTAATTGTCGCAGTGGGAATAAGGGCTCCGGTGGGATCCTGTACAGAGCCGAAGATTGTGCCTGAAGTCACCTGCGCCCGCAGAGCGGGTACCAGACTGAAGGCGGCCGTCAGAATCAGGAACAGGCAGAGCACCCGCCCGATCCAACCGCAGTGCGGCCGTGCCGATCCACGGGGAGCCGGTGGCAGCTTGCCTTTCTCGTACAACATATTTTCTCCTGCTGCGTCATTCGCAAAACGCACTTCAACTTCAACGTCGATGAGATTCATTTCGTTGGCCTCGGTTGCGGATCCCAGCGTCTATTGCCGGGAAATCTACAACCGGATGACCCTAGGCCCCAGATGAAACGACGGTCTTGACGGCATGCCGAGGAAATTCTGATGATTTTCTGATGGAGTTTAAAGTGGTGGAAAATAAAGAGTTAGTAGATTGACCTCCCAATGATAAACTTAATGCGATGCCGGTTGATCTGCCTTTCAAGGGAAAGTTTTTCGTTGCCGACTGGACTGTCGAACCCGAGTTGAACATGATTTCAGACGGCATTAGGACCATTCACCTTGAACCGAAGGTGATGAGGGTCTTGGTGCAACTGGCGACATCCCCAGGGCACGTTCTGAGCAAAGAGCGTTTGATCGAGACTGTTTGGCCGGATACCTTCGTCAGCGATGATGCGCTCACCCGGTGTATTTCAGTGCTCCGCCGCGAGATGCGGGACGACTCGCATTCTCCTCGCTACATCCAGACAATCCCCAAAGGGGGCTACCGGCTGGTAGCCGAAGTGCGCCGCTTCGATCACGAGGCGCAAGAGGGCACGAATCTTTCAAACCCAGTCCAGGCAACCGCAGTCCAGGCCACCGCAGATGAGGCGCCAACGGCTGCGCCCACCCAGGATCTCAGGCCGACTGCGCTTCCCGTTTCCACAGCCGGATTGGCAAGCAGTGCCCAAGCGAGTCCCGGAGTACATCCAAAGACTCCGCGAAGTTTATGGCCAGTTGTAGCCATTCTGGTCTTGGCCGTGGCTGCAACCATCGGGTACCTGACGTGGCGAGCGCGCTCTCGCCCCACGCTTCTGGCATTCAGAGTGATTCCTCTCACGTCGTATTCCGGACAGCAGGCTCAGGCCTCGTTTTCACCCGGCGGAACTAGTGTCGTATTTGTTTGGGAAAGAACCGAGGACGGCAGCCGCAACCTGTTTATTAAACAGATCGGCAGCGAGACATTATTGCGTCTCACCCATTCGCCGGAGTCGGACTACTCCCCCGTCTGGTCTCCCGATGGAACTAGAATTGCATATTGGGCTGACACCGGCAAAGGCTTGGGTCTCTATTCGATCTCAAGCCTCGGAGGACAGCCCCAAAAACTTTACACCCCGCAGGGGAGGGTGCATTGGGAACAGCGGGCGCTTTCCTGGTCTCCCGATGGCAAGTCTTTGATCTTCCCGGATGGCGCGCCATCGTCCATCTATATGCTTCCCCTGGACACACTTCAGGCGCACCCCATCACGACTCCGCCGCACGTATGGGATGGCGATGTGAATCCAGCATTCTCACCCAACGGCAGTCAGATCGCGTTCGTCCGCGCCATCGAGAGCGCGGTGCGCGATATCTATGTTGTTCCCACGGCGGGAGGTGCTCCGCGGCAGGTCACCCACGACAGGCGGCTCGTCGAAAGCCTGAGCTGGACTGCGGACGGAAACGGAATCATTTTATCTTCGGATCGCGGGGGGAAATTCGCACTCTGGAAAGTATCCCTGCGCGGCGGTGAAGCGCAACGATTGCCGGTGGGTGTCGAGGATGCATACCAGCCTGCAGTTTCTCCCACCAATCATTCTCTGCTCTACACCGAGAGTTCAGCTACATGGAACATCCTGGGCCTGCGCATGCGCGCGAGCCGCGAATCCAGCAGGCACCGAGAGGTGGACAAGCCCGCAGCGATCGTTTCTTCCACGCAGCAGGACTCTGCTCCATCCTTTGCTCCCGACGGTTCGCGGTTTGCATTTCAAAGCTGGCGATCTGGAGCGCAGGAATTGTGGATTGCTTCCCGCGATGGTCTCACCCTGCGGCAGCTCACCTGGGGCGGACGCGGGCTCACCGGCAGCCCGTCTTTTTCTCCGGACGGTCAGCAGGTGGCTTTCGACTCCAGGCCCGAGGATCATTCGCACATCTTTGTTGTTGCGGGTGCCGGCGGCGCGCCGCGAGAGCTGACCACCGGCAACTCGAACGATATTCTGCCGCGTTGGTCGGCCGACGGGAAGTTCATTTATTTCGCATCGAACCGTGGCGGCATCTGGCAATCGTGGAAGGTTCCGGTTGGCGGCGGTCAGCCACAGCAGGTCACTATGAACGGCGGATATCTCGCCATGGAATCGCCTGACGGAAAGTGGCTCTATTTCACGAAGGATAACGACTCCGGTCTTTGGAAGATGCCTTCGGGCGGCGGTCCGGAGACGCACATTTTGCCCCAACCGGCAGGCGGCTTCTGGGGCTACTGGGCCGTCACAATTTCCGGCATCTATTTCCTCGATGCCAGCCAGCCGATATGGCACATCCAGTTCTATGAGCCCGCGACAGGTAAAATCTCCACCGTCGCGACTCTGGACCGGCATCCCCCACCGTACTCCGGAATCAGCGTCGATCGCGATGAGGATCAGTTGCTGCTCACTGACGAGGTGAACGCCAGCAGCCACATCACCCTCGTACAGAACTTTCCCTGAAGCTGCGAGTCCACGCCGCCGGCACTCGCGGGACGCATGGGATGCAATCTCCTGGCAACATAAGTGCGGCGTTGGCGGTACCGCTGTCTCAATGACTGCTCTCCAATGCTTCACGTTCAAGGACGTGTAGGATAAATTCTCCGGCACCGTATCCCACCATGGGCAAGGCTCCCGTGGGGTCACCCAACTTTCCGGGAAACAGGCGGCAGGGCACAGCAACATACATTTCAGGAATGATATTGTGATCCGCGGCTGCTTTCAAAACTATGCGTTTAAGAATCGCGGCCGCCTCGGCATTCCTTCCCAGCCGCCGAAACACTTCCGCCAGGTTGAAATCGACAAACAGGAACTCCTCCTGCTCATACCAATACTCAAAGATAGCTGGATCCGTGTATGTGCCGCGAACGCGCCGGTAGCCGCCCGAGGCCACCTTCAAAAGCTCCATCCTCTCCACCGTGTCGCGCACAATCGCCGGATCAGTCACAACCCCGAAATTAATTACCGCCAACTGAGCGCCGTCAATATCGTTTTTTACTCCTTCTTCCAGCGTTCCATGCAGCTTCCCGTCCCGGATGAAAGCCGCGTTGAACCCTTCTTCGAGCTGTGCCACGTGGTTCCGGATCTCGCTCGGGGTCGCTTCGTCCCCGGCAAGATGCGCAACTTCCGCGAAGTCTTTGAGACCAACAATGGCCATGGCCGTGGAAAACGCGAAGTGCTTTTTGTCTTTTTGATGCTCCTCCCAAATCGACGTGTCGGCGGCGACGATCAGGCCCTGGCCGTACTTCTCCAGGTTTTTGAAAAGCGGTTTCACCACGTAATCCCTGGCGCTCTCGTACAATGGGCCGCGATAAGTGGGGATCTTCAGCAGGGCGGGATCGTCGTATTTCCGCAGGTACTCACCCAACACCCACAACGCAAGAGCCCAGTTGTCGAACTCGATATTGGTAGCGCCCTCATCGGTAAAAAATGGCTCTTCGGATCCGTCTCCGAAGTAGCGAACCACTGAGATCTGGTAATCGGCGCCTGCGGTCTCCGCGCGCATTTTTCCCGTTGGCTGAGCATTGAAGTAAGCCAGCAGCCCGGCACGAGCCTCGCTCTGGTGTCCCATGCGTGCCAGTGCAACCACCGCGTACGCCATGTCGCGCACCCATGGCGTGAAATATACGCCGTCGGGCAAACACGCTACGATCAGCCCGTTGCCGTGTCGCCCTGGACGATCGGGCTCGCGGCTCTGCGCCATACGAAGCATGACCTCACTCTGACGCCAAAGGTGCCGTTCTTCGTCCCCCGCGAATTCCACCGTCGGCTTGACCCGCCAGCGCTCCATCTCCGCAATCTCCCGCTTCGCCAGCGCGCGCGGCGCCAATCCCGCGCGCCAGCGGTTGAACTCTCTGGCCGTCTGTTCCAGTTCGCGATCGCTTTCAAGGGAAATGAGGGCCCACCCAAGGCTGGTGGCCAGAACCTGTTGCGGCTGCGCTGGCCCGGCCCGCTTTCCGCCCAGCGGAATGAGCAGCAGGGACTCCTCGATACCGTCGAATTTCAGCAGATGCATTTCCATGCCAAACATCCGCACCGCCCGTTGAGAACTGATCGGTCGGCTCCATTCCACATGCACCCCCCTCGGCGCGCCTCTGCGGAACCGGGCTCCCAGTTCAGGACAAGAACTGTCTGTCGCGGACCGAACGGCATAAAGCAAAGACCTTCGCCATCGCTTCTGCGGATGTGGATGACCTGCGAGTCGTCCTCGTACTCTGCTGAGGCGTCTTTTCCGACTCCGTCGGTCCACCCAATTTCTCGAATGAAATTTGCGGTTTCCACACCCTCGCCGAGAGGTTTCCCGCTGTCCGGTCGAACAAAACTGTAGGGATGCGCGTAGAACTTGGTTACCGTGCCCGTTTCCGGCGAAACCACTGCGAATCCAAAGCCGTTTCCGGTAACCAGATGAGAAGCAGCGGCAGGCAAAGGTGCCAAGAGGCCGGCACAGACTAGAGTCGCAAGAGAACGGGCGATGTTCATGGCCAGCTAAGTTTCGACCAGGCGCCCTGAATTCTGCAACTCCCTCAGCGATTCCTGTCTAATTCGCCACTGCACCCGGTCTTCCGGGTTCTGGACGGATTCGCCTACTTGTCAGTAACGGAGTGGTAACTGAAGGGTGGCCGGTAATCCTCCCTGAACTCGAAAACCCGAACGCCTACAGGGCTCAATGAGTGACTCGACGGATAATACACGCATTGAGGTCGGTTCGAGCAGCTGCCCGGGCGCACATCGTGATGTTGAGAGTTCTGAGGCTCAGCTCTCGTCTACTCGCGAGCAAATTACGTGGCCCTTAGTCGGCAAAGTGAATCGTGATGGAACCGGCATCGACGTTAGCTGTGAGGATTGCGTTACGCGGATCGGCCGTAAGGCGCGCGATAGCAACAGATCCCCGGCCAACAGCAATGGGTACTGTTGCCAATGCGCACGATTCGCACCTGGACACCTTCCTTTTGTCTGTGTCGGTTTTCTAGCCGGTCGACCTCAATACGGCCGATTCTAGATGTACGTTATCTGTACGCGTGAAAAGCTCAAACGCTAGAATAGGAGCTAAACCGTGTATAATGTTACGATTGCAACGAAATCAAACCGCCGACGCCAGCCTTTTCGAGGCCGCGCACAGGATTTCGTCGCATATTCTTCATAATAAACGATTTGATTAGCTTAGAAACTTGCCTCGGGCAAGAGCTGCCCAGTGTGGCTTTATATCTAAGGGCATAAACATACTTAACACACCATGACGGTTTGTTAAGAGCCAAATAACTTGCAAAATACCTTGACATTTATCGCTAGGAAATGAGGCGAAAATGGCACGGAATTTGCACGAAAATGAGGCGCAGAAGCAGCAAAATAGCGAAGTAGAATCACAACAGTTCACAATTGACGATCTGTTCGACCTGTATTTCCCTCTAGATCGGGAAGGCAACGGGTACATGTGTATGGTCTTCCAAGCTTTTTTGGATGACAGCCAGCATAAGGCTCAAAAATTGATGGTTTCGGCGGGGTTCTGCGGAAATCGAGAAGCCTGGGCTGCATTCCGAAGAGATTGGAAGGGGCTTCTCACAAAACACCATCTTGCTAAGTGGAACATAATGCCCACTCGCGCCTGTTCTACCGCCGCCCTCGCCGCTTCGATCATGCCTGGCTCGGGATCAAGCCCGGTGCAGCTTGCCACGAATGGAGCGAAGCCAATCGCCAGCGGAGCTGGGCCACAACCGATGTCCAAAAGAGCTTCATCCCCGCGCAGAGCAAGCTGCTCACCAACCGTCCGGAAAAACTCCTGGGAGTAAGGCTCCCGATAGCGCGCATAAAACTCGACAGTCGAGGCGAAACGGCCCATCGGTTCGAGTGTTGCAGACGAGGGCCGGATCGATCAACCCGCAGTGTCTTTGATTGTCTCCCGTATCCAGAGATGCGCACAACGAAGCCAGCGGGTTCAGAATAGTTATTTGAGGAGAACACGGATGACCAGGATTGCGGTTCTGGACGACTGGCAGGAGATTGCGCGAAGGAGTACCGATTGGTCGCCTCTCATGGGGCACGCCGAGGTGGTGTTCTTCGAACATGCGTTCAACGATGAGGACGATGCCGCTGAGAAGCTCGCGGACTTCGAGATCGTCCTGTCGATGCGCGAGCGCACGCCGCTGCCTGCTTCGCTGATCAACCGGCTGCCGAGGCTGCGTATGCTCGGCATCACCGGGGTACAGAACCGCTCGCTCGACACTGCCGCCTGCACCGCGCGGGGTGTGGTTGTGTGCAATACCGGTGGCGGAGGCGCCAGCGAGGCAGCCACCGCGGAACTTGCGCTTGGCTTGCTGTTGGCCACGGCAAGGGCTATTCCTGCCGCCGATGCCAACATTCGGGCCGGACAGTTCCAGGAGGGTCTACCGGTTGGCCTCAGCTTGGCCGGAAGGACCATCGGAATCATCGGACTCGGGCGTCTCGGCACGCACATGGCCCGCTACTGCCAGGCATTGAATATGAACGTATTGGCATGGAGCCAGAACCTGACGGCGGAGAAGGCGCGGGCGGTGGGCGCGACCCTCGCTTCCAAAGAGGAACTGCTGTCACGCTCCGATGCGGTCAGCATCCACCTGGTGCTATCGCCCCGTTCGCGCGGGCTGATCGGCGCCGCCGATCTTGCGCTCATGAAGCCGGGAGCGATCCTGATCAACACTTCGCGCGGACCCATCGTGGACGAGGCGGCGCTGATCGAGGCCGTGCGATCTCGCCGCATCATCGCCGCGCTCGATGTTTATGACCGCGAGCCTCTGCCCGCGAACCATCCGCTGAGGATTGCGCCCAACACGGTACTGACGCCCCATCTCGGTTACGGCGTCCGTGAAACATGGATGGAGTTCTACGAGCAGAGCATGGAAAATGCGCTTGCCTTTCTCGATGGAAGACCAGTACGCGTAACGAATCCTGAAGTGTTGCGAAGCTCCGAGAGAATCTAGTCTGACTTCGCGGTGACGAACAGCACTTCTGGCGGGTCATCGTCTGGTAAGCCAGAACGTACTGATGAGGAGCGTGTGGCCGTCCGTCCGGCGGCCAAACCACACCACGCACACCTCATTTGGCATTCTGAAACTCCGGATAATCAGCGCCAATCGCGGTCTGCCGCCAGCCGTCGAAATCCTTTTTTACAGCTTCGAGCTTTTTATATCCCAACTCCAGCGCGAGCTTGCCGAGCAGCAGGTGAAGGGGCGGATTTGCTGAGCCGACGGCTTCGATGATCGCTTCCGCCGCC
>OCZT010007123.1_pt1 | contig 11009 bp, 8 predicted proteins | sample 1539031 | NCBI WGS metagenome assembly OCZT01 (sample SAMEA3539308, study PRJEB22396) | soil metagenome | biome: tundra; feature: field; material: soil | place: USA | collected 2010-05 | depth 0.15 m
GGAACTGTGCTTAATGCCGCTTAAGAGCGCGATTGATTCACGCTATAGCATTTAGGGCGTGTTCACACTACGGTCAATCTGTGTTAATGTCTGTGGATGGAGATCACGGAAGCGCAGTATGAGCGGATCAAGGATGCGTTGCCGGTGCAGCGCGGCAACGTGTGTTTGAGCAACTTGCAGGTGCTGAACGCAGTGCTGTATGTCGCGGAACAAGGCTGCAAGTGGCGCGGTCTGCCGAAGCGCTTTGGACGCTGGCACACGGTCTACATGCGGATGAACCGCTGGTCTAGGAACGGCGTTCTGGATCGCGTGTTCGAGAAGTTGCAGATGGAGCAGATTGTGCGGATCAAGATCGAGGCGTTCGCGCTGGACTCGACCTCGATCAAGGTGCACCCGGATGGCACTGGCGCTCTAAAAAAAACGGACCCCAGGCCATCGGCAAGTCGCGCGGCGGATGGAACACCAAGGTGCATCTGGTTGCCGCGAATGCTCGGACGGCCATAACCTTCGCGTTGTCCCCTGGCAATGCCCACGACGCGCCCGAGGGACGCGCTTTACTGACCGAACTTGGTCCCATGCCGGAGGGCCTGCCGATGTTGATGGATCGGGCCTACGAAGGCGACGAAACCAGACAGTTGGTGCTCAGCCTCGGCATGATCCCTGTCGTTCCGCCCAAGTCCAACCGCATCGAGCCATGGGAGTACGACCGTGCACTCTACAAGAAACGCAACGAGATCGAGAGACTGTTCCGCCGCCTTAAAGGCTTCCGTAGAATCTTCTCCCGCTTCGAAAAGCTCGACGTTCTGTTCCTCGGATTCCTCAACTTCGCACTCATTGTCGAAGCACTCCGATAGTGTGAACACACCCTAGCTCTGTCTAGAGCTTGTACGCCTGACGCCTCAAACTTCGATTAGGATAGCCTCCATGAATAGGCGACAATTCATCGCATCGAGTGGCGCGGCTGGTTTGCTGGCCGCTCAAGGAAACATTGCCGTGGCTGCGGCCGCGGATGCTCCATCAACGCCGGGCCTGATGAAGCTGGGCGATCAGACCGCCCCGACGAATGATGTTCATCTGAAGTACCTTGCTCGCTATGGTGTGCAAAACATCTGCGGCTACCCGCAGATCAAGGGCGACCGCCTCTACGCCACTGTGGATGAACTCAGGACGATGATGGATATGGCCGGCAAGTACGGCATCAGCGTGGACTGCACCGCGCCTCCGTTTCTCGAGTCCAGTTTTATTGACACCGAGAAGCATCCGGCTATCATGCTGGCGCAGAGCCCGGAGCGCGACCGCGACATTGAGGCGTTGCAGACCTTCATCCGAAACTGCGCGCAGGCGGGCATTCCATCGATCAAGTACAACATGAGCATCCTGGGCGTTCTGCGCACTGGGCGTGTGCCCGGGCGCGGCGATGCGATGAACCACTTCTGGAAGCTCTCTGAAACGCATCCTGCAACGCCGCTCACCAAAGCTGGGCGCGTCGACGCAGATGCTTTCTGGGAACGCATTACTTATTTTCTCGACCGTGTGATCCCGGTGGCGAACGAGCACAAGATTCGGATGGCGTGCCATCCACAGGATCCAGGCGTCCCGCCGGAAGGGTATCAGGGCGTAAATCGGGTGCTGGGCACCATCGACGGGCTGAAGAGATTTATCACCATTCAAGAGAGTGCGTATCACGGACTGAACTTCTGCCAGGGAACGATTTCAGAGAATCTCCAACATCCGGGCGTAGAAATCTTCGACGTCATCCGATACTTTGGCGCGCGCAAAAAGATCTTCAATGTTCACTTCCGCAACATTCGCGGAGGGCGAAATGACTTCGTGGAGGTCTTTCCGGACGAAGGCGACGTTGATTTTGTAAAGGCGATCAAGGTGTACAAGGAGATTGGCTATCCTTACATGCTGATGCCCGACCACGTTCCGCTGGCCGAGGCTGACCCTGGCTCGCTGCAATCATTCGCCTTCTGCTATGGATACATTCGCGGCCTGATCCAGTCAGTGAACTCAACCGCATGAACAGAGCCTAGTTCTTCGGAAGTTGCGCGGCGTTCCATCCTCCGCCAAGTGCCATCTGCAACTGAGCACTTGCCACGATGCGTCGCGCGACCAGTGCAGCCGCGGCTCTCTCGTCACCCAACTGAATAGTCTGGTTGGTGAGAACTTCAAGATACTGGGCAAGTCCGCGCCTATAGCGGAGCAAGGAGAGGTCAGTGCTTCGCTTCGCAGCATCCACCGCGCGTTGCTGCACCGTAGCTTCTTCCTCCAGCACGCGGAGCGCCGAGAGCTGGTCCTCCACATCGCGAAAGGCTGAGAGTACCTGTTCGCGATACAGCGCGGTCGCCTGTTCTCTCTGGGCCAGAGCATAGTCGACTTGCGCCTTCCTGCGTCCCGCGTCAAATAGAACTTCGCCTGCGGACGGGCCTACATTCCACAGGGTGCTGTTGGAGTTGAAGAGGCTGCTGAGAACGCCGCTCTCCACGCCGCTAGCGGCACCCAGCGTTATGTTGGGGTAATAGGCGGCCTTGGCGACGCCGATCAGTGCATTGGCAGCGGCCACACGCCGCTCTGCGCCCGCGATGTCGGGCCTGCGCTCCAGCAATTCGGAGGGCACGCCGGTTGGCACCGCGGGCGGATCGCCGGCGAGGGGTTGCTCGGGAATATGGAATCCGGTTGCCGGCTCGCCCACAAGAACGGCAATCGCATGCTCGTATTGCGCACGCTGCACACCCAGGTCGATGAGCTGCGCTCGCGCTTCTTCCAGTTGAGCTTCCGCCTGCGAGACATCGCTTTCTGTGGCCAATCCACCCTTCATGCGGACCTGCGTAAGTTGAAGCGTCTGGGTGTACGCGTCGATCGTCGTTCGAAGCAACTGGGCCTGCAAATCGAGGCCGCGCAGTTGAAAGAAAATCACAGCCAGCGTTCCTTGAAGGCTCAACCGCGTATTGGCGAGGTCCGCGGCCGAAGCCTGAGCGTTGGCCGCACTCGACTCAATCTGCCGTCGAATTCCTCCCCACAGATCCGGCTCCCACGAGATATTCAGTGGGATCAGGAAGTCCCAATAGTCGTTCGTCTGGTTTGGCGACCGCAGCGGCTTGTTGGCGGAGACACGATCCCGAGTGGCCGAAGCCCCGATGGATACTGTCGGATAGAGGGACGACCGATTTTCCCGCACCAGGTCGTGGGCCTGCTCGTACGCATGCAGCGCTGCGGCGATGCTCTGGTTCGCCGTTGCACAACGCTGCTCAAGATCATTCAGTTGCGGATCACGATAGATCGCCCACCATGCACCGCGGTCCACGCTGTCAGCGGGCTTGGCGGAGGCCCAATCGCCGTTGTGGCCGCTGTCCGAGTAGGAAGGCGGCGCAGGCACAGGCGGCGCCTTGTAGTTTGGCCCGACCTTGCATCCGCCCAGCGCAAGAGCGGCCGCGGTCGCAATCGCTCCAGCAAAAACATGGGCTTTCATGGATTGGTCTCCGCCGGATGATTCGGGTGATCGGCGCCTGGCGTCACGACGCGCACGAGTTCGCCGTCGGTAAGGGAGTCGGGCGGGTTGGCGATGACCGGCTGTCCCGGTGCGAGGCCCCCGAGTATCTCCATGGTCGCACCGGAGTCGCGTCCTGGAGTCACTCGCACGATGTGCACATGATTCGTAGAATCGACGACGCCAACATGAAGCCCGTCCGCCTCAAGAATCAGCGCGCTGACGGGAACGATGAGCGCCGGCACAGCGCTCGACACATTCAAGTGGACCTCGGTGTAGCTGCCTGGCAGCAAGTCGCCCGATCGGTTATCCACATCCACCTCGGCCAGCAGCGTACGCGTTGCCGGGTCCACCGCGTCCGACGATCGCACCAGTTTCCCTCGGAACGTTCGTCCCGGATACTGAGGCACCGTCAACGTGGCCGTAACTCCGTTCTTTGCATCCGGCGCGTAGACCTGGGGCACATTGATAAAGACCCGAAGCGTCTGAATCGCCGAGATGTCGAAAACCTCCTTGTTCCCTGAAATGGTCCCCGCACCCGGCGTCGTCGTGCTTCCTGCGGGCGTGATGAGTTGCCCAATATCCAGATTGCGCGCAGTGATCACTCCGTCAAACGGCGCCTCGATACGCTCGAACGATTGCAACTCCTCGAGCCTGTGCACGTTCGCCTGCGCGGAGTTCACCTGGCTGTTCGTCGCCTGAAGCTGCGAAAGCGCATTGTCCGTGTCCTGCTGCGACACAGCGTTCTGGCCGATCAATCCCTGATAGCGATCGGCTGTTACCTTTGCCAGTGCCGCGTTGTTCTGGGCGGTGGCGAGGTCCGCCTTGGCCTGGGCAAGCTGCTGGTCCAGTTCCGGCGTCTCAATCACGGCGAGCAGTTCGCCCTTGTGGACATGCGTTCCGATGTCGTGGAACCAGGCTTTGACGTAGCCTGTGGTGCGCGCGTAGATCGGGGCCAGAGTGAATGCCTGGATGTTGCCGGGCAACACGATCTCTCTGGTGTCCTTCTCGAAGAGCGGCTGCGCAAGCGACACAGGCGGAGCGGAATTTGTCTCGGTATACCGCTCGAGCTTGGTGGTCGCATGCTTGCGCCGCAACACGCCAACGACGGCGATAGCAATCGTCACCACGACCACCACGGCAACCAGGATCAGCAGGGGCCCACGCGAGACCCGCGGAGGCCCGGGCTTCGCCTGCGTGGGGGCGTGGCTGCCCGCGTTCCCCGGCACTGCCATTTCATCGCGATTTGTTCCCGACAACTTCGACTCTCCGCCATTCATCGTTGCATCTCCGTGCGCGTCATTGACGCTGGTTCGATCGATCCCGTCCGCTTCCCGTTGTTCATGCCTGGGCCGCATTCGGATCCGTTGTCTGAGCCGGTACGCGGCGCGGATCATTGCGGTGCATCAAGGAAAAGAAGACCGGTACGAAGGTTAATGTGCCAAACGTCGCCAGCAGCAATCCCCCGATCACCGCGCGGCCGAGCGGCGCATTCTGTTCGCCGCCGTCGCCCAATCCGAGCGCCATCGGCACCATGCCGATGATCATCGCCAGCGCCGTCATAATGACAGGACGGAAACGCGTGAACCCCGCACTGAGCGCCGCCTCCGCCGCGCTCATGCCCGACTCCATCTGTTCCTTCGCGAAGCTGACTACGAGAATCGAGTTCGCCGTCGCCACGCCCATGCACATGATGGAGCCGGTCAGCGCGGGAACGCTGATGTGGGTTCCGGTGACGAACAGCATCCACACAATTCCAGCCAACGCCCCGGGCAGCGCGACGATGATGATGAACGGGTCGAGCCAACTTTGGAAGTTCACCACGATGAGCGCGTAGACCAGCACAATCGAGAACAGCAGCCCGTAGAACAATCCCTGGAAGGAGCTGTGCATGGTCTGGATCTGGCCGCGCAAATTGATCTCGGCCCCGTTCTTAAGCTTCGGCTTGGTGTCGCTGATGATCTTCTCGACCCTGCCTGCCACGCTGGCCAGATCGGTGCCCTCGACCGAGCCATAGACGTCGATGATCGGCTGGGCATTGTAGTGACTTAGCGTCCCCGGTTCGACGCCTCTCACGATTGATGCGAGATTGCCTAGAATCTGCGGCTGCTGGGCTGATCCGTTGGTGGAAATGGGGAAGTTCTGAAGCTCCTGCAGGCTTTTCACGTCGTACTGCGGGGTCTGCACGGCAATGTTGTAACTTACATGGTTCTGCGGATCGAGATAGAAGGTCGGAGAGGTTTGAAAGCTGCCGCTCAAGCTGGTAAGCAGGTCCTGCGCCACATCCCGCTGGCTATACCCAACCTCCTGCGCGCGTGTCCGATCGACATTGACTGTCCACTTCGGCAGGTTAAACGGCTGCTGGATGCGGAGATCCGTGGTACCCGGGACGTGGCTGATCTGCTGCATCAACTGTTCGGCCAGCACACGGTTCTGTTCCACGTGCAAGCCCGTTACCTGAACATCGATCTGGGCGGGCAGACCGAAGTTCAGAATCTGGCTGACCATGTCGGTCGGCAGGTAATAGAACTCTGTTCCGGGAAAGTCCTGCGTCAGTTTTTCGCGCAATGCATGCGTGTACTCCGCGGTGGGCCGATGCTTCTTCGCGAGCGAGACCAGGATGTCCGCGTCGCCCGTGCCCACGGGGGCAGAGTTCGAGTAGGAGAGGTTCAACCCCGAGTTCGGAAGGCCAATGTTATCGATGATTGTGCCGAGATCCGATGCGGGGATCTGGCTACGGATCACGTCTTCAACCTGATCGCACAGGCGTGCCGTATCTTCAATCCGCGTTCCGGTGTGGGCACGCACATGCAGCTTGAATTGACCGCCGTCTACCGATGGAAAGAAGTCCTGCCCGAGCCATGGATAAAGGAGCGCGAACGACCCAATCCAGAAGGCCACGATCGCCAGCAGAAAGATAGCCCGATACTCCATACAGAGACACAATACCCCGTAGTACCAGTCGCGCAGCTTCTCGAAGTAATGTTCGAACGTGATTTGGAAGCGACGAAAAGGATTGCGGCTCGCGCGCGCTTGTTCCACGCGATCATGCTCATGACCTTTCAGTAGATACTTCGCCATGGTGGGCACGATAGTTCGCGACAGGAAATAAGAAGCAAGCATGGCGAACACGACCGCTTCCGCCAACGGAACAAACAGGTACCTGGCGACGCCTGCAAGGAAAAACATCGGCACGAACACGATGCAGATCGCGAGAGTGGAGACGAAAGCCGGCACCGCAATCTGCCTGGCGCCTTCCAGAATCGCCGGCTCGACGTCCTGGCCCTCTTCCAGAAAGCGATTGATGTTCTCAATCGTTACCGTGGCATCATCCACCAGGATGCCGACCGCGAGCGCCAGGCCGCCCAAAGTCATAATGTTGATCGTCTCGCCCAGCGCCGACAGCATCAGTAGCGAACAGACGATCGACAATGGAATCGATACCGCGATGATAAGCGTCGAACGCCAGTTCCCGAGGAAGATCAGGATCATCGCTGCGGTCAGGCAGCCGGCAATGATCGCTTCGCGCACAACACCGCTGATGGCCGACTTTACGAAGACCGATTGGTCAGAGATCGGCCGGATCTGCAGTGCCGCTGGAAGTTGCGACAGGATGTGAGGCAACTGGGCGCGCACATTCGAGATGATGTCCAGCGTGGAGGCGTCGCCCGTTTTCTGGATGGTGATGAGGGATGCCCGCTGTCCATCGACGCGCACGATATTCGTTTGCGGAGGGAATCCATCGCGCACATTGCCGATGTCGTGGACGTAAATGGTGGCGCCGTTGACGGTCTTGATCGGTAGGTCGTTGAGTTCCGCAATCGTCCCCGGAGTGCTATTCGTCTCTACCTGGTAGTCAACGTGGCCCATCTTGACCTCGCCGGCGGGCAGGATGATGTTCTGCGCGCCCACTGCGGCGACCACGTCGGCAGCGGAGAGCCCATGGGCCTGCAGCTTCTGGGTGTCGATATCGACCTGCACCTGTCGCTGCTTGCCCCCATAGGGCAACGGTATCGAGGCGCCTTGCACCGTGGCTAACTGCGTTCGAATGAAGTTCGTGCCAAAGTCGTTCAATTGCTGCTCGGTCAAGCCATTTCCGGAGAGCCCGAGTTGCAGCACCGGCACGCTCGACGCGCTGTACTGAATGATGAGAGGAGGCGTCGTACCCTGAGGATACCCCCGCAGCGCCGTCTGCGCGATCGCCGTAACCTGGGCCACAGCCTGCGAAATGTTGACATTCGGGCGGAAGAAGATCTTCACCACGGAGACACCGTTCAGCGTCTGCGACTCCGTGTGCTCGATGTCATTGACCGTTGTCGTCAGGCCGCGGTCGAACGGCACCACAATCCGATCGCTCAGTTGCTGCGGCGAGAAACCCGCATACTGCCAGATCACGGACACGACCGGAATATCGATATTCGGGAAGATATCGACCGGCGTCCGCAGGATGACCACCGGGCCCAGAAAGAACAGCAGGAGCGATAACACCACGAATGTGTAGGGTCTCGAAAGTGCGAGACGGACAATCCACATCAAATCACCTTTGGCCTGAGACTCCATCCGCATTAGCCGAATGGAGCTCGCACCGATTGCCGAAGTTGTTCGAACCAGAAAACGACAGCGTAAAAGAGTTTTGCTAAACGCTTCGTCCAGTACTATTTAGACGTTATCAGCTTTCCGTAGGACTCAGAAACGTCTCCAGATCCCTTCGAACCGGATACCCACATTCGATGCCGCAGGATGGGAATCGTCGCAGTGGTCAGTGCGCATCGGCGCTCGGAGCAGCGTCGAACACGTGGATCGCCGGCAGCGCGTTGTGCTCATCGTCGAATAGCGCCCGCTTGGCGATCGAGCCGCCGGCCATCGGCTCCCACCAGAAGATGCCCCGCACCTTGCCGCCGGGAGCCTCTCGCACCACTTGATTCAAGGCCGCGAGGAAGTCGCGTTGCCCCTCCGGTGTCTGCGGAAACGGCACCGGCTTGCCCTTGAAGTCCTCGCCCGTCCTCCAGTCGTACGCCGTCTCGGCCACCACAACATCCTTGTGGTAGGTGTTCCACACAAACGCCAGATTGTTCTTGAGATCGTCGAGACTACCCTGCCACCACGGATAGAACGATTGTCCGAGCACGTCGTACGGCACATGATATTGCGCCAGATTATCCAGGAACCACTTGGTCGCAGCCTGGTTTCCTCCCTTGTCGATATGGATCATGATCGCCGGCCGCCTGCCCCATCCGCGCCCCTTGTCGACGCCGTGAATCCCGGCCAGCAGCAGGTCCGCGAAGTTCTTCCACTGTGCCGGCAGCCGCCCGTCCGGCCACATCATGCCGACGGTTATCTCGTTGCCCACCTGCACCATGTCGGGCAGCACATGCTGCTTGCGCATCGCCGCAATCGTGTCGCGCGTGTAGACGAACACCGCCTTCTCGAGTTCCTCGTGAGACATCTTCGCCCACGCACGCGGCACTGTCTGGTGCTGGGGGTCGGCCCAGTCGTCCGAGTAGTGGAAGTCCAACAGCACCTTGAAGCCGCGCGCCTTCGCATCCTTTCCCGACGCAATTGTGTACTCCAGCGTGTTCGGCAGCGATATCGGATCGACCATAACGCGCAGCCGCACCCACGTATATCCGTGGTTCTTCAGGATTTGCAGACCTGGCTCGGCCACCCCCGCATCCTTGAAAACCACTCCCCTGCTCTCCATCTGGCGCAGAAAAGAAACATCGGCGCCGGCAATGACGCTCTGCGCATGAGCAGTCGGCGTACAGAGGATCAACGCGGCCACCAAACTCACCGGAATCTTCATCGCAACAACCTATCAGGATTCGACTTGTTCCGGTTCGAGGAAGTCGAAGCGTCGCCACCTGTAGATTGCGATGGACACAATCCAGCTCAGGGCAAACAGCCCGATAATACCGTAGCCCAGCAAGCCAAAGTTGCCATTCAGTGTGTTGATCATGGTCCAAAACACACCTTTCGGGTGCAATCGACCGGACAATAGCCCGAGCGCCTCAATCCCGCCAACCGCGAAGGCTACGACCACCGACACCGAGGTAATCGTGATGTTGTAGTACAGCTTACGAATAGGCTTTACGTAGGCCCATCCGTATGCGCCAAGCATCAGGATATTGTCGGTCGAATCGATCAGCGACATACCCGCTGCGAAGAGCACCGGAAACACCAGGATCGACCATAGGGAAAGCCCTTTGGAAGCCTCAGCCGCCGAGATGCCAAGCAGCCCGATCTCCGTGGCAGTATCGAATCCAAGGCCAAACAACAAGCCCAGCGGGTACATATGCCAACTGCACCGGATGATCTTAAACATTGGGCGGAACAGGCGATTGAGGAACCCGCGATTGCCAAGAAGCAGGTCAAAGTCTTCTTCTACGTACGTGCCTCCGCGCCGGACCCGCGTGAATGTGCGATAGACCGAGCGAAGAACGATCAAATTGACGATCGCAATTCCGAATAAGAAGAGAGTCGACACCAGCGTGCCGATGACTCCTCCAATCTCCCTGGCAGCATCGATGCGATGATGCATCGCCAGCGCCGTGGCCGCGATTGCAATGGATCCCACAATGACGATCGATGAATGGCCGAGCGAGAACATGAGTCCAACCGCAACAGGTCGCTTTCCCTGCTGCATCAACTTGCGAGTGACATTGTCGATGGCCGCAATATGGTCCGCGTCAACTGCGTGGCGAAGCCCGAAACTGTACGCGAGAAACGCAGTGCCCAGAAGAACCGGATACCGGTGAAATGCGACCAGCGCCCATCCCCATGCCGCCAGATTGAACACCAGCAGCATCGCGTATATTGCGATGATCTTCGCTTTGGTGCCGCCCGGTTCGTCGTTGAACAGGGTCCGCAGGATGGACGGCATCGCTATTCTCCACCCCGATTGTAACTGCAGACCGGGGTGCTTGGCTTTGCCATTTTGTGTCGAATCCGCGAGTTCTCGACGTTGAGAGCTCCAAAGGTCTCGCGGTGAAGTAACTTAGCGCGTCTCGGTCCTCACATCGGGGACCATTGGGCGCTGCCAGCCGCGATTCGACCTCGCGTATGGGTATCTGTGCCCCTGCGCATCCCTTCACCGCCATCCACCATGGCCCTCATGGTTTCAACGACATCCTTCATGTGCTCGGCCTGCACATTGAGCTGCTCCGCCGCGGCCGCACTCTGCTCGGCATTGGCAGCACTGCTCTGCGTCACCTGCTCCATCTGCACGATCGCCCGGCTGATCTGGTCGATGCCACTTGATTGCTCGACACTGCCTAGGTTGATCTCATCGACCAACACCTTGATCTTGGCCGACTCCTCGGTGATGGCTCGGATGGCCACCGTAACCTGATCCACCTTGACCCTGCCTCCATCGGATCTCTGGATCGACTCTTCGATCAGGTCGGCGGTATCTTTCGCAGCCTGGGCGCAGCGCTGTGCCAGGTTGCGCACCTCGTCGGCAACTACGGCGAAGCCCATGCCCGCCTCACCGTCCCGCGCCGCCTCGACTGCGGCGTTGAGC
>OCZT010007124.1_pt1 | contig 11005 bp, 7 predicted proteins | sample 1539031 | NCBI WGS metagenome assembly OCZT01 (sample SAMEA3539308, study PRJEB22396) | soil metagenome | biome: tundra; feature: field; material: soil | place: USA | collected 2010-05 | depth 0.15 m
CCACCGTGAACGAGACATCGTTCACGGCCCTCTCGACACGCGGTCCGCGCACCACGAGGTGCCGCACGTCGAGCGCGACCGCGCCCGCCGCGCCAGGCACACTCCGTCCCTCCCGCACTGAGAGGTCCACGTCGCGGCCCACCATCGCCTTCGCGATCTTCTCCGGCGACGTCTCCCGCGTGGCCATGGTGGCGACCGTCTCTCCCGCGCGCATGACCGTGACGTTCTCGCTCACCGTCATGACTTCGTCGAGCTTGTGCGTGATGAGCACGATCGTAGCGCCACCGTCGCGCAGCCGCCGCAGCACCTTCCAGAGCTCGGCGACCTCCGGTGGGGAGAGCACAGCCGTCGGCTCGTCGAGAAGCAGCACACGGGCGCCGCGGTAGAGGAGCTTCAGGATTTCCACGCGCTGCGCCTCGCCGACCGAGAGGTCGGCCACGAGCCGGCCCGCCGTCACCTGCAGCCCGCTCTGCTCACACAGAGTCTCTACCTCACGCACCGCCTGCGCGCGATCGAATGTTCCCGCGCTGACCGGCTCCCGGCCGAGCACGACGTTCTCCGCGACGGTCAGCGTCGGCACGAGCATGAAGTGCTGGTGCACCATGCCGACGCCGGCGTCGATCGCCTCGGCGGTCGTCCACCCCGTCACGTCGCGCCCCCCCACCTCGATCGTGCCGCCGTCTGCCGCCGTCATGCCGCTGAGGATCTTCATCAAGGTGGACTTGCCGGCGCCGTTCTCGCCGACGAGCGCGTGAATCTCGCCCTCGCGCACCTCAAGCGACGCACGGCGGTTCGCGTGCACCGCGCCGAAGTGCTTGTCGATCGCGGTGAGCCGGAGGGCAGGGGCGGCGTCGTTCATCGGGACGCGGGCACGACGATTCGGCCGGCCACGATTTCGGCCTTCAGCGCCTCGACGCGCGCGTGCACCGCGTCGGGAATGAGCGCGCGGTTGTGTTCGTCGTACACGTATCCCACGCCGTCCTCCGCGAGCCCGAAGTTGTAAATGCCGCCGGTGAAGCGGCCTTCCTTCACGCGCCGAATCGCGTCGTACACCGCGTTGTCCACGCGCTTCACCATCGACGTCAGCACGTGACCCGGCGCCTCGTTGTATTGGTCGGCATCGACGCCGATCGCGTACCGGTTCATCGAGCGCGCGGCCTCGAACACGCCGAGACCGGTAGAGCCGGAGGCATGATAAATGACGTTCACGCCCTGCTGGTACTGCGAGAGTGCCAGTTCCTTCCCGCGGCCGGGATTCCGGAACGCGTCCGGCGTGACGCCGGCGTACTGCACCACCACCTCGCAACTTGGACAGACTGCCTTGACGCCGGCGCGGTACCCGGCCTCGAATTTATGAATGAGCGGCGAGTCCATCCCGCCCACGAACCCGACCTTTCGGGAGTTGCCCACCAGCGCCGCGATGGCGCCGACGAGGAACGACCCCTGCTCTTCGCGGAACTTGAGCGCCGCAAGGTTCGCGGGCGGCGGCACGGGATTGCCGTCGGCGCCGATCGTGACGGCAAAGTCGACGCCGGCGAACGCGACGCCCGGGTACTCCGTTGCGAGCGCGCTCAGGTCGTCGGTGAAGATGAATCCGACGCCGATCACGAGCTTCATCCCCTCGGCGGCCAGCAGCCGCAGCCCGGCCTCGCGGTCCGAGCCTTCGCCCGGCTCGACGTAGCGTACGCGAGCGCCGAGTTGCGCGGCCGCACGCTGGGCGCCGATGTAGGCGCCGTCGTTGAACGACTTGTCGCCCCGTCCACCCAGGTCGAACACGATGCCGATGTCGAGCTTTCCCGCCTCCGGCGCCGGGGCCGACCCCGCCGGGCGCACGAAAAGCAACGCGAGGTGCACCGCCAGGAGCGCGCCGATGAAGACCGAGAGCTTCCGCATGTGGGAGAAAGAATCGCCGTTGGAACAGGGGGTCGCAAGCTATCTTTCGTGCATGGCGGACCGCATCAGAACGCGATTCGTGGTGATCGGCTCCGGTGTGGCGGGACTGCACACCGCGTGGCGCGCATCCGAGAACAGCGACGTCTTCGTACTCACCAAGCGCACGCTCTTCGACAGCGCGACCGCCTACGCGCAGGGAGGCATCGCCGCGGCGCTCGGCGCGGGCGACTCGGCCGAGCTTCACCGGCTCGACACGCTGGCGGCCGGAGCCGCGCTATGCGATGCGGCGGCCGTGGAGGTGCTCGTCGCCGAGGGTCCGCAGCGCGTGCGCGAGCTCGCGTCCATCGGCGCGCGGTTCGACACGGATACCGCGGGCCGGCTCTCGCTCGGAAAGGAGGCCGCGCACTCGCGCAAGCGGATCGTGCACGCGAACGGCGACCAGACGGGCGCCGAGGTCGCGCGGACGCTGATCGAACGCGTGCGCAACAGTCCGAACGTCACCGTGCTGGAAAGCGCCCGCGCCCTGGACCTCATCATCGTGAACGGACGCTGCGCCGGCGTGAAGGCCAGCATCTCCGGCCGCGCCGTCGAGATCGTTGCCGACGCGACGGTGCTCGCCGCCGGCGGCTGCGGCCAGCTCTACCGTTACACCACGAACCCCGAGATCGCGACCGGCGACGGTTACGCGATAGCGCACCGCGCGGGCGCGCGGCTCGCCGACATGGAGTTCGTCCAATTCCACCCCACCGCGCTCGACACCCCCGAGAACCCGCTGCAATTGATTTCGGAAGCGGTGCGCGGCGAAGGCGCGATCCTCGTGAACGATCGCGGCGTGCGGTTCATGATGCGCCGGCATCGCCTGGCGGAGCTCGCACCCCGCGACATTGTCGCCCGCGAGATCTTCCGGGAGCGGCAGGGCGGCTCGGGCGTTTATCTCGACGCGAGGAAGATCTCGCGCACATTTGGCCGCCGCTTTCCGGGAATCCTCGCCATTTGTCTCGCGCGGGGCATCGATCCGAGGAAAGACCGGATCCCCGTGACGCCCGCGGCGCACTACATGATGGGCGGCGTGATGACCGATCTCGCCGGCCGCTCTTCCATCGAGCGGTTGTACGCGTGCGGCGAGGTCAGTTGCACCGGCGTGCACGGCGCCAACCGCCTCGCGTCGAATTCGCTGCTCGAAGGGCTCGTGTTCGCGGAACGCGTGGCGCGCGATATCGTCGCCAGTCCGCGGCTTGGACGGGCGCCCCGAACGGAGCCGTGGACCGTGCCGCCGCTGCGCGACCGGGGCGCGGCTCAGGTCGCGGTGGACAGCATCCGGCAGCTGATGTGGGACGACGCGGGGATCGACCGGAACTCGAAGGGGCTGCGCCACTGCATCGAGCGTCTCGAGGACATCGCCACGCGCCTTCCGCCGGGAGCAACCGAGGAGCAGAACATGGTGGATACCGCTCACCTCATCGCCGAAGCGGCGCTGATGCGGAAGGAATCGCGAGGGGGACACTTCCGCACCGACTTCCCGAAGGAAAAGCGCAAGTGGCGTGGGAAGCACATAGAATGGTAGGGCGGAACTGAACGCTGTCAGCGGATAGCCATCACCCCACAGCTGCCGGACAACCGCCTCATTACCGTTCGGTGCGCGGATCGGTAAGAGGGTCCTTTTCTGACGGCTCTTGGCTGATGGGTGGCAGGTGACAGCGTTCGGTTCGTGGCACTCGTAGTGAATTGAGGAGGTGCGTTCGATGTCCAAATTTCGCGTTCCTCTCGTTCCTTTCGTTCCTCTCGCGTTGCTCTTGACCGCGAATGTCGCCGGCGCCCAGCGTTCTGGTGGCAGTCCGGCCTCCGCAGGCCAGCAAGGCTCGCATGTGGAAACGAGGCCGGCTACCGGCGGCTCGTGGAACGGAACGGCGTCGAAGTGGGGCGGCTCTCCCGTCCAAGTGCCACGTTCGCCTCGCACGCGAGCCGTGTATGTATTTCCGGCGGAGGCCTACAACCCGGCCGCCGTCGCTGTTCCGGCGCCCGTTCCCGCGACCTACGTGGTCGACACGGTGTTCATGGTACCGCCGGCGAGTCCGGTCGACATGAAAGTCGTCGGGTCCGGCCATAGGGAGCCGGAACTCACCGCGATGGACGTGTACCGCCAGCAGCGCTTCAAGAAGCCGTAGCTGTCGGATCGCCGGCGCTAGTTCCGGGATGCGCCGGCCGCGCCGCCGACGCTATCATTCGGGATGGCCGACGCATCCGCCGATCCGCAGCGCGACGCCTTCGCGGAGCTGCACGAGGAAATCCGCCGCGCCTCCCGCGAACGCAACGCGGTGATCCTCGCCCACAACTACGAGCGCCCGGAAGTGCAGGACGTTGCCGACGTCGTGGGAGATTCACTCGGGCTTTCCCGCGAGGCCGCCAGGACGTCCGCCGACGTGATCGTCTTCTGCGGTGTGCACTTCATGGCCGAGACGGCGGCCATTCTCTCGCCGCAGAAGTCGGTGCTCCTGCCCGATCTCGCGGCAGGCTGTTCGCTGGCGTCCACCATCGACGCTGTCCAATTGCGGCAATGGAAGGCCGAGCACCCGGGCGCCGTCGTGGTCGCGTACGTCAACACGAGTGCGGAGGTGAAGGCGGAAAGCGACTACTGCTGCACGTCGGGGAACGCCGTGGACGTGGTGAACGCGATCCCGGCCGAGCGCGAAATCCTCTTTCTCCCCGACATGTTCCTCGGGGCGCACGTGCGCCGCGTCACGGGCCGCGCGAACATCCGCGTGTGGATGGGCGAATGCCACGTGCACGCGGGGATCGATCCGCAGAACATCAAGCTGCAGCGCGCCCTGCATCCTGAAGCGGAGTTCCTGATTCACCCCGAATGCGGCTGCGCCACGAGCGTGGTGGAGGCGATATCCGCGGGCGACGTGGATCCGGAGGGTGCGCACATTCTCTCGACCGAAGGAATGATCAACCGTCCCGGACAAAGCGATGCGAGCGAATTCATCGTCGCCACCGAGGTCGGGATCCTGCACCGTCTCAGGCGGGCGTATCCCGGAAAGACGTTCTACGCGGCGAACGAGCGCGCCTCGTGCGCGTACATGAAGGTCACGACGCTTCCGAAGGTGCTCGCGTCGCTGCGGCGAATGGAGCATCGTATAACGGTGCCCGACCGCATCGCGGCGCGCGCACGCCTCGCGATCGAGCGGATGGTGAGCATCGGCGGCGGCGGGCCGGTCCAGGCGGGCCCCGGCGTGGATCCGGGTGAATGACGGGCCGTGAGTCGCCGCGTCCGCCGCGGCGCATCACGCCGTTCGAGCCTCCGCACTTCGGAGCGGCGCGCTTTCCGCTGAGCGAGGGGGGGATCATCGATCTGGCGCGGGCCGCGCTCGACGAGGACGCCGCATTCGACGACGTCACCACGCTCGCCACCGTCCTTTCGACGCGGCGCGCCCGCGCCCGGCTCGTCACGCGCGAGCCCGGCGTGATTGCCGGCGTGCCGCTGGCACTCGCCGCGTTCCGCCTGCTCGACGAGCAGGTCGAGATCCGCGTGGACGCCGAGGACGCGAGGGCCGTGCAGCGCGACGAGACGGTGCTCTTCCTGTCCGGCCACGCGCGCGGCCTGCTCGCGGCCGAACGCACCGCGCTGAATTTCCTGCAGCACCTTTCCGGCATCGCAACGCTCACGCATCGATATGTCGAGGCGGTGCGCGGCACGCGCGCCGCGATCGTCGACACGCGCAAGACGCTGCCCGGGTGGCGCCGCCTCGAGAAATACGCCGTGCGCTGCGGCGGCGGCGTGAATCACCGCTCCGATCTCGCCAGCGGCGTGCTGATCAAGGACAACCACCTTGCGGCCGTCGACGGCGACGTCGCGCTCGCGATCCGGCGCGTGCGCGAGTACGCGCCCACGGGCACACCAGTCCAGGTCGAGGTCGAGACGCCGGAGCAGGCGCGCGCCGCCGTCGGCGCCGGCGCCGAGAGCATCCTGCTGGACAACATGTCGAACGACGCGATGCGTGAGTGCGTCGCGATCGCCGGGCCTGGTTGCACCACCGAGGCGAGCGGTGGCGTGCGCCTCGAGACGGTGCGCGCGATCGCCGAGACCGGTGTCGACCGCATTTCCGTCGGCGCGCTCACGCACTCGGCGCCGGCGTTGAACCTGGCCCTGGATTTCGAGTGACGGCCGGAGACGTGCGGAGCTGAGCGTCGAGGGCAGCGGCGTCCGTGACCGGGGCGCCGCACGCGTAGTGGCGGCAGACGTACGCCGTCGCGCGTCCGCCGATCGCCTCGCGTCCCTCCATCAGCGCGATGCCGCGGACTGTGTCGCCGCGGCCGCCCGCCAGCACGAGCGACGGCACGTACCTCGCGGCCACCGCGCGAGCCAGTAGACGGTGGTCCTCCGCGGCGGGATCGCCCGCGAGCGCGACCTCGATCCCGCCATTCACCGCGAGGTCCGCTGCGCCGAGCAGGTGGCCGAACATCGTGGCATAACGCGCCATCGGCTCCGCGGCGGAGTCCAGCATGCGAAACGCGCGTTCGCGGACCGCCACGTCGCCCGTGAGCTCCGCGATCAGGAGCAGCAGCTCCGCCACGAGTGACGAACCCGCCGGCGTCGCATTGTCGGTGATGTCGCGCGGCCGCGTCACGAGCGCTTCGGCGTCCGACGCCGTGTCGTAGAACTCGCCCGTGGCCTCGTCCCGGAATTTCGAGACGCAGCCGTCGGCGAGCTCGCGTGCACGATCGAACCACGTCCGGTCGAACGTGAGCTGATGGAGCGCGAGAAACCCGAGCGCGACCGCGGCCTGGTCTTCGAGAAAGCCGGGAATCCGCGTCTCTCCCCGGGTGTGCGTGCGATAGACGCGCCCGTCGCGCACCATCACGCGCCAGAGAAACTCGCCGTTGCGCACGGCCGCCTGCGCGTACCCGTCGTTTCCGAAGACGCGCGCGCCCTCGGCCATCGCGCGCAGCATCAGGCCATTCCACGACGCGAGGATCTTCTCGTCCCGTGCGGGTCGCGGGCGGTGCCTGCGAACCTCGTCGAGCCGGCGCCGCCAGCCGCGCAGGATGGAGGGATCGGGCGCCGGCCGGTCATCGGGGACGTGCAGGATGTTCGCGCCCTCGAAATTGCCGCCTGCGGTCACTCCCCAGTACGCCATGGCGGCCGGCGCGTCGTCGCCGAGCGCCCTGACGAATTCGTCGCGCGACCAGAGATAGAACGTGCCCTCGGCGCCCTCGCTGTCCGCGTCGAGCGACGAGTACCAGCCGCCGCCCGCATCGGTCATCTCCTTCGCCACCCAGTCGAGCGTCTCCTCCGTGACGCGGCGCACTTCGTCGTCGGCCGTCGCCTGGTACAGGTGCGCGCCGAGCCTCGCGAGCAGGGCGTTGTCGTAGAGCATCTTCTCGAAGTGCGGCACGAGCCAGCGCGCGTCCACGGCATAGCGATGGAAGCCGCCTCCGACCTGGTCGTACATGCCGCCGCGGGCCATCTGCCGGAACGAGTGCCTCACGATGTGCAGCGCTTGGCCGTCGCCCGCACGCGCCCACCGCCGCAGCAGGAAATCGAGCGCCATCGCGTGCGGAAACTTGGGTGCGCCGCCGAAGCCGCCCATCATGGGCTCAAAGCGCGCCGTGAGGTCCTTTGCCGCGCGTGCGAGCGTCGCGGCGGTGACCCGCTCATCCACCTCCGTCTGGCGCTGGCCTCCGGCCTCCGTCTTCGGTCTTCCATCTTCGGTCTTCCATCTTCGGTCTTCTGTCTTCCGCCTCGTCTCGTCGTAAATCTCCCGAACCGCGTGCGCGGCACGGGCGACCTCCCCCCGATTCGTCTTCCACGTCTCGGCAACCGATCGCAGGATGCGCCGGAACCCCGGCATGCCGTGCCGGTCTTCCGGGGGAAAGTACGTGCCTCCATAGAACGGCTCACCCTCTGGCGTCAGGAAGACCGTCATGGGCCAGCCGCCCTGGCCGGTCATCGCCTGCACAGCCTGCATGTAGATCGCGTCGAGATCGGGGCGCTCCTCGCGATCGACCTTCACGTTGACGAAGCGCTCGTTCATCAGCCGCGCCGTGTCGGCGTCTTCGAACGATTCGTGCGCCATGACGTGGCACCAATGGCACGCAGCATAGCCGATCGAGAGCAGGATCGGCTTGTCGTCGGCTCGTGCGCGCTCGAGCGCCGCGGCGCCCCAAGGATACCAGTCCACGGGATTTTCCGCGTGCTGGAGCAGGTAGGGACTGGTTTCCTGTGCGAGACGGTTCGGCATCTACTCGTGCAGACCTCGCGTGGCCGGAGCGGTCTCGGGATGACGCTGGTGGCGTGAGACGGTGTGAGACGAGAACTTACGGTGTGACTGAATCCCGCGCATGGCGCCACGCACTCGCGATCCTCGCCGGCACCACGCTCCTCCGACTCGCGATCGGCGCGCTGGTACCGCTCTTTCCCGACGAGACCTACTACTGGGACTGGTCGCGAACGCTCAAGCCCGGCTACTTCGATCATCCGCCGATGATCGCGCTCCTGATCAGGGCCGGCACGGCGATTTTCGGGATCCATGCGATCGGCGTCCGCTTCTTCTCCATTCTCGCCGGCACCGCCGCCATATACGCCGTTGCGCTGACATCGCGCGAGCTGGCCGGCGACGGCGCCGCAAAGATGGCGGTCCTGCTGCTCTGCTGCATGCCGCTGGCCGCCGTCGGGCTCATCCTCGCGACGCCCGATGCCCCGATGCTGTGCGCCGCGGCGTGGGCGCTCTACGCGGTCGTGCGGGCGTTGAACACGCCCGAGACGGACGACCATCGCCACCCGGTGCGCTGGTGGCTCCTGGCGGGCCTGGCGATCGGACTCGCGATGGCGTCCAAGTACACGGCGATCCTCGTTCCCGCCGCAATCGCGCTCGCCTGCATCCTGCACGCGCGGCTACAGAACAAATTCGGCGAGCAAGGTCCGTACCTCGCGGTGATCGTCGCGGCGCTCGTGCTCGCGCCGGTGCTCTGGTGGAACGCGACGCACGACTGGGTGTCGTTCAAATTCCAGCTCGGGCACGGGCTTGGCGACCCGCAGGGCGGCATTCTCGCGGCGCTGAACCGCGAGCTGGAGCTGGTCGGGGGGCAGATCGGGCTCGTTTCGCCGATCCTCTTCTTCTACGTCGTCCGCGCCATCAAGCGATCGTTCGAGCCCACGCCCGACGGCGTCCGTCTCGTCCTCGGCGTCACCGCGCTCTGCTGCCTCGCCTTCTTCGTCTACAGTGCGACCCATCGCCGCGCCGAGGCGAACTGGCCCGCGATCGCCTGGATTCCGGCGGTCATCCTGCTGGCGACCGAGCCGGTCGGCTCGGACCGTTCGGAACTCTGGCTGAAACGTGGCCTTCAGCTTGGCGGCGTGCTCTCGGCCATCGTCTGCATTCACGCGCTGTATTCGATCATTCCATTGCGCGCCGATCGCGACCAGGTCGCCAAGGCGTACGGATGGGAACTCCTCGGCGCGGTGGTGGACCGGCACATCGAGGCGGTGCAGGGACGCCCGTCGGCGGGCAACGAGCTCTACATCGCCGCCGAACGCTATCAGGACGCGAGCGAACTCGCGTACCACCTGACGTCGCATCCGCGAGTGTACTCGCTGAACCTGGTGGGCCGCTCGAACCAGTATGACCTATGGGTTACATTCAACGAGCGCGCCGGGCTCGGCGCTGGAATGATCCTCGTGCTCGACGACCAAAAGGGCGAGCCGCGCGAGATCAGGAAGCTATCCTGCTGCTTCCACGTCGATCCCGGCGAGAGCGTCGCGCTGATGCGCGGCGACTCGTTCGTCACGCGCAAGCGGCTCTGGTTCCTCTCCCAGTGGAACGGAGAGTGGCCGGCGCGCGCACAACCATTTCCCTGGACGCAATGATCATGGCTGATCCCAAGGTTCCCGCCGATCTGGACGCGTGGCTCTCGAAGAACGACCGGCGGATCTTCGACGAGTTGAACGAGTTCCTGCGGATTCCCAGCGTGAGCGCGCGCTCGGATCACGACGCCGAGACGCGGCGCGCCGCGGCCTGGCTGCACGGGAAGCTCGCGGACATCGGCTTCACGACGGAGACGATTTCCACCGCCGGTCATCCCGTCGTGCTGGCGGAATGGCGCAAGGCGCCTGCCGGCGCGCCGACCATTCTCGTGTACGGGCATTACGACGTGCAGCCGCCGGAGCCGCTCGAGCTTTGGACGTCGCCCGCCTTTGAACCCACCGTCCGCGACGGCAAGCTCTTCGCACGCGGTTCGGTGGACGACAAGGGCCAGCTCTGGATTCACGTCAAGGCGCTCGAGGCGCAGCTCGCCGTGCGCGGGACACTGCCGGTGAACGTCGTGGTCATCGCCGAGGGAGAGGAGGAGGTCGGGAGCGAGCATCTCGGCGCGTTCGTCGAGCGCTACGCCGCGCGACTCGCCTGCGACGCCGTGGTCATCTCAGATTCGTCGATGTTCGCGCCCGGGATCCCGTCGATTCTCAGTTCGTTGCGAGGACTCGCGTACTTCGAGATCACCGTTCAGGGCCCGTCATCCGACCTGCACTCCGGCATGTACGGCGGCGCGGTCGTGAACCCCGCGATGGCTCTCGCGCACATCCTCTCGACCTTTCACGACACGCGTGGCCGCATCGCCATCAAGGGATTCTACGACAAGGTGCGGCCGTTCCCCGCGGCCGTCCTTCGCGGCATGAAGCGGCTTCCGTTCAGCGATGCGCGATTCAAGAAGGAAGTCGGCGTGAAAGCCCTCGGTGGAGAAGCGGGGAAGTCCACGCTCGAGAAACTGTGGACGCGCCCGACGCTGGAAGTGAACGGCATGCTCTCCGGGTATACCGGCGAAGGCGCCAAGACGGTACTTCCCGGCAAGTCGATGGCGAAGGTGAGTTGTCGCCTCGTGCCGGACCAGGACCCCGAGGTCATCGAGCGGCTGCTCAAGGCGCACGTGAGAAAGGTGACGCCCGCCGGCGTCACGGTGACGGTGCAGCACCTGCACGGCGGCAAGCCGTGGCGCGCCGACCTCGATGGCCGGATCTTCGACGCCGCCCGTCGTGCGCTTGCGGCCGCATTCGGCCGCGAGCCCGTGATCGTGGGTGAAGGCGGCTCGATCCCGGTCGTCGGCGATTTTGCGCGCG
>OCZT010007125.1_pt1 | contig 11003 bp, 8 predicted proteins | sample 1539031 | NCBI WGS metagenome assembly OCZT01 (sample SAMEA3539308, study PRJEB22396) | soil metagenome | biome: tundra; feature: field; material: soil | place: USA | collected 2010-05 | depth 0.15 m
GACTTCCACACGCCGCCCGACGCCGCGCCGACGTACCAGATGCGCACGTCGCCCGGCACGCCCGAGATCGACGCGACACGGCCGCCGAACGATGGCCCCATCATCTGGAATTGCAGCGGAGGCGGCGCCTGTCCGCGTCCGCCGCCGCCTCGCCCCTGCGGATGCGCAGCGCTGGAAACCACCGAAAGCGCGATGAATGCGCGGAGGACGCAGCGACGGCGCCGGTTGCGGCGATGAGTGATCGACATCACAAATGGCCTCTCAAATGGAACTTCGTGAGCAAGAAAGGTGTCGCACTGCCGGGTCAGCGTCCACCGGTGATGCCTGGGCGCTGCGCCCCGGCGGCTTGCACCTCGCCCTGAAGGGCTACGCCGTTCGGCCGATGGTCGCTGACCAGTGCGCGGGCTACGCTTCCACGACAGGCACCGGTGCCACCGATGCCTCGAAAACTGCCGTGATCATGGCGGCAAGGTCCTTCCTTCAGGAGATCCGGATGTCCACGCAAATGAAGAAGATCGACCGCAAGCTCGACAAGCTGGCCGACAAGGCCAAGGACGGGACCGAGAAGCTGGCCGGCAAGGCGAAACAGAGCGCCGAGAAGCTGGCAGGCAAGGTCATCGATTCCGCCAACGATGCCGCGCACGCTGCGGCCAAGACGGCGCGCAGGCAGACGAAAAAGGCGGGCGAGAAGCTGATCGACACAGGCGAGAAGATCGTGAAGCTGGCGAAGTAGCCGCGGGAAGATTGGCTCATTCAAGGGAGGTTGTAGTCATGAAACGATCATTGCTCGTCATTGCATTTGCATCGCTGTGCATGGGGCCCGCGGTCGCGGACGCACAAGGACTCGGCGTCATCGGAGGGCTCTCGTATGGTACGGCGCCGAACGCCAACGGCGTGTTGCCCGGCGAACTGAAAGGGAACTCGGGCTTTGCCATCGGCCTGGCGGCGGAGACCGGCGGAGTGGTCGGATTCGGAATCAACGGCATGTATGCCCAGCGCGGTTTCTCGAGCTCGTCGCCCGGCTTTTCTCAGAAATACAGCTACATCGACGTGCCGATCTACCTGAAGGTGTCGCTGCCGAATTCCATGATCACGCCGTTCGGGTTCGTCGGCCCGCAGGGTTCGTTCGAAATGAACTGCGACGGTGGCGGCGGGAGCTGTCCGTCCGGCCGCTCGAAGACCACGTTCTCAGGCGTGATAGGCGCCGGGCTCAAGTTCGGAATGTTGGGCGGGCTTTCCGTGCAGGGCCGGTACGTCTACGGCCTCACGAATCTCAATCTCTCGACCGTCAGCAATTCGGGGAACTATCAGCCGCGGTCGTTCATGATTCTGGCGGGGATCGGGTTCTAGGACACTAATAGCGATGTGCGACGGGTAAGGGGCGACTTGGCGAAGAGCGGCGCGTGAAGTGCGAGGAGAACGTCTCCTTGCTGCTCACGCGTCGCTCTTCACCCAATTGCCCCTCACCCGTCGCTCGTCCGGCTTCGCCAAGTCGCCCCTCGCTCGTCGCACGTCCCCGTTGTGACGGTGAACTCGCGCGTTCGCGGCGTGCACGCGAATCCAGACGGCGACGCGCGCCCGCAGCAGTACCCTCGCAGTGTACGAGGGAATCGAGCGGCTGCTCGTGCTGTGGGCATTCAGCGCGTTGACTGCGCGTCGTCGTGGCCGTTAGGAGCGGGGCGGCTCCTTCACTTGGAAGGAGCCGCCCCCCGCCTACTCCGCCGGCCCCCCAAGACGGCTCTCAACGGATTTCAGACAGACAACCGGCTTCACCCCATGACAAGCTGATTGCTACGCCGGCTGTATCCTCGAAAATGCGGCAAGGCCAACGACGACGACGATGGATCCGACGATGCATGCCGTTGCTGGACCAAACGCTTGCCACAGATAGCCACCGCCGACCCCGGCGATGAGCGCTCCGATGCCAGTCGCGGCATTCAGCAGTCCCAGCGCACTGCCGCGGACCGCAGGGCCGGTAAGCTGCGACGCCATGGACCGTTGCACGCCGTCCGTCAAAGCCGGAAAGAGACCGAGCACGAAGAAGCCCGCGACGAGCGACCCGGTCGAACTCGCGAGGTTGAGGACGAGGTAGCCCGCCAGCAGCGCGATGTAACCCACCACGATCACGGTGCGTGGGCCTATCCGGTCACTCAACTTTCCCGCGGAGGTAGAGAACGCAGCGTATGAAATGCCGTACACGGCATAGAACAGCGGAATGTCGGCGAGGATGAGGCCGACAGCGTGGACTTTGAGTAGGAGAACTGCGACCGGTACTGTGCCGATCGAGAGAAGCAACACCGAGAAGAGATACAGCCTGAACGATGTCGGAAAGTCCGAGAAAGACCTTCTGATGACACCGTCGCTCTCGTCAAGCGTGGCGACGACATCCTTGATGAAGAACAAAGTGCACAGCGCGAGAATGCCGATGATGAAGGCTGAACCGAACACGGCATCGAAGCGTTCCGGGAATGCTCTCAGTATGAAGTAGGCGACCAGCGGGCCGAGGATCGCCCCCGTTGTATCCAGGGCCCGGTGGAAACCGAACGACACGCCGAGTTCTCCCTTGGTCGTCGAGAGTGAAATGATCGCGTCGCGCGGCGCATCACGAAGACCCTTGCCGACCCGGTCGAGAACACGCAATCCCAGGGCGCCCCCAACGTTCGAGACGAGCGGGAAAAACGGTCGGGTCAGCACCGAGAGGGTGTACCCGAAAACGACGAGGGGCTTCCGTCGTTGAAATCGGTCGGAGAGCCTCCCAGAGTAGATCTTGAAAATATTCGAGGCGGCCTCGGCGATTCCATCCACCAAACCAAGAGATGCCGCGCCAGATTTCAGGACGGAAGTCAGGAACGCCGGAAAGACGGCAAGAACCATCTCCGACGAGAAGTCATTGAAAAGACTGGTCAGCCCGAGGAAGAAAATATTCCTCGGAAAGCCGAAGATCCTATTGGGTTTCTCGCGCAATCTGATGGTGCCTCGCTGCTTCCCGCCGCTACTTCCGGGATCAATCCCGCGGTCCGCTGACGCAGGTCGCCTACGGACGCGGCGACCTGCGCTCGGACCCGCCGCCTACCGCCTTGTTCAGCCCATACTGCGCCTTGTCGAACTCCGCGACTGCGGTGACGTAATCCGAACGCGCCTGCGTCACCGCCTGCTGAGCTTGGATGTCTTCCAGTACGATGCCCACGCCAAACTGCTTGCGCGCACGGGTGAGTCGCAGTGTTTCATTGGCGGTGCTGAGGTCTTTCTCCGCCAGGACGATCTGATCGGACTGCGCGCGTACGCGGGTCAGGCTTGTGACGACGTCGGCCGCGATCGCATCCCGGAGTTTTGAATCACCCAGCTGAACCGTCGCCAGCTGGGCGTCGCTGGAATTGATTCGCCCGAAATCGAACAGTCCGCCCGGACCGATCCGCCAGTTCACTCCCAGCGTGTAGTCACTCACCGGTCCGACTCTCCCGCGGCCACTGTCGGGGCCTCCACCGAGCTTGCCACCAAACGCCTGTGCGCCGATGGAAGGAATCAGCGGGCCATACACGGCCGCGTTCCGCGATGCGCGCGACGCGGCGAGCAATGCCTCGGTCTGCTTCAGTTCGGGGCGCGACAGCATGGCTCGCGCTACGAGCGCCTCCATCGAAGCCGCAGTGTCGAAAAGCACGAGCGGCACCAGCTCGTCCTCGCGCGGAACCAGCTCTACGTTGGCGTCCAAGTGCAGGACTTGGGACAGGACGACTGCCGCGACCCGCTGCTGTTCGATCGACTGCCGCAGGACAATCTGATAGTGCTCGGTCTGCGCTTGGACCCGCAGCTCATCTCCCCTGAAGGCGATGCCGATCGCCACCGCGTCGTGCAGTTGTTGCTGATAGTCCTGCGAGGTTGTCAGCGCCTCTCTGACCACCTCCACCAATGCCTTCGCTTTGGCGAGATCGAGGTATCCCTGTGCCGCGGTCAGCGCAGCGCTTTGGCGCTGAGCCTCGAGTGCGTGATCGGAGGCCCTGACCAGCTGTCTTGCCGCCAGCGAATTGTAGATCGCATCGCCCAGCGCCATTTGTGCCGTGAGCGCGACCCCAGGAGAATAAGACTGATAGTCGGCGTTCCCGATGACGCCCGAGGGTGAGGCCTGCGCGACTCCATCGCGGCGGTGATAGCCGATTCCCGGCGCGAGCCAGGGAAAGAACTGCTCGACTGCGCTGGTGCGGTTGGCCTGCGCTTCCTTGACGCGTTCGCGTGCGATCTGGACATCGAGATTCTGCGCATCCACCAGGCGAAGCGCGGTGGGCAGGTCGATCGGGTATATACTTGCGCTCGTTCCCTGTGCACCCATCAGCCGTGCTGCCAGCGCCAGAAGTGCTGCGGCACAACGCAGAGAATCTGAACTGCGCATGGCGAGTCTCATTGTGGCTTCACCAGACTGACGGTCTGGCCGTCGTTGAGTGCCTGTTTGCCGACGAGGGCTACCTGCGCATCGACTCGCACTCCGTCTGTGATCTCGACGCTGACGCCATCACTGAAGCCCGTGTGGACCGGCGTCTTGTGGGCCTTGCCGTCGGCCACCAGGAACACGAACGATCCCGCCTTCTCAACCACCACAGCCGCCGCGGGAACAAGTAACACGTCGTGCTTCCGCTCGACTTCAAGGCGCACGCTGGCGTACATGCCGGGTCGCAGGTTGCCGGACGGATTGGGAAGCTCGATCTCGGTGAGCATGGTCTTCGTCGCCTCGTCCAACGCATGAGCGAAGCGGGTGACGGAGCCATGGAACGTGAGTCCCGGCAGCTCTTCCACCGTGAGCGTGGCGGCCAGGCCATTCCTGATGAACGGCACCTCCGCCTCCGGCACGAACAGCTGGACCCGCACCCGGCTGAAGTCCATCAGCGTGAGCAACGCGGCACTTTGCGGTGTGCTCCCCGTGGTCGCCGCGGGGATGAACGCGCCGGCGTCGACGAATCGCGCGGTGATCACCCCCGCGAAAGGCGCCGTGATGCGCGCGAACTGCAGCAGTGTCTCCGTCCGCTGCAGCTTCGCCCGTGCGACTTCCGCCTGGCCGCGCAGATCATCGACCGTTTGCGGTACCACCAAGTCTGGTGCCTTCTGGCGAGCCGCGGCCATGCGTTCGTAGTTGCCGTGCGCCACGTCGGCTTCGGCCTTGAACTGGGCCTCGTCTGCCAGCAACTCGGGCACTTCGATCTCGGCGAGGAGCTGTCCTGCCGTGACCGCATCGCCCTTGTCCACCTTCATCGCCTTCACGTAGCCCGACACCTTCGCGTAGAGCGTGGCCGCCTGATACGGGAGGATGCGGAAGGTGGGCAAGGTGACACTGCGCGTGATCGCGCCTCGCTTGGGCAGGGTCGTCCTGACACTGACCGGTGGCGGCGCATTCTGGAGTGTCGTCGTCGAGGAGGGTCCACAGCCAGCGAAGACCGCAAGTCCAATAAGGCCGCACAGGTGTGCTCCGGCTTGCAGGAGACCGGCTCTGGCGATTCGCGCGCGCCTGGTTTTCATGAGGTCGGGATTCCGGTTTGAATCATGTTGTTTCACGCCGCTTCGAACGCGCGACTATCCGGGTGGTCCGGATCAAGCGACGGAGAATGGCGATGAGCGCGACCTTGCACGAGCGCGAAGACCGCTGGCAGCGCCAACAGAGTCGCTACCGTGGCGACTGCCAGACCGCCAATCACGGCGCGGCCCAGCGGAGCGGTCTGCTGCCCACCCTCGCCGAGACCCAGCGCCATCGGCACCATGCCGGCGATCATCGCGAGACTCGTCATCAGGATCGGACGGAGACGGCTGCGCGCGCCCTCCACGGCGGCGTCCGCCGCGGAGGCTCCACCCATGCGGCTGCGTTCGGCAAACGTGACCAGGAGGACCGCGTTTGCCACGGCCACGCCGATGGCCATGATCGCGCCCATGTACGACTGGATGTTGAGTGTCGTGCGGGTGAGCCAGAGCATGATCGCAGCGCCGGCGATGACCGCCGGCGCCGTGGCGACGACGATCAGCGCGAGGCGAAGCGACTGGAAGTTCGCGATCAGGAGCAGGAAAATCGCGACTACCGCCAACAGGAGTCCGGTGCGCAATCCGCCCAGCATCTCCTGCATCGGCACGATCTGGCCGCGCACGGCAACGTTCACGCCGGCCGGCGGCTTGCCGAGTTCGTCGAGGGCGCGCGACAGTCGCGTGGCCACGCTGCCGAGATCGGCGCCAGCGACGTTCGCCGTCACCGTCACCATCCGTTGCATGTTGTACCGCTGGTATTGGCCCACGGCCGTTCCCTCGGTCACCTTGGCGACGTCGCGCAGCAGGATGTCCTGCCCGCCGCGATTGAGAATGGGCACGTTCCGCGCCTGCTCGATCGAATCCATCTTCTCCTGCGGGACCTGCACCTGGATCTGGTACGCCACGCCGCTGTTCGGGTCGGCCCAGTAGTTGGGCACCACGAACCGGCTCGACGACGTCGCCGTCACGAGCGAGCGCGAAACGTCGGCCATCCTGACCCCCATCAGCCCGGCCTTCTGGCGATCCACGTTCACGTCCACGGTCGGATAGTCGAGCGATTGGCCGAACTGTACGTCGCGCAACGAGGGAATGGTCTGGATTTTCGCTCTCACCTTCTCCGCGAATGCCCGGTCGACCGCGAGGTCCGGACCGCTTACCGCGACCTCGACCGGTGTCGGCGAACCGAAACTCATGACGCGGCTGATGATGTCGCTCGGCTCGAACGAGAAACTCACGTCGGGCATCTCCGCGGCGAACGTCGCGCGCAGCTGTTCCTTCAGGTCGTCGATGCGGACGGAGGTGCCTCTTTTCAGTTGCACCTGTACCACGCCTTCCTCCGGCCCGCCATTCCACAGATAGATGAGGTTGATGGGATAGGCGGAGCCGTGCACGCCTACGAAGCCCAGCGTAATCGCGACGTTCTCTGGTCCAACTGCCTGCTTGATGATATCGAGCGTCCTGAGCGCGACCCGCTCGGTGCCCGCGATCTGCGTACCGGCCGGAGCGCGCAATCGCACCTGCAGCTGCCCCGCATCTACCTTCGGAAAAATGTCCGTGCCAAGCCGGCCGCCGAAGAACCCGATCAGGCCGAGGGCGGCGAGCAGGTAACCTCCAACGGTCAGGCCACGATGACGCACCACACTTCCGACCACCGCGCCGAACCGCTCCTGGAACCGCCTGAATGCGCTGGCGGTCTCCTTTGCGGTTTCGATTTCCTCCGCGCGATGCGCGCGAATCAACCAGACCGAGATTACGGGCACCAGCGTACTCGCCAGCACATACGACGCGGCCATCGCGAAGCCCACCGCCAGTGCCAGCGGCACGAACAGCGCCCGGGCCGCGCCCTGCATGAAGAAGGACGGGACGAACACCGCGAGCACGCAGAGCATCGCGATGAGCAGCGGCACGGCGACTTCCTTGCCGGAATCGGCCACTGCGCGTGCACTCTTCTTTCCCTGTCCCAGGTGCGTGTGGATGTTTTCGATGGCGACCGTCGCCATATCAACCAGGATTCCGACCGCGAGCGCGAGCCCGCCGAGCGTCATCAGGTTGATCGTTTGGCCAGCGAGCGAAAGCGCCAACAGCGACGCCAGCAGCGACAGCGGGATGTTGATGACCACGATGAGCGCGCTCCGCCAGTCGCGCAGGAACAGCAGGACCATCACCCCGGTGAGCAGCGCTCCCAGCGCAGCCTCCAACGTCAGCCCCGCGATCGCGCCGGTAACATACGGTGATTGGTCGAACTCGTAGCTCACCTGAACGTCGCTCGGCAGCACGCTTTGGAACCGCGGGAGGTTCTGCTTGACGAGATTCACCACCGTAAGCGTCGAGGCGTCGGCGCGCTTGGTCACCGGGACGTAGACCGTGCGGTGGCCATTGACCAACGCGTAGCTGGTGACGATGTCCGACCCATCCGTCACGGTGCCGACGTCGCGCAGGAACACCGTCGGATACACGGCCGTGCGGATCGGCACGTCCGCCAGGTTCTGGATGTTCCTCACCACGGAGTTGAGCGGCACCATCGGATACATCCCGCCGATGGCCATGTTGCCGGATGGACTGATGAGATTCGACGCGGTGACCGCGGCGACCACCTCGTCCGGCGACATGCTGTAGGCGCGCAATCGGTCCGGCTTCAGGTTGATGACGATGGTGCGCGCGCTGCCGCCGAACGGCGGCGGCGCGGAAACGCCGGGCAGCGTCGCGAACAACGGGCGCACGCGGTTGAGCGCCATGTCCTGGAGCTCGCCCGCGGTCCGTGTCTGGCTTGTGAAGACGAGGTCGCCCACGGGCACGTTGCCGGCGTCGAACCGCATCACGAATGGGGGCACCGTGCCGGGCGGCATGAAGGCACGCGCGCGATTGACGTACGACACCGCTTCCGACATCGCCTGCGACATGTCCGTACCAGGATAGAACTGCAGCTTGATGAGCGCGGCGCCCTGGATGGACTTCGACTCGACGTGTTCGATGCCGGTGATGTAGAGGAAGTGGTACTCGTAGTAGTACGTGAGGTAGCCCTCCATCTGCGCGGGGTCCATCCCGCCGTACGGCTGCGCCACGTAGATAGTCGGAATGCCCAAGGTGGGAAAGATGTCACGAGGCATCCGGAGCATCGCCAGGACGGCGCCCAGCAGCATCGCGAGGATCAGGACCATGACGGTCACCGGGCGTCGCAGCGCGAATTGGACGAGACTCATGGGTTAGTCTGCGCTCGAGGATGCAGCGCGTGCCGAAGGTATGGGCATCGTGACGTTGGGCTACGCATGCTCGAACAATTCGCCGAACAGCTCGCGGACCTTGTTCTTTGCGGCACGCAGCGCTCGCCGCCCGGCGGGCGTGAGCCGGTACATGCGGCGGCGGCGGCCGTCGCGGGCCAGCACGACCGTCGAGCGGAGCAGACCGTCCTCCTCGAGCCGGTGCAGGATCGGGTACATCGTGCCAGCGGAGAGCGAGTAGCCGTGTCGGCGCAGCTCCTCGATCATCTCGAGGCCGAAGATCGGCGCCTCGCCGGCGTGGTGGAGCAGGTGGAGGTGGACGAGGCTGGCGGTGAGGCCGGAGTCGCGGCGAGGCCTGGCTGGTGATTGCATTATCGGAGTCCGAGATCGGATTGCGATATAACGATACGGTCGGCAACCCGATTCGTCCAGCCCGCGCGTCCTTCGTAATATTCAGAATGCCATTTTTCGCAATTGCACCCGGCTCCGGCCTCCTCGACTTGGAAACGCCCGCGGCGCTCGTCGACCTTGACCGCCTCGACCGCAACATCGTCCGGATGGCTGCGTACGCGAAGAATCACTCGCTCGCGTTGCGGCCGCACATCAAGACACACAAGTCGACAACCGTCGCCGCGGCCCAGCTCTCGCAGGGCGCCGCGGGACTGACCTGCGCCACGCCCGCCGAAGCCGGCGTCATGAGCGAGGTGAGCAGCGACATCCTGCTCGCCTACCCGGCGATCGGGGCAAAGCTCGCCCGCCTGATGGCGCTGCCGCGCCACGTCTCGCTGACCGTCGCGCTCGACTCCGCGCGAGCCATTGACGACCTCGCCCGCGCCGCGCGCGCCGCGGACCGCGCGGTGCGCGTGTACGTCGAGCTCGACGTCGGCATGCATCGCGTCGGCGTCGCCGCATGGGACGAGGCGGTTGCGCTCGCCCGGCGCGTGCGCGACAGCGCGCCCCTCGAGTATGCCGGGATCACGTTCTACCCCGGGCACATTCGCAGTGATCTCGATTCACAGGACGCCGCGCTCGCAGCGCTCGGCGCGGCCATCAAGAGCGCGACCTCGGCGCTCGCCCGTGCCGGCCTTGCGCCCCAGGTCGTCAGCGGCGGCTCGACGCCGACGGTATGGCGCACGCACGAGATCGGTGGCATCACCGAGATGCGGCCGGGAACGTACGTCTACAATGACCGCGGCACCGCGGCGATCGGTGCCTGCGCGCCCGAAGACTGCGCCCTGACGGTGCTGGCGACCGTCGTGAGCACGAGCGTGCCGAACCAGGCAGTGATCGACGCCGGCGCCAAGGCGCTCGGGCGCGAGCCGATGCGCGGCGTCGAGGGCGAAGGGTGGGGCGCCCTTCTCGCGCGGCCCGAGGTGTTCGTCACGCGGATGAGCGAGGAGCACGGCATTCTCGATCTCTCACGCACGGAGTGGCGGCCGTCGGTCGGCGAGCTCGTGCGCGTCGTGCCCAACCATGTGTGCATCGTCGTGCATCTGAACGACGTGGTGTACGGTGTGCGAGGCGAGAGGGTGGAGAAGAGTTGGCGGGTGGATGCGAGGGGGAGGGGGCAGGGCGAAGTGGACAGCATCAACCACCACTAAACGCTTTCAACTGCCAGCGACCAGACCGGCAGCTCTCAGACAACAGCCTCATTACCGATCCGCGCACAAATCGGTAATGAGGCTTTTCATCTGACCGCTATTCGCTGATCGCTGTCAGTTGACGGCGTCCAGTGCCACTCCCCTCTATTTCTTCGCGACCGGTACCGCCGCAACCGGCTTCGGCCACGCCTTCTTGGCGACGGATGTATACATCGCCGGTATCTCCACTTGTATCGCGCGATTGACGTCGGCGATCGCCTTCAGGGCCGCCTCCATGGCGTACTCGATCTGCCGGCGCTGGTCGTTCGTCGCCGGTCCCGACCACGCCTCGACCGGCCGCATGGCGCCGTTCGTCGCCGTCAGAGCGCTGTCGACGCCGGTCTGCAAGTGCGACACGTTCGCGATCAGCGAGTCGGCTCTGGCTCCGCCACCCGCCAGATCGCGCTTCAGGTCCGCCGCCTGCGCGCCGAGCGCGCGCGCCGCGACGTGCGCGGCGACGAGCGATTTCTGCATGGCGTACACATTCATCACGAGCGCCTGGCGCGCCCGCCGGTCCGCGTCGCTGAAGTTGGTGAGCGGATCGCCCTCGACGATCATGTCGCCGCGCAGCTCGCTGCTCACGCCGGGGACCTTGACCAGCACCCGGTACCTTCCCGGCAGCACGAGCGGGCCAACCGGAGCGCCCCCG
>OCZT010007126.1_pt1 | contig 11002 bp, 10 predicted proteins | sample 1539031 | NCBI WGS metagenome assembly OCZT01 (sample SAMEA3539308, study PRJEB22396) | soil metagenome | biome: tundra; feature: field; material: soil | place: USA | collected 2010-05 | depth 0.15 m
CGCGCCAGCGCTTGCCGGAGGGGTCGAGGAAGACGGAGTTCTTGGTGTGGGGCATTGGGATCTTGGAAATCTACCCCACCCGCGCTCTGATGGGCCTCCATTGCGATGGGCGACGGTACGAACAGCGACGTGCGACGCGTGAGGGGCGATCTGGCGAAGAGCGACGTGCAAGAAGCGAGGAGATGTTCTCCGCACTCCTCACACGTTCCTCTTCGCCAGATCGCCCCTCACCCGTCGCACGTTCCTCTTCGCCATCTCCTCACGCATCGCCCGTTTGCAAGTTGACTCTGGTTCCAAAGCGAAGAACCGGATAGTTTTACCTTTCGCCGCACCCTCAAGCCCGCACCGCACTCAATAAGCCCGTGGCAAGCCTGCAGGACCGCCTACGCGAAGAGCTGAACGCGTCGAGAAAGGCCCGCAACAAGCCGCTCACGCTCGTGCTGGGGACCGTCCTCGCGGACATCGAGAATCACCACACCGCGCTCCAGCGTGACATCACCGACGCTGACGTGATCGATGTGCTGCGGAAGGCCATCAAACGGCGCCGTGAATCGCTCGAGGCTTTCGAGAAGGGCGGCCGATCGGAGCTGGCCGCGCAGGAGCGTGAGGAAATCCGCGTTCTCGACGTGTATCTCCCCGCATTCGTGAGCGACGACGAAATCCGTGAAGCCGTTCGTACCGCCATCAAGGGCGGCGCCGCCAACATCGGCGCGGTGATGGGCAAAGTCGTTCCCCAGTACAAGGGACGCGCGGAGGGAAGCACGATCAACCGGATCGCCCGGGAGGAGTTGGGCACAGGCGGTTCCCCGGCGTGAATCCCGGAGGGCACGCTCTCACCGTGCTCGAGTTCTCCCGCGTGCTGGACCTCGTCGCGGGGCACGCGTCGAGCGCAGCCGGCGCCGCGAGAACCAGGGAACTGCAGCCGCTCCTTTCCGAACGGGAGGTCGCCGGCGAGCATGCGCGCGTGGAGGCGATGCGCGCGATGGTCGGCAGTGAGGCGGGGTGGAATCCTGAGCCGATTCCCGATCTCGCGGCCGCGCTCGGACGGCTGCGCGTGGAAGGGACGGCGTGGACCGCGCTCGAGCTGCGCGCCGCGGTGACGCTGCTGCTCTCCTCGCGCAGGGCGCTCGACACGCTGCACGACAAGACGCTCGACGACGGCGTCACGGCGCCGCTCGAATCGCTCGCGGCCTCGCTCGTGCGCGATCCCGAGACCGAACGCGAAATCGACCGCGTGATCAAGGACGACGCGACGGTCCGCGACGATGCGTCGCCTCTGCTGCGGCGCGTGCGCAAGGAACTGCGCGGCGCGGCCGCGGATCTCGTGCGCATGCTCGAGCGGCTGATGGCGAAGCTCGAACCGCATCACCGCGTGGAGGATGCCTCGGTGACGGTGCGCAACGGCCGCTACGTGATTCCTGTGCGGCGCGAGGGGCGCGGCGCGGTGGGCGGGATCGTGCACGACATGTCGTCGAGCGGGTCGACGCTGTTCGTCGAGCCGCCGGCCGCCGTCGAGGCGTCGAACCGGATGCGCGAGCTCGAGGCCGAGGAACTGCGCGAGACGGAACGGATCCTGCTCGAGGTCACCGATCGCCTGCGGCCGCATCGCGATGCGCTCGTGGCGACGCTCGACGCGCTCGTCACCCTCGACTCGCTCTACGCCCGCGCACGCTACGCGATCGCATATGGCTGCGCGCCGGTGGTGCTCGCCCTGGGCGGAACCGGATTTTCCATTCTCGACGGCCGTCACCCGCTCCTGCTCGCCCGCGATCGCGCCAGCGTCGTTCCGTTCGCGCTCACGATGGACAGGGGCGAGCACACGCTGCTGGTGTCCGGGCCGAACACGGGTGGCAAGACCGTGCTGCTCAAGGCGATCGCGCTGCTGTCGCTCATGGCGCAGTCGGGAATCCCCGCGCCCGTCGGACTGGGATCGAAGATCGCGCTCTTCGACCGCTTCTTCGCCGACATCGGCGACGAACAGAGCATCGAGGCGTCGCTCTCCACGTTCAGCGCGCACCTCCGCAACCTCACGGAGATCGTGCGCGACGCCACGGCGCAATCGCTGGTGCTGATCGACGAACTCGGCTCCGGCACCGATCCCGTCGAGGGCGCGGCGCTCGGCGGCGCCATCATCGAGACGCTCACACGACGCGGAACCACCTCGATCGCCACCACGCACCTCGGCGCCCTGAAGGAACTCGCACACGAAGTGCCCGGCGTGGTAAATGCCTCTCTGCAGTTCGACGCAATAGCTCTCGCGCCGACATTCCGCCTCGTGAAAGGAGTGCCCGGGCGCTCGTATGGCCTGAGCATCGCGCGGCGGCTGGCGATGCCCGAGGAGGTGCTGCGCAACGCCGAAGCGCGCGTGCCGAAGGGAGAACGCGACGTCGCGGCGCTGCTCGAAGATCTCGAGGCGCGGCAGAAGGCGATCGAGGAGCGCGAGAAGGCCGCGGACGCGCATCACGACGCGACCATCGCGCGCGCCGAGCGCGTGGACGAACGCGAGAAGGTCGTGCGCGAGAAGGAGCGCGAGCTCGAGCGCGCCGCGCGGAGCGATGCCAGGCGCTATCTGCTCGACGCGCGGCACGAGATCGAGAAGACCATCAAGGAACTGCGCGCCGCGGGCGCGGAGCAGATCGAGACCGCGGCGGCCGCCGCGCGGCGCGCCGCCGAGCAGAAGGCGGCGGAGGCGGGCGAGGCGCTCAGGGCGCTGGACGAGGCGACGGCAATCGAAGATGGAAGATCGAAGATGGAGGTCGCTCGCGCGGAAGCGGGTCGCATCGAAGTCGGCGCGTCGGTGGCCGTCGCGTCGCTGGGAGGAAAGACGGGGCGCGTGGTGGAGATGCGCGGCCGCGACGCCGTCGTGGCCGTCGGCGCGATGAAGCTCACGGTGCCGCTCAAGACGCTGAAGCGCGTATCGAAGCGAGCGCTGGAGGCGGTCACGCGATTCGAGATCGCGGTGCCGCTCATCGGCGACCAGCCCGAACTGGAGGTGAAGCACGAAGTCGATCTCCGCGGCATGCGCGTGGACGAGGCGGACATCGCCGTGACGCAGGCGGTGGACGCGGCGGTGCGCGCCGATCTCGGGGCGCTGCGCATCATTCACGGGAAGGGAACGGGTGCGCTGCGCGAGCGCGTGGCCGAGTTGCTGTCCGGCGACAAGCGCGTGCGTACCTTTCGCATGGGCGCGTGGAACGAGGGCGGCGCCGGCGTGACCATCGCGGAGCTATCGTGATCCCGGATGAAGTCGTAGACCAGGTCTCGCAGGCGGCTGATATCGTCGCCATCATCGGCGAGCACGTTCGCCTCAAGAAAGTGGGGTCGGTGTACCGCGGCCCCTGCCCGTTCCATCAGGGCACGAACAACAACTTCTCGGTGCAACCCAAGGGCGGATACACCTGCTTCGTCTGCGGCGAGAAGGGTTCGGTGTTCACCTTCGTGCAGAAACGGCTCGGTCTCTCGTTCGTCGAGGCGGTGAAGTACGTCGGCGAGAAGTCCGGCATCGAAGTGCGGGAAGTGGAGCGCCGCCGCGAGGGTCCCGATCCGCGCGAGCCGCTTTGGGAGCTCAACGCGACCGCCGCGGGGTGGTTCCGCGAGATGCTGTGGGAGAGCGACCACGGCGCGCCGGCGCGCGACTATCTGGCGAAGCGCAGCGTGTCGCGCGAGACGGCCGATCGCTTCGGGCTCGGATTCGCGCCGCGCGAACTCGGATTGATGCGCGCGTATCTCTACGGTCTCGGGTTCACCGAGCAGCGGCTGCTCGAGATCGGGCTGCTCGTGAAGCGCGAGGAGCAGGACGAGCCGCGGCCGCGCTTCCGCGATCGCCTGATCTTCCCGATTCTCGACCCGTACGCGCACACCGTGGGGTTCGGCGGACGGCTGCTCGGGCCGGGCGAGCCGAAATACCTGAACTCCGCCGAATCCGAAGTCTTCTCGAAGGGAAAGCTGCTCTACAATCTCTCCAGCGCGCGCAACGCGATCAGGCGCGACGAGCGCGTGATACTGGTGGAGGGATACTTCGACGTGGTGCGGCTCGTGGACGCGGGGCTCGAGTCGGTCGTCGCGCCGATGGGCACGGCACTCGCGGAGGGGCAGGCGGATCTCCTCGCGAAATACTCGAAGACCGCCTTTCTTCTCTACGACAGCGATGCCCCCGGACAGAAAGCGAGTTTCCGCGCGGCCGACGTGCTGCTGACGCGCGGCATGACGGTGCGCGTGGTGACGCTGCCCGACGGCGAGGACCCGGATACGTTCGTCGCCAAGCACGGGCGCGACGCGATGGAGCGGCTGCTCACGGCGTCGATGGATGTGTTCGACCGGAAGGTGCAGCTGCTCGAGCGCGGCGGATGGTTCGCGGATCTCCAGCGGAAGCGTCGCGCGCTGGACTCGTTGCTGCCGACCATTCGCGCGACGAGGGATGAGATCACGAGGGATCTGTACGTGAATCGTGTGAGCGAGGCGGCGGGAATCGACCGCGACGTGCTGCTGCGCGAGCTGAGCGCGGCGCCGGCGCATCATGGACGCGTGCGGAGGTCTTCGCCGGACGCCGCCGCGCCGCGAAAAGCAGCCGCGTTGCGCGACGACGCCATGCCGGGCGATTCGACGCTCCAGCGCGAAGGTCCGTACCGCAGCGATGTGCCGGGATCGTCGAGCGAGTTGGCGCTGGTTCGCGTGATGCTGCTGCATCCGGCGCTCGCGGAAGGCGTAATCGAATCCGTCGGGCGGCTCGAAGAAGAAGAGGGTGCGCATCCCGGGGTCGAGGCGCTCGCCGAGCCGGATCGCGGGGCGATTCGGGACCCGGTGTATCGGGCGCTGTACCAGGCGATCGCGGTGCATGGGGCGGAGGCGTCGCCGGAAACGCTCGCCGAGTCTCTCGACGAGGCGGCGATCGAGGTGATGGAAACGATTCGCGCGGAGCCGGGGTCGGTGATGGACGGGCCGCGTACGGTGGATGATGCGCTGAGGCGGCTCAAGGAGCGGTCGTTGCGCGAGCGGCTGGATGAGCTGGAGCGCATGACGCCGTTGGCGGGCGGCGAGGAGAAGGACGCGCTGCTTCGGGAGAAGGACGTGTTACGGCGGGAGTTGGCGGCGATTGGCGGGAGGGGATGGAAGTCAGTCCGCAAATGAGCGAGATGGCGAGGGGATTCGAACGGCGACGAGCGACGGGTGAGCGGCGACTTGGCGAAGGGCGACATGCGAGGGGGGAGGAGAACGTCTCCGCGCTCCTCACGCGTCGCTCTTCGCCAAGTCGCCGCTCACCCGTCGCTCGTCGCCGTTTCTTGGCGCCGCTCACCCGTCGCTCGTCGCCGTTTCTTGGCGCCGCTCACGCGTCGCTCGTCGCCGTAGGTTCCGTCGCTCCTCGCCGTTTGAACCGTTTTCGATGAAAGGCAACTATGTTTAGAGGACAACCCATGGAGGCTACTTGACGACTGATCTAGAATCATTACTGGCGTTGCAGGCTGATGACGTGGTCATACACGGGCTCCAGGAGCGGCTGGCGGCGCTCGAACCGCGGATCCTCCTGCTCGATCAGCGAAAGCAGCGCACGCTCGACGCCATCGCGCGCACGTCCACGGCCGTCGCCGCGGAAGAGAAGAAGCAGGCGTGGCTGCGTGACAAGCTCGCGGAGCACAAGCTGCTGATCGAGCGGAACCAGGCGCAGATGGATGCCGTAAAGACCATGAAGCAGGCCACGGCGGCCGTCGCGCAGATGGAGCAGGCCCGGAAGATCGTCGCCGGAGAGGAGAGCGACCTGCTGGCGATCAACCGCCGGCTCGAGGAACTGCGCGGCGTGCTCGCGGGACAGCACAACGAACTCGCCGGCGTCGAGGCGGAGCAGGAAGCCGCCCGCTCCGAAGTCGCGTCGGAGCGCGTGGCGATCGACGGAGAGCTCGCGGACGCAAAGGCGAAGCGCGCGACGGCCGCCATGCTCGTTCCCGAGGGCCTTCGCTCGAAATACGATCGTATTCGCGGGGGCAAGAAGCGCACCGAGGCGGTATTCGCGATGAGCGGCATGTCGTGCGGCAACTGCGACACGGCCATTCCGATGCAGCGGCGCCACGTGATGAACAACACGGGCGCCATCGATTTGTGCGAGGGGTGCGGCGTCCTGATGTACTTCCCGGGGTGAAACGAACACCGAGTCGCTGGACATCCGCGCCTCGCACTGACGACGGCGCGGCGCGCTCACTGGCGGACGCTCTCGCATTGCCGCTGCCGCTTGGCCGCCTGCTCCTCGTCCGCGGATTCGACGATTCGGCGCGGGCCAAGCAGTTCCTCCGCCCCCAGCTTGACCAGCTACACCATCCGACACTTTTAACGGAATTGCCGCGAGCCGTGGAACGGCTTTCGGATGCGATCCGGTCGCATGAGACGATCCTGGTCCACGGCGACTACGACGTGGACGGCATGTGCTCGACCACGTTGATGACCCGCGCCATCCGCGCGCTCGGCGGAACGGCGGTGCCGTTCATTCCGGACCGCCGGACGGACGGCTACGATCTTGGGCCCGCGGGTGTGGCGGCCGCGAAGGCGGCAGGCGCTCGAGTGGTGCTCACATGCGACTGCGGCACCACGGCCCACGCCGCCGCCGATGACCTTCGCGCGGCGGGGATCGACCTGATCATCACCGACCACCATTTACCGGGCGGGCCGTTGCCACACGCGTTCGCGGTGATCAATCCGCGGCGGCTCGACGACGAATCGCCGGACAAGGATCTCGCGGCCGTAGGCGTGGCCTTCAAGCTCGCGCTCGAACTGACCCGCGCGCTGGGCGGCAACGAGAACGTGGTGCTCAACATGCTGGATCTCGTGGCCCTCGCGACGGTGGCCGATGTGGCGCCGCTGCGCGGCGAGAACCGCGTGTTCGTCCGCCGCGGTCTCGCACTGCTCGCCGACTCGAAGTGCGCGGGGATTCGCGCGCTCGTGCGCAGCGCCGGGTTGGAGGGGAAGGAGATCACGGCAGGCCGCGTGGGATTCATCCTCGCGCCGAGGCTCAACGCGCTCGGACGGCTCGATCGCGCGATCCGCGGCGTGGAGCTCCTCCTCGCCGATCGCGACGACGAGGCGCTCGGGCTTGCGCGCGTCTGCGAGGAACTCAATCGCGAGCGGCAGGAGATGGACCGCCGCATTCTCGATGAGGCCATGCGCCGCGTGGAGCGGCTCGACCTCGACGCGACCTTCGGGATCGTGCTCGCGGACCCGTCGTGGCATTCGGGAGTGATCGGCATCGTGGCCTCGCGCGTGGTGGAGCAGACGTCGCGGCCCACGTTCCTGATCGCGCTGCAGGACGGAGTGGGGAAAGGCTCGGGGCGCTCGATTCCCGCGTTCGACCTGCACGCGGCGCTCGCGGCGTGCGGCGACCTGCTCGTGAAGCACGGCGGGCACCGCGCGGCGGCCGGGCTCACCGTCGAGGCCGCTCGCGTGGACGAGTTCGCGGCGCGGTTCAACCAGGTCGCGCTCGACCGGCTGAAGCCGGACGATCTCGTTCGCGAGCTTCGTGTCGACCTCGAGCTGCCGCTTGCGGAGGCGACCGAGGATCTCGAGAAGCTCCTCCGGCACCTGGAGCCGTTCGGCGTCGGGAATCCGGGGCCGTTGTTCGTGGCGAGGGATGTGCGCCTGGCGTCGAACGCGACGAAGATCGGCGCAAACGGCGTGAAGTTCGCCGTGGAGGCGCCGCAGGGTGCGATCGAGACGGTGGGGTGGGGCCTTTCGGAGAGAAGCGCGGAGCTGCGTGCAGGCGCGAGTGTGGACATCGCATACAAACTCGAGCGCAACGAGTTCCGCGGACGGTCCACACTCCAGCTTGGCCTCGTGGATTTTCGATGAGGATCATCGCGGGCGAGTGGCGCGGCCGTCGGATCTCGGCGCCAAAGGGCGATTCCGTGCGGCCCACGCTCGACAGCGTGCGCGAGGCGTGGATGAGCATGGTGCACACGAGCCTGCCGGATGCGCGCGTGCTGGACCTGTTCGCGGGAAGCGGTGCGCTCGGGCTCGAGGCGCTGTCGCGCGGCGCAAGCTCCGTGGATTTCGTGGAGAACGATCCGCGCACCTTCCGCGTATTGCAGGAGAACATCAAGAAGCTGGGCGCGGGAGAGCGCAGCACACTGCACCGCGAAGACGCGCCAGGCTTTCTCACGAAAGCGCGACGGGCGACGGGTGAGGGGCATTTACGGGCGACGGGTGAGGGGCATTTACGGGCGACGGGTGAGGGGGAGCCATACGACGTTGCGTTCGCCGACCCGCCTTACAGGAAGAACCTGGCGGTACAACTTGCCGATCTCTGGCTGAAGCGTCCGTTCGCAGCGATCTTCGGAGTGGAGCACGAGTCGTCCGAAACTCTCCCCGCCGGCGGCGATACGCGCCGTTACGGTGATACGTCCATCACGATCTACCGAACCTGAACGGCATCCCGATTACTTCGGCCGCCATATCGTCGATGTTTGCGAAGACCATTCCGCAGTGGGCGCTTTGGAGCTCGTACCTGGCCGGAGCAATACCGGCGACGCTCTCACCTGATAGCTCTCAGCGTCTTGCTGTCAGATAACGGCCTCTTTACCGATGGGCTTGGCGAAGGTGCTTCACCAAGCCAGTGAGCATCTTGCGGATCTCGATCAGTTCGTGCTGGCGGACGATGAATTCGCGCGGAGGGATTATCGAGGCGTCGGCGGCGAATTCGAGATGGTACTCGACTTCCGTTGTTGATGCGAGGGCGATGTGAAGGAACTTCGCGAAGTCCTTGTCCGTCGGGCGGCTGCTGCCTTCGGCGATATTGGAGGGAATCGAAAGCGCCGCTCGCCGCAGCTGATTGATCAATCCAGCATTACCGCCGCGCGGGATTCCCTCAGTCAGACGATGGACATTCAACGCGATCGCGTGGGCTTTTCGCCATACCGAGAGTCGACGGTAGTTCTGCATTCCAGCGAAACTATGTCGCCACTGGCTCCACCTATCATCAACCGACCGCCCCGAAAATCATTTTCCCGCACGATACGGTAAAGAGGCCGTTGTCCGATCGCTATCAGCGGACAGCTGTGAGGTGACAGCGTTCTTTGTTTCGCCCCAACGTTGTCGATGTCTTCGCAGATCATTCCACCGTGGCCGCTATCGACTTCCTGTCGGCCGGAGTAATAATTCATCATGCAACGAGTCGCGCTGTACGCGGGAAGCTTCGATCCCATCACGAATGGGCACTCCGACCTCATCCGCCGCAGCCTGTCGTTCGTCGACCGGCTCGTGGTGGCGGTCGCGTCGAACCCTTCGAAGCAGACGTTGTTCACGCCCGAAGAGCGTACGGATCTCATTCGCTCCGCCGTGAACAGCGATCCGCGCGTGGATGTGCAGCACTTTCAGGGCCTCACGGTGGACTTTGCGAAGCAGATCGGCGTGCTCATGATCATCCGCGGCCTGCGCGCCGCGAGCGATTTCGAGTACGAATACCAGATGGCGCTGATGAACAGGCACCTGGCGCCGGAAATGGAAACGGTGTTCATGGTTCCGTCGCTCGACACGACGTACATCAGTTCGAGCCTCGTGCGCGAGGTGGCGCGGTTCAACGGTGACGTCTCGAGCCTGGTGCATCCATCCGTCGAGTCGGCCCTGCTCAAGAAGTTCCCGAAGAAATGAGTTTCCTCTCCGGCGTTTGCACGCGTGCGTCGAAGCTCGACGCGCGCGTCGCGTTCGGTGAAGCCGGCGATCAACGGGTGCTCGACGCGGCGGTGCGGCTCGAGAAAGAAGGGGTCGCGACTCCGATTCTCGTGATCGATCGGGCGGACGAGGCCGGAAGCGCGAGAGCGCGGAAGAGCGGACTCGAGTGTGTGGACCCGTCGAACGATCCTCGCGCCGAGGCATTGGCCGCCGCGCTGCTGCAGTCGCGCGAGAAACACGGGATGACGGCGGGCGAGGCGGCGAAACTCTCGCACGATCCGCTCGCGTTCGCGACGTGGCTCGTGAAGACCGGGGCGGCCGATGCCTCGGTCGGCGGGGCCGTGCGCACCACGCGCGAGTTGATGCACTTCGCGCTCTGGCTCATCGGGCCCGCAAAGGGGATTCGCACGGTCTCGAGCGCGTTCTACATGTTTGTGCCGCCCTTTCGAACCAGTCTGACAGCCGACAGCTCCAGTCTGGCGTCTGACGGCGAAGTTCTCACCTTTACGGATTGTTCTGTAGTTCCTGCCCCTACCGCGGAGCAGCTCGCTGACATCGCCATTGCGGCGGCGGCGGCGAGGCGGCAGATCGTCGGCGACGAGCCGCGGATCGTCCTGCTTTCCTACAGCACACGGGGCAGCGGCGGCGAGGGAGGATCGATCGCGACGGTGCAGGCGGCCGTGGCGCTCCTGAAGCAGCGTGCCCCGAACCTCGCGGTGGACGGCGAGATGCAGGCCGACGCCGCGCTCATCGCCGACGTCGCCGCGCGAAAGGCGCCGGGAAGCACCGTGGCCGGCCGGGCGAACGTCCTCGTCTTCCCGAACCTCGACGCCGGCAATATCGCGTACAAGCTCACGGAACGCCTGGGACATGCCAAAGCAATTGGCCCAATTCTACAAGGACTCGCGATGCCGGTGTCCGATCTCTCGCGCGGCGCCGATACCGACGCCATCTTTCACGTAGCTGCACTCACACTATTGCAGTCGGCGCGCTTCCACACGTCCGGAGATCAGGCCACATGAGCTTTTCCGTATCCACCCGCGGCGACGTCTGCATCGTAGAGGTCGAAGGCCAGCTGATTGTGGGCAACCGCCAGGAACTCAAGCAGAAGATCCTCGACGAGCTCGAGAAGGGGACGCGAAAAGTGCTTGTCGATTTCGCCCGCACCGGCTACATCGACAGCTCCGGGCTCGGCGTGCTCGTGTCGCTCGCGAAGAAGATGCGCGAGATGGGCGGCGACCTGCGCTTGGCGAACCTCAACGACGACCTCCAGACATTGTTCGAACTCACGAAGCTGGACACTCTCTTCCAGATTTCAGAGACCCGCGAGCGCGCCCTCGAGAATTTCTAGGCCAGC
>OCZT010007127.1_pt1 | contig 11002 bp, 9 predicted proteins | sample 1539031 | NCBI WGS metagenome assembly OCZT01 (sample SAMEA3539308, study PRJEB22396) | soil metagenome | biome: tundra; feature: field; material: soil | place: USA | collected 2010-05 | depth 0.15 m
TTCGGAGAAGTGAACCTTATAGACTGCGCCCGATGTTGACATTTTTTTCTGCTGAAATGAAGTATGAATTAAGAGGTGAACATTGTGCAGAAAAAATGGCTGCAGCGGGACTGAACTTTCCAGCGAGCGATGCAGAACTCGCCCAAAATAATTTGAAAATTTGGTAATTTGAAAATTTGAAAATGGAGGAAACGCTAAACTTTCTCTTTTGTTGTGAGATGTAATCTTCGAAGTTGCTTTGCTGTTCCTGCGGTTATTGAGACGACCAACAAAGTCATACAACCCCCGAAAATAACTGAGGGGACAGTGCCCATTATCCGCGCAGCTACTCCTGATTCAAAAGCACCAATTTCATTTGATGAACCAATGAAGATACTATTTACGGCAGACACTCTTCCTTTCATATTTTCAGGCGTCAAAGTATGTATAAGTGTGCTTCGGATAATAACACTGACACTATCGAATATCCCACTAAGCACAAGGATTGCAATAGAGAGATAGATATTTTCGGAGCGTGCAAAAGCAATCATGCAAAGCCCAAAAGCGGCGACACTCCACAGCAATTTTCTACCGGCATTGCGCTGCATGGGGCGATAAGCAAGGTAAATTGCCATGATAATAGCCCCGACAGCAGGTGCAGCACGGAGGAAACCCAATCCCTCTGCCCCGACAAAGAGAATGTCCTTTGCAAAAGCAGGAAGAAGCGCCACAGCACCACCAAATAAGACGGCAAATAAATCGAGAGTAATGGCACCAAGTATAACCTGGTTCTTGAAAACAAACTTTAGCCCTTCGGTAATCTTTGCCTTCATGGTTAAATCCGGATTATATGGCGGAACAGGCTTTGAAGGAATGAGAGTATATAGTAAAAGAGCCACCGAAACCAATATGGCAACAACAATATAAGTGTTCCTGAGCCCGCAAAGGGCATAAACGAGTCCGCTTATAGCAGGACCAGCCACGGCACCCGTTTGCCATGCCGTACTACTCCAGGAAATGGCTCTTGGATAATCTTCGCGCTCCACTAATTGAGGCATAAAGGCAAAGTTTGCCGGATTAAAGAACCCCCTTGCAATTCCACTTATGAAAATAACTAAATACATCGGTAAGGTTGTTCTGCTTAGTAGTGCTGCATTGCTATCCATAGCGAGAAATGCTAATGAAAGTGAACACAGAAGGAGAATAAATACAGTTACCTGGATTATTCTCTTCCGATTGATGATATCAGCGAAGTGTCCGGCATAGAGTGCGACTAATATTGATGGGACGGCTTCGGAAAGCCCTATTAAACCGAGGGAAAGGGTGTCGTTAGTAATCTTAAATATCTGCCATCCGATGATGACGGCTTCGATTTGTAAGGCAATTGTTATAAATAACCTTGCGGAAACAAATAATCGGAACTCCTTTATTCTGAGGACTGAAAAGGGGTCGTTGGACATGGGGACAATTTGAAAATTTGGTAATTTGAAAATTTGAAAATGGGAGAAACGTAGTTAAGAATCTCCCAATAAATTTTCTATTCAATAACAACTTTCAGATATTTGGATGAATTGTTTGTTGATAGTTTAATGAAGTAAACACCAGGAGCGAATTTCTCGGAGTTAATCGGGATTTTATTGTTACCTATTGTCATGGAGATGTTTTGCTTTTGAATGAGGGAGCTTTTTGAATCATACATTTCTATGGTTGCAATTCCTTGTTCTAAGGCTACGAATTCAATGGTGAAGTTTCCTTGAGAAGGATTGGGATAGACGGAGGTATGGGCTATCTCTGACTTGATATTGTTTACTCCTAAAGCTACTGAAATGGTATCTAATGTTCCTTCGCTAAGGTTGTAATAGGTGCCGCTTGCTGAAGTTTCGAGGCGCACGGCTCGAACCATATAATGATTGGTGTAATTGATTACATTGTTGTCCGTGAAACTGTTTCCAACGATTATATTCGGGCTAATGCGATTGTAGAATCCTGTAATGGAATCCTGACGGTACATGTAGTATCCGAGAATGGAATCGGGGGCGGAATTCCAACTTAAGAGCACTCTGTTTGGTCCTGAAACTGTTGAGTTAAGATTTGATGGAGGGGCTATGATGTGCATTCTTAAGGTAGGGTCGCCCATAAGCGCTATATGGACTAAATTGGCGGCGTAGTTATAATAATATAAGCCTGAATTATTCTGGCAAGTTAGGGCGCTGAAACCAATGTTTTCACCTAATGCCATGTGATGATAGAACCAATAAGGTCTTCCTGCCCATGAACAGGTTAGGGCTGTGCCGGATGCTAATGGGGCACGAAGGAAATTATCCTGACTATCCCAGTCTCCGAAATAACTACCGAAGAGCATACTGAAAATGGTTTGAACGGAATTTGCTGCGAAATCAGTTGTTGCGCCTACTCCACCGGCAGAGGTATAGGTTCCGCCGCCACATCCATATGCCCACTGATAGGAGGCAGTGTCGAGCGTTGTAATAAAATCTAAGGCATAGATGCTATCGGCAGTAACGAGACTTGAGACTCTCCAGCCGCAGCTTGCAAATGCTTCGCCACCGAATACGCCAAAGTTATCATCTACCAAAGCACGAGGACGAACTGTGAAGTTTTTAAAGCGATAATTGTGGTCTTTGTTTAAATAGTTTCTTAATAACTCTTGCTCTGATAGAGCAAAGGAGGGCATGTTGGAAAAGTCCACTCTGCCAATTTGCAATTCATTTGGAGAAGGAATGGTGCTTTGGTCGAACTTTCCATCGCCGGGGATATTTTGATTCTGTGCTCTTGAGGCAGCTACATCATTAATTGTGTTATCTGTCCAGATGCCATGCATGTTTGCATAATACACATCGGCAGGCCAGGCACCATGATGATCGGGATGACCATCGGGATTGATGTCTCCTGAATATGGGACGGGAACATGACCGAGAACAAAGATTGCTTTGGTATATATAGAATCGAGATGGTAATCCGTAAGGATGAGGCTTTTAACATGAGTTACAGAGTCTGTTCTGGAGACATCATGACGGATAACCTGCCATCCATCACAGATAAAATCATGGGTGAGCTGGGCTATTTCTGTTGCAAGAGAATCGGTAAATGTGCTGTCAACGAGGAGTATTATTTTCCCTCGGATATCAATTGAAGGAGTATTAACGCCAGAATATATATAATTGTAACCGCCGACTCCACCAGAACCTATAAATTCATACTCATATGCATCTCCTAAGAATAGGTTTGTGTCTGACCATTGGGTTGCATTTCCTGGAAGCGTAGCTATAATAGGACCCCAATTTTGAGAAGTTTCAGTTTTTCTGAATACATAATAAAAAGATGTTGCCGTATCCAAAGGAAAGCTGAAAGTGACTTTTGGAGGAGAGGTTTGAGCAACAGCAGTTATCTGAATTGTATAATCTTCGGTAGTTTGGGCTACAATGGTTCCTGAAATTAGTAAGCACAAAAATAATAGGATATTTTTCATATTTAAATAGGATTGATTTATAACGGCACAAAACTACACTTTATATTATTACCAAGACGAAAATTATGTTGACAAAAGTTTGAAAAGCATTCGAATGATGCTTTGGTAGAGAAGATTTATTAGTTTGAACGTATTGCTTCAACAGGATCCATACGGGATGCCCTTAATGCAGGAATAAAACCAGAAAAGATTCCGATAACTGCTGATACAAATAATCCTAAAATGATATTTCCTTGTGAGAGCTTTAATGGGAAATCGAAAGCTCCGCCTGCAATTAATGAGCCTAGGTAAACGATTAATAAACCGATAATTCCGCCAATTAAACTCAATACAACTGCTTCAACAAGGAATTGGAGGAGGATGAAGTAGTTTTTTGCTCCTAATGATTTTTGGATGCCTATTATACTTGTACGTTCTTTAACAGATACAAACATAATATTGGCGATCCCAAATCCACCTACTAAAATGGAAAACCCACCTATAATCCAACCGGCGATACCAACAAATCTGAAAAGATTATCTAATTGTAGGGTAAGTAGTTTGGTTTCATTAAGCGCGAAGTTATCTTCTTCTTTAGGTTTTAATTTCCTTATGGAACGCATTACCCCACGCAGTTCATCAATCAATTGTTCATTGGAAACACCTTCTTTTCCTTTAACCATAATGAACGGGTTAAGTCGGTCTTTGCGGATATCAATGATGTTTCGGGCATAGTTTATCGGGATGATAAGGAGGTTGTCCATACTATTTCCAATCATGCTTTTACCTTCTTTTTTAAATACGCCTATAACTTTTAATTTCCTTCCTTCTGCTGTTACAACTTCATCAAGGGCATTGCGACTTGGAAAGAGATTATCAGCAATATCAGCCCCAATTATGCAAATTCCTCTTCCAAATTCAATTTCATTATCCGTAAAATATCTTCCTTCGGCAATTTCGAAGGACTTTATGTTTTCATATTCAGAGGCTACTCCTATGAAATCGGCATTTTCAATGCTGTTATCTTTATATTTAATTACTGAACCAGGCAAATCAGCCATGAAAGAAACCGCTTTGGCTTGGGTAGTTCTGCGTCTAACCTCTTCAAGTTCTGTATATCCCGGCAAAGGGCGGTTCATGTACTTCCACCAAGGGTAATCAGGACCAAATGTCCAGGGCCACTTTTGAATGTAGATAACGTTATCCCCTAATGATGAAACGCTGGTTTGAAGGTTATCCTGCAAAGAATCGACAACAGTAAATACGGAGATTATGGCAAAGATGCCAATAGAAATACCAAGTAAAGACAAGAAGGTTCGCAACTTGTTTTCCACAAGAGCTCCAATGGCAAATAGAAAGCTTTCTTTACAGAGTTTTAGAAACAGCATTTTTGATTTATTGAGGAAACAAAAGTACCACTTTTTATTGGCATAAGGGCAATCAATTAATCAAAAGAAAAAAATAGTTTCTAAACTTATATAAACCAACACATTTAATTAATAAGTTTGCACTCTTATAAATACTGATTTGAATTTACCTGTAAAAATAAAGAAAGCATTGATTTCGGTGTATCATAAAGAGCACCTAGAACCTATCATCAGAGAGTTGATTTCATTGGATGTAGATCTCATTACGACTGGTGGCACTCAGAACTTTATTGAGATGCTTGGCGAAAGTGTAACTACTGTCGAGGGGATGACTTCTTATCCTTCAATTCTTGGTGGAAGGGTCAAAACCTTGCATCCGAAGATATTTGGAGGGATATTAGGTAGACGAGATAATGCAGATGATGTCAACCAAATGATGGAATACCAGATTCCTGCAATAGATTTGGTTATTGTTGATTTATATCCTTTTGAAGAAACTGTTTTATCGGGTGCGAGTGAAGATGAAGTTATTGAGAAGATTGATATTGGTGGCGTTTCATTAATAAGAGCGGCTGCAAAAAACTTTAAGGATGTTTTGGTTATCGCTTCTAAAGATGATTATGCTTACCTTTTGAATATATTAAAGGAACAAAAAGGCGAATCTTCCTTAGAGGACAGGAAAAAGATGGCTTCCAATGCTTTTAAAGTTACCTCTCATTATGATCTTGCTATCTGGAATTATTATTCCGGAGTTAAAACTGTTTCACATCTTAGATATGGTGAAAACCCTCATCAGAATGGAAGTTTCTATGGTGATTTGGATAAGGCTTTTGATAAATTAAGCGGTAAGGAATTATCGTATAATAACCTCCTTGATATTGATGTGGCAATTAACCTGATGGCTGAATTCAAAGACCCTGCATTTGCGATATTAAAACACAACAACGCTTGTGGATTAGCTGTCAGGAAAGATATTAAACATGCTTGGAAAGATGCATTAGCAGGCGACCCTGTTTCTGCTTTTGGAGGTGTTCTTATTTGTAATAGAACTATTGATGCCGATACTGCAAATGAAATCAATTCCTTATTCTTTGAAGTATTGCTTGCGCCAGGATTTGATGATGAAGCTATCGAAATATTAAAACAAAAGAAGAACAGGATTATCCTCAAACAAAAACAATTTGATTTGCCTGATATATTAGTTCGAACTGCTATTAATGGAATTTTGGAAGAGGATAGGGACTCAGCGACTGAACGCATCAATGAAATGAAAACCGTTACTAAGAAATCGCCAACCGAAAATGAATTTGCTGATATGGAGTTTGCCAATAAGATTGTAAAACATTCCAAATCAAATTGCATTGTATTGGCAAAGAATAATCAATTATTGGCAAGCGGAGTGGGGCAGACTTCAAGAGTGGATGCATTGCTGCAGGCAATTGAAAAGGCAAAGAAGTTCGGGTTTGATTTAAAGGGAGCTGTGATGGCTTCCGATGCTTTCTTTCCTTTTCCTGATTGTGTTCAGATTGCTGCCGATGCCGGGATTACTGCCATTATCCAACCTGGTGGTTCAGTGAAAGATCAGGATTCTATAGATTGCTGCAATAAAAACGGTTTAGCAATGGTTACTACCGGCAAAAGACATTTTAAACATTAACCTTTGAAATAATAAATCATAAATAATAAATAGAAAATGGGATTATTTGATTTTCTTACACAAGAAATAGCGATTGACTTAGGAACTGCAAATACACTAATCATCTATAATGATAAAGTGGTGGTTGATGAGCCTTCAATTGTAGCAATCGACAGGCAAACGGGCAAAATCATTGCCATAGGCAGACAGGCGATGATGATGCACGGCAAAACGCATGATAACATTAAAACAATCCGCCCTCTGAAGGATGGTGTTATCGCTGACTTTGCTGCTGCCGAACACATGATTCGCGGGATGATTAAGATGATTAATCCCGGCAGGCATTTGTTTAATCCTTCGCTGAAAATGGTTATCTGCATTCCATCGGGAATTACTGAAGTTGAGAAACGTGCTGTCCGTGATTCTGCGGAACATGCCGGTGCTAAAGAAGTTTATCTTATTCATGAGCCAATGGCGGCTGCAATAGGTATCGGGATTGATGTGGAGGAACCGATGGGAAACATGGTTATTGACATCGGCGGCGGTACGAGTGAGATTGCGGTTATCGCTTTGGGAGGTATTGTTTGCGATCAATCAATTCGTGTGGCAGGAGATGGTTTCACAACGGATATATGGGATTATATGCGTCGTCAGCATAACATACTTATCGGGGAGCGTTCGGCGGAAAGTATTAAGATAAATGTGGGTGCCGCTCTGCCTGAATTAGAAAATCCTCCTCCTGATTTTGCCATTCACGGAAGGGATTTAATGACTGGTATTCCCAAAGAAATCATTGTTACCTATTCCGAGATTGCACATGCTCTTGATAAATCCATTTCCAAGATTGAGGAAGCTATTCTGAAAGCATTGGAATTAACTCCTCCCGAACTCTCTGCGGATATTTATCGTACCGGAATTTATCTCACCGGCGGCGGTGCATTGCTGCGTGGATTGGATAAACGTATCTCCATCAAAACAAAACTCCCTGTTAAAATTGCTGATGACCCTTTGAGGGCGGTGGTGAGAGGAACCGGTATCGCTTTAAAGAATATCGAGCGGTTTAAGTTCCTGATGCCTTAGATAGTTTAAAGTCTAAGGTTTAAAGTTTCCTGGAAATAATACTTAAGAATTTATCAAATTCAAAACAATTAATCATGAAACAAAAAATACTTATAGCACTTATTCTCATCATGTCTGGCTTTCAAATCAAGGCACAGCATACAGGAATGTATTTTGGTGGAGGATATAATATGAGCTCCTATACCAACGCACCGCTGCTGAACAGCATTTTAAGTGAATATAATTCTACCCGTCCTTGGTTGACTACCAAAATGGATAATAATATGAATTCAATGACCGGACTTTGTTTTAATACAGGTATTTATATCGGTCATTTTTTCATGGACCTCGATTGGGTGGGAAGGAACAAAGAAACTTATGGTGAAGGAATTTCTCCTTCAACGGGTTTAATGGTTCGCAGAGATTTAAAGATTCGTTCGAATACCTTTAATTCAGGTTTAGGATACCTGGTAATTCCTTATTTAGGCTTCGGAACATCTATAGATTTTGGAAGTGTTAAGTGTCTTACAAGGGTTTATAAAAGCAGCGATACCCCTCCTGATTATACAAAAGTCGCGTTTACCGATCTCACCTGCGGCGTTAGTTTATTTGCGCTGGTAAGGATTCCTGTTTCTAAAAATGGAATTCTTCATATTGACATTAAACCTTATTATCAATTAATGATTGTTCGTTCCAATTATGGATATCTTCACGATGAGTTGAATGGGTCTAATATATTTTATGAGGATCCTGGCGACCTCAGGAATAATTTCGGATTCGAGATTAAACTTCAAGTGGGATTCGGTAATGAATAAGAACAATTACTGTCCGTTATCTTTTTTACTCCGAACAGAAATCGAAACAAGATAGCTTTTATCTTCCAGTTGCCGGATATCCAGATAGATGGCAGCATCCTCCAGCTTATCATTTTTATCTTTAAGCATTTCCGTAATTGTGAACATTGCAAAAGCATCGGATGCAATATCTTTATTCAGGCTCTTTGAAAAATCATTTCTTTTCATCTTGCAACAATCAAAAGTACAATCATTCAATACTTCGGAGAAATCATTAAATTTCTTTTTTGCTTCTTTTAGATTATCTGTTTTTATAATCTGCGCTCTCCATTCGCTGTGAGTTATTAGTAATCCTAAATTAATCCTTCCCTTTTCGCAGCCTGCCAGATTTACTTTAGAAAGCCATTCTACATTTATAATATCATTTGTCATCGCCTCATTATTTGTTATCGCTCCTTTCAAGGAATCGAAATTGGAGGCATAAGCATTCACAATTTTATTTAATGCTTTATCGAATTGATCAAAACTCTCCTTGGTTTGAGAGTAGGAATATCCTTGAATAAGGAAGAGGACTGCTAATAATTTTGTTTTCATTTTTGTTTGATTTAATGTATTCTTTTCTATTAAGGTTTCATCATCATTTAAAAACAAAAACCAATATTGAAATCAAGGGAACCAAATAAATTTATTTGTCGTTCAGCTTCACTTTGATAATACCTGTATCGTCCAGGACTATTAACTGCCCCTAGTCCAAGACCGCATAAAAATCTTATTTTATATGATGGATAAATTTCAATTCCTCCATTAAACAATACTACATAGCATGGATCACCAAAGCCATATTGTCCATAATTTCCGTATCTGAATTTAGGACCGAAGAAAAAATTAAACTGCCCTTGTCCTTTCGGAAAATAGTTCAGATCAAATCCGGTTAAATACGATTTTTTAATTGAGGATGAATACCCGATAGATAAAGGAATTGTTAATGATATAAACCCTTTTGAAAATAAATGTTCATAAGAAAAGGTCACTTTTTCAAGCATCAAATCAATCATATTAAATGAAACAATATTTTTTTTGAAATCAGAAAAGTATTTCAAATCACCCTTACCAAAGGTTTCATTTGTCCCATTTTGATAATCAATTGATGAAACATGTTTTTTCTTTAATAAATAAACCGGACCATCAAGGTTATCAAATTTCAAGAATTTAATTTCCTTTTCGCCCACCTCCAATACTTTTGCCCTTATCGTTGTGGTATCCGTTTTATGGATAATATCCTGCCCCTTCATCCCTCCCCAAAAAATTAAACACACTATTATTATAAGGTATCGTTTCATCTTGCAAAGATAGGGAAAATAGTTATGAATTATGAATTATATAAATCATTATTCATAGAAAACCTTAGTAGAAAACAATTCAATCAATCAACATCGAACCTTATTAACTCATTTTATTTTTCGTGTTTATAAAAAAGGTAATAAGGTTAGATGCTATTTTTGGGTTTATCATTTCTACTAAGGTTAGATTTAATTATGCGTTGCAAAAAGTTCAGTAATCTGACGTTTAACTTTCATTTTTTATCTTTTATATCACCTCATCTTGCTTTAATCCCACCTCATCTTTGATTAATCCCACCTCATTTTGCTTTAATCCCACCTCATTTCCTTGCAATTCTACCTCATTTATGACCTGAAACATGTGTTTCAAGCCTTAAAAGAGGGAGGATTTTGGCAAGTTTAGGTAATAAAAAAGCTGCGAATGATTGAAATTCGCAGCTCTTATTTAGTTTATTTCTTTATTGAAATGCTATTGTTTTAAGCAGCAACAGCTTTTCTATTAACTGTGGCGGTTACTGATGCAGGAGTTGTTGTTGATGGATTTTCGATAGTGCAAGTTCCATAACCGTATCTAACCAATAAAACACCATTTGCAGGCAGTATTACATAAGCTCCTGTACGTTTCTTGCCTTTTCTCACCCATAAATCACTGCCTGTTTTATTGACCAATGAAGTAAGTTTAGAAATATCTTTAATGGTTTTAAAACCTGTCGGTAATATCTTTGATAATTGATCTTTCAACACTGTTGATGTATTCCGTGTCTTGAAACCATATTTTGCTGCCAATGAAGGGTCATCGGGACTAACTTCCTGGATAACCGCAGCAAAATCGCGCAGATTTATCTCGCTTGGTTCCATCGTTACCGCAATAGTACGTGTAATTCCTTTGTTAGCCTGGCGCATTTGGGCTGCCTGCGTTTTATATAATATCGTTTTGCCGATGTTTATAATATCGGTTGCCAATACATATTGTTGCCCTGTAATATATGGCGTTAAAGGGCAGGGAGGCAGCGTAAATGAATCCACTTTCAGTTTAAGTGCCACCATTAATGATTGAATATCTACCTCTTTAACCGGAATTTTTACCCTTGTTCCATCAATAATAATATATCCATAGCCGCCCAAATCGTTCATCGTTGGCAAAACGGATTTGCCATTTCCGGCAATTTTCCTTGCATGAGAAACAACAACTTTTTTCAACTTATTTCCATCGCTAACCTTTCCTTTTGCAAGTCCTTCATTGTTGTTATAATTAACTTCGAGGACATTGCTGGCATCGCAATCAAGTATTCGATTGGGAATATTCACGCCCTTGTTTGTCATCATGGTAACCATGATGCCGGTAGGTCCATCAAGAATCA
>OCZT010007128.1_pt1 | contig 10998 bp, 8 predicted proteins | sample 1539031 | NCBI WGS metagenome assembly OCZT01 (sample SAMEA3539308, study PRJEB22396) | soil metagenome | biome: tundra; feature: field; material: soil | place: USA | collected 2010-05 | depth 0.15 m
ATCCAGTATGAAGTGCTTGCACGCATTGGCGAGGTCTCCACAGACTTTGAGCCACTGGTCGTCGTAAAGTCCATATCCCGTGACAACGAAGTTGAACACGCCGTCGCTCGTGACTTCTTGTTCCAAGGCAGCGGCATTCCTCTGCAATTTAGCAAAGAGATCGCGTATGGACGACAGATCACCCGTGTTGATGCGTACCTTGCGCTTGAGTTTCATCTGGGTTGCCTCCTCAGCCAGAGAAACACATTATCAATCTTCCGCACGATCCGCTCTGCCCACTGCACGGCGGCGGCGACCGTAGATTCCGTCCTCGGGCGTGGAACTCGCGAGTCCCATTACAGCGTTTGGCAGTTCTTGGTGCGATTTCTGAGTAAAATTCATGGCAAGTGACTTTTTATGTGGGTTTCAGTAAAACCTGGGTCTGGCCTGCTACGCAAACAGCGGGCGTGGGGAGTTGCACGGCTACGGGAGGGGGTTCCATTCCCGTGGAATCGGAAATTTCGCAATCTTCTCCTCCCGCAAGCTGCACCATGTCCGGACCCGCTGGCGAGATCTATCGACTAAAGGCTTCAGTCGCGACTCCCTCTTGTGCCTCCACGAGTCCACAAGCGGCCATTATCATCACTGCGTTCCGAAACTATGGCATCATCCTGGCCGACAACGGAGACAGCGGGGGGCTAATCGGCACACCCGACGCTCGCTGGAACGATACCGATCTTGCGTGTCTTACAAGTCTCACCTCGGACTTCGAGCCTATGAACGTCTCGAGCCTCATGGTCAGTAATGACAGCGGGGCCACCAGCCATTAGCCAAACGGCTCGGCTGTTCGCGGAAGTTGATCGGATTTGTGGCGCCCGACAATCCGGAAACGCCTACGGCTGCTGTGACCATGCTGGTTTCGCGTTTTCGGGAAGTCGGCTTTGCTCCGGTCAACATCCTTCCGGTTGGCCCGTGACTCGGGCGGAATACCGACTGGCAGATTATATTTATATAGTGCGTCGTCTCTACTTCAGCCCTTCAACCACATAAAGGTAAGAGAGGGTGCGGGCGACGGTGTACAGGTAAAATAGCTGGCGGATGACTCGCAACACCAGACAGGAAAGAGCTTCTCATGCCCCACATCGAAATGCTGCTTAGTGGCTTTCCCGGGAAAAGCAGCCGTGGCTTCCTTGGCTGGAGCGGTTGCTACCTTGTAACCACCGCAAGTGGGCGGCGGTTGCTTTTCGACACCGCCGGTTACAACGAGCGTGCTACCGTCATCAACTCGCTGGCCAAGCTCAGTGTCGCACCCGAAGATGTGGATTTCGTAGTGCTGAGTCATCTGCACTTCGATCACGCGGCCAACTGGGACCTCTTCCCCAAGGCCGAAATCATCGTGCATGAGCGCGAGATCGCGTATGCGGACTCCCGCGGGGCAGACGGGGCCGTGCTCCGGTATCACACGCCGGTGTTGCGGGCGCATGGCCGCTTGCGCTTGATTTCTGCCGAGACTGCTCTAGAGGATGGCGTCCAGGTCATACATGTACCCGGACATACGCCCGGCTGCATTGCTCTGTCGATTGGTAAGGAAATCCTCTGCGGCGACGCCCTGAAGAGCCGCTGGGACCTGAATGGCCCCATGGCTCCGCCCGTCTGGGATGCCGACTTGGCGAGCCAATCCATTGCCAAACTGAAGCGACTGGCAACGCGTCTCTATCCCGGTCACGATATGCCGCTCGAACTGCTCGCGGGGAAGTGGTGCGCCTGCGGTCCACCGAGCGTGAAGGTCTTGTTCCCGGATGGCAGCGAGCAGGTTATTACGCCTCCCAACCTGTAGGCGGATGAGAAGCTCCCAACGCGGCCCATCACGACAAGCCCTGCACGCGTGCGCCTGCTGCTTTGAGCCGCTGATTGACCTCGCGTGCAATGGCTACGCTGCCCGGCGTGTCGGAGTGAATGCAGATGGTGTTCGCTTCAACCGTTAGTTCGGAGCCGTCGCTAGCGATAACCCTGTGCCTAACCGCGATGTCAATGGCTTGCTGCGCGGCGAGCGCAGGATCGTCAAGTAGCGCCCCGGAAAGAGTACGGTTACGCAGAGTGCCGTCCGGCTCGTAAGCGCGGTCAGCGAAGGCTTCGGCAGCGAATCGCAATCCCATGGAATGCCAGACTTCCAGAGCAGACGAGCCGGCCTGGCCGACCATGACGAACTGGGGATTGATCGCCTTCACGGCGCGGCCTATTGCGAGCGCAACCTCGCGGTTCGTGTTGGCTGCGTGATATAGGGCGCCGTGCGGCTTCACGTGCACTAGCCGCATGTCCAGGGACCCCGCAATCTTCGCCAGCGCCGCGATCTGCTGGCCCACAGAACCCTCGATTTCCAGCGGAGAATGCGGCGATTCGACGCGTCCAAAATTCGCGGGATCAGGATAGCCCGGGTGCGCCCCGACTGCGACCTTCAACTGGCGAGCTCCGGACAGCGTCTGCCGCATGGACTGTTCATTGCCGGCGTGTCCGCCGCACGCGACGTTGGCGGAGGTAATGTAGCGCATCAGCTCGAAGTCAGTTCCATTGGCCAGCGACTCTTCGAACTCGCCCAAGTCGGCGTTGATATCGATAGAAATATCCGTCATCTTGAATTGCCTCTTTTATGCCAGAGCACTCAACCTTAACCACCCTGATCGTCCGATCACGAAACCGATCACGAAATAAAGATTTCTCTCAGCCAGCGCTCCTGCTCAGCTAGCGCTTGAACTGCTTCTGCAATGGAAACTTCAACAAGTCGCACCTCGTCGCGAGGCCGCAACTGGCCGACGCGATGGACATCGGCCGCAATCACATTCGCGATCTTGGGATATCCACCGGTGGTCTGCTGATCGACAAAGAGAATGATCGGCTGGCCATCCTGCGGCACCTGAATAGCCCCGAGCGGGATGCCGTCCGTAAGCAGTTCGGATTGTTCGCGCGGGCGCACGGCCTCTCCCTTCAGCCGTAGGCCCCTGCGGTCCGACTGCTCGCTGACGATGTACGCGCTGGAGAACAATTTCTCGAATGCCTCCGGCCCGAACCAGTCCTGCTGCGCGCCTTTGGTCACACGCAACGGTCGCGGAGCGCGCAATGAGTCAAGGGCACCCGGACGCAGCGAGCGGACGCGGAACGAGCCGTGCTGCCGAACCTGCAACACGTCGCCGCTCTGCAATCTGCGCCCCTTGAACCCTCCAAAGTGGGCAGCGACAAACGTTGACGCGCTGCCCATGACCAGCGGAGTGTCGAATCCACCTTGGACAGAGAGGTAGCATCGCGCGCCGGTCGTCATGCTCGCGCATTTCAGGGCTGCTCCCGCGGGGAGATCGAACGCTGCGTTGACTGGCACTTGAGCGAAACCGGCTTTGCATTCGCAACTGGCGCCAGTGAGCGCGACGATGGCGCTCTCCTCGAATTCCAGCGTGGCGCCGAGCAGCGTCATCTCCAGCGCGGGGACGTTCTCATCGTTGCCCACCAGAAGATTGGCAATGCGGAACGACAAGGGGTCGGCGGCCCCCGCGGGAGAGATGCCGAGGTGAGCATAGCCGTAACGTCCAAGATCCTGGACGGTCGTGAAGAACCCCGGCTTTGCAACCCGAATCGTCATGTAAGCCGGGCCTCCGCACGTCGCGATATGTTTTCGAAGGTCGCGCGGTCAATCGGAGAGAATTTCATCCTGTCGCCCGGTTGCAGGCGAGTTGGCGATGCTGCTTCGGGATCGAACATACGCAGAGGCGTTCGTCCGATCAGCTTCCATCCTCCGGGAGAGTCAGCTGGATAGATTCCTGTCTGACTGCCGGCAATTCCGACACTTCCGCCGACAATGGATGGCCTAGGAGTCGCGAGCCTGGGCATGTGCAAAACCTCCGGCAACCCACCGAGGTAAACGAAACCCGGAGAGAATCCGAGGAAATATACGAGATACGTCGGGGAGGAATGTAGCCGGACAACCTCTTCCAGTGAAAGCCCAGCATGCTGCGAGACATCCAGTAGATCGGGACCGAACTCGATGTCGTAACAGACCGGAATGGTGACCACGTTAGCACGCCTATCGACCGCGGAGTCATTAGCAAGGGCGAGTTGTTGAACAACCGAGATCAGTTCGTCGTGCGTCAACCGCAGCGGATCGAAATCAATGAGCAGTGACGCGTATCCCGGGTGCAGGTTGCGGATCCGCGGATCATGCCAGGCCTGGAATGAATGAAACAGCCCCATCACCCGCTCGTGGAGTGCGGGCGAGATCGCATTCCCGAAGACAACCAACAACGACGAGTCGCTCGCCGGAATGATCTTCATAGGTTCCTGCACGTTCCTCGCAAGAATAGACGATCTTCGCCGGCGCCACATCTGTTTTGGAGATGCGCCGCGCTATCGATTATGCGCTTATCATACGCGCGAAGACCTTCGCCTCGATTCTTCTAGCCATTATCACGGCCACAGCCCACTCCCAGCAGCCGGCCTTTGATTTGCGGATGTCGATTATTTTCCGTGTCATTACGACCTCATCTCCTCGTCATGTTGACTAGATAAGACCTCGGTCCGAGGTCGTTGGCGATTGACAGATACCCCTTTGAGAGAGGCTCGCGTCTTTTGAGAGAGGCTCGCGTCTCCTCCCAATCCAGACACCATTCTCCTCACTCTATACCTGCAGCACATCACCTTCGCGGGCAACCATCTCGTACAATACGGGATTGACGAAGAACCCGATGAAGAGCCTGGAGATGAGACCGGCAACGATGACGATGGCGAACGGCCTTTGCGTATCCGATCCGATGCCAGTGGAAAGAGCGGCCGGCAGCAATCCGAGGCACGCTACCAGCGCCGTCATCATGATGGGACGGAGCCGAAGCAGCGAAGCTTCCCGTGTGGCGGCGCGAATGCCCATTCCCTCCTGGCGCAACTTGTTGATGTAGGAGACGAGAATGACGGCCGTCTCCACGGAAACCCCGAGCAACGCCAGAAGACCCAGGACTGAGGAAACGCTGAAGGGAGTGTGAGTGAGTTTCAGCGCAACCAGCGCTCCTACCGGCTCCGTCATAATTACTCCCAGGGCAATCGTGACCGGAAATTTGAAATTTCCATAGAGCGCAAACAGGATCATGAAAATCAGCACGATCGCAAGTGGACCAATAACGTACATCTGCGATTTGGCTTCGAGAAACTGGCTGTATTCGCCGCCCCACGACATCGTGTAACCCGGCGGCAGGGTCACGACCTTCTTCACGGCGGCCTGGCCGTCTCGCACCGCCCGCTCTAAATCACGCCCTTCGATGCTGTACTGCACGCCGATGTAGCGGGAGTTATTTTCGCGATAAATAAAAGACGCGCCGTTCCCCTGAGTAATGTTGGCGAGCTGACTGAGCGGGATCTGCTGCCCATCGGGCGTGCCCACCAATAAATTTCCAATTTCATGTGCGCTGCTGCGGAATTGGGGCTGCATCCGGACCACCAGATCGAACAGCTTCTCCCCTTGAATAACTTGCGTGACCGCCTGCCCACCGACTGCGGCCGAAATCACAGCTTCTACATCCGCAACGTTGATCCCATACCGCGCGATCTTGTCCCGATCGACATCTACAAGCAGGCTGGGCTGGCCCAGTTCGCGCACAACGGTGAGGTCGGTGAACCCGGGAACATTGGATAGCGCATTCTTGATTTGGATCGCTTTGTCCTGGAGTACGTTCAGGTCTTCGCCATAGACCTTGACCGCCAAAGAACTCTTGAGGCCGGTGAGTGCTTCGTCCACGGCATCTTCCGCAGGCTGGGTATAGTTGAAGATGATTCCGGGAAAGGCAGTGAGTTTCTTGTTGATCGCTTCGATCAATTGTTTTTTATCACTAGTATCGCCGGTCCAAGATTTATCCTTGTAGGGCTTGAGGCCAACATAGAACTCGCAGTTAAAAAAGCCCGTGGGATCAGTACCGTCGTCGGGACGTCCTAACTCTGAGCCGACGACAGTAACCTGCGGATAAGACATTAGAATGTCGCGTATCTGAGGGGCAATGTTACTGGCCTCCTCAAAAGAAATGGTGTACGGCATCGTCGCCCGGACCCAGAGCGCGCCTTCGTCGAGGTGAGGCATAAACTCGCCGCCGATGAAGGGCACCAGCAGCAGGGTCGCAACGAAGATCAGGGTGGCGATCAACATGGTGGCCTTGGGCCGGTTGAGCGCCCAATCCAACTGCACTGCGTATTTCCGTTTCATCCATTCAAAGGCGCGATTCGGTTTCTCGTGTACGCCCTTCTTGAACCAGTAGGAGGCGAGCACGGGGATCAACGTGAGCGTCAGGATGAGCGCGCCGACCAGTGCAAAGGACATGGTCTCGGCCATGGGGTGAAACAGTTTGCCCGAGGGCCCGCTCAGTGCGTAAATCGGCAGATACCCGGCGAGGATGACAGCCACCGAATAGAAAATAGGACGATCCACATCTTTCGCAGCCGCAAGAATGACTTCGTTCAGGTTGTATTGCTGTCCCTCCCGCAGTGCCAGCTCGCGGTAGATGTTTTCCATCATGACCACGGTGCCATCGATCACAATCCCGAAATCAATCGCGCCGATGGAAAGCAAATTCGCGGCAACGTCGTGCGCATGGAGCACGATGAAGGCAAACAGAAGCGAGATTGGAATGGTGAGGGCAACAATGACAGCAGCCCGAAAACTGACCAGAAAGAAAATCAGCACGACTAAAACCAGCACCATGCCGCGAAGAAGGTTCGCTTCCACCGTGTCCGTCGTCAGGTCCACCAGTTCACTGCGATCGTAATAAGGATGAATCTTGACGTCAGGCGGCAGTATCTGGCGGTTCAGTTCCTCCGTCTTTGCCTCAACTGCTTTCAGGACGTTCTGCGTCTGCTCCCCACGCAGCATCAGAATGACGCCCTCGACCGCGTCGTCGTTTTTCTGGAAGCCGAATTCACCCAAGCGTGGCGCGTGCCCGATCGTTACATTTCCTACATCACGCACTCGGATCGGCACCCCCTTGTTGGCGCCAACCACGATGTTTCCGATGTCATCCGTGTTGCGGACCAGTCCGATGCCGCGCACGTAGTAGAACTGTCCGCCCTGGGAATAGAATCCGCCGCCGGCATTTGCGTTATTGGCGGAGAGCGCCGTCACCACCTGCGGAATGGTCAGGTGATATCCGTAGATGCGCGCCGGGTCGAGCAGCACCTGGTATTGCATCACCGTTCCACCAAAGCCCGAGTCGTCGGCTACGCCGTGCACAGATCGATAGGCGCGCTCCACCACCCAATCCTCGATCGTCTTTAACTCCTGCGGTGTGCGGTCGGGACTTTCCAGCACATAGCGATAGACCAGACCACTGGGACTGAACAGAGGCGAGAGGCTCGGAGTTACTCCCGTCGGCAACGTCGCTCGCGCGAGCCTTTCAAATACGATTTGCCGCGCGAAGTAATCGTCTGTGCGGTCCTCGAAGGTCAGGATCACATCGGACAGACCATAGAGCGAGATGGAACGCATCACCAGCATGTGCGGAACGCCGTTCATCTCCAGTTCAAGAGGAAGCGTGACCAGTCGTTCGACTTCTTCGGCGGCATGGTCCGGCCACTGGGTGATGATTTCGACCTGCGGAGGCGAGAGGTCGGGATAGGCGTCCACGGGCATCCGCTCAAAAGACACGATTCCGCCGACGGTGATGAAAGCGGTCAGCATCAGCACCAGAAACCTTTGACGCAGCGCCGCTTGGACTATTCGGTGGATCATTCGGTTGTGGTGGACACTATCCCTGGTTTTATCTCGGCCAGAGTTGTTGTAACTTGTCTCTACCTTGCGCGATGCTGCTAGCGCTGCAGCGAGTTCGCAAACTGCAGGAACAAGCTGCCATTTCCGATGACTTGGTCGCCAGCTTTCAGGCCGCTGGTAATCTCCGTCTGTCCGTTCAGGCTTTCTCCGAGCGTAACTGCGCGTCTGCCAAACTGGCTCGAAGCTGCCGCGGCATAGACAAAAGGCTGGTTCTCGCTATCGCGCAGTACAGCGGCATCCGGGAGCGCAATAGCATTCGGGATCGCGCCCGCGTTTACGGTCGCCACTACGTACATATCTTTCTTCAGTTTCTCGCCAGGATTGCTCGTCTCGATGCGCGCCTGCAACGTACGCGTGTTCGGATCGAGCGATGCCGCGACGTAGGAAATACGGCCGCGGAATACTTCAGGATAAGTGTCCGTCTGGATTGTGACTGTATCTCCAACCCGCACGTGCGGCAAATCCTTCTGATAGACATTGACCAGCACCCAGACGCTGCCGGTATCCGAAATCATGAAACATTGAGTGGTGCCTGGCTGAATGAGCTGCCCGGCAGACACATTCTGCTCGACGACTTCGCCGCTAATCGGCGCTCTCACGGGGACTTCAAAAGAAGGCGGACCTTGCATGAGGGCGTCGGGATCCGTGATTCCCATTACTTTCAATGCGGCTTGCGCCGATGCCAGGTCGCCGCTCGCCAGTATCTCGGCCGATTGCGCCTGCTCCAGGTTTTGCTCGGCAATCGCTTTGTGCTCATACAAATCACGGGCGCGAGCATAGGCCTTTTGTGCCAGAGCGTAGGCTTCCTTGGTCTTTAGATAATTCGTGCGGAGTTGCGAATAATCCGGACTCGCCACGTACAACATGGGCTCGCCCTTTTGTACCTTCTGCCCGGGCACGACCACCACCCTGCTGACCGGTCCGCTCACCTGCGCGATGACAGGCGTCGTGCGAAAACTGTTGTAAGCCACTGCCCCCGTCAGCCGGAGGGTTCGAGGGAGCGTCGTGGTTTGAACTGTCAGCACCTGCACATGCGCCATCTGCTCTTGGGGGATGGTGAACAGCTCTGCATTGTCCGAGCTCTTGGCGCGATTCGAATCAGCGTGCGCCTTCCATCCGGACCTTTCGCAGCCGGCAAACACCAGCATGATCGCCGACGCGGCAGCGAGTGCAGCCAACCATCGACAGCGATCCGCGCGAACATTCATGGAAGTTTCCTCATGGCAGATTCCTCGTTCCTTCCGCTTCCTTCAATTGCTCGAGCGCCGTCATATAAGCGGCCAACGCCTGGCGATAGGCCAGTTCCACAGCCCGGTAGCTGCGCTCGGCATCCAGAAAATCCAGGAGGCTTGCGGCGCCGCGCTTGTAAGCATACTCACTGATGTCGCGCGAGTCCTGCGCCTGTTTAAGGTAGCCGGAGGTGTAAAGTTGCACCACTTCTTCGTTGCTCCTCACCGCCTCATAGGCGTTGGCAACGTCGGAAAGAACCGTATCGCTGGAGGACTGCTGCTGCTCCTGTGCCTGCGTGAGCGCATGGCCGGTGCGTGCGATCTCTCCCTGATTGCGGTTAAAGATCGGCAACTCAAAATTAGCGAAAATGGAAGCGGTGTTCTCGCCGGAAACGTGGTCAAAATCATAGGTACCGTTTACATCGACTTTGGCGTTCGCTTTGGCCAGGAGAATCTGGCTCTGTGCGGCGGTGATCCCTAATCCAGCGGCACGGTAGTCGGGCCGCTCGCGCAACGCTCTCGCCTGCAAGTCTTCCAGGTTTCCCTTGAGCGGCTGATAGGCCAAGTCGCCCGTAACGTCGTAGTCGGCCGGTACCGCGTTGTAGCTCAGGAACTCACGCAGCCCGACCAGCGCCTGCTTTTTCGCGAGGCGGGCGGAAGAAACGTCGGTCCGAAACTGCAGAAGCTGGAGCTTGATCTTCAGATAATCGCCCTCACCAATGTATCCCGCCTTGAGTTGCGTCTCACTGATATCGACCGTCTGCTGAAAATCTTTCAGATCTTCGAGCGCAAACTGGAGAGTCGATTCCGCCAACAAAACGCTGACGAACTGCTGGCCTACGTTGAACGCCAGGGTGCGCTCGGCGTCGGCAACCTGGGCGCGCGTGACGGCCGTCTGATCACGGGCAGCCTGCAGCCGCCGCTGCCTCTTGTGGCCGCGTTCGAAGAGATAAGAGATCCCAACATCAAACTGCTGAGTTTCGTTCAGATTCTCCCCAGAGAAGTCTTGCGGGCTAAAAAATGGAACGAACTGCGTATCCAACCCCAAGGTCGGATTGGGGCGCAGGTTCGCGGTGATTTCCTGGGCCTGATTCTGAAGAATCTGAGTTCGCGTGGCCTGGAGCGAATGGTTGTGCGCCAGCGCCAGATCAACGGCCTGATCAAGAGTGATCCGCGTCGTATTCTGCCCGCTACCTGAGCCCACCAGCAGGAAAAACATCGCCGCCGGGGCGAACGTTCGACAGAAGACCCGAGAGTACCTGGAGCGCATAAGGGGTTGAGATCAAAGTGCACTAACGGTGACGCAACAGATCCCGCAGGGGTGCTCGAACCTAACGACCACACACCAAACTCCGTCGTCCGTATCGTCCTCCACTCTTTAGGACTGCAACTCAGGGCATAATGGATGTATTGTAATTCACCATATCCCCGATCGCGCCATACTTGCGATCCTCTCCCAGATGTGCCGTCACCGCGAGAATCAGGTGTCAGTTGACGAGTTTTTCCGCCCAATCCAGCGACTTGGAATCAGCGACCTGCAGGCGCGGCCGGAGAGACCTTTTCTGAACGCGGCTGGATATCCCACATAAGCTCCCTCGCAAACTCAGTCTTGCTTTGCTTTCCTCTCTTGCGGAGGGTTCGCCGTCTCCGAGCATGGAGCGCCGCCAGGGGCCACGCACGAGCATCCGGAATCACTGTTATACCGGCACTGATCCCCCGGATGGTCAGGTTGGTCACAAACTGGATTGCCACATCCAGGGTACTTCGGGATCTTGCTGCATGCAGAGGATTGGGAAAATTTGTGTGATTGTTCCCACAAACCGATTTCTGGAGCTTCGAATCGCAAGTCTTCATGACTCAGCACATGAAGCTCGACCCCCTGGGGGCCATTCACCTCCTTCACGCCTCCGTTCACATCTAAGGAATACGGAGCCGAAATCGTAATTCGCGTATCGCCCGATTTCGCTTTGCCTGGAACGAAGTTGATGGACACCGCGGTCTTGCCGT
>OCZT010007129.1_pt1 | contig 10998 bp, 6 predicted proteins | sample 1539031 | NCBI WGS metagenome assembly OCZT01 (sample SAMEA3539308, study PRJEB22396) | soil metagenome | biome: tundra; feature: field; material: soil | place: USA | collected 2010-05 | depth 0.15 m
ATAGACCGAACCCAAGTCCACCCGCCACCACTGTGGATAGCTGCCGCCATTCGCCGTCCAGCGCGTGACGGTTGGGTTGCCGTCCACGGCATTTTCCGGCAGATGCCCGCCCAAGGAACTGCTCGCGGTCACGGGCCGAAATTGGGAGATCAATCCGACCGGAGCGGCGGCGGGCGTGATATTGACGAACTTCCACTGCTGGTTCCAACTGCCGCTGCTGATCCAACCCTGCAGCCCCGCGCCTTCGGCATTCTGACCGCCCGTGTCGAGCGCCTTGCCACTGGCCACGTTGATGATTTGGTAAAAGCCGGCATCGGTTTTCAGCACGCGCCATTGCTGGTTGGTGCTGGAACTTGCAGCCGTCAGACCAATCGTCGAACCATCGGTGGTATTGCTGAGCGAATCGAGATACTTGCCGCTGGCCACAGACCGCAGCGTGAAATAGGTGGTTCCGGAAACCAAGCTCAAGACCCATTGCTGATTAGCGCTGCCGCTGGCGGAGTATTCCTTCACTTGCGCTCCGTTGCTGGTTGAACCCTCGGTATCCAACATCTTGATCGTGACCCGGTTGCGCAGGCGATAAGTGCCGGGCGCGAAACCAATCGTGCGATCCTCGTCAAGGTTCTGATCCCGGAGAAAGGCGCCGACAAGTCCGACCAGTCGTTCCGGATAGAGGCCATCGCCGCCGTCATTGTTCCAGCCATACGGCCAATAATGCTGAGTATCACAATTCTCGACGGCATTCGGGCCGTCGTAGGCTTGGATGTTGTTGTTCACATAGCCGCCGGTCCACGAGCCGGGCGAGTAGGCTGCCCAATTCCCAGTGGTGCCCGTGCCCAGCCAGTGGCTCATCTCATGCATCGCCACAGTCCAGCTTTTGGAGCCGCCGAACTCAATCCAGCCGTGATAACTGGCCTGCGCCGTGGGCACACCGCTGTTGTAGGCGACCGGGATGGTGTAGTTGTAGTCCGAATAGGTGTTGTAAGTGGCAACCGCCTGATTCATCGCCGAGGCAATCGCATTGGAGGCGGCAGTATCCGACGGCAGGTAAGCCCAACTCCACGTAAGCGCGGCATGGCTGGTTACCATGCTGAAACAAACGACGATCAGTCCAATCAGTTTTTTCATGCGGTCTTATACATCTACAACAAACTACGAGGCTTCAATGAATATTGCGACTTTATGCCTTAATTTACGCCAAATATCTTGTAATGCAACGCTCAAGAAATTTGAGATGCCGACCAAAAAAATCGGGCAGAGATGCAAGTTGTCACTCACATCTCTGCCCGTCCATACCCAACCGAGGGATCCAATCCCGGTCAAGCTTCGATCACGGATTACGCAGGCGATAGAACGCCGTCGGCAGAGCCGGGCTGACGGTGATGTTGGTGGACGTGATGCTGGTGCTGCCGGCCACGTCAGTCCAGTTCGTGCCCAACCCGGTGCTCAAACTGTTGGTCTGCGACTGGAGTATCCAGCCCATATGATCCGCCGGCCACGAGAGCGACAGCGCGCTGCCGCTGACACTGAACGTGATGTTCGTCGGATTGGTAGCGATCGGACCCACCACCAGATTGCCAGTGCCGGCGAGGTAGGTGGAGGTGTTGGCTGCGTTGTAAACACTATTGGCCTGGGTGACGCCGTTCAGCACGAGGGCGGCAACGCGATTGCCACTGTTGCTGGCGAAGTCGAGTTTCAGTTTTGCGCCGCCACTGGCGATGGAGACGGTGGAGTTTGTCGTGGCCGATGACGGCTGCGCCATTTCCAGTATGCCGCCGGTGATGGTGGTGTTGCCGGTGTAGGTGTTTGCACCGGTCAAGTTGAGCATGCCGGTGCCGACCTTAATCAGGCTGCCCGCGCCGCTCATCACGCCGGAATAAGTGGTGCTGGAGTTGTTGTTACCGACAGTCAGGGCGAGCGGGATACCGTTCGTATAACCAGTGCCGTTCTGGAAAAGAAGGGTGTCAGCCAAAAGCAGACTACCACTGCCAGCCAAACCGCCAATTGTGCTGTAACCTGGACCGTCCACATTGCCAGCGCCGAAGAGCAGTGTCGAGATGCCCATGCGAGCACTGCCCGGAAGGTTGTCACCCGTCAGAGTGATGGTCGCGTTGGCCATAACGTTCGTGCCAATCAGATAGAGGTAGCTGCCGCCGCTGCCGGAAACAGTGAGCGGATTGACCGTCACCGCGCCGGAATACGTGTTTTCCGCGGCCGTGCCCTGGCTGGTAAACACTGCACAGGAAGTGTTCCAAGGGTTACCCGTCTGCGTTCCCTGATCTTGAACCGTCAGATTTCCGGTGCCGGTTACGAGCCCATCAAAGAATAACGCCTTCGGGAAATCAGGTTCCGCTAAAATTTCCCACGGAGCATCGAAAGTGGAACCGACCGTCCCTCCACCCGAGGCAATATTCAAGTTGCCGGTGATGCGTTGTGAGCCATCCCACGCGAGGAGCACACCGTTATCCAATGTGACGTTGTTGGCGTAAGAATACGAACCAAACGTGTTTTGCGGCGCGGATCCTAGTTCAAGCAGGCCACCATTATTCACGGTCACGGTGCCCGTGCCAAAGGGAGCCAGCGCACCCGGTGCAACCGCATCTGGCACATACATAGATCCGCCGCTCACAATTGTGCCACCGGTGTGTGTGTTATTCACACCGCTGAGAGTCAACACGCCAGTTCCAACCTTGGCCAGCGTTCCTGATCCAGAGATTGCGCCGGAATATGTCGGGCTGGAATTATTCGCGCCCACTGCGAGAATGACCGGCGATGAGCCAATGTCTTCCAGCGTCAAGGCGTTTGCCCCGGTCAGACTGCCCACGTTGAATGTTCCGATGCCGGAATTGAACGTCAGGCCGTTGTCGAGGTCGAGCACGATGGCGGTGTTGGTGGCCGCATTCGCATTGTTCAGTTCCAATGTGCCCGCCGTGTTAATTATGACGCTCGCGGGAAGTGCGTTCGGAGCGGAAAGCTCCAAGACACCCGCTGAAACCGTGGTTGCGACGGAAATGGCATTTGCCCCCGTCAGATTCAACACACCAGCGCCATTCACGGTCACGCCACCACTACCAGTGACCGAGCCGGCAAACTGGACGGTTGATGCCGCTGGGACGATGAGGGTGGAATTGGCCGTCACCGAAAGCGCACGGGAACTCGCAGGTCCGTTGAATTGCAGCGTGCCGCCGGCCAGGGCCACGGTGCCGTTGTTGGTGCCCAGCGCGGCGTCGTTGGTGAAAATCAGTGTGCCGCTGCCAATGGTGATGCCGCCGGTGAAATTGTTGCTGGTGCCCAGGAACAGTGAACCGGTGTTGGTGATGAGCGGAGCAACCGGCCCGTCAATGCCGCCCGTGCCGGTGATATTGTAAGGCAAGGTGCTGTTGAAGGTGAACGTGACCGGAACCACATGCGCGGTCAGATTCACATTGGTTTGCTCTTGAAGATAGCAGTTGTCATTAAAGGTCACGTTGTCGCCATAGCTGTTGCCGGCGTATTGCAGATACTTGGAAACGGTGCTGGTAACCGCATTGGTCCAGTCAGCGGTGCTGTTGATGTCCCATGCCGTAAGCGGCGTGCCGGAACTATTTGCGCCATACCAAGACAGCGTCTGCCCCGCCGCCGTGACTACTAAATCCAAGGAGGTGCCGGAATTGTTGAGGTGAGCCACCACGCCAGTCGGAAGCGGGCCAAGGCTGAAACCGCTGGTTGGGATCGAACCGCCGGTATAGATCAATTGGAATGTGCTAACCGCGAGCGTGGGCCCGGTGATGTTGATGGTGGTGGTTCCGGTATGAGTCACCGTTTTTCCAGGCGCGTTGATCGCGGGATTGGCCGTGGGCGCGGATTGCGAGCCGAAGTTGATATTGAGCGCGGAGGTGCCGGTGAAACTGATATTACCTGCCGAAAGCGACGAATTGCCGTTGTTCACCGAAACGGTCAACGCCGCACCGTTCACGGTCAAATCATTAACAGAAGAGGCCAAGGTAGCGTCCACCGACAAGGTGCCGGCTGAAACCAGCGTAGAACCTGAGTAGCTCATGCCGCCTGCAAGTGTCAAATTGCCGTTGCCAGTCTTGGTCAAACCGCCGCCGCCACCACCGTCCGTAAGCGCGGTGCCGATGGTGATGTTGAAACCAGCCGTGTCAATGATAGCTCCACCTGCTTGGACGTTGGCAGCCGTCAGCCCTTGCATGAACGTTGCGCTCGAAGCGGTTGGTTTGAGTGTGCCGCCGTTGAAATTGAAATTTCCCTGCGCACTAGAACCTGACTTTTGGATTGAGGGAATCGTCAAGGTTCCGCCATTCAAATTATAAGTATAGAGGCCGGTGCTGTTGCCATTGCCCAAATTCAAACTGCCCGTGCCACCCACAGTTGTTCCTGCATTGCTGTAGAACGTGACCGTTCCACCATTCTGAGCGAACGTGCAGGTTCCGGAGTTATTGCCACCGGAGCTGAAAATAATGCTCGCATTGTTTTGAAGCGTCAGAGCGCCCGAGTTTTGCTCGAAATAGCAACTCAAGAAATCATAAACCGACATCTCCAAATTGCCGCCGCCGGAGGTATTAACATTGATGGTGCCACCACTGTTGGTCACTGCGGCAAAGCTCGATGCGGAACCGGCAAAACCCAATGTGAACCATTGTTTGGAATTCAAAATGCCCCCCGTCATCCTGATGATGCCTTGGATATTAGCACCGTTATTATCACCGCGGGACAATGCCACGATATTGGCGGTAACCGTGCCGCCACTCATATTCAGATAGCCAAGGGAAATGGTGCCATTGCCCCAAAAACTAGAACCAACCTGTAGCTCGCCGGTCACGTTTACTGTGCCGTTGTCCAGATTAAAGGTGCCCGATCCTGCCTGACCATTCGGCGATATAAAGAGATTTTGGGTGTCAAGATGTCCACTGGTGTTCATGTTGAGAACGCCTGTCGATTGGTAAAGGCCAACCAACAGGTTGGCATTGCCGGCCGCATTTGCCGAAACATAACTGCCGCTGCCCTGACCGTAGCCTGTAAAAGTGCCGCCGCTGGTCGAAGTGTCTGCGATATTGAGCGTGCCATTACCGTCCCAATCACCAACTTTAGACCAGTAGTTATAGTTTAATGTGCCAGCACGCAAATCAATCCGCCCGGTTGTTCCGCCAGCGTCAGCCATATCAATATCATTCGGAATAACGGTGTTGTTGGCGGTGATGATGGGATAAGCGGTCAAGGTGTTAACCGAGGCAGCGCCTCCTGAAGGATTCGAGTCCCAATTGGACAGGTTATCCCAATTGCGGTCAGAGGCGCCCCCGGTCCAGAGGGAAGCAAGACTGACGGAAGGCAATGCAGCCAGGCTCAAAATGAGGGCGGGAATTTGATACCGCTTTAGTTTGGCAACATACCCAAACAGGTTGGAACTAGGGGTTTGAACTCGATTTTTCATAGGGGTTGGTTTTTGATAACGGCTGACTGAAGCCCATTCATTCCACCGATTTAATCGTGGCTGATGTCTATTGATCAAGGCTGATTCAATGTTTTTGCCTGAAAAACCCGGCGAGAACGGCTCGCTTGGAGTTTATCAGAATGGGCTTCATTGATTACTGCGCCTTTCGGCCTGGTATTTCCGCCATTTATTTTTTCTCGGGGCGCGGCACCGGTGTTGCTTGGAGTTGGCTGCGTCCAAAATCGTTGGTCGCCAAATACGAAGACCGACATCAAGGCTGGAATAAACCTGAAAAACACGGTGAACCAGCCGCTCCGGAAACGCAGGGAAAGTTATTTTCCGACAGAAGGCGCTGTTTCGATCAAAGCCTCGGCTTCACGGAGCAGAATCCGGGCAAAAAGCCAGTCATACCAAAATCCATCCAAACCAGTCCCCACCTCCAGCCCCTTTGCGAACTGGGCGGTGGTCAGGTCGCGGCCTTGCACCAATTCCAAACGCGCGGTTTCTACTTCGCCCAGTTGGTGACAAGACATGGCTTGTATGATATGGGCGGTCGCGATCCGGCACGGATTGGGTCCGGGATAGGCCAGACACCTTTGACACCACACCTTGGCAGTGGGCGTATAACCCTGCCGGTAAGCCATGAGAGCCAGAGAAATACAGCGCCAAGCAGTCATGATGGGATCCTGTCCCTCTTTTATATTCATGGAGTTTGCCGAAACTTCCGAAAGCGGCTCCAAAGATTTCAGCAACGGCTCGTCCGCCGGCAATAGCAGGCTGATTTTAAGGGTGCGTTCCGCAAATACCGGGTCGGTGATGCCGGTATAACGGGCAATGGCGGCCCGCCGAAAACGTTCATAGCCTTGCAGGTTCCCGCGCTCAATTTGAATGGGGCCAGCCTTGAGCAGGTCTTCAGTAATGGCCCATGAATTATCTCTTTGGTCTGCCTCCAACAATAAATTGAACCGTTCCGCCGCCTGTGCCCATTGTCCCTTCAACGCGTGCCAGTCCCCAAGCGTGCGCAAGACCGATTCCGCCTCCAAGGAAGGCTTCAGTTCCAAAACCTTGTCCACCATTTGGTCCGCCTCTTCGGTCTTGCCTTGGCTGATCAAAAATGCGGCCTGCGTAATCCGCTCCCGGTCTTCGGCCTCCATGCGCAAACGCGCCTGCTGTTGTTCGGCGGCTAACGCCTGATGTTCAGCGGCGACCGACCGCTTCCGCGCATCGCGCTCCTGATGCCAGAACCAGGTTGACACACCCAGGCCGCCAACCAACGCCAAAGCCACCATCAGCCCGGCGATGAAAGCGGCCTGGTTCCGCCGGATCAGTTTTTGCAGGCGGTAAACCCGGCTCGGCGGACGAGCCACCACCGGCTCGTTATCCAAAAACCGCTGCACGTCCATCGCCATCCCATTGGCCGTCTCATAGCGCCGTGCGCGGTCTTTCTCCAAAGCCCGGATCACAATCCAATCCAGATCACCGCGCAACAGTGAGATAAGTTTCACGGGCTCGGCATGACGACTGCGGGCCACTAGAGTCAATGCCGATCCTTGCATGGTCGTCACCATCGCCGAAGGCCGCTGCGGCTCGCGTTCTTGCAAGGTGCGGCGCAGACCATCTATGCCAGATTCCAAAAGTTCTTTCGTTTCAAACGGTGTCCGGCCCGTCAGCAGTTCATAGAGCAACACACCCAAGCTATAGATGTCGCTGCGCGTGTCCACATCCACGCCGCTCATCACCGCCTGTTCGGGACTCATGTAGGCGGGCGTGCCAATGAATTGCTCGTAAGCCGTGAAAATCGTGTTGTCCGTCAGCCGGCCTTCAATCGCCTTGGCGATGCCGAAATCAATCACCTTTGGCACTGGCTTCCCGTCAATGATGGTGACCAAAATGTTTGACGGTTTGATGTCCCGGTGAATCACGCCTTTTTGATGCGCGTGTTGAATGGCCTGACAAACTTTGATGAAGAGTTTGAGCCGCTCCCGAGTATCCAGTTCGTTTTGGTCGCAGTATTCGGTGATCTTCACGCCCCGCACCAGTTCCATCACAAAGTAGGGTCGCCCCGACTCGGTCGCTCCCGCGTCCAGCACCCGGGCGATGTTCGGATGATCCATCAACGCCAACGCCTGCCGCTCGGCCTCAAAACGGGCCACGACACTTTTGGTGTCCATGCCCAGCTTGATGATTTTCAACGCCACCCGCCGGCGCACCGGTTTTTCCTGATCGGCCATGTAAACCACGCCGCAGCCGCCCTCACCGATTCGTTGCAGCAGCTTGTAAGGCCCGATGCTCTTGCCGATGAATTCATCCTCCTTGGCTTGCGCGTCAATATCTTCAGCCAGGCCAGGCATGTCTTCGAGGGATTGTGAAAGTTCTTTCATCGGCAGCCGCGCCACGCCGCCTTCTTGAAAAAACTTTTCCGCCCCCGCCTGCGAAGCCAGCAGTTTATCCACCATGGAACGAAGCCCGGCCTCTCCCTGACAAGCGCGCTCCAGAAAAGTTTTGCGCTCATCGGGCGACGTGATTTCGAGCGCGGAACAGTAAATGTCCTCCGCTCTTTCTGTCGGCACTTCGATCATCTTTGTTTCATGGATTAATGCGTCGCCAGCGGTGCTTTTCCGCCAAAAAAAGCCTGTCATTGCGTGGCATCCTGAAGTTCCTGAAACAACCACGCCTTGGCGCACACCCAATGACGATCCACCGAACGTTCGCTGATGCCCAGCGTATCGGCGACTTCCTTGTTCGTCATGCCGCCGAAAAATTTCAAGACGACCACGCGGGCGCGTTCGGGATTATTTTGTTCGAGACGTTTCAACGCGTCGTCAACCAACAGGATTTTGTCGTCCGGCGCGGCCTCGGCCAGATCCAAATCCTCGATGTTCAAACGCTGCTGCCCGCCGCCATGTTTCAACCGCGCCTTCCGCCGGGCGTGCTCGACCAGAATCCGCCGCATCGCCTCCGCCGCCGCCGCAAAAAATAAGCCCGCCCCTTCCAGTTTTTATTGCCGTCGCCCACCAACCGCAACCACGCCTCATGCACGAGCGCCGTGGGCTGGAGGGTGTGACCGGCAGATTCCTGCAACATGCGGGCGGTTGCCAGATTCCGAAGCTCGTTGTAAACCAGCGGCAGCAACTTTTCTGAAGCCTGGCTTTCGCCACGGTGAATGGCTTCGAGGATCAGCGTGATGTCGCTCATAGGAATATGGCAAATTTATCCGACCGCACTTGCTTTCGCCACTGATTAAAAACCGGAACGGTGCCACAGCGCGGTAAAACTTTCGGTCTGCCTTCAGGTTGGCATCCGCAGAACTTGGGGCGACGGATTTCCAGAAAGCGGTCGTAGTTCCAACTGACAATTCCCGGCGCGCATGCTGGAGTTGGGCGACTCTTGGCCGCCGATGATGACGGAGACGGCGTAGTAATAAGCTTGGCCGTTTTGGGCATTAAGATCGGGGTAGGACACGCTTGTCAAACCTGTCGCAATGGTTTGATAAGTTCCGGTCTCCGACGTGGCGCGTTTGACGGAACAGGAACTGGCCGCACCGATGTCTTCCCACGAGAGCGTCACCCGATTGCTGCCGGCGACCGCGTTGGTGATCCACGGGACGGGAATCGCCCACAAACTGGTTTCCTTGACGAATGACAGGAATAAAGCAAACCCGGCCGAGGCACGCGAATTGCGGCCAAAAATTTATACCGCCGCGCCGCCGGCGATGTATTGTTCCATCTGCTCGATGTGCGCGTTCTGCGTGGAGATGATCCAGTTCACGAGGTCGCCGATGGAGATGATGCCGACGACGTTCACGCCTTCCATGACGGGCAGATGCCGCACGCGGTTCTCGGTCATCAGCTTCATGCAATGTTCCACCGAGTCGTCCGATTTCACGGTGATGATTTCCTTGGGGAGAATTTCGCAGACGAGCGTCTGGCGGGAGTTTTTCCCGTGCAGCGCGATCTTGCGGGTGTAATCGCGTTCCGTGAACACGCCGGACAGCTTGCCGCCGGACAGGACGAGGAGCGAGCCGATGTTTTTTTCGGCCATCAGCTTGATGGCTTCAAAGACGGTCGCTTCGGGCGCGATGGTCCACAGCGCGGCAGGTTTATGAAACAGGATGGAACTGATGGGATAGGTTGTCTTCATAGGCTGATGATTGTTTATCCGCCTGTTTGGGCATTAACTCAAGCGAAAAATTAAATTAACTCCCCTTTTACGCCCGCTTCTGCTTTAATCCGTGCTGCTGGAACGCCGGGCACCGCCCCGGCTTGATGTAAAAATTGCCGGGGCGGTGCCCGGTATGCCGAAAACAAACTGTTTACAAATTATGGAAACACTCACAACTGTCGTCCTCAAACCCGGTGAAGGCGACCGCATCATCGCGGGCCATCCGTGGATCTACCACAGCGAAATCCTGCGCGTCACCGCCCCGCTCACCGACGGCGAACTCGTCCAAGTCAAAGACCCGCGTCAGCGGAACCTCGGCGTGGGCTTCTTCAATTCGCGCTCAAAAATCAATGTCCGCATCCTCGCGCCGGAACGCGTGGAGGTGAACGAGAAATTTTTCGAGGAACGCATCCGCGTTGCGCTCGCCGTGCGCCAAAAGCATCTGCCGAACGCCACCAGCTTCCGTGTCGTGAACGCCGAGAGCGATTTCTTGAGCGGCCTCATCGTGGACAAATACGAGGACGTGCTCGTCGTGCAGATTTCCGCGCTCGGCATGGATCAGCGCAAGGCCATGATTGTCGCCGCGCTGCAAAAAATCTTTTCGCCGCGCGCCATTCTCGAACGCAGCGACGTGGCCTCGCGCAAGTTTGAAGGCTTGCAGGAATCCAACGGTTTGCTCTTCGGCGAATTGAACGGGCTGGTTTCCGTGAACTTGAACGGCTTGAAATTTGAAACCGATCTGGTCGGCGGCCACAAGACCGGCATGTATCTCGACCAGCAGGCAAACTATCAATCCGTCTCGCAGTTCGCCAAAGGCGGACAAGTGCTCGACTGCTTCAGTTTTCTCGGCGGCTTCGGTTTGCACGCGGCGCGCGCGGGTGCGGCGCACGTCCATCTGCTCGACCAAAGCGCCGATGCGATTGAAGCTTCCAAACGCAACGCCGCCACCAACGGTCTTGCAGACAAATGTTCGTTCGACACCATCAATGTTTTCGACTGGCTCAAAGAAAATACCGCCGTCAAGCCGCACGAACGCGTCATCCCGCGCTTCGATTTGATCATCCTCGATCCGCCGTCGTTCACGCGCAACCGCGCGTCCGTGCCGGATGCGCTGCGTGGCTACAAGGAGATTCATCTGCGCGCGTTGAAGCTGTTAAAACCCGGCGGCACGCTGGCGACCTTCTGCTGTTCGCACCACGTGGACGCCGGGCTGTTTCTGGACTCGCTGCTGTCGGCGGCGTATGACACACGCCACATTTTGCGCCGCGTGGCGACCTACGCGCAGAGCCAGGACCACCCGATCATCCCGATGATTCCCGAAACGGAATACTTGAAGGGCTTCGCGTTTGAAAAGGTGCGGTAAATAAACGTAGGAGACGACGTGAGGAGGCTCTGACTAAAACCCA
>OCZT010007130.1_pt1 | contig 10994 bp, 11 predicted proteins | sample 1539031 | NCBI WGS metagenome assembly OCZT01 (sample SAMEA3539308, study PRJEB22396) | soil metagenome | biome: tundra; feature: field; material: soil | place: USA | collected 2010-05 | depth 0.15 m
TCGCAGATCTCTGCGTTGGTCTCAAGCCTTTCGCCTGACATCTTTAGTGACCCAGCCACACCTGTGTCCACCGCATACCGGTGGTGTCCGCAACCTGCGAGGATGGGTGCTCGTATGCGCCTCTTACGCAATCTCTTCGGATCCCTGCCACCTGAGGTGGTGGTTCTCACCGCGGTGGCGTTCTCGGTAGCTCTGGGCTTCGGGATCGTCGCCCCGGCGATTCCGCTGTTCGCCAAGGACTTTGGCGTCAGCGACTTCGCTGCGGGGGCGGTCATCTCAGTGTTCGCGCTCGTGCGCTTCGCCTGCGCACCAATGGCGGGTCGGTTCGTCAACCGCTTCGGCGAGCGCTTGGTCCTGGCCACCGGGATCGGGATCGTCGGGGTGTCCAGCTTTCTGGCCGGGCTTTCCGGCAACTACGCACAGCTGCTCGTGCTGCGCGGCATCGGCGGCTTCGGGTCAGCGATGTTTACCGTCTCCTCCTTCGCGCTTCTGCTGCGTGTGGTGTCCCCGGACCAGCGCGGCCGGGCGGCCGGCACCTACCAGACCGGATTTCTGCTAGGAGCCATCGCCGGCCCCGCCTTCGGCGGTCCGCTCACGGCGTGGTCCCTACGCGCTCCTTTCTTCGTTTACGCAGCTACCCTGCTGCTCGCCGGGAGTCTGGCAACGGTGTTCCTGGCGCGGACCGCTCTACGCGAGCACGAGGTCATCGCGGGCACCGCAGATCACGCACCCACCCCACTGCTGACCGCAGTGCGCAGCTCGGCCTACCGAGCCGCGGTGGCGAACAACTTTGCGGTCGGCTGGGCGATCTTAGGGGTCCGCTCATCGCTGGTTCCCCTGTTCGTCGTGGAAGGGTTGCACCTTGGTCCGTCATGGACCGGCGCCGGGCTGGTGCTCTCCGCAGCTGTGCAGGGACTGGTCCTGGTCCCGGCAGGCCGGCTGGTTGATACCCGCGGACGGCGCACGTTCATGCGTGCAGGGGCGGCCTTCTCACTGGTGGCAGGGGTCGCGATGGCGCTCGCCGGAGGCGCGCCGCTCTTCCTGGCCGGAATGGCTCTCTATGGCACGGGCTCAGCGCTTCTCGGGGTATCCTCGGCCGCCGTCGTCGGCGACGTGATAGGCGGGCGAGGCGGCACGCCAGTTGCGGCCTTCCAGATGGCCTCGGATGCCGGCGCCTTCCTCGGCCCCCTGGTCGCCGGCGTACTCGCCGACGCGGCATCCTTCGAGGTGGCGTTCCTCGCGACCGCAGCGGTCTCCGGGCTCGCGTTCGTGACAACCTTGGTGATGCCGGAAACCCAGCGGGAACCTCGCGGCGCCTGACGGCAGACCGCCCGGATCCGGCTAGGGGTTGGACCCGCCGAGAACTCGGCCGGTCGATAGAGTCATCGCGTGCTGAATTCGAGGATCACAGCCATGCCTACCACGACTGTCACCGCCTGCGGGTGGGACCTCCTCTGATGCATCCCAACGTCGTCGTCGGAGGTGGCATCGTTGGGCTGTCGGTGGCCAAGGCGCTGCAGGAGCTTGACCCGGGCCGCAGCACGGTCCTGGTGGAGAAAGAGCCGTCGGTGGCGCTACACCAGAGCGGCCACAACTCCGGCGTCATTCATTCGGGCCTCTACTACACGCCAGGTTCGCTCAAGGCGCGCCTGGTATTGAAGGGCGCCCACGACCTGTTGGCCTACTGCCGCGAGCACGGCATCCCTTTCGATGTCTCGGGAAAGCTCGTGGTTGCCACCCGCAAGCAGGACATCGTCAAGCTGGACTATCTCCTGGCCCGGGGTCAGCAGAACTCAGTTCCCGTTCGACGCGCAGATCTGGACGAGGTGGCCGCGCGGGAGCCCGCCCTTCGTGTCCTTGGTGCCCTCCTCGTGGAGTCCACCGGCAGGGTGGACTATCGCAAGGTTGCCGCTGCGCTGGCGGACGAGGTTCTCGCCCGTGCGGGAACGATTCGGTGCGCCGAACCCGTCCAGTCCGTCACGACGGTCTCTGGTGAGGTGCGAGTGCACACCTCAAAGGACGTCATCGTGGCCCACCGGGTGGCGGTGTGTGCCGGTCTGCACTCCGACCGCCTGGCCCGTGCCTCAGGGATCGACCCAGGCGTGAGAATCCTGCCGTTCCGGGGTGAGTACAGCGAGCTCGTCCCCGAACGCGCGGAACTGGTCCGCGGGCTGGTGTACCCCGTCCCCGACCCTGACCTGCCCTTCCTCGGTGTCCACCTGACTCGAGGGCTGGACGGCGTGGTCCACGTGGGTCCCAACGCCGTACCGGCGCTGGCCCGTGAGGGATACTCCTGGCGCATGTTCTCGGCCCGGGACCTGGCCGAGACCCTTGGCTATGGCGGCACGTGGCGCCTGGCGCGCAAGTATGGCTGGATCGGAGCTCAGGAGGTCTCCCGGTCCTTGATCGGACGCTCGTTGCTCAAGGAAGCAAGGCAGATGGTCCCCGAGCTCAGGGCGAGTGACCTGCGCTCGTCGATGTCTGGAGTGCGAGCCCAGGCCGTGGCTAAGGATGGGCGCCTCGTCGACGATTTTCTCTTCCGACGAGCGGGCGATGTGCTGCACGTCCTGAACGCCCCGTCTCCGGCTGCGACCGCCTGCCTGCCCATCGGAGCGCACATCGCCCAAGAACTGCTCGCATCGGGAACCCCTGGCTCCATCACGAGTCGCTCGTAGGCCAGCGTTGAGCTCCGCCACCACAAGATCCCACCATGGGCGCGCTGAACGGGTCGCTCACTCTTGAACGTGCCACCGGTACTGCGCCGATGTTGCGTTCCTCCCGGGATCTGGATCTTCACCCAGAGCGCACTCGGCTCTTGCGCAGGAGTCGGCAGAACCCGCCAAATGGCCTCACACGCTAACTGGCCGCGCGCTCGTCGCCCTGCGATTCCGGCGGGTGGCCCTGGTCGTCCGGCGTGCCGTCGCCCGGGACTGATCCCGAGGCTCCACTTTGTTCACCGCGAGCAGGCGGGTCCTCGTGCACGGGCGTGGCACCATCACCCTTCATGCCCTTGTCCATCTTGTCGATCTTGTCTGCCGCTTCTTGCTGCAGTTCCTTGGCCTTTGTCCTGGCAGCCGCCAGCAGACGGTCCTTCATGGAGGTGGCGTACATGTCGACGTACTCCTGACGCGACAGCAGCATCAACTCGTACATGATTTCGTCGGTGACAGAGCGCAGGACGAACCTGTCATCCTCCATGCCTTCATAGCGGGAGAAGTCCAGCGGCTTACCGATCCGCACCCCGATACGCATGATCTTGGGGACTCTCTTGCCGCTCGGCTGTGCCTTGTCCGTCCCGATCATGGCCACCGGCAACACCGGGCAACCAGCCTGGAGAGCCATCCTGGCCACACCGGTACGCCCGCGATAGAGCCGACCGTCGGGCGAGCGGGTGCCCTCCGGATAAATACCGAGCAGGTCACCGCGGCGCAGAACCTTCAGGCCGCTATTTACCGCTGCCTGACCGGCGCGTCCGCCGGAGCGGTCCACCGATAGCTGGCCGGCGCCTTTGAAGAAAGCCGCAGTCGCCCGGCCCTTGACGCCTCGACCCGTGAAGTAGTCGGACTTGGCCAAGAAAGTGACCCTGCGCGAGACCACCAGTGGCAAGAAAATCGAGTCGGAGAACGAGAGGTGGTTGCTAGCAAAGATCGCGGCACCCTCGGTCGGGATGTTCTCTTCACCCTCGACCCACGGACGGAACAACAACCTGAGGATCGGCCCGAGAATGAGGGTCTTGAGCACCCAGTAGAACAAATCGGAACATCTCCTTCGGCTCAGAGAGCAGACCCATTGACGACGCGTGAATCCTACGACACTATGCGCGGGTACCGGGTCGTGCGAGGATTCCCTATAAGGACCAGCGCTGACCCTTCGAGAACTCAGGAGCGAACCTGTGGCCATTCTGACCGGGGCCGAACCGTTCAATTATGACGGATCCGACGTCGGGGTGCTGTTGTGTCACGGCTTCACCGGCACCCCGCAAAGTATGCGTCCGTGGGGTCAGTACCTCGCGGACCGGGGCTACACAGTGCGCCTGCCCCTGCTGCCCGGACATGGGACCACCTGGCAGGAGATGAATCGCACCGGCTGGCAGGACTGGTACTCCTGTGTTGACGCGACATTTCGCGAGCTGCACCAGAGCTGTGAACGTGTCTTCGTCGGCGGTCTGTCCATGGGCGGTGCCTTGTCCCTGCAGCTGGCTCAGGAACACGGCCCACGCATCAGCGGCCTGGTTCTGGTCAACCCCGCCGTCAAGTTCGACGATCCGCGCACCCGCCTGCTCCCCGTCCTGAAGCACCTCATGGGGTCGGTGGAGGCCATCGGCAACGACGTCAAGAAGCCAGGGGTCACCGAGCTCGCCTACACCCGCACTCCGCTGAAGGCCTCTCACTCCCAGATGATCGCGTGGAACTCGGTCATTCGGGACCTGCCGGAGGTTACCCAGCCGGTGCTGCTCCTGCGCTCAACGCAGGACCATGTCGTCCCCGCGTCAAGCTCGGCGCTGATCCTGTCCAGGATCTCGAGCCGTGATGCCACCGAAATCCTTCTCCAGGACTCGTATCACGTGGCCACCATTGACAATGACGCTCCACGCATCTTTGACGAGTCCGCCAAGTTCATCGAACGCATCGCGCTGAAGTGAACGATCCAGACCGTCGGAGCTGGTCCGACGGATTCGATGATGACGCGATATTCGCTGACATCGTGGCTCACCTGAACGATGATGTGGGCCAAGAGCCTGCGGTAGCCGAGCCGACAGCCGACGACGCGGCAGCCGGCATCGAGACGACCGATACGACCTTCGGCGAGACAACCCCCGACTCGAAGGCCGAAACGACCTCCGAGTCAACCGATCTGTCCCACGATGACAGGCTGCAAGCCGGGCCGAACCAGTGGCCCATCAACCCGCCACTGTGGCTGCCTGCGCATAACGACCCTCAGACCGACCCTCAGACCGACTCTCAAACCGACTCTCAAACCGACTCTCAAACCGACTCCGCTCCACAACCCTGGCGGGCACATGAGGTGGACGACGACTACGAGGACCACTTCGAACCACCACCGGTGAGTCCCCTGCCGGCCGGCGACCTACAGTTCTGGGGCATCATCGTCGGCATGTGTGGCGGGCCTTTGCTGCTGCTCTATCTCGTGCTCTTCAACCGAGACGCGAGCAGCTACTGGATACTCAGCGCCATCGCAATGTCTGTCGGTGGCTTCGCGCTGCTGGTCTCACGAATGCCCGGTCATCATGGGGATGACGACGACGGCGCACGGCTTTGACGCCAGGTCAGTCGGCCTGTTGTTCAGCGGGATAGCGAGCCAGGTCAGCCGCCCCGATCAGACCAGCGTCGTTGCCCAGCTGGGCAGCCACGATGCGAGCCTCGGGCCGGTATCCGCGACCGGCCAGCTGGCGCTTGAACGAATCGCGCGCTGAGGTCAACAACAGATCGCCTGCAGCGCTCACGCCGCCGCCGATGACGAACATGCCGGGGTCGAAGGCCGCAGCCAGGTTGGCGATACCAATCCCCAGCCAGCTGCCGACCTCGGCGAGAAGCTCGCGAGCGGTCGGGTCACCATCACGTGCGGCTTCGGTGATCAGCGGGCCGGTCAGATTCCCCACAACGCCGTCAACACGATTCAGCAGGTCACTGGCAATGGGAGAGTTGGCCGAGAACAGTGAGTGAGCTTCTCGCACCAACGCGTTGCCACTGGCGTACTGCTCCCAGCACCCACGGTTGCCGCACTCGCAACGGTGGCCGCCCGGCACGACCTGCATGTGTCCGAACTCCCCGGCGATGCCGAAGCGACCTCGTTGCACCTGACCGTTGATGAGGATGCCGCCGCCGATGCCCGTCCCCAACGTGATCATCATGACGTGGGTCTCGCCCTGCGCTGCGCCGAACTTCCATTCTGCCCAGACCGCCGCATTGGCGTCGTTGTCGACGAAGATCGGCACCGCCACACGCTTTTGCAGGGCTTCCTGGAGAGGTTCGTGCCGCCAAGACAGATGTGGGGCGAAGACCACTGTCGCCCGGTCCGCCGCGACGAAACCGGCAGCACCGATACCAACGGCAGCGACTGCCTCGGGGCTGACAGCCTGCATCAGCTCAGCAACGACCTCGACGATCGTTCCCTCGACGACCGATGGGCTTTTGGAACGGTGCGGGGTGTCCCGACGCGCACGGTGTGTCACCTGGCCGTCGGCGTCGACCACGCCACCGGCCACCTTCGTGCCACCAATGTCGATTCCTATGGCAAGCCGGGGGGTCATGCGGCTCGGCAGGTCATGCCTGGGCCTGAGCAGCGAGGTCGGCGGCGCCGATCATACCGGCGTCGTTGCCCAGTCTGGCCAGGGCAAAGCGAGCCTCCGGCCGGTGTCCGCGGCCCGTCAGCTGGCGGCGAAAGGCGGCAAGAGCGGGATCGATCAGCAGAGCCCCTGCCTCGGCCACTCCCCCGCCCAGGACGATCAGCTCAGGGTCGAGAATGGCTGCCACCGAGGCCAGCCCCTCCCCGATCCAGACGCCGAGATCGGCCAGCAACTCGATCGCAGCAGGATCGCCCTCCGCCGCCGCTCTGGTGACGTCCGGTCCCCTCAACGCGGCGGGATCCCCGCCGCACAGCTCACCCAGACGCGCACCGAGCGGTGATCCGGAGACGACGAGATCCTGTGCCTCACGGACCAGAGCAGTGCCGCTTGCGTACATCTCCCAGCAGCCACGATTGCCACAACCGCAACGAATTCCGCTCGGAACCACCCGCATATGCCCGAGCTCGGCGGCCACGCCGAAGGCTCCGTGCATCAGTACGCCGTCGACCACGACGCCGCCACCGATGCCGGTGCCGACAGTGACCATGACCATATTGGCGGCGTCGACGGCGGCACCGAAGCGGAACTCGCCCCACGCCGCGGCGTTGGCATCGTTCTCGATGGTGACAGGCAACTCGAGAGCCGACTCGAGCCGCTGCTTGAGCGGCTCATCTCGCCAGGCAAGGTTCGGAGAGAAATACACCATGGACCCTGAACGGTCGATGAAGGCGGCGCAAGCAACACCGACGGCGTCGATCTTGTGATCCGAGGACAGCTCCCGGGTCAGGCTGGCTGCCTCCCCAACGATGGCAGTAGGGTCAAGAGCTGGAGTGTCCCTGCGTCCCTGCGTCAGAATCATCCCCTTCTCGTCGATGACACCACCACTGATCTTGGTGCCACCGATGTCAAGCCCGATCGTGATGCTCACCAGCGTGATCCTTCGCTCTCGTCATCAACGGGTATGTCCTGGACGGGCGCACGACCCGGCTCAGGTGGACCCCCGGACGTCGGCCGGGCGGACGAGGTTGGATCCGATGCCCGTGACCACACGGCCACGTCCCGAAGGCTACCGGCCACGGACATGGCGAGGTCTGCAAGCATGTCCACAGTCTCGGGGCGCACCGATCGCAACAACTCGATCCCGCGACAAAACGGACAGACCCTGCAGGTTGAAGAGCTGTCGTGGCGCGGGGTATCGCCGTTTTCAGCCCCACACATGCTGCAGGTTCCTGCCGAGGGCTCATCGTTCGCCTTCGCATCGCCTGCCGGTTGATGGCCTGCGGGACCGGCGGCATGCGCCGCCTGCACCCAGGCAGGCTCTGGAGCCGGCTCACTGGGATAAGGACCGGATTCATCGCCGCGGCTATAGCTCGAGCGCGCCATCGTGGCCATGTCCTCGATCAACCGCGCGGCCTCCTGGGCGACCGTGCCGATCGTGGACGGGGATTGCTCAGTCATTCACGGGCCGCACTTTCTTGTTCATTCACGGGCCACACCTTTTCATCGGGTACAAACCGCACCCGAAGGGTTGCGTTACGCACAACGGCGCCGGTCACAACACACCGGCGTAAGACGCTGGGCAGTGACAGCACCCGGCGATGATCGGCCACAGATACGAGCAGCTCGTCGTCACGCCGTTTGAGGTCCACCTCGGCAGCCGTGACCAGCGGCAGCGGCAACGTCAGGAGGTAACCTCCATCTTCCGGCCGCACTGTCATGGCCTGGGCGGGCGCCGGCGTCAGAACATCACCGATCGCCCCCGTGCGCGCCCGGGCAAGTGCGGCGAGTGCGTCCGTGCCCACGGGCTCGTGCGAGAGGTAAGGGGTGATGACGATCGGCAAGGGCTCAAAGGAGCGACGGACCTCGGACAGCCCCCGTTGCTGGGCCTTATTCCAGCCGGCCAGCCACGACGAGTGCCTTGACTCCTGATCCGACCCTGGAGAATCCGACCCGAGAGCCGCCGCATCGGGGAAGACCCGGTTGACCACGACCTGGTCGACGGTCAGGCCGAAGAGCCGCAGCGAGGTCAGCGTCCGACGTGACTCAGCGATAACCACACGCTCGGGGGTCAGGACCAACCGCACGGAAGTCGTTTCGGCAGCAAGGATGGACTGGATCTCAAGCAGGGACTCCTGCCAACGGCGCAGGGTTTCCAGCACCTGAACCCCAGGCAGCGGCAGACCGGTGGCTGTTGCCGCGGCGGGACGAAGCGCTCGTAGGAGACCACGCTGAGCCGGTATGAGCCTCTCAAGGTGCCAGGCCAGAGCCTCGGGCAAAGCCAGCAACCGCAACGTTTCCGCAGTCGGTGCACAGTCAACAACCACCAGGTCCCATGGGCCGGACTCGACCTGTGTCCGCAGCTCGACCAGCGCGATGATCTCGTCGGCGCCGGGGAGCTGGGTCAGTTCGTCGGCGACCACCGGGTCGATGCCAAGGCCCTTGAATACAGTCAGGAGATAGTCCTGCACCGACCGCCAGGAACGTCGGGCGCTGTGCGAAGCGCTGATCTGCAGGGCGGACAGACCGGGCTCGACCTCGACGACCGTGTGGGGGTCATCGAGTCGGTTCACCAGGACAACGTCCAGAGCATCACCCAGTGAGTGGGCTGTATCGGTCGACATGACCAGAGTCTTGATTCCCGCACGAGCCGCTTGTACGGCGGTGGCCGCGGCAGTCGTGGTCTTGCCGACGCCCCCCTTGCCGGTAAAGAGTACGACTCTCACGAGATGTCCGAACGCCGGCTCAAGACCTCGGCACGTTTCTTCAGCTCCTTCAGCGCGGTGTCGATGATGACCTTCTCGGCCTTGCGTTTGAGTATGCCAAGCATGGGGATCTTGACGTCGACCGCTAGCCGGTAGGTGACCGCAGTGCTGGTGCCGTTGTCCTCAAGAGTGTAGGAGCCGTTCATTGCCTTGAGCACCTGGGCGGTGACCAGGTGCCACGAGACCACCCCGGTGCCGTCCTCTGCCACATCCCAGTCGTACTCTAAAACGTAGGTGTCCTTGATGGCACCGGCGGAAAGGGTGAACTCGACCTGGTCGGCCCATCCGTCACCGTCTTCCGAGATCAGTGTCGCTTTCTTCACCTCGCCAGCCCACTCGTGATAGCGGTCGAAGTCGGCAATGACATCGAGAATCACCCCAGGTGCAGCGGTGATGTCGATGCTGGACTCAGTGCGATCGGCCATGCAGCGAAGGTTACCCTGCGGGCCTTTGCCACTGAGCCAGGCAGGTGACGGTGACACTGTGCCCATCGATGTAGCGGCCCCGAAGCCACCCGTGAGGCACGACACCTGTGAGGTTGGTGACACGTGCGGATGGCGATCCCTGGACAGTCCAGGTACGCGGGCAACACCACCAACATGGCAGTCTAAGGACCCTTCGTGAAAGATGTATCGGTTCCCCCGCTCGTCGCGCCGCGGGTCACGGGCAACCTTTCGGATCTGCCGGTCCTCAACGGCGCCAGCCAGCCTGCCAAGGTGGCATTTTGCAAGCCGTCGTCGGGCACCTGGATTGATGTCACCAATGAAGAGTTCCTCGCCGACGTCCGCGCCCTGGCCAAGGGGCTGATGGCTTCCGGGATAGGCCTGGGCGACCGCGTCGCGATCATGAGCAGGACGCGCTACGAGTGGGCCCTGACAGACTTCGCCATCTGGATGGCCGGGGCAGTTTCGGTGCCAATCTATGAGACCTCCTCGGCCTTGCAGGTCAGCTGGATCGTCAAGGACACGACGTGCTGTGCGGTGATCCTGGAGACGCCGACGCACGCCAGGATTCTGACTGAGGCCACCGCCGACGTGCTTGAACGTCCTGAGGTGTGGCAGATCGATTCCGGCGGGCTTGACGACCTCAAGGCGGCAGGCATCGAGATTACTGATGAGGCGCTCGAGGCCCGGCGCAGCCAGGTCAGTCGCGCCGACGTCGCCACGATCGTCTACACCTCGGGAACGACGGGCCGTCCCAAGGGCTGCCAGCTCACCCACGACAATTTCATGGCTCTGGCCGAGAACGCGACGGAGTCGATGAAGATGGTCGTTTGTGCCGAGGGGGCTTCGACACTGCTGTTCCTGCCTCTGGCCCACGTCTTCGCGCGGTTCATTCAGGTTGTCTGCGTCCATGCCGGGGTCCGGATGGGCTTCACCTCTGACGCCAAGACCCTGATCGCCGACTTCGGCACCTTCTCCCCCACCTTCATCCTGTCGGTGCCACGCGTCTTCGAGAAGATCTACAACTCCGCTCAGCAGAAAGCCGTCTCTGAGGGCAAGGGCAGGGGCAAGATCTTCCGGGCCGCAGCCGCGACGGCGATCGCCTGGAGCCAGGCACAGGAGAGCGACGAGCTGGGTCCACTCCTCAAAGCCAGGCATGTGTTCTTCGACAGGCTCGTCTACGGCAAACTGCGTGCCGCGATGGGTGGCAAGGTCGGGTATGCGGTGTCAGGTGGTGCCCCGCTTGGCGCCCCGCTCGGCCACTTCTACCGCGGCATCGGGATCACCGTGCTCGAGGGCTACGGGCTCACCGAGACCACGGCTCCGGCGACCTTGAACACTCCTGACCTGATCAAGATCGGCACCGTCGGCACCCCCCTGCCGGGCGTCGCCATCCAGATCGCCCATGACGGTGAGATCCTGATCAAGGGCAACAACTTGACATCCTCCCGGCCATGAATGACCGCCGATTCCTACCGTGCC
>OCZT010007131.1_pt1 | contig 10994 bp, 5 predicted proteins | sample 1539031 | NCBI WGS metagenome assembly OCZT01 (sample SAMEA3539308, study PRJEB22396) | soil metagenome | biome: tundra; feature: field; material: soil | place: USA | collected 2010-05 | depth 0.15 m
GTGCACGGGTTCGGACATATCCGCGGCGACGCCGTGATCATCATGATGGCCGATGCCTCCGATTCGCCGGCCGACGCCGTGCGCTATTGGCGGCTGCTCGGCGAAGGCTACGAATGCGTGTTCGGCAGTCGCTTCATCAAGGGCGGAAGCGTTGTCGCCTACCCGCGCGTGAAACTGTTCGTGAACCGGCTCGCCAACCTCTTTATCCGAATGCTGTTCCGGCACGGGCTCAACGACACCACCAACGCGTTCAAGGCGTATCGCCGCCACGTGATCGAAGGCTGCCGGCCGTTCCTCGCGCCCCATTTCAACCTCACCGTCGAGCTCCCGCTCAAGGCCATCGTGCGCGGCTACACGTGGACCGTGACGCCCATCTCGTGGGTGAACCGGAAGCACGGCGTCGCCAAGCTCAAGATCAAGGAAATGGGCAGCCGGTATTTTTTCATCTGCATGTATGTGTGGCTGGAGAAGTATTTCAGCCGCGGCGACTACCGGCGGAAGTGACGGCGCTCCATGGAACGGACGTTACATGGTGCCCGTGGATCGTTCTGCTATGGGCCAAGAGCACCTTGCCATAGCTGAAGCGCTCGTCGGGACAGAAAACGCCAGTCTTCGCCTAGCGCCTCTTTCCGGCCCCGTGTCTCCCAACAAGATGACATCAAGCCGACAGGCGTCGGGAAAAGAAAGCCCAACCGTCCGGCGCTAAGGTGCTGGTTAAACCAACTGGTCCAAGACACAGAATTATAAGCTTGGGGCGTCACAAATTTATGGGGGATTAGTCCTCCTTCTCTTGTGGATTTAGCCAACTGATGTTGACGGCGCAACCAAACTGACCCACTTTCAGAATTGCATGTCTCACACTAATCTCACTTCACATCCCACCGTGCGAGATCCGGCAGGATTGCGCTCCATTCGGGCGTCGCATTGGCAACTCCCACGCGCACGGATTGGCTTGGTCGCAGCCACCGCCCTGCTGCTGTTCCGCCCGGCGACAACTTTCGCCGTCCCGAGTCTGGCCCGCCAGATGGACGCCCAATGCATCCAATGTCACACCGGTTTCCCGATCCTCACCGATTTCGGGCGCCAGTTCAAATTGTCCGGCTACACCCTCTCCACTGGCACCAGCGACCTGCCGCCGATCGCCGTGATGCTGCAGCCGTCCTACACACACACGGCCAAGGGCCAGCCGGGCGGCGCCGCCGCTGATTTTGGCGACAACAACAACACCGCGCTGACCCAGGCGAGCATCTTTTACGCGGGCCGTCTGTTCGGTCCCTATGCGGATCGCGCGCTAGGCCCGGACGCCGCCGCCTTCGTGAACAAATTCGGAATCTTCTTCCAGACCACCTATGATGGCATCGCCAAAACGTGGGCCTGGGACATGGGCGAGCTGCGCTACGCCGATTCGGGGACCATCGCCGACCAGCCAGCGAACTTTAGGTTCTACCTGAACAACACCCCGACGATGCAGGATCTTTGGAACACCACGCCGGCCTGGGGCTTCCCGTTCACCGGTTCCGGCCTCGCGCCGACCCCGGCGGCCGCGACTATGATCGATGGCGGGTTCGCCCAGCAGGTCCTCGGCGTGGGCGCCTATGTGCTGCTGGCCAACACGGTTTATCTCGACGTGGGTGGATACCGCACCTTGAGCGGGAGCTTCCAGAAATCCGTCGGCGTCGATCCCTCCGGTGAAGCGCAGATCAGCGGCCTGGCCCCTTACTGGCGGGTCGCCGTCGTGCGGCCACTCGGCACCGGCACGCTCGAGGTGGGCACGTTCGGACTCGCCTCGAGAACGTTCCCGGGCCGCGACCAGAGCGAAGGCAAGGACCGGTTTATAGACGTCGGGTTCGATTCGCAATACCAGCAATCCGCCAATCAGCACGACCTCACGGTGATGGCCTCGTATATCTACGAGCGCCAGCACTGGCACGCCAGCCAGGCCCTCGACGCCACCAGTAATTCGTCGGACCACCTGTGGAATTTGAAGGTCACCCTCGACGATCTCTACGACAAGACCTACGGCGCGTCGCTGCAGTATTTCCTCATCGGTGGCGGCCAAGACGAGCTGCTCTACTCCGGCAGCGAGACCGGATCGCCCAAGAGCGATGGCTTCATCCTGCAGGCGAATTATCTCCCCTTCAACAAGGCGGGCGGGCCGGCGTTCTGGCCGCGGAGCAACGTCAAAATCTCGCTCCAATACACCATCTACAACCACTTTGACGGCGCCAAAACCAACATCGACGGTGCAGGCCGGAGCGCCCGTGACAACAACACCCTCTATCTCGAAACCTGGATCGCGTTTTAGCCCAATCGCTCGGCAGCGACAGCCACGCCGCGCCGCGTTCCACCATTCCCCTTTTAAACATCCCATCCAATGAAAACAAAAAACATCAAAATGAAAACACTCTCATGCCTGGCTTTGATGGCCTGCGCATTCCTGACCGCTCGTGCGGCACCACCCGACGAAGCGGTCAAGAACGTCGTCATCACGTCGAACGACGCCCTCCGCTTCAGCGTCACCAAGATTGAAGCCCAGCCTGGCCAAACAATCCACGTGCAACTCAAGAACGAGGGCACGATGCCGAAGGAAGTCATGGGGCATAACTGGATTCTGTTGAAGCTGGGCAAGGATCCGAACGCCTACACCAAGGCCGCGCTCGCGGCCAAGGCCGAGAATTATCAGCCCAAGGCCCTCGCCGATCAGGTTCTCGCGGCGATTCCTTTGCTGGGGCCGAAGGAAAACGGCGAAATCACGTTCACCGCCCCCACCGCGCCTGGCACCTATCACTTCCTGTGCTCCTGTCCCGCGCATGAAGCTGCTGGCATGCGCGGCACGCTGGTGGTGAAGTGAGCGATTCGCGCCGGCGCGGTCAACGCCACTCGTGCCGCGGATAGCGGCGCGAAAGTTCCGGTTTGATCTTTGGGTAAACCTCGCGCCAGAAATTTGCCAGGTCGTCCGTCACTTGGATCGGCCGCTGGTTTGGCGCGAGGATCTCGAACTTCACCGGCACGCGGCCGTGACCGATGGTGAACTTGCCGTTGATGCCGAAGAGTTCTTGGATGCGGGCACTCAGGACGGGCGGGCCCTCCTTGTTGTAGGTCAGCCGCGCCTTCCGTCCGTTGCCCATCACCAACCGCTCGGGTAAATAGTCGTCGATTACTGCGAGTTGTTCGGTCGTCAGCCAGTCGCGCAGGATCGGCATGACGGGCTTGTCCTTGATGTCGCGGTAGCCGAGTTCGCCGTAGCAGATCTGCTCGATGAGCGTCGCGCGGTCGGCGTCGGTGATCGGGTTGACCTCCAACTCGGGAAACCACTCGGCCATCCGGTTCACGCGAAGGATCCACTGCTCGACGGATTCGTCCCACGCTTCGAGCTTCAGCCGACCCGCCACAACTTCTTTCGTGAGGAGCGCGGCCGCCTCGTTGAGCGGTGCTTCGTCACTGCTCGACTTCGCATCCAGCACCAGATCGCGGAAGCGGCGCTCGCGCCGCGACACCACGCGCTTGATCGACTCGTCGTAAGTCACGCCGCGGGTTTCGCGATAGTCGTCGGGAAAAATTTCCTTCAGCCACGCCTCTTCGATCGCCGTGGCGATGGAGAGGAGCGTGTTGACCTCGCCGTCGCCGCGGCCGATCTCGCTGATTTCGCCGGCGACGAGCAGCTTCGCCTGCTGGATGCCGCTCTCGCGCGCCAACACGCCGCGGCGATTATGGACCAGTTCGCAGCGCAGGGTTCCCGCGTCGAGCCGCCGGGCGAGCTGGTCGGAGAAGCCAGCGAGCACACACTTGCGCACGGCCGTGCCGTCGGGGCGCCGCTCGCTTATGTCGAGCCCCTCCTTCGCGGCGATTTCCAAGAACTGCTCGAACAGCGGCCCGACCTGCCGCGCGCCTTGCGCGTGGATGCCGAGCCGCCGGCAGGTCTCGAGGGCGTAGTTCGCCTTGTCGGCATAGCGCCACGCGCGCATGAGGAGGAAAAAATCACTCTCGTGCTCCTCGCCCAACGCGTCCTCTCGCGCACGTTCGACCTCTTTCGGCACGCCACGCAGCAGGAAATTCCGCCCTTGCGTGAGCGCCGCCATCAGGGCGACCGGCCGCACACAGCCGCGCTCCGCCGCTGCGAGAAACATCCGCGCGTAACGCGGATGCACAGGAAAGCTGAGCATCTTCCGGCCGACCTCGGTGATCGTTTTATTTTCGCCCGCGAGCGCGCCCAAATCCACCAGCAGGTTTTCTGCCCGCACGAGTCCCACAGCGTCGGGCTTTTCGAGCCACGGAAAATTCGCGACGTCGTCGATGCCGCTGGCCTTCAGTGTCAGCACGACCTCGGACAGATCGAGCCGCTTCACCTCGGGCAGCTCCTGCGGCGCGCGTTGCTCATGCTCGCGCTCGGTCCACAACCGCACGCATACGCCGGGTGCGGTGCGACCGGCACGGCCGGCGCGCTGGTCGGCGCTTGCAGCGGAGATTTTTTCGACGAGCAGTGTGTTGATGCCACGGTGCGGATCGAAGCGCGCGATGCGGGCGAGCCCGCAGTCGATCACGGCCGTCACGCCGTCGATGGTAAGCGAAGTTTCCGCAACGTTGGTCGAGACGATGATTTTCCGGGAATCGTAGCGGGCAACCGCACGGTCCTGCGCCTCGGGCGGGAGTTCTCCGTGCAGCGGGAACGTCACGAAGTCGCGCAGACTGCGGACGCCCTGGATCGCCTGCACCGTGCGGCTGATCTCGTAGGCGCCGGGCATGAAGACGAGGAAGTCGCCGCCGGTCGCGGCAGCGACGCGTTCGCATTCGCGCGCGGCGACGTCCCAAACCGACTCCGCTTCGAAATCGACGCGCTTTGGGAGATATTCGATCTGCATCGGAAAGCTCCGTCCCTGCGAAACAAGCACGTCGCACGGCGCGAGGTAATTTCTGAGCAGGCCGGCATCGAGCGTCGCCGACATCACGATGATTTTCAGGTCGGGTCGGATCGTCTGCTGGATTTGCAGGGCACGGGCAAGCGAGATGTCGCCGTAGAGGTGGCGCTCGTGAAACTCGTCGAAGATGACGGCGCTTATGCCGCGAAGCGTCGCGTCGAACGACATTTGCCGGAGCAGGATGCCCTCGGTCACAAACCGTATCCGCGTGCGGTCGCTCACGCGGGATTCGAGGCGGATTTGGTAGCCGACGCCCTCACCGAGACTCGTGCCGGCTTCCTCGGCGACGCGCTTCGCGAGCAGGCGCGCGGCAAGCCGGCGCGGTTGGAGCACGACGACCTCGCCTTTCTCGCCCAGCAGCCCGTGCCGCCAGAGCATTTGCGGGATTTGCGTCGATTTGCCCGAGCCGGTCGGCGCCTGCACAATGAGCCGGCCCGCGCCGCGCATAGCGGCAACGACGGCGGACTCGAGTTCGTAGATGGGCAGATCGCGCGGAGACATATTTGTTGGCGAGCGGAAGAGCGTCGGGGCGGCGGCAGAGTTGGCAAGCCCGCGAATAACTGGTGAGCCAGATTGCTCCCAAGTTGTTCACCGGTCTCAGCGGTGAACAAGTTGTGCAGAACAAAGGCTTCTGTTTCCTCATCCGGCGCTCACTTTCTGTCCCGTTCCTTGATAGAACAGTCGAAGCGCGGCGGTCTGAAATAAATCGCCGAGAGCACGGCTGGGATAATCCCGGGCGACCGGGGAAAGGTTGGCGGCAGCTGGTGCCGGCTTCCCCTCCAAACCGCGTTAGCGGAGTTGGCAGGCATATCTCACCAGTTCCTCTGGCCGGAGTCGTGTTCGGTCAGGCAAGTCACGAAGAAGTGAACTGAGCGGCGAGGCGCGATTAGAAACCGCGCGCGAGCCGAGTCAGGCCCACGGGGCGTTTCGACCCGTGCGCCGACGCAGTTACCCAGAGGGTTTTGGTTGCTACTGCGCAGACCAGAACGCAGTCGCGCGGCCCGGCGGGCCCACCCCGCCAAAAGGCCCGGCTCGGTCACACGAGCGGGGCGCGCAAGGGCAACGCGGCGGCGGGGAGCGAGCGAACCTGGCAAAGTTCGTGAAACCTCCTCAATGGGGCGGCGTGAAAAACCACGTCACCCCGCTGCAAGAGCGAAAGCAACCTGAGAGGTAAGAGGTCAGACCCGTAACGCGGGGCCAACGGCCGGCCAAAAGCTGGTGCCGTCCCCGTGGCAGCGGTGCCGACGCGATGATAGGTATTGCAGACGTGTCCGCACCACGTCCGGCGCGCCGCTCCCGGCAGGGAGCGTCCGAACCGGGCGCAGAGGCCTCACTCGACAAATCCCGACCGGCAACGGTCAGGACGGTCCCGCCATGAGACCGAGACATCCGCATGCCGCGGAGAGTGGCGTCGGGAAGCACACCGCCCGCGAAAGCGAGCGCGCCCAAGCGTGTGCCGCCGGGAAAGAGCGCGTGGCGAACGCCCACCCCCATAATTTGGCCCCGGAACCGCAAGGTTCCGGGGCCATTTTATTTTTGGAAACTCGCCAATCCCGTTCTCATTGTCCCACGCGTCCCTCCTGCCACACGTCACACCTGCATCTGTGTCGCTCAGCTCACGTGACAGTTCATGAACCTGCCCCGGGCGATTCATCTGGCAACCCGCCTTCGCGCGGGGAGCCGGCCGGCGCGACGCACTGATGGCGACGAAAACACCGCGTCAAGAATGCCAAGAAAAGCCTAACAATAGTGCTGGCTCACCCACACAATTTTGGTATCGCTTCAGCCATGTTGGTCCCCAGCACAGTGCTCGTGGTTGACGATGACGAAATCAGCCGCGACTTACTCCAAGGGTTGCTTGCGACGGAAGGCTATACGGTGCTCTTCGCGAAGAACGGGATCCAGGCGCTTGAACTCGCCGCGCGCATTTCGCCCGACGTCGTGCTCCTCGATATCGTGATGCCGGATTTGGATGGGTTTGAGGTCTGCCGTCAGTTGCGTTCGAACCCGGCCTTGCGTCAGATCCCGATCATCATGCTCACCTCGCTCGAGGGGCGCGGCTCGCGGTTGCGCGGGTTGGAGGCCGGGGCCGACGAGGTTCTCACCAAGCCGGTCGATCCGAGTGAATTGCGCACCCGCATCCGCACCATCACGGGCCTCAACCGTTTTCGCCAGATCAGCGAGACGCGCGCGCTCTTCGAAGCCGCCGTCGCCCACTCGCCCGACGGGATCGGGCTCACGGATGGCGAAGGCGGGATGCTGCATGCCAATAATGCGTTCGTCGAACTCGTCGGACGGGTTCCGGCGCGCATTTTCGATTGCTTTCCAAACGCCACCACCGAAGCGCTGAAGGCCCAGCTTTCGGCGGGCCGCTCCACCGGCCGTCGGGTTGCTTCGTTCGAGACACCGCTGGCACTCAGCGCTGTCCCGGGTGCATGCGCCGAGGTCACCGTGGTCCGGCTCCCGCAGTCCGACGGCGTGATTTTTGAGTTCATCCTCCGGGACATCACGGAGCGCAAACAGCTCGAGACGCAAGTGCTGCGCCTGCAGCGGATCGAACTGCTCGGCCAGGTCGCCGGCGGTGTCGTGCACGATGTGAACAATCTGCTGACTTCCATAAGCGGCAATGCGGAGTTGGTGGAGCGTAACGCCACGCCCGAGGTCCGGAAACGAGTCGCGCTCATCCGGCAAAGCGCGGAGCGCGGCGCCACGTTGCTGCGGGACATCCTGATGTTTGCCCGCGGCACCGATCAGGCGCTCAAACCGGTTCATGTGGCCGAAGTCTTGCACGAAATCTCGGGCATCGTGGGCAAGCTCTTCAGCCAAAATATCGAACTGGATGTGGAGACGCCCGCGCATCTCCCGGTAATTCTGGGCGACGCGAGCCAATTGCACCAAGTGATGATGAATCTCTGCGTCAACGCCCGCGACGCCATGCCGGGTGGCGGCCGGATGCAGCTCAAGGCCGGCACCATAATCCTCACTTCGAGCGAGGCGCGGGCGATCGCGCCCGATGCCACGGCCGGCGATTTTGTGACGATCAGCGTGAGCGACACTGGCATCGGCATCCCCCTGGAGATTCGGGGGCGGCTATTCGACCCGTTTTTCACCACGAAGCCGCGCGAGATCGCGACCGGTCTCGGGCTCGCGACCGTTCTCCGCGTCATGCGCCGTCACCATGGATTCATCGGATTTGAGACAAAAGTGGGCGCCGGCACGTGTTTCACTTGTTACATTCCGGCCTTGGTGGTGACGAAATCTGTCGCCGCTTAGCGTCCCGGTGGCTGGGCGGTTACGAGCGCGTAAAGCCGACTGCGCCGCACCTCCCCATACGCCTGAGTTGCGCCCAGCCTGTCCTTCGGCCTTGCTTTCACCGGACGCGCCGCGCACGTTGGGACTCTTTTTCCAACAAACTCCCGCGTCCGCCAATGAACCAGAGCATCCGTAATATCGCCATCATCGCCCACGTCGACCACGGGAAAACCACCCTCGTTGACAAGCTCCTGAAAGAGGGCGGGGTTTTCCGCGCCAACCAGCAGGTCGAGGAGCGCGCCATGGATTCCATGGACCTCGAAAAGGAAAAGGGCATCACGATCAAGGCGAAGAACACCTCCGTCCACTGGAAGGGCAAAATCATCAACATTGTCGACACTCCCGGCCACGCCGATTTCGGCGGGGAGGTCGAGCGCGCCCTCCGCATGGTCGACGGCGTGCTCCTCGTCGTCGACGCTTACGACGGCCCGCAGGCACAGACGCGTTTTGTCCTGCGCAAGGCCCTCCAGCACGGCCTCAAGGTCATTATCGTCATCAATAAAATCGACCGCGAGAACTCCGAGCCCGCGAAGATGCATGAAAAGGTGCTCGAACTCCTGATGGAACTCAACGCCACCGAGGAACAGTTCGACGCGCCGGTCGTTTACGGCTCCGGCCGCGACGGCTACATGATGAAGCACCTTGGCGAACCGAAGAAGGACATGGCGCCGCTCTTCGAGACCATTCTTGACCACATCCCGCCGCCGTTCGCGAAACCCGAGGAGCCGTTTCACATGCTGGTTTCCAACATCGACTGGAGCGACTACGTCGGCCGCATCGCCATCGGCAAAATTCTCGGCGGCAAAGTCTCGGTCGGCGATCCCGTGTTCGCCATCCGCCACGCCGACGGCAAGCGTGTCCGTGCGAAAATCACCAGGGTCTTTGAATACTCCGGCCTCGGCACCCAGGAGACCGAAGCCGGCGTCGCCGGCAACATCGTCGGTGTCTCCGGTTTCGAAGAAGCCGACATCGGCGACACCCTCACCGCCAACGAAGACGGCCACGCCCTGCCCTTCACGCAAATTGATCCGCCCACGCTCGAGATGCAGTTCTGCGTCAACGACGGTCCGCTCGTCGGCACCGAGGGCAAACTCGTCACGTCGCGCCAGCTCGGCGAGCGGCTCTTCCGTGAACTGAAGACGAATGTCTCGATCAAGGTCGAGGAAACCGACAAGGCCGGCGTCTTCAATGTCAAGGCCCGCGGTGCGATGCAGGTCGCCGTGCTCGTTGAGACGATGCGCCGCGAAGGCTTCGAGTTGCTCGTGTCGCGCCCGACCGTGATCGAGAAGATTGTGGATGGCAAACGCCACGAGCCTTACGAGACCGTTTGGATCGAAGTGCCCGACGAATGCGTCGGCGCGACCATGCAAAATCTCGCCAACCGCAAGGGCCTGATGACAAACATGGAGAAGCATCCGCACTCCACGATGATCGAGGCCACCATCACCACGCGCGGCCTGATTGGCATGGAGATCGACATTGTCAACCTGACGAGCGGTCGCGGTGTGCTGAGCCATCTCTTCAAGGAATACGGCCCTTATGCGGGTGAAGTGCTCACGCGCATCACCGGCACCCTCATGGCGACGGAGGCCGGCGAAACCACCTCCTACGCCCTCGTGATGGTGCAGGAGCGCGGCAAGCTCTTCGTCGGCCCCGGCGAGCAGGTTTACGAGGGCATGATCGTCGGCGAAAATCCCCGCAATGAGGACATCGCCTGCAACGCCGTCCGCGCCAAGAAACTCACCAACTTCCGCTCGCAGGGCGAAGGCGTGGCCGCCGGCCTCACGCCAGCCGTGAAGCTCTCGCTCGAGCGCGCCATCGAATACATCGCGGCGGACGAGTTCGTGGAAGTCACACCCAAAAATCTGCGCCTCCGGAAACGCATCCTTCGGGAAGTCGAGCGACGCAAAGTCAACCGTGCAGCGAAGTCGGCCAACTGAGGCCATCATGCAGGGCGGGCATCCGACCGGCCCTTGACTGGTGCCGCCACGGTGCTGTTGGGCGCGCTCCTACTGCAGCAATTCTTTCGGTAATTTTCCCGTCAGTTTCTTGATGTCCTGCACGGCGTCGCGGTGACAGACGAGCACCGCGTCCGCCGTCTCGACGACGACCAAATCCTTGACGCCGCACAGCGCGATCACGCGGCCGTTGCTCACTGCAATGTTGTTGGTAGCGCCTTCGGCCACGACCGTGCCGCGCACCGTGTTGCCCGCCGCGTCCGCCGGCAGGTGCTTCGGCAGCGCCGTCCACAGCCCGACGTCGTCCCAGTCGAACCTGGCCATGAGTGTCTCCACGCAAACGGACTTTTCCATGATCGCGTAATCCACGGAAATCTTGTGCAGGAGAGGAAATCGTTGGGCCAGAAAATCGTTCCACTCCGACTGCGGGAACTCACGGACAAACGCCGCGAGCTCCGGAGCGCTGCGATCGGCTTCCTTGAGAAACGTCGCCACCTTCCACACGAAGATGCCCGCGTTCCAAACGTAAATGCCATCTTTGAGATAACGCTCGGCGGTGGTCAGATCCGGTTTTTCGACAAACCGCATCACCTTCCGGATCGGAAACGCTCCCAGGTGCCGGCCGGATTCCGGTCCGACTTCGAGATAGCCAAACCCGGTCGATGGATAGGTCGGCCTGACGCCAAACGTGATGAGTGAATCTCGCGTGGCGGCATCGGCCATGGCGACACCCAGTTGGGTGCGGAAAGTTTCACGATCCGTAATAAACGCATCCGCCGGCAGCATCGCCAGCGTCGCCGCGTCGCCC
>OCZT010007132.1_pt1 | contig 10993 bp, 9 predicted proteins | sample 1539031 | NCBI WGS metagenome assembly OCZT01 (sample SAMEA3539308, study PRJEB22396) | soil metagenome | biome: tundra; feature: field; material: soil | place: USA | collected 2010-05 | depth 0.15 m
GAGCGCGCGGATGCTGGACGGCTTCGCCGCGCAGGCGGCGGCCGCGCTCGACCGGGACCGGCTCCGCACCCAGGCCGCGCAGGCGGAGGCGCTGGCCGAAGGCAACAGGATGCGCACCGCGCTGCTCGCCGCGGTCAGCCATGACCTGCGCACCCCGCTCGCCTCCATCAAGGCCAGCGTCAGCACGCTGCGCCAGACGGACGTGCAGTGGACCGCTGCAGACGAGGCATCCCTGCTCGCGACCATCGAGCAGTCAGCGGACCGGCTGGACGCCCTGATCGGCAACCTGCTCGACATGAGCCGCCTGTCGGCCGGCTCACTGCAGCCGTTCCTGCGGCCGACGGCGATCGACGAGGTGGCGCCGGTCGCGCTGCGCGGGCTCGATGGGGGCATGAACGTGCAGCTGGCAGTGCCCGACGGCCTGCCGCTGGTGCGCACCGACCCGGGCCTGCTCGAGCGGGTCCTGGCCAACCTGTTCGCCAACGCGCTGGCCTACTCACCGCCCGGCCTGCCGCCGGCCCTGTACGCCAGGCAGGAAGGCCAAAGCGTGGTCCTTGACGTCGTAGACCACGGCCGCGGCGTGCCGGACGAGCTGAAGCCGCGGATGTTCGAGCCGTTCGAGCGGCTCACCGCGCGGAACACGGGCACCGGGGTGGGCCTCGGCCTGGCCGTCGTGAAGGGCTTCGTTGACACCATGGGCGGTTCCGTCACCGCCACCGACACCGACGGAGGCGGCCTGACGATGCGGGTGACGCTGCCCGTCGCGAGCCGCTCCGCCAGTTCTGCCGTGGCAGCCGAGTCGTGACCCGCGTGCTCGTGATCGACGACGAGGCGCCGATCCTGCGGGCGCTGCAGATCAACCTGACTGCGCGCAGCTACGAGGTCAGTACTGCCGCGGACGGCGCATCGGGTCTCGCCGCGATGGCCAGGGACCGCCCGGACGTGCTGATACTCGACCTCGGCCTGCCGGATATGGACGGCACGGAGGTCATCAGGGGAGTCCGCGGCTGGACCTCCACGCCCATCATCGTGCTGTCAGCCTGGGGCCAGGAGAGCCAGAAGGTGGCCGCCCTCGACGCGGGTGCGGACGACTACGTCACCAAGCCGTTCGGGATGGACGAGCTGCTCGCCCGGATGCGCGCCGCCGTCCGGCGGGCCTCCCGGGCGCCGGACGAGCCGGTCGTCGTGACCGCCGACTTCACCGTCGATCTCGCCGACAAGCGCGTGATCAGGAACGGCAGCGACGTGCGGCTCACACCCACTGAATGGCAGCTGCTGGAAGTGCTCGTACGTCATCATGATCGGCTGGTGACGCAGCGGCAGCTACTACAGGAGGTCTGGGGGCCGCAATACGAGACGGAGGGCAACTACCTGCGCGTCTATGTCGCCCACCTGCGCAGGAAGCTGGAGCCTGATCCGTCCCGGCCTCGTTACCTGCTGACCGAGCCAGGCATCGGCTACCGCTTCAGCGGGGCCGAGAACAGCCCCTCAGTCAGGACCTGAGGACCGCAGCTCGTAGACGGGGTTGTAGATCGTCAGCTCGCCCTTGATCCGGGCGACGCGCCCGTGCACCACGATGCGCCGGCCGGGGCTGATACCGGGGATATCGCGCCTGCCGAGCCAGACCAGGGTGACGCTGCCGCTGCCGTCCCACAGGTCGGCCTCCATGGTCAGGCTCGGCCCCCTGGGCCGCAGCGTCACCGTCCGCAGCGTGCCGGCCACCTCGGCGACCTCGCGGTCCTCGATGTCGGCGATCAGCTTGGCGCTGACGTTGCTGATCTCCTCCTGCAGCTCCTCGGCGTGCAGCTGGTCGCGCCCCGCGGTGAGCCGCCGCAGGGCTGACAGCCGCCGGAGCCGCGGTGCCGGGCTGGTGCTGCCGTCCGGCCCGGCGGGCACGGCGTTGCGGATTCTGGCCTTGAGGGCGGCACCGGCTGGCGGCTGCCGTTAGCGCCGGCTGCCTCACCCGGCTTGCCGTCGGGTGATCCGTTCCTGGCCGGCTCCGGGACACGCGGGGCGGCGGGACCGAGCGAGCCTTCCAGCCCGTGCGCCTGCTTCCTCGTGGCCGAGCTGAGCTGGTACGGGACGCTGGCGACCACCACGCCGCGCTGCTGCAGCAGCCTGGTCTTGAGCCGGAGCGCGGTCTGGTTGTGCAGCACCTGCTCCCACCAGTGACCGAGCACGTACTCGGGGACATAGACCGTCACGATGTCGCGGGGGCTTTCCCGGCGCAGCCGCTTCACGTACCCTATGACCGGCCGGGTGATCTCCCGGTACGGCGAGGCGATGACCGTCAGCGGGATCGCCATGCCGCTGCGATCCCATTCCTCCTTCAGCCGGAGCGTCTCCGCCTCGTCGACGTCGACCGTGATCGCCTCCAGGTGGCTGGGGCTGGTCGCCCGGGCATAGGCGAGCGCCCGCAGCGTCGGCAGGTGCAGCTTGGAGACCAGCACGATGGCCCGGTTGGTGGCCGGCAGCGTGACCGGCGCTTCCTGCGGCGGCATCAGCTCGATCGCCACGCTGGCATAGTGCCGGTGGATCCCGCGCATGGTGAGCCAGATCACCGGCATCGCGATCACGACGATCCAGGCTCCGCTGGCGAACTTGCTGACCAGCACGATGACCAGGACGACAGCCGTGACGCAGGCGCCGACCGTGTTGATCGCCCTGGACCTGATCATGCGCAACCGGACGCTGGAGTCGGTCGTGCCGCGCAGGTTGCGGTTCCAGTGCCGGATCATCCCGGTCTGGCTGCAGACGAAGGACACGAACACGCCGATGATGTACAGCTGGATCAGCCGGGTGGGGGACGCCTGGAAGATCACGATCAGCAGGATCGCGAAGCCGGAAAGGAGCAGGATCCCGTTGCTGAACGCCAGCCGGTCGCCGCGGTTGTGCAGCTGGCGAGGCAGGTAGCCGTCCCTGGACAGGATCGAGGCGAGCACCGGGAACCCGTTGAACGCGGTATTCGCGGCCAGCACCAGGATCAGCGCGGTGGCCAGTTGCAGGAAGTAGAACAGCGGCGATGACCCGCCGAAGACGGCGCTGCCGACCTGCGCGATCACGGTCCGCGGCGTCGTCCCGGCCGGCACGCCCGCCAGGTCGCCGGGCTGGCCGGCATGCACGTGGCTGACCAGGGCCAGCGTGGTGATCCCGGCGAACATCGCGACCGACACGCCGCCGAGCAGGGCCAGCGTGGTGGCGGCGTTCTTGCTCTTCGGCGGGCGGAATGCGGGCACCCCGTTGCTGATGGCCTCGACGCCGGTCAGTGCGGTGCAGCCGGACGAGAAGGCCTTCAGCAGCAGGAAGATCAGGGCCAGGCTGGTGAACTGCTGGGCCGACTTGTACCGGAAGCTGGCGCTCTCGGCCCGCAGGTGCTGGCCCAGCCCGATCCGGGTGGCTCCCCACACGATCAGCAGCGTCACGATGGCGATGAAGCAGTAGGTGGGGACCGCGAATACCGTGCCCGATTCCCGCACGCCGCGCAGGTTCATCACGGCGATGGCCGCCACGACGATCACCGCGATCAGGGTCGCGCGCGGGTACAGCACCGGAAACGCCGAGGCCAGGTTGGCGACCCCGGCGGAGACCGAGACGGCGACCGTGAGGGTATAGTCGACCATCAGCGCGCTGGCGACGGTCAGGCCGACGCGGGGCCCGAGGTTGGTGGTGGCCACCTCGTAGTCCCCGCCGCCGGACGGGTAGGCATGCACGTTCTGCCGGTAGGACGCAACGACGACCAGCATCAGCAGCGCCACCGCCAGCGCGATCCACGGCGTGGCGGCGATGAGCGCGATGCCGCCCGCGGACAAGACGATCAGGATCTCCTCGGTTGCATAGGCAACCGAGGACAGCGCGTCGCTGGCAAAGACAGGCAGCGCGATCTTTTTCGGGAGCAGGGTATGGCCCAGGCGGTCGCTCTGCACCGGCCGGCCGACGAGCACGCGCTTGGCTATCGACACCAGCGCATGGTAGGCCGGCACATGGCAGTCCGTACATCTCCGGGCCGGTATCAGTATGATCAGCGGCCACCCGCCGGGTGGCGTTTCCGGCTGGTCCCGGCGCTGCCTCACGGCCGGGCAGGCCGGCCGGATTCACCGTCGGCCGGCCCGGTACCGGCCGGGCCCTTATTGCGCCTGCTGCGCGGAGTGACACGATCGTGGCGTGACGTTGCGCAGGGACGAGCCGCCGTCGGATGCGCGCGCGGGCCCGGCCGGACCCGGGGATCCCGGCCCGGTGCCTCCTGATCCAGGGGAGTCCGGCCTCGCGGATGCCGGCCCGGGGCCGGCCGTCCGGGTCCACGATCACCTGCTGCGGCGGGTACGCCGGCCGGCCGACCTGCTGCGATTCCTCGTCGAGGCTATCCAGATCGTGCTGGTGGCCGGGATCGGCCTGGCGGCGCGCGCGGCTACAACCGGCGCCGAGGACGACATCGTGGGAGCTAGCCGGCGCCTGCCCGGTCCGCTGCTAGCCATCGCGCATCCGGTGGCGCCGATAGCGCTGCTGGTCCTGCCCGTGGCGCTGGCCATCCGCCAGATCTTCCGCCGGCAGCCGCGGCTGCTGGCCGAGGCCGTCGCCACGGGCGTCCTGGCGATCGTTGCCGTGGCCTTCGTCAATGCCGCGCTGCACACCTCCTCGGCCCAGGTGCTGTACGACGCGATCACCATGGCGCACCCTGGCAAGAGCCACCTGCCGCCGCTCGATCTGGCGCTGGCGGGGAACGTGGCCTACATCACGATCATCGGCCTGAGCGGGCGGCCGCGCTGGCGGACGGCCGTGTGGCTCACGGTCGGCACTTACTCGCTGGTGTACCTGGCGACCTTGAAGACGACGGTGCTGGCGCTGGCCATCACGCTGCTGGCCGGCCGCGCGATCGGGCTTGGCGTGCGCTACGCCTTCGGCTACCGTGTGCAGCGCCCGTCGGCCGCCGAGATAGCGCTGGCGCTCGGGCGGCCCGGCCGCCGCGTTACCGACATGCGGCGCCTGCCCGGGACTGACACCGGTTCCCGCCGGTACGCGGCGACGATGCAGGACGCCGGCCAGCTCGATGTCACCGTCTTCGACCGCGACCAGCAGGCGGCCGGCCTGATCTACCGGCTCTACCGCTCGCTGCGGCTGCAGGCCCAGGTGTCACGCTCGGCGCTGCTGTCGCTGGACCGCGCGGTGGAGCGGCGCGCGCTGCTGTCCTACGCGGCCGCCGCGGCCGGGGTCCTGACGCCCAGGCTGCGCGCGGTCGTCCGCGCCGGGCCGGAGGCCATTGTCTTCGCCTACGACCATCACCCCGGCGCCACCCTGGCCAGGCTGCTACCCGGCCCGACCGATGCCCAGCTGAGCGGCGTCTGGGATCAGGTGCTGCTGCTGCACGAGCACCGGATCACGCACCGCGCGCTGACCGCCGACCAGATGCTGGCGACCCGCGATGGCCAGGTCATGCTGCTGGGCCTGGGCAACGGTGACGTGGCGGCTAGCGATCTGCAGCTCCGCCTCGACCTGGCCCAGCTTGCCGCCGAGTTCGCGCTGCTCGTCGGGCCGGACCGGTCCGCCGCCATCGCCCTGGCGAAGGTCGCCCCGGCCGGGCTTTCCGCCCTGGTGCCGCTGCTGCAGCCCGTCGTGATGCACCGCGCCACCAGGACGGCCCTGCGGCGCCACAAGGACGTGCTCCCGGCGCTCAGGAAACTGCTGATCAGCGCACCCCAGCGTGACCTGGCAACGCCCGTCCAGCTGGAGCGGATCCGGCCGCGCACCCTGGTGACCCTGATCGCCGGCGCCGCGGCGGTGTACCTGCTGGCGGGCCAGCTCGCCGCCGTTCACCTCAGCACCCTGCTGCGGTCGGCCAACCTGCGGTGGAGCATCGCGGCACTCGGCCTATCGGCGGTCACCTACCTCGGCGCGGCATGGTCGCTGTCCGGTTTCGTGCTGGAGCGCCTCAGCCTGGCCCGCACCTGCCTGGTCCAGGTAGCCGGCTCGTTCGTCACCCTCGTGACGCCCGCTGCCATCGGCGGGGTCGCGCTGAACATCCGGTACCTGCGGCGCAGCGGCATCTCCGCGGCCGACTCGGCGGCCAGCGTCGGCGCCTCGCAGCTCGTGACGTTCGCGCTGCACGTCATCCTGCTCGTGCTCTTCGCGGCGATCTCGGGCACCACCCAGGACCACTCGCTGCGGCCGCCGGACTGGGTCTTCTTGGTCATCGCCGGCCTCGTCGCCGCCGCGCTCGCCATGCTCGCCGCCCCGCCGGGGCGGCGGCTGCTGCAGGCCCGCATCGCCCCGATGCTCGGGCAGGTCATCCCGCGGCTGCTGGACGTGGCCCAGCAGCCGGTCAAGCTGGCCCAGGGCATCGGCGGAACCCTGCTGCTCAGCGTCGGGTACATCCTGTGCCTGTCCGCGTCGGTCAGCGCGCTGGGCGGGTCCCTGTCGCTGGCCAGCGTCGCCGTGGTCTACCTGACCGGCAGCGCCGTCGGGTCGATCATGCCCACGCCCGGAGGCCTCGGCGCGGTCGAGGCGGCCCTCTCGGCGGGCCTCAGCGCGGCCGGGCTGTCCGGCGCGACCGCGATCAGCACGGTACTGCTGTTCCGAACCCTGACCTTCTGGCTCCCCGTGCCTATCGGCTGGGGCGCCCTGAACTACCTGCAGCGCAAGCAGGCGCTGTAGCCGGCTGCCGCGCTGTAGCCGGCTACCGCGCGGTAACCGGCTGCCGCGCCGGGCAGGCGGTACCGCAGCCTGCCCGGCGGGCTAGGCGAGCCGGGCCACCGCGAGCGAGGCGGCGAACAGCACGATGGCCCACGACATCGCGCGGAGCGCATGCTCGAGCGGGGCAAGGAGCAGCGCCGAGTCGATGGTCATGGTCTCGCCGGTAGCCAGCGTGATAGTGCCGTCGACCCGGGCAGTCCGGCGCCGGATGGTCCGGGCCGGCGTGCTCAGCTGCCGCTGCGCGGCCGATAGCGCAAGGGCGGCTGCCGCCGCCAGGACCGGGGCCAATGCCAGCCCGCCGGTCTGCGCCGCATACGCGGTCAGCACCGGGAAGGCACCCCAGGCGACCGCGAAACCGAGGTCGGTGTGGATGATGCCGCCGAAAAGCTCGGCGTTGTAGGCGATGACCAGCACCGGGCCGATCACCATGAACGGCAGGAGCCCCCAGCCGGCCCTGGAGATGCCCGCGACGCCCAGCGCCACCGCGCCGGCCAGCCCGGCCACGGCGACCGCGATCAGCGCCGCCGCGGGTATCCGGGTCTGCAAGGGCCGTCCCCGCAGCTCATCCAGGGCATGCGCGGACAGCCCGACCGCAAGGAAGAAGGCGATCAGCGTGGCGAGCAGGGCCGGCAGCCGGACCCGGGGCGCCAGGGCGGCACCGATCACCACGTACGACAGGTGCCACGCGGTATAGGGCGGGTGCAGCAGCGTCCACCAGTCCCGCCAGGCGCCCTGGCGCGCGGCGTAGTAGGCCGGCCGCGAGCCCGGCGGCCCTTCGGCCGTGGCAGCCGGTTCCGGCGGAACCGGGCTGGGGGATCCCGGGCTGCTCCCGTCAGCCACCGGCACGGGTACCCCACATCACGAGCCCGCCGCCCAGGCTCATGACCTTGACGCCGACGTCCTCGAATCCTGCCCGCCGCCAGGCCTCGACCGTCCAGGAAACGGGGTACCGGCGATAGTGCCGGGAGATGTTGGGGCCAAGGAAGCGCCCGACGATGTACCACTCGCGGCCGCCGGTCAGCGCGCCGCCGGCCGGAAGCAGCAGCCGGGTGTAGAGCCACCACCAGAATCGCCAGAAGAGCGAGGGCGGCCGCAGGAATTCGAGGCTGGCGACCTTCCCGCCCGGGCGGACCACCCGCGCCAGCTCGGTCAGCGTGGCCTGCGGATCCTGGACGTATCTCAGCAGGTAGGTGAAGGTCAGCGCATCAAAGGACCGGTCGGGGAACGGCAGCTGCTCGGCCCTGCCCGCAACCAGCTGCACCCGCCCGGTCAGCCCCGCGGCGCTGACATTGCGCAGCCCTTGCCGGAGCATCTGCTCGGTGAGGTCCACGCCGACTATCTGCGCCGTGGTGCGCTCAGCGAGCTGGATCGCCACCCCGGCGGTCCCGGACGCGACGTCGAGCACCGCCTGGCCGGCGGCTGGCGCTACCTGATCGACCATGGCCCGCCGCCAGCGGCCGTTCTGGCCCATCGACAGCAGCTCGGCCAGCCGGTCGTACCTGGAAGGAAGGGGGGTGAACAACCGCTGCGCGAAGCGATTGCGTCCCGTGGCGGCAGGAACCGTCATGCGCGTCTCCTCGTGGCTCGCAGGATTTCAACGGTACGCCTGGATAACGGCGCCGGCGTACCCGCAAGATCACCTGGCGGGCTTCAACTTCCACACGGTCCTGGCCAGGCAAGATGCGCCGATCGCCGGACGAATTTCCCAAGATCTTTACTGAACTGTGGTATATCTGTTATTCAAACGCAATACATATTTGCATTGACACAACCGTCGCACTGTGGCCGAAGGAGTCCGCAATGTTAACAAAATGGCGCGTACCACTCGCAGCCCTGGCCCTCGTGTTCGGATCCATCCTCGCCGCAGGCAGTGCCTCCGCGTCCGCGATGGCTTCGCATCCAGGCGCCGCGAACATCAACCCCGGCGGCCTCATGACCCGCCCTGCCGGGCAGGTGAGCGGTTCGCAGAAGTCGCACCTCAATGAGGATGAGAGCACGAACTAGTCTGCAAGTTATAACCACACACCTAGGCAGCGGCTTACTTGGTATCTTCGACGACTGAGCTTCCGGTGCTGCCGGGGCAGCAGCTGGCCTGCGGGCCGCCACCATCCAGCTCGGCGACACCGCGCTGCGCATCATCGACGAGCACGGCGAGCTGATCACCATCGTGCCACGCGCAAGCAACGGCGAGATCAGCCGGTTCAAGGCCTATGGCACCCGGCAGCCACGATGATCAGCTGCTTCCCGGGCCGCACAGGCTACGCCGGGTCATCGCGGCGCCAACCTCGTTCGTCCTCGCGCTGCGCGCTGCGGGGCGCTCCACGTTGACCCCGCTCCGGCCCCGGCGTTTGCGGCAGCTATCCGGGGAATCAGGTCAGGCCGCACAATAGATGCCGTGCCAGATGAACGCCTGGTCGGCTACTGGTCAGACGAGGACCTCTACCAAGGTGCCATGGAGGCCGCCGACATCGCGTTCCGCAGCGACGGGACCGGCTGGACCTACTGGTCCAGGGACGGCGGCCCGTTTAACGTCCTGCGCTTCGTCTGGCACACCGGCGCCAGCCACACCCTTACCCTCGACCTGCACCAGGAACTATCCGGCACCTGGGAGCTGCACGACCACGCCACCCAGCACCGCGTCAGCAGCCAGGCCGCACGCGACAAGCAGATCGTCCTGGCTTACGAGATCACCGCAGGACAGAACCTCTACCGCAAACCAGCCACGCTGCTCCAGTTCGACCAGCAGATCAGCATCGGCACCATCGGCAACAGGTTCACCTACAAACGAGAACTAGCCCAGACCGAGTACGACCCGACGACCCGCAGTCCTTAGAAACCGTCAACCATCACCTGGACCTAGGCACCACGAGTTCCCACGCGAACGCCGGGCGGGCTTTCATGACCGAACTACTGTACTTAGGGATTCCCTCGCGGAGGCTGCCGGATTTTTACCCTGAGCGGTCCGGCACAATCGACGCGGTGCCCGGCAGCGAGCGCAGAAGATAGCTGAGAGTGCGGGCATAGTCCGTCGTGCAAGTCATAACCACACAGGTTGCCAACCGTGGACCGAGACAGTGGTTATCAGAAATGAACGATATCGCTGTTGACTGATAGCATGGTATTATTGGTCTATGGTGATACAGCGCGACGAGTATCTGGTAACTACGGCGCGGGACCTGGGCGCGGCGCTGAAGCACTTCCGGACAGTGGCTGGGGTGACGCAGGTGGATGCGGCCGAGGCTATGGGGATCGGGCAGCCGTACTTGTCGTCGCTGGAAGGGGGCAAATTCGGGAGCTCGCTGACGCACGCCCTGCGGCTGCTGCGCTTCGTCGGCTGCGAGGTCGTCATCCGCCCAAGGGAACCCCGTGGCTGACCGGCTCGTCGCATGGCTCTATGACACGCCCGTAGCGGTGCTGCTGCCAGCTCCGGAGTTCCGGGTGCACCTGGAGTGGCGGGCAGAGGGGATCGAACGCTGGGGGCTTGGCAGCCCTGTCCTCTCCGTCGGACTGCCGATCGGCACCCCGACCGGCCCCCGGGACACGCGCGGCCTGGATTTCTTCGAGAACATACTGCCCGAGGGACCCGCGCTCACACAGATAGCGGCCCTGGCCGGGGTCCGCCCGGTGGACACCTACGGCATCCTCAAAGCTTTCGGCCGGGACTGCGCGGGCGCCATCATGGTGCTCCCCGATGGGGAACGGCCCGGTGGGTACGGGGGCAGCGGTTACTCCCCGATGACGCCCGGCGACCTGCGGCGGGTGATCAGCACACTCGACATCGCCCCCTTGGGTGCCGCACCGGAGCGCGGCTTCCGCCCGTCGCTGGCCGGCTTCCAGCGCAAGGCGCTGCTTGGCCGCGCCGCCAACAGGACCTGGCAACTTCCTTACGGGGACGCTCCCTCGACGTGGATACTCAAGCCCGACGGCCCGCATGCCATGGCTGCCAACGAGGCCACGTGCCTAGGGCTCGCCGCCGCCTGTGAGCTGGCGGTGCCGGAGGCCGAACTGCTCGACGTCGCCGGGCTTCCTGTGCTGGCAGTCAGGCGATACGACAGGCAGGACTCAGCCGCAGTGCATATGCCGGTCCGGGTGCACCAGGAGGACGGCTGCCAGGCGACTGCAACGCCTCCGGGGCTGAAGTACGAAGAACAGGGCGGCCCGGCGCTGCGCGACCTCGCCAGCCTGCTGAGGGACTTCGGCGATCCCCGCGACGTGACCAGCCTGCTGCGCCGCACGGCGTTCAACATGGCCGTCGGCAACGCGGACGCACATGCCAAGAACTTCTCCGTGCTGCACAACCCGGACAGTC
>OCZT010007135.1_pt1 | contig 10985 bp, 9 predicted proteins | sample 1539031 | NCBI WGS metagenome assembly OCZT01 (sample SAMEA3539308, study PRJEB22396) | soil metagenome | biome: tundra; feature: field; material: soil | place: USA | collected 2010-05 | depth 0.15 m
GCGTGACTTGAGTTCAGACGTGTGCTCTTCCGATCCCCCATTCCGATCGATGCCGTGTCGCCATCACCGGAAACGCCAAAATAGATCAGATCGCGATTGGCGAGGTTAGCACCCGTCGCTACCGACGGCATTCGCCCGTGGACTGCATTAAAGCCGTGTGAATTGCTCAGGAAATACGCCGGCGTCTTCGACGAACAGCCGATGCCGGAGAGCTTCGCGACCTTGTGCGGCTCGATATTCATCTCAAAGCACGCCTGCGCTATCGCCGCGCTGATCGAATCGTGCCCGCACCCCGCGCAAAGCGTCGAAAGCGTCCCCTCGTAGTAATCAACCGTGTAGCCAAGATCATTCTTTGGCAGCGCCGGGTGTCGAAATGCTGGTCTTAAATAAGTCATAATCTTAGCGAACGGCCGTTTGCTCTTTACTATAGGCCCATTAGTTTTTGGCTAACTCGTAAAAGTCCTCGATTGCTTTGTGTTGGTCAGAACTAAGTTGGATCTCCGTATCTCCCAATTGCACTATGACTTTCTTGCCTTTCGAAACCTTTTCCAACGTATTGAAATTAAGGCGGTTGAACCCAAAAATCTCGGTAGCATAAGAATCGCCATTTGATCGAGGTTTGATGACATCCGTTTCCACGTCCGCTATCAATTTGCCGTCGGCAAACAGCCTCAGTTTGTGGTTCTTTACGTACATTGGGACACGGGATTTAGACGTGATGGACACGGAAACGGTGTCGGGCCTCGTGAGAACTTTCCCGGGAATCTGAAAACTGAAGGTCAATGTGATTACATCCTGATTCTTATACACGTCGTCTACAGATCCCAACGCGTAGAGGAAGACGTTGGCCTTAATGAGATCAGTTGTCTTGAAGTAAAATGCCGCAGCCTTACCAATGACCTTAACCAAACTCGCGTCCGAGGATGGAATCGGCGCGGGCGCTGACTGAGCGTGGCAGCGCGGAGTGGCAAATACGAATAGCCCAGCAAGGAATATCACGAGGATGTTGTACTTACCGTACATATGTTTCAGCCGGTCAATGTTCCAAACTTCCCTTTTATCTGCCGAAAAATATTATCCGCCGTGATCGGCGTGCCGTCGTAGTTGAGTACCGATACGAGTTTCTTCGCATCAATTCCGAGCTCGATCATCATCAGGCTCCGAAACTGAGCGTCGCGGTTTTGTTCAATAACAAAGACGGTCTCGTGAGCATCGACGAAACGGGCGAATTCTTCACCAAAAGGAAATCCCCGGACGCGCATCGCGTCGAGTGCGATCCCATCCTCTTTCAGAAGATCTATGGCTTCTTCGGCGGCATAGGTGGAGGTTCCGAAGAACAAGACGCCGGTCGGTGATGTGTTTTCTTTCTGATAGAACGCCGGCTGCGGAACGAGCGACTTAGCGGTGTTCCACTTTACCATCAGGCGGTCCACGCTTCGTTTATACGCCGCACTGTCCTCGGTGTAGCGGGCGTATTCGTCGTGCGATGATCCGCGCGTCACAAACGCCCCTTTCGAATCATGTGTTGCGGGTATGGTCCGATAAGGAATACCGTCACCGTCGACGTCCAGATAGCGTGCAAACCGGCCGTTGCTGCTCAATGCCGCCGCATCAAGTACCTTTCCGCGGTCATACTTGCGGCTGTCATCCCACTCGAGCGGCTCCGAGATGTGATCGTTCATGCCGAGATCGAGATCCGTCATCACAATGATCGGTGTCTGCAGCCTTTCGGCAAGATCGAACGCGTCGGCCGTCATCTCAAAGCACTCTTTTGGCGAGGCCGGAAACAGTAGCGGGTGTTTTGTATCGCCGTGCGAAGCGTAGGCGGCAAGCAACACATCAGATTGCTGTGTTCGTGTCGGCATTCCGGTCGAGGGCCCTGTCCGCTGAACATCGATCAAAACGGTCGGGACCTCGGAAAAGTAACCGAGTCCAAGAAACTCGTTCATTAACGAAAGACCGGGACCACTGGTGGCCGTAAACGCACGCGTCCCGTTCCAACTTGCACCCATCACCATTCCTATCGCCGCCAGCTCGTCCTCGGCCTGGACGATCGCGTAATTGGTCCGGCCCGTTTCCTTATCAGTACGGTACCTGGAAGCGTATTTACTAAAAGCGTCGACAACCGATGTCGACGGCGTGATAGGGTACCACGCCGCAACGGTCGCTCCCCCGTAGACAGCGCCCAGACCACAGGCCGAATTTCCGTTCATCATGATCCGCTTCCCGAGCAGATCGCGCCGCTCGACGCGCAGGTCGAACGGATGCTCGAAATTCTCCTCAACGAACCGCTCACCCATCTTGAGGGCTTTGATATTCGGTTCGATCAGTTTCTCTTTCCCTTTGAACTGCTGGCCGATCTGGTTGTCGAGGACTTCGAACTCGATATCAAATAGCGAGGCAAGTGCACCAATGTAGATGATGTTCTTGAACAATTGACGCTGACGGGCGTCAGTGAACTCGGCGTTGCACATTGCCATCAGGGGTATGTCGATGTACTTGATGTCCTTTCTAATAAACTGCGGTGCGAGCGGCTTTGAGCTGTCGTAGACGAAGTAACCGCCGGGTTTTACCGAGGCAACATCTTCGGCCATGCTCTGCGGGTTGACGCAGACCATGAGATCGATACCTTCGCGCCGGCCGAGATAACCTTTTTCGCTGACACGCACCTCGTACCATGTCGGCAGTCCCTGGATGTTTGAGGGAAAGATGTTTTTTGCCGTGACCGGAACGCCCATCCGAAAGACCGATTTTGTAAACAGCGCGTTGGCAGACGCCGACCCGGTGCCGTTGACGTTCGCAAAGCGAATTACAAAGTCGTTGATCTTGTCAGAGTTGTGTTCGTTCATGTTAAGCCGCGATATTAGGCTCTTTGAAAAGATTTTCGCCCGTCAAAAGCCGTTCGCGGAACTTGGTTACATTTTCTTGTGTCAATGGATAGTTAATTCTAGGCTCCGACCAATCAGAGAGCGTTTCCGCTATAACTTCCCCGTCGACAACCTCAGTGTCCCATTGAAATGCATCCGACGCGACTAAACAGAATCCGATCGTTTCAAGGTGTTTCGGATCAAGGTCGCCATCAAGCACGGAGTCACATAACCTCACAAGATGCTCCGCTCTTACTTCAAACTCTTCATCCAAATCTTCGATTCGATAATGCGAGGTCTTCCCTTCCGGTTCGACGGTGCCGGCTATGTCTTCACTAAGTGTCATCGCGTCGACACGTCCTTCGAAAAATGCTCTCAGAACTGCTTCCTTCACTTACCCGGCTCCGTTGCTATTACACCCATACTTAACACCACCTGCCTTGGTCACGTCATACCAAAACTTTTGCATGTCCCATGCGGCGGTCGGACAGCGTTCGGCACAGAGACCGCAGTGCAGGCAGACGTCTTCGTCCTTGACCATAATGCGGCCGGTTTTGAGACCATTGCCGATGTAAATGTCCTGCGTAAGATTGCGAGCTGGCACCTTTGTCATTTCGCGCAATGCAGGTTCTTCGGCGTTCGCCGTAAACGTGATACAGCTCGTCGGACAGATATCGACGCATGCGTCGCATTCGATACATTTCGGCCCTTCAAAGACGGTCTGCACGTCGCAATTCAAACATCGCTCTGCTTCCTTGAAGCCGGCTAGCCGGTCAAAGCCCATTTCGACTTCCTGCTTTCGGTTCTTAAGCGTGACCGATTTGTCTGCCTGCGGAACTTTATACCGAAGATCGGTCTCTACCTCGCTGTCGTAGGCCCATTCATGAATACCCATCTTTTGCGAGACGAGATTTACCATCGGGTGCAGCCGGTTGGTCAACGGCTCGCCTTTGCAAAGAAGATCGATCGAAACGGCCGCCTGGTGACCGTGTGCGACGGCCGTTATGACGTTCTCGGGGCCGAAAGCAGCATCGCCGCCAAAGAAGACGCGTTCGTGAGTCGACTGAAATGTCGTCTTATCGATAACCGGCATTTCCCATTTGTCGAATTCAAGACCGATGTCACGCTCGATCCAAGGGAATGCATTTTCCTGGCCGATGGCAACAAGCACGTCATCCGCGGGATAAAAGACTTCGGGTTCGCCTTTCGGTATAAGGCTTCGTTTGCCGTTCTCGTCATAAACGGCCTCGACCTTTTCAAACATCACGCCGCGAAGTCGGCCTTCCTCGATGACGAAAGATTTCGGGACGTGGTTGTCGATGATCGGGATGTCCTCGTGCTGGGCGTCTTCCTTTTCCCAGGGCGAGGCCTTCATATCGGCGAACGGCGAGCGGACGATAACCTTGACGTCTGTTCCGCCCAGGCGCCGAGCGGTACGACAACAATCCATCGCCGTATTACCGCCGCCAAGCACGATAACGGTCTGTCCGATCGAGCTTGTATGTTCGAAAGCGACGCTGTTGAGCCAATTGATGCCGATATGGATATTCGCGGCACCTTCTTCCCGGCCGGGTATCTTTAATTCGCGGCCACGCGGCGCGCCGGTGCCGACAAAGACGGCATCGTAATCCTTTTCGAGCACTTTCTTGAGGCTCGAGACGTAATGGTTGAAATGTGTCAGCACGCCGAGATCGAGGATATAATTTACTTCTTCATCCAAAACACTTTCGGGCAATCTGAATGCGGGGATCTGGCTGAGCATAAAGCCGCCGCCCTTGTATTGCTCATCGAAAAGGTGCAGTTCGTAACCAAGAGGTGCGAGATCCCTCGCAACAGTGAGCGAAGCAGGTCCGGCACCAATCAGCGCGACCTTTTTACCGTTTGGTTTAAACGGCCCTTGCGGCATGAGATGCTTGACCTCGCCTTTATTATCGGCCGCAACGCGTTTTAGACGGCAGATAGCGACGGGTTCTTCTTCAACGCGGCCGCGTCGGCACGCAGGTTCGCATGGACGATCGCACGTTCGCCCCAGAATCCCGGGAAATACATTTGAATCCCAATTGATCATGTACGCCTCGGTGTACTTTCCCTCGGCGATCAGACGGATGTACTCAGGCACAGGCGTATGTGCGGGACATGCGTACTGGCAGTCCACCACCTTGTGGAAATACTCCGGGTCTTTGATATTTGTCGGTTCCAAATCTTTTCTTAGTTACTGCTTAAGGTTGGCGATAAACACCGCGCCCAGTTAATGCGGGACGAAAACACCCTTTAATTAAATGATATACAATTCGTCGATCAACACCAATACATTGCGTGCATCCGTTGGCGGTTAGAAGTCTTTTCACTGTCAATGATGCGAAATACCAGTTCGTTATAAAAAGTGAACAAATTTCTTCGCGTTGTGTCAGGCGTAATACATTTGCTTCGTTAGACTTCGATATTATCGAGTCAAGCCAACGAAAGACGGGTGTCTTCCTCAAATGTGACACTTAAGGTTCGTGCCAGCGTTCCGCGGATTCGATGGTGGCTTTGTGCAGACCAAGGGGGAGAGAGGATGCAATTTGAACCCGCATCCTACGATTTCCAATGAGGTTGCCTATGGGATGCGGCTCGAGACAGGACGGGCCGCATCTTCACATTTAGGGCATTCGGCTATAATATGTTCCGAGCGGCGAGCCCGCCCGCTTTTCGGAGGAGAATGTGCCTTTGCTTACCGATTCCCTTACGTACATTTTTGTTTTTGTTTTTGGCGCCGCGATAGGCAGTTTTCTGAACGTCGTGATCCATCGCGTACCGAATGAACAATCGATAGTGTTTCCAAACTCGGCATGTCCGAAGTGCGGAACGCCGATAAAGCCGTTTGACAACATCCCGATCGTGAGCTGGCTGATACTTCGCGGCAAATGCCGAAGCTGCCAAGCGTCGATATTGTGGCGATATCCGGCTGTCGAGCTATTGACGGCATTGATGTTCGTGCTCGTCTACTGGCGTGTCGGATTTACGCCCTTCCTGCCGGTTGCTGTTGCCTTTGTTGGGGCGATGATCGCACTTGTTTTTATCGACGCCGAGCACATGATATTGCCAAACGCGATAACTTACCCGCTTTTCGTGGTCGCCATTGCCGTCCGCGTTGTTTTCCCCGTCTTTTTCGGAGCCGATTACCTCCCTGACATGAATTCCGCACCCGGAATAGCGTTGATCGGCTATCCGGTGTGGCTGATGAGCCTTGCCGCAGGTTTATTCGGTGCTCTCGTCGGGGGCGGATCGCTTTGGTTAGTGGGAGAGCTTTGGAAACGCCTGCGCGGCGTCGATGCAATGGGTCTCGGCGATGTGAAAATGATGTTTGGCGTTGGTGCGCTCCTCGGATGGCGTCTTACGCTATTGACGATATTTGTCGGCGCCTTTACCGGAGCTCTTATCGGCGTGATCGTCGTGTTAAAGCAAAAGGAAAGAGACCTGCAAACCCAGATCCCCTTTGGCGTTTTTCTCGGCATCGGATCGGTGATCGCTTTGCTCTTCGGCGAACAGCTTGTTAACTGGTACCTGGGACAATTTGGGTAGCTTCCCGTTCGGAGTCCTTCAAACTACGAACATCTCGAACAGTAGAAATGTCCCGAACGCATTTTTAGGGCCTTATTCTGCGGTACCCAGACCCCGCATTTAGAACAGTTTACAAGCTGAACATTTGACGGTTCCTCACGCCGCATCGACTGCGGCCGGGCCCCGGCTTCTTTCGCGTCTTTGAGCGCCCTGGCAAATCCAATGGCCCCGACGATCTGTTTGCGATACCGAAAGCCAAACAGGATCATCACGACGACGAGTATAAATAAGGCATCTCTCATTTAGTCGCTCCCCCTTTGGCGACGGCGATCTGTGATGTCAGATCCGCGATCGACGGATCGGATGGATTGACTTCTTTTAACCGGGCAAGCATTTTGTCCGCATCGGCGATCCTGTTTTGCTTTACATAGACCTGTACGAGGAATTGCAGCGAGCGGTCGTGACTTGGGTTTCCCGCTAGAACCTTTTGCAGTTCCGCCGCTGCCTTGTCGTAATCAGGCGGGTCCTGCAAAAAATAGGTCAACGCGCGATCGGTCCGAACATCCGGATCATCGGGCCGCATTGCAAGGGCCTGGCTATACAGATCACGGGCTTTTTGAAAGCTGGCATTGTCCTTCTTGGCAAATCCCGTATCGAACTGGCCGTTACCGAGGGCGACGATGACATCGTAATCTTTGGGGTCAAGCGAATTAGCCCGAGTCAGGATGCGAATGGCATTGACGAGCAGACTCTCGTCCTGTTTCATCGCGGCATAGCGATAAAGTGCGATGCCCAGGTTCTTCTGAAAGCTGAAATTGTCGGGGTTCTTGTCAGCTTCATCGATCTTCGCGCGGATCTCATCCGCCGTTAACGGCGAATCGTCGGTCCTCTTAGCTTGATCGGTGTTCGCCGGGGTGTTTTGACTGATCTGTGCACGCAGAGCCGCGATCTCAGAGGCATTGAGCTTATTGGCGACCAGGAATCCGGCGGCAAAAGCGGCGATCGCGGCAAGCACGATAACGAGGATAGCGTTTCGGGTCATTACGCACGATGGTAACAGACAATAAACGCCAACAAAAAAGCGTCACATGTCGGTCATGCGACGCGGCTGAATATGTGAGGAATGTTATTACCTCTTTTTCGGTTCCGTAGGAATGTAAGGCAGATCTTCTGCTCGGCGGCGTATTGGCGGATCGGATCCACGCCGACGGGGTGTTACATGTGCTGCCCTGCGATCGACGCTTCCGGGGGGGAGTCCTTTTCCGTGAACCGCCTCAACCAGAATACGCGTTATTTCCTGCGAAAGTGTTCGATGTTCACCAGCCGCACGGCGGCGAAGCGATTCTTTTAGCTCATTCGGTACATACGCACCAATGAACACACCTTTGCGGTTTGCCATAGGAATAGAATCCCTCCTTAAAAATATATCTAAAAACCCTTGATACCGTGCAAAATGAAGCGCGTCTGTAAGCCGAATCTTGTATCCGCTGTTCGCGGACGGCGATCATTCATCTAGGCTCTCCGTTACCGGAAGAGCTCAAGCAGCCTACCCGGAAACGCCGTTCTGGCCTAAACCAAAACAAAAGAGCGGGCCGCCCTCATTCCACGTTTCCCTATTTGGCCTTGCACCGCGAGGAGTTTACCTGGCCGCGTGTGTTACCACTTTTCGCGCCGGTGAGCTCTTACCTCACCATTTCACCCTTTACCCTTTGAAATCTGTAATTTCAGATCTGAAATTATCCGTTTAAAACCTGGAGGTTTATTTCCAACCTTAACGTGGATCTCAAATTTGATATTTGAAATGTCAAAGGGCCGGTATATTTTCTGTTGCACTTGTCGTCGTATCTTTCGACACGCCCGGTCGTTATCCGGCTCGCTGCCCTACGGTGTTCGGACTTTCCTCTTTCGCTTTTGGCAAAAGCGATCACCCGACGCGCTTCATTGCAAGGCAACCGGAGTATAGCAAAAAATGTTGAACATTTCCAGTAATTGCAAAGCTCAATCGCCTATCTCGATCATGTCGCCGGGCGCGAGCGAAGGGTCGGCGGATTTGCCGTCTTTTATCTTCCTTAAGTTAAATTCCGACACGTTCAAAACGCCAGTATCGCGCTTGCGGCGAATTGTTGCTTTTTTCGGATTTCCCTTTGCCCCGCCCGACGCAACTATCGCCTGTAGAAGCGTCAAACCGGGTGTAAATTCTTTTTGCCCGGCTGATGCCACATCGCCCGAGATATAGAAATAGCTTGCGTTTGTCACGGGTTTTGCCCCCGCGTCAGATGCAAATTCGATTCGATTGCCCGGATAGATCAGAGTGCTGTCGGCACCCGGCTGACGTAGATCGATCACCTCAGGAACTGCAGTTTCCGATCGGTGTATCACCGCCTTTGTTGCCCGCGAATCGGCGATCGCCTCTGCACGTAAGACATATAGCGGCATCGCCTCACGCTGCAATGACTGTTCCCCGGGGCGTTCGACCATTCCCGACACGATTACCTTATGGCTGCGAAACTCCCTTACCTTAACGGACACCCTCGCGTTTGGAAAAAGCTCGATACCGGCGGCCAGTTTCCGCGCAGCTTCTTCTGCTGCGAGATCGGCGACCGAAACCTTCTCACCGACAAGCGGAAAGTCGATGGTGCCGTCGTCCCTCACCGTGTAATAGCCCGATGCGTTTGTGGCACTCGCGAGCTCGATATAGAGCACGTCGCCGGCGCCGATGCGATAGTTCTCTGCCGGGGTTTTCTTGTCAGGTAAGACCTCGGGTTTAGGATCCGACGCAACCGGATATTGGATCTTTGTCTGGGGCTGGCTTACTTGCGCGATAGAGACAGCCGGCGTCATAGGATCTGCCGGCGAAGTATCCGCCGTCGACGCGGTCCGAGCAGCGGGACTTGGCGAATACGGATTGTTTCGGCCTCGTCCGGCAGCTGTTTGGGCGATAACCGGTCCGGCGATGACCGCGATCAGTAAGGCCGACATAACTACGACGAAGCGTAGATCGATGTTGTGTTTAAGCGTCGTGTTGAAAAACATGGCTGGCTCCAATCAGGCGCTCGTCTGAGCTCCAAAACTTCGCTTAAACAAATTACTAATAGATGTTCGATTTTAGAATTCTTAAGAGGCCGAGGGAACGGCTTTGGCACCCTCTAATAGACCGGCGGGAAACAGATTGGGCCATTTCTCAATATAGTAAGAACGCAGGAATCGCTCGATCTCATCAGCGGTCACGAGCGTATCGATCGAGTTTGCCAGTTCAACGGCACTCGTTACGTTTAATCCGGTGATGAGCTTTCTTACTTTTGGTATCGAGCTTAGACTCATGCTCAACTCGAACGCACCGAGTCCCAACAAAAGCGGCACATAGAATGGCGAGCCGGCGACCTCGCCGCAAACGATAACCGGAATACCGCAATCACGACCCGCGGCAAGGATCTCCCGGATGGCACGAACAACAGCCGGGTGAAGCGTCTGGTACCATCCCGCGACGGCTTCGTTGTCGCGGTCGACGGCAAGCATATACTGCACGAGATCATTCGTACCCAGCAGCATAAAGTCAACGTGGCGGGCGATCTCGTTAACCGTAAAGACGGCTGACGGCACCTCGATCATGGCTCCGATGCCAACCTCACCGATGGCACGACCTTGTTTGCCGAGATTTGCCCGCTCTTCGTCGGTAATGCGGCGCGCCGCCAAAAGATCGCTGACGCCTGAGATCATCGGAAAGACTATGTCTATTTTCCGTCCGGCTGCGGCCTGAAGTATGGCGCGGATCTGGGTCTTGAAAAGAAGCCGTTCGGTCAGGCTCCATCTTAACGAGCGAAGTCCGAGGCATGGATTTCGTTCGTGGTTCGGGAACGAGCCGAAATAATCGGCACCCACGTCAAAGGTGCGTATCTTTACGCCTTCATCGCCCGCGGCATCGGCGATCTGTGCATAGATCTCGATCTGTTCTCTCTCGGAGGGGATGCCGCGCGAGAGGTTTAGGATCAGTTCCGAGCGGAACAGTCCGATACCCCTTGCCCCTAAGCGTTTTGCCCGCCGGTATATTTCCGGAAAGTCCGCATTTGCCCGGATCACGATCTCGACCCCGTCCTGCGTGATGGCGGCCCGAGATCCGCTCTCGACGACTACCTCATTAACACTCGGCTGTGCGTAGGTCCGAAAACGTTCGATCGTCTGTTTCGTCGGCCTTAATATGACCTCGCCGTTTATCGCGTCGACAATGACGCATTCGCCTGCCGAGATCACGCGGTTGAGATCTTTGATCCCCGTTACAACCGGTAAGTTCAATTCACGGGCCAGGATAGAAGCATGCGACGTCCAACCACCGTGCTCGGAAATAACAGCCGTCGGGCCAAGCCGGGCAAGTTCCATCAGTTTCGAGGGCCGAAGTTCGGTTGCCACAAACACCGTGTCAGATTTCTGCTGTTCCGAGGCGGGCGAAGTGCCCAGGGCACGCAGCAGCCGGTCGGCAACGTCTTCAACATCCAGGTACTTGTCCCTGATATGCTGGTCCGGTAAAGATCTTTGCTTTTCCGCGAATCCGTCTGCCGTTGAGCGCACGGCCCATTCCGC
>OCZT010007136.1_pt1 | contig 10984 bp, 12 predicted proteins | sample 1539031 | NCBI WGS metagenome assembly OCZT01 (sample SAMEA3539308, study PRJEB22396) | soil metagenome | biome: tundra; feature: field; material: soil | place: USA | collected 2010-05 | depth 0.15 m
GTATTGGATGACTCCACTTTATCAAAATATATCCAGGGAAGGATTAAGGATCTAAGTATGAAGAGTACTCAAAAAGATTATACAAAGTACAGAATTGAAAGGGCCTGGATGTGATTCTTCAGTCAAATCTCAAATCTCTACGCTCAAATCTCATATCTCAAATCTCAAATCTCTATACTCATATCTCAAATCTTAAATCTCGGCATCCTAAACTCTAAACTTTATGCTAAAGCTTACTAATAGAATATTCAACAATAAAATTTAATCACAAAAAGATAAAAATTCGTCATATAAAAATAGTCATTCGTCACCTGATTAATGATTTTAGTAAAAATATCAAAAAATACATTATCAATTTGAAAGATATATTAACAGTTATATAATCAGGCATTTATAAGATGATTTATACCTGAAAACTAAAACTGTCTTAATAATATCTTAATTAAAATCTACTAAACAATAATTATTATTTAGTAGTTTTATTAGTTCTATTTTAATGCCGAATTCTAAGGATTTTATTTGTATTAGCGATAAGTACTTTTGATTTTTTTTGATGTTTTCAAGCTTTATCACCTAACCTAATTAGCAGCCAAGACTTTTTACCATGAACTTGCCAGTCTTTATTTATTCGATATTTCTGCCTCATTGGGTATTGATCATCATGGGGTTTTTAATGGCGTTTTGCCTGACCTGGTCTATCATTCCATCTATTGTAAATATCTCAAGGTTAAAAAATCTTACTGATACACCTAATGGACGGACATCACATTTTAAAGCCACACCAACACTAGGTGGTATAGCGGTATTTGTCGCACTTGTACTGTCAACAGTAATTTTTGCCGGGACATACTTTAAATTCGAACTGAAGTACATAATTTCGGGATTAATCGTTATCTTCTTCATTGGGATTAAAGATGATATCCTTATTATCGATCCCCTGAAAAAACTGTCAGGACAAATTTTTGCAATTATTATAGTTGCAGTTTTTGCCGACATCAGAATCACCAACCTGTATGGATTATTTCATATAGGACAATTACCATACATTGTCAGCATATTACTTACCGTTTTTGTATTTATAGTGATTATTAATGGTTTTAACCTGATCGATGGGATTGATGGTCTTGCTTCCAGTATAGGAATACTCACTTCAGCTGTCTTCGGCATTTGGTTCTGGAGTATGGGGAATATTGGATATGCAATATTCAGCTTTTCATTTGTTGGGACATTAGCGGCCTTTTTCTGGTTCAATGTATTTGGTAAAACGAACAAAATATTTCTGGGTGACACGGGTTCCCTGTTAACCGGATTTGTAGTGGGAGTTCTGGCTTGCCGGTTTTTACAGCTTGAATTGGTCACTCAAGGAGTTGCAAAAATTCCATCTGCCCCAACAGTTGTTTGCGGGATTCTTATAGTTCCGCTTTTCGATTCACTGCGTGTATTCATCCTGCGCATTAAACAGGGCAAATCTCCATTCAAAGCCGACCATCAGCATATACACCATCGTTTGCTGCAACTGGGATGTACTCATTTACAGGCAACATTTATTCTGATCGGAGTCAATACTTTTTTCATTGTTTTGTCTTATTTGCTTCGGGGTATCGGAATTATCTTGCTGATGGCGGTAATTGTCGGATTAGCCTGTATAATGTCGTATATCCTTGTGACTTCTGCTAAAGCAAGAAACAAAAAAGCATTCGATTTGGGTCGCGCTTTTTATGCATCATTTGAATTATGGAATGAGAGAAATAAAGTGAAAGGATTAAGAGGAGAACAACGCGAAAAGATTGCTGTAAAAAATTATACGGAAAAAGTTAATGCGGATCTGAACTGATTGCTCTGCAATATAATAGAAGAGGTTGTCTCAAAAAGACAGCTTTTTTTTAATTATAAATCGAGGTTAAGATTCCGCGATATCATTGATTATCTGAGAGTAATCTGTCTTTTGTGTCGGACTTCATTTTTATAGAAATAGTTTGAATTACTTTCTATATTTAGTAAGTTTGATTTTTCGATTTTGAAACAATTTTACACTGATGATGGATGATTTCAGGTACCATTTTAAGAGAGGATTACCATTTATAATCACGATTTTACTTTTACTATTAGTACCTGCCTACATATTTTTCAGAAAAAATGGATTCCTGTTCTTTGAGAATAAAATTCGAATTGAGGAATTATTGTCGGCAAAACAAGACAAAATTCATATTGCTGACTCGTTGAAAAGAAATGAGAATGAAACTAAGGTAGCTGGAGAAATACAACAGGATTCCTTAGGTAAGAATGATAAAGATGAACAGCTTGTATTTGAAGAAGATATCAATGGCACTTATCATATTATTGTTGGCAGCTTTACAAATCCCGAAAACGCCAAATTGGCGGCTGGAAAATATCGCAGCCGGAGATATAAAACAAGTATTATCTACATAACCGGTAAAAATGGAGTAAAGACAGAATTAGTTTCAGTTAAATCTTTTAATAATCTTAATGAGGCTACCAGATACCTAAAAGAATTTCAGAGTAAATTTGATCCTAAAGCATGGCTATACTCACATAAATAGGATTTCGAGTTGCGTGTTCAGTGTTCGGCGTTTTGCGTAGTTTTGCGATTAACGTTTCGAGTTTCTCAATTCTAAACGCTGACATCTCTATACTCAAATCGTATAAATTCCTTATTATCAGATGCAAACAGACTAATTGGTGAATTAAATGCATTTTCTCACGAATTGAATTAAATATTGCGGTGCTCTGCACCTTTGGTTATGTTTTTCAAATATATTTCTACAAATATTTTGCAGCTCTGCTGCATTAAATGGACCAAATAGGTGCGGCGCACCATAAATATTAATAGTAGATAAATGCTTTTAGTGGAAATCAAAGAGGCTGTCTCAAAAGGTCAATTTGTTGTTTTTTGAACCCCTCCCTAACCCTCCCCTTAAACAAATAAGGGGAGGGTACAAATCATTGTGATTAAACGTATTGCACCCCTTCCCTTATTGTTTAAGAGGGCCGAGCGTTAAAAAATAGCCCGGTGGGCTATTTTAGCGATGGAGCCTGACTGCAGGGGAGGGTTATGAAGAAAAAAAGTGGAAAAACAGGACTTTTGAGACACCCCTTAATATTTGTAGCAGATAAATGAGATCAAAGGTGCAGCGCACCGTAATATTTATACTAAATAATTATAACTAAGTAAATTTATAAATTAAGATAATTAAGACACAAATTGCAATATCGATTTATGATTATCATTTGTGTACTGCAATACTCAATATTTGTCAAAAAATCGCGCTTATAAAGAAATTGATGAAGTCATAAGCATCCGTCTTAAAATGTGTGAATCATGTAACTTTTTTCAATAATTTTGTAGCGCAGAAAGGAATTCAAGTAATTAATATTGGACTTTGAACCGGTTCCAATGAACGAAGCAACTGATGTCGTTTTTTAAGTTAATAAATTAGTTTCTATGGATAAGAAAGCTAACAGGATCACTTTACAGAATATTGCCCGGAAAGCAATGATATCAAGAGGGCTGGAACCTGATTTTCCGTCAGCTGTAATTGCCGAATTGTCGAAAATAACCTCTCCGGCCATTTATAAACCTTCAATGGCAAAAGATCTTCGTGATAAGCTATGGTGCTCGATCGATAATACTGATTCACTTGATCTTGATCAGTTATCCTATGCAGAACAGTTGGCTGAAAACAAAGTCCGGATATTTGTTGCCATAGCTGATGTGGATGCGCTTGTATCATCACGATCAGGTATTGATAATCATGCAAGTAAGAATACAACATCTGTGTATACTGTAGCCCAGATATTTCCTATGCTTCCGGAAAAATTATCAACTGATCTTACTTCGCTGAAATTTAATTCTGACCGTTGTGCTATTGTAATTGAAATGGTCATTGCTGATGATGGTTCGGTTGAACAATCAGATGTTTATTCAGCAATTGTACAAAATCGTGCAAAACTAGATTATATAAGCCTTGGTTCCTGGCTCGAAGGGACCGGCCAAATTCCGGAAGAAATTAATAAGATCGTGGGATTAGCTGAAAATATTAAGCTGCAGGACCAGGTGGCACAAAAGATGAAAGAGTTGCGTTATAAACATGGAGCTTTAAATCTTGAAACGATTGAAGCCAGACCTGTTTTTGAGGGTGATGCTTTAAGTGAAATGAGAGTGGAACAAAAGAACAGAGCTAAAGATCTGATCGAAGATTTTATGATAGCATCAAATGGATCTACAGCCCGATTCTTAGCCGGGAAACAATTTCCTTCGCTGAGGAGAGTGGTACGGGTTCCAAAACAGTGGGACAGAATCGTTGAACTGGCGTCAGAGAATGGATTTTCACTGCCGGCAAAGGCTGATTCCAAATCACTTTCTGAATACCTGACGTTTTTCAAACAAAAAGATCAGGTTCATTTTACAGATATGTCGCTCAGTGTGCTTAAACTTTTAGGATCGGGAGAATATATTCTTGAAAAACCCGGTGACAGCGAAGAAGGTCATTTTGGCCTGGCTGTAAAAGATTATACACATTCTACAGCTCCCAACAGACGGTATCCCGATCTTGTTACACAACGTCTGCTGAAGGCGGCTATCACAAGTAAGCCTGTTCCTTATTCCCTGGAACAGCTGAACCAGATTGCGAAACAGTGTACAGTGAAAGAAGATGATGTTAAAAAAGTAGAACGTCTGGTTGAAAAGTCAGCCAATGCGATTCTTATGGAATCGAAGATTGGTGAAGAATTTGATGCCATCGTTAGTGGCGCCTCACCAAAAGGTACATGGATCCGTCTTCTATATCCACATGTTGAAGGAAAACTTGTTAAAGGGTATAATGGTCTAAAAGTGGGTCAGAAAATTAAAGCCAGACTCATACAAATTAATGTTGAAGAAGGGTTCATCGATTTTGAAAGAGTTTGATTATAAAAACAAATAATTATGGCCAAGTATTCCAAAAAAGCCCAGGACAAAATTGAAACAGTAATGACCGAATTTAAACATGGTAAATTAAAATCGGGCAAAGGTGGCACCGGCGGGATTGTTAAAAGCCGTAAACAAGCGATCGCTATCGGCATAAGTGAGGCGCGACAGGAGGGAGATAAAGTTCCAAAGAGGAAATAACAAAATTGGACTTTATTGTTGTCTAACCATACGAAGAATAGGATATTCTTCTCCGGTCTTTAGCAAAGAAACAAACTGCTTAAGTCCCAGCATTAACTTTGGTTCAAGAGCAATAATAATTATATGACTATCGGGAATCAGGCATAAAGGATCTAAAATAGCTTGAAAATCAATGAAATTATATGACTGATTCCCGATACTCATAAATAATTAGATTTCCCTTTAACTAAACTACACTTTATACACATCTCATTAATTGAGGCTTTGAATCATTAAAATCTATCATAACCTTATCCCTGGAGCGCATTGGCTTTGCGGAGCTCTTCGCCAAATGGCGGATCGGTTCTCCGTTGCTTGCTATGGAGTCAGCGAGCATTAAGAATATACCTTAGGGTAAGGGACCGAAGATTAGCTGCGCTGAGCTCCACTTCGTTCCGGTTCTTCGTAGCTTGCTGCGAAGAGCTTCAATTATTAGAGAAATTCCCATCCGGATATCACTTTTTTGTCTTTTCAGATGGTTTAATTGAATCAGTTTGAACAATCTCACGAGTTATATTATAGTTTTGATCATAGATAAGGGTATCAGTTATTGTCCCCTGAACAATGATTATCTCAAAAGTGATGGTGTTATTTTTAACAACCCGTGTTGCCTGATTAATAATAAAACCGGTATAATGCCTGGTTATAAAATCAGTTATAGGCGCCTTAAGCTCAGCAATCAGAATGGGAGTACGGTCATATTTGTCAGCTATTACTATATTGGTCTGCGAATTAACCACGAGTGCAGTCATTAATAAGAACAAAAGCAATAAAGTTTTTTTCATAAAGCTTTACTATTGATATAATACTGCAAAGATGAACCTTTATATAATTTAAAGTGTTGTATAACATTCTGAAAATTTTACATGATTCACACATTTGTATGCACAGACCATTATTTCCGGAAAATTATGGCATGCTTGTCATGCTGTTGAAAGGCTTTTATTTTGCACGACTTAGTCTGGAAATGTGTAAATGATGTAACTTTTATTAAAAGTTGTATAACATTCGACAGGTTAATGATTCTTAATTTTAATGCTTTAAAAATCATTTGGATATATAATTTAAAATAGAACAACCACAATGGATACGAACAGACTTTCAAAAACGCTCGCAGCAGCGTTAAATTCGCAAATGACCAAGGAAGCACACGCTTCGCAAATTTATCTGTCTTATGCATCCTGGGCTGAAAACCAGGGATTTGGTGGTATCGCTAATTTTCTTTTCAGACATGCAGAAGAGGAACGAAATCACATGATGAAGATTCTCGAATATATTTTAAAAAGAGGTTCGGAAGTCCAAATAATATCTATTCCTGCGCCTCACGATAATCCGGCAAGTCTAAAAAATTGTTTTGAAAAAGTATTTGAGCACGAAGTTGAGAATACGAAAACAGTTTATAAACTGGTAAAAATGACCTTAGATGAAGAAGATTGGGCAACTTGGAACTTTATGCAATGGTTTGTGAAAGAACAGATAGAGGAAGAAACTATGGCAATAAACCTTTTGAATAAAATAAAAATAGCAGGAGGAGACAAAGCAAATAATATTGCTTTGTATTCATTAGACAGAGACATGAAAGAAACTCCTGATAGTGCAGGATCTGCACAAGACGTAACTGCTGAAAAGCCTTAGATGTAAAAATTACGCAAAATATCATGCTGATGAATGACACAGGTAAGAATTGCCAATACCATTTAAGTGCAAAAATCACGCTTAACAAAACCAACTTGTTTGTTAAATACAAAAGTAGCGAAAACAATTTCTGAATAATTTTAAATTAATTCCTCATGAGCCCATACCTCTGAAATCCGGCAGATGCGGATACGGAGTTATATCATTATTGAAATTTTAATTGATAAATTATGAAAACAATTATTGTTCCACTTGATTTCTCTGATGAGTCATTGACTGGTCTGAATTTGTCATTGATGCTGGCTAAGAAAACCGGAGCCAGTATCCAATTAATTCATGTCATTGCAAAGAATTCTGGTGCTAATAAGGATCTGCTTGAGAAGGAGAATCAACTCGCAAAAACGAAATTAGAAGATATACTCCAAAAATGCAAAGAGAAAGACAATATAAATTGTGCCTTGAATTATACAATTGCAGAAGGTCAGATATTTAAGGAAATAGCAGATCTTGCAGATAAGTATGAAGATCCAGTTACTGTTCTTTCAACCCACGGTGCATCTGGTTTTGAAGAATTGTTCATTGGAGGCAATGCTTACAAAATAACCTCTCATTCGAGGAATCCGGTGATCACTGTCAGAAAAAGTAAAATACCTTCAAATATTGATAATATAGTATTACCTCTGGATATTACTTTTCAGACAAGGGAAAAAGTTCCATATACAGTTGAACTTGCTAAAGTATTTGGTTCAAAAATACATCTGCTTACAATAAGGTTATCAAATTTAAAGAGTATTGAAAAAAAGCTTCATCAATATGCCGAACAGGTGGCTTCTTATCTTGACTATCATAAAATTCTTTACACTGTCGAACATCTTCATGGCAGCAACCTGACTGATTTAACACTTGATTATTCTAAATCGGTCGATGTTGATCTGATTTCAATAATGACTGAGCAGGAGAAAAGTGCTTCAAATTTATTGTTGGGTAATTTTGCACACCAAATGATAAACAAGGCATTCATTCCTGTTTTATCGTTTCCTAATTATCATTTGCGTATCACAGCAGAAGACATATGGAGTTTGGGAGCATTTAATGCCTGATTTACAATTCTGTTAAACATTACAGTTAGAATAAGCGGAAAAACAAGTGCTATTAAAATTTATAAGCATATAAAAACAAATAAGATGAAAAAAGTATTGATTGCGCTGGATTATAATCCAACTGCACAAAAAGTGGCAGAGGTTGGTTTTTCAATGGCAAAATCCATGAAAGCCGAGGTAATATTGCTGCATGTTATAACGGATCCTGTCTTATATTCCACAGCCGGTTACTCACCGATAATGGGATTTAGCGGCTACATGGATATGGGTCCGATGCAATTAGAAAGTATTGATGGATTGAAAAATGCATCTCTTCAATACCTTGAGAAATCAAAACAACACCTTGGAGATAAATCCATTCAAACTATTGTAAAGGAGGGTGATTTTGCCGATTCAATTTTAGAGACAGCAAAAGAACTGCACGCTGACATAATTGTAATTGGATCACATAGCCGGAAATGGCTTGAAAATGTGGTCATGGGAAGTGTTACCGAAAAGGTTTTACATCAAACTTCTATTCCGCTATTCATTGTTCCGACTAAAAAACAAAAATAAGTCTTGCTCAGACATTACCCTACAGCACAACAGGGGCTGTGCGTAAACTTCTTGTGTCTGATCTCTATATTGATAAGAATGGCAAAGATTTGATTGAAATATGTAAGTGGAAATGGAAATAAAAAAGAATAAATTTAATAAAAATTCTGATAGTAGCGGAGAAATGAAACAAATCGGCATAGCGGCAGATCATGGCGGGTTTGAGTTGAAAAAACAACTGAAAGAAGCCCTTAAAATTGACGGATATGATGTGGAAGACTTTGGCGCTGATAAGTTGGTTCCTGGAGACGATTATCCTGATTTTGTAGTGCCTCTGGCAAGGGCAGTGGCTAAGGGAGAAGTCAATAAAGGTATTGCAATCTGTGGCAGTGGGGTTGGAGCTTGTGTTGTAGCCAATAAGGTTCCTGGAGTTCGGGCAGCGTTGATCACGGATTTCTTCTCTGCACATCAGGGGGTGGAGGATGATGATATGAATGTAATGTGTCTTGGAGGAAAGGTCACAGGATATGCACTCTCCCTGGATTTAGTTCAGGCGTTTTTGAATGCTCATTTCACAGGAGAGGAAAGATTTAGTCGCCGCCTTGCGAAAGTTGCGGCATTAGAAAAAGAAATGAAACAATCCGACCCAAAATAGCATTTATTAGAAGCAGTGGCATGTTTACGAAAAAAAGGAAGTTATGGAAAAGAATGGGTTTATACTGATAATATTTGTTTTGGCTTTCCTTGTAATTATAATTTTTATGATTTTAAAAAATTATAAGGACAGAAAAGGTTTATTTAAAAAATTGCCCGGAGACTATCCTGATCCAAAAAATGTTGAGTCTGAATTTGATGTTAAGGATAGATAAATCAGTAAACAAGAAGCAAGTTTATTCACACTGAAATGATCATTTTATATATTTAAAAATGAGTAGTTTGAGAAGAAAAAGACGCCCTTAAAATGAAAACTATAAAATTACAGTTATGATAAAGGAAAACAAGAAAGAGATATTGCACGGTCTTTTCATAGAATTGGTTAAAATGCAAAAGGAGGTTATATCTTCTAACCTGAAATTGCTTGTAATATTGGAGGGAAGAGATGCAGCCGGTAAAGACGGAACTGTAAAAAGAATTATCAAACATCTCAGTCCCCGTGAAACAAGGGTTGTGGCTTTGAGTAAACCTTCAGACAGGCAGGAACGTGAGTGGTATTTTCAGCGTTACACTGTCCAACTGCCTGTTTCGGGTGAATTTGCGCTCTTTAACCGAAGCTGGTATAATCGTGCCGGAGTGGAAAAAGTGATGGGCTTCTGTAGCGAGCAGGAATATGAATCATTTTTTAAAGAAGTGGAATTATTTGAAAGGATGCTCGTGGATGCAGGCTTCATAATTCTGAAATATTATCTCGATATAAGTAAAAAAGAACAGGGAAGAAGGCTTAAAGACAGAAAGACAGACCCGCTGAAACAATGGAAAATAAGCCCTATTGATCAGGAAGCTCAGAAATGTTGGAAAGACTATTCAGAAGCCCGGAATGAAATGTTACTAAGAACCAATTTCAGGCATGCGCCATGGTTTGTAGTGAATGCTGATAAGAAGAAAATAACTCATATTGCTCTGATTTCACATCTTCTGAATCATTTGAAATACCATAATAAGGACAAGAAAAATCTGTCATACGATTCCGGATTGGTTTATCCTGCCACACCTGAAAATATTAAAGAAAAGCTTCATTGATTACGAAAATGAGAACACCTGAGGGGAGAGGAAGTGCATATTATAAACCAATTTAGTGAACCTGGATGGACTCAAACCCCCAACCTTCTGGTTCATAGCCATATGCCGGCTGTGTTGTACTTCAGAATTTCGGTAACAAATTTTAGGTTGTATTATTGATTTTTATCCCCTTTCATTTTCCCCCAAGGGGGCCGAGCGTTAAAAAATTGCCTGATAGGCAATTTTAGCGAAGGAGCCAGTCTGCCGCGGTGGCCTTTGCTCAAACTGTTTCCTCCCTAAAATCAGCCAAAGGGCTGATTTCTTAACGGTCGGTCCCCTTCCCCCTTGGGGCTACCCTTTATACACATTTCTTCAATAAGCTGGAATAGATTTATAATATTGATAATAATAATATATTCTGATTTTTGGTAGATCTTTTTCCCGAGAATAATCGAGTAATGGTTTGATTTGTTTGTAAAAGTGATTTTAATTAAATATATTATAGCCACGAATGTGGCTAAATATGAATAACCCCCGGCGCCAGCCGGGGGTAGGTCAACACTCTGATTAATAGCCCTGAAGGGGCGTAATATAATTGGCAATTATCAGATTTATTTGTATCTTAGTACTATCTCGCTGTATTACTTATTTAATAATTCGCAAAATGTCAAGTTATCGTCAACATCTATATCACTTTGTTTTCAGAACAAAGGATAGTCTGCCTACTATTAAACAGGATCATGTCAATGAGCTATATGCCTACATTACAGGTATTGTTAAACATAAAAACAGTCACCTGTATCGTATAAATGGTGTTGAAAATCACCTTCAT
>OCZT010007137.1_pt1 | contig 10982 bp, 11 predicted proteins | sample 1539031 | NCBI WGS metagenome assembly OCZT01 (sample SAMEA3539308, study PRJEB22396) | soil metagenome | biome: tundra; feature: field; material: soil | place: USA | collected 2010-05 | depth 0.15 m
CCACCGAGATCTACACTCTTTCCCTACACGACGCTCTTCCGATCTGTCCTAAGTCAAATGTCCTAAGTCTTAAGTACAAAATTATCAAATATGAAAAAAATAATATTATTTATCATTATTATCTTATCGAAAAGCCTTTCTGCCAGTCCGATTTCTATTACTGTTAATCCTTATCCAACCAATATTAATACAAGCGGATTGGATATTAACTGGAATACCGATATCGCCGGTTCGACTTACATTGTTTATGGATTAACAAACAATCTTGAACTTGGGATTTTGAATGGCGTTGGAGGAAATACTACTCATACTGTTTCCATCACAGGCACAAATCCGGCAGCGATTTATTATGCACAGGTTTTCTCTGTTTCGGGAGTTGATACCGCTTCATCTGCAATCAATGTTTATTGCACCCAATCGCTTTCATCGGGGGTGATGAAGGTTTATTTTGATAAATCGGTTGACACCACTTTTTCCACCGGAACAAACGCCATCCAATTGCCTGGAACCGTTCCTGATACTTTGCAGGCGTATATCAATAGGGCAAATTATTCTGTGGATATTGTTATTTATAATTTTACCATCCCTGCAATCGATACCGCCATTAACAATGCATGGAATAGGGGTGTCAGAGTGCGGGTAATTTATGATGGTGGAACCAGTAATACTGCCATTCCCTATCTCGACAGCATGATTCCGAAAGTGGCGAGTCCGCAGGGTTCTGGATATACTATCATGCATAATAAATTTGTTATCATTGATGCCGATTCTCCAAATCCAAACGACCCGATTGTTTGGACAGGCTCCATGAACTGGACTTCTCAGCAGGTGAATACCGATGATAATAATGTGATTATCTTCCAGGATCAAAGCCTTGCAAGAGGTTATACTTTGGAGTTTAATCAGATGTGGGGAGATACAACAATGGTTCCAGATACTATCAATTCGAGGTTCGGGCAATATAAAATTGATAACACGCCTCACGAATATATCATCGGAGGGAATCGGGTGGAGAGTTATTTCAGTCCGTCGGATAATACCACCGCTCATATCTTATCAACCATAAAAACAGCAAACACGGATATTTGCCTCGAAATGTATTCGTTTACGAGGACGGATTTATCGGATACCATGCAAAACCTATATAATAATGGTGTGATGGTGAAGGCGGTGATGGATAATAGTTCCTCGTCTTATGCCGCATATCAAAGTTTATTGGCAACTATCGGCAATCATTTTAAACAATATTCGGAGGGAGGATTGGAGCATAATAAATACATGATTGTGGATGAAACCGACACGGCATCCGACCCATTGGTTTTGACGGGTTCGCATAACTGGAGCACATCAGCGGAGACTCATAATGATGAAAACACGATCATCATACATAATAAAACGATTGCCAATCTTTATTACCAGGAATTTATGAAACGATATAATTCTAATCAAAGTTCATCGGGAATTGATGAAATGACATCTAAATCCACTTTCAGCGTTTATCCCAACCCAAATAATGGGTTATTCAACATTAATTATTCATCCAACCAAAATGAAAAAACTAACCTTCAAGTGAAAGATTTAACAGGAAGGATGGTTTTTGATGAATCATTAAATACAGTTTCAGGGCTTAATAAACAGGATTTGAATCTCCGGGGTTTGTCATCGGGGATGTATTTTATCGAGCTTAATACATCTAGCAATCATCTAATCCAAAAACTGATTATTTACTAATAAAACCTGAGTGCTGTCGGAGTAATAGCAATTGCTGCTGGAGTAGCAGCACTCACGATTGGAGTAGCAGCACTCATGATTGGAGTAGCAGCACTCACGATTGGAGTAGCAGCACTCACGATTGGAGTAGCAGCACTCACGATTGGAGTAACAGCACTCACGATTGGAGTAACAGCACTCACGATTGGAGTAGCAGCACTCACGATTGGAGTAACAGCACTCACGATTGGAGTAACAGCACTCACGATTGGAGTAGCAGCAAAGGGCATTTAGACGTAAAAATCCGATTTATTTGCAATAATCATCACTAAAATGGCAATTTATACCAAAAAATAAAATATTTTTGCAGTTCTTGAGTTTAAGGGTCTTCATTAAAATAACACCATTTTGCATAAAATTACTAAATACGGGTTCCGATTACTGATTTTCTCGGCGATTTTGCTGGCTGGATGTTCGGTGAAAAAGAATAATATCATCAGCAGGAATTATCATGCTTTGCTGGCTCGGGATAATGGTTATTTCAATGCCGGTAATAAATTTAATGATGCTGTGGCAACCCTCGAAAAATCGCATGAGGATAAATATGACCGCATTTTATCTATTTATAAACTGGGTGATGCTGCCAAGGCAAAGGCGATTTATCCGAATATGGATGAGTGCATCAAGAAGGTTTCGTTAGTTATCCAGAGGCAAACGATGTGGTTTAAGGATAAACATGGCAAGGAATATAAGGAGCATAACAGATGGATTCCGCCAAACTGGTTGCTGCTCGGGAAGGCTCGTTTTTATAAAAGGGAGTATTTGAATGCGATAGAAACTTTTCAGTTTATTGGTGGGAGATATGGAAAAGACCTGATTCGATATGATGCGTTTTTATGGATGCTGAAGACATATAATGAGATGGCTTATGTGAGCGAAAGTGAGAATATGATTGACTTTTTGGGCAATGATTCTCAGTTTCCAAAGAAGCTGAAGGGGGATTTTTATGCTTCCTGTGCCAATTATGATTTGATGACCAAAAACTATGATAAGGCAATCGAGGATTTGACGAAGTCTATCATTTTTACAAAGAAAAGATTGGTGAGGGCACGATATATTTTCATACTTGCGCAGCTTTATCAGCAACAGGGAAAAGATAAAAAGGCAGCTGAATTATATGATAAGGTTGTTTCGATGAATCCGCCTTATGAGTTAGGGTTTAATGCCGAGATTAATAGTGCGCTGATGTCGGGAGCTAACTCGAAAAACAGTCTTGCGGCGAAGAAAAAGCTGTTAAAGATGGCTAAGGATATTAAGAATGCAGATTATCTTGACCAGATTTATTATGCACTTGCAGGCATCTCCTTGAAAGAAGGGAACCGTGAGGAGGCGATTGATTATCTGCACAAATCTACCAAAACAAGCAAGGCAAATGTGAATCAGAAAGCTATTTCGTTCCTGATGCTTGGTAAAATTTATTTCGAGATGCCTGAATATAAAAAGGCGCAGCAATATTATGATAGTACAATTGCTTTCCTTGGAAAGGATCATCCTGATTATACCGTTATCCTTGCCAAAAGAAATAACCTTACCAAGCTGATTAGAAATCTTAATATCATCGCTTATGAGGATAGTCTTCAGAAAGTTGCAGGCATGACAGATGCGCAGCGAAATGCAATGATTGATGATATGATTAAGAAAGATAAAGAGGATAAGGATGCCGAAAAAAAGAAGCAGTTAGAGGATAAAAATAAGTTCCAGAACGGGAATTTTGTTCAGAATCAAAACCAGAATCAGAATCAAAACCAAGGAGGGCAATGGTATTTTTATAATAATTCTTTAATCAGTCTTGGTTTTTCTGAATTTCAGAAGAAATGGGGAACAAGGAAACTGGAAGATGATTGGAGGAGAAGCACAAAGATAAGTAAATTGGATATTAATCCTGATGAGGGTCTTGAATCGGCGGATGTTATCGAAAAAGATACCACAACGGTGAAAGATACCTCCAAGAATGCAATGGCTGCGCGGGAAAAATATCTGAAGAATGTTCCTATCAATGATAAAGCTATCGCAGCATCGAATGAGAAGATTGCAGAGGCATATTACAGCATCGGACTTATATATAAGGAGCAGTTCAATGATTATCTCGAAGCTATCAAAGCCTTTGAAACACTTAATACCCGTTTCCCTGAGAATAAGTTTTTATTACCTGCCTATTATAATCTATATCGAATAAATCTGACCGTCAAGAATAATGAACGGGCAGAATATTATAAGAACCTGATATTATCTAAATATCCCAACAGTGAATTTGCCAATCTTATCAAAAACCCTGACTTTGTGAAAGATAAAGAAGCATCTGAAGTAATGCTGAATAAGTTCTATGAGGAAACCTATTATGCATATCTCGGTGGGAAATATGAAGAGGTTAAAAGCAGGAAATATATGGCTGATTCGATTTATCCGGGTAATCAGTATAAACCTAAATTTGATTATTTAAGGACTTTATCAATAGGTAAAACATCTAGTATTGACAACTTTGCGGAGTCATTAAAAAACATTGTGAGAGATTATCCAAAGGATTCTGTGAGTGTTCAGGCTCAGCAGATTTTGGATTTGATTAATAAAATGAAATCTAAAAATGGAAATAATTGGGTGGATAGCATCAAGAATGTAGTGATAGACACTTTCACTTTCCGACCTGATACCAATCAGTTTTATGTTATTGTCTTCCCGAATAAAGCTGTTGATGCATCCAAATTGAACGGAAAGTTTACAAGTTATATCAGCAAGTATTATAGTACAAGCGGATTAAAAACCAGCAGTTTGTTCTTTGATAACAATAATCAAATGATTGTGATTAAGAAGTTTTCAAATAAAATGAAGGGTATGGACTTCTTTTATGGGATAAAACTGGATGAAGACCCCTTGAAGGACTTCTCGGATGTCCAGTTTACCTCTTTTTTGATTGATGAACACAATTACGGCTTATTATATAAGGAGAAAAATCTATCGAAATACGTTGATTTTTTCAATGCCAATTACATGAAATCAAATTAAATTTGATGTTTTTTGGAAAGAAACGAATAAAAAAGATATATTTGCAGGCACAATAAATAAAATTACTACTAAATGTTTCACAAAAATACTCCAGTTATGGCAAAAGAAATCGAAACTGTATCTTCTTCAATTAACCTTATTGGTGCCGGAACAAGCATCGAAGGTGAAGTAAAATCTAACGGAGATATCCGTATAGATGGAACCGTAAAAGGTTCCGTAACCTCTAAAGCAAAGGTTGTAATTGGCACTACCGGAGTTATCGAAGGCGACATTAATTGTCAGAACGCCGATATTTCCGGAGCTGTTAATGGAAAAACAATTGTTACGGACATGTTGTTCCTGAAATCTACTGCCAAGCTAACCGGGGATATCGTTTCCAGCAAACTGGTTGTTGAAAGCGGAGCAAGTTTCACCGGTTCATGCAATATGGGTCCTGTTATCAAGGAAATAAAATCGGTTGACAATAAGACAACCGCTGCTCCTGTTGCCCAAAAAGCCGCCTATTAATGATTACGCCCGTTATTCGGGCATGGGCATTCAGATGCTCGTCATCATCGGGCTTGGAACTTATGGAGGCGTCAAGCTGGATGAGCTTTTAAAAATCAAATTCCCCATTTTTACTATTGTTTGCAGTCTTGCATCTGTTGCATTGGCGATTTATATTGTCATTAAAGACCTTCTCAAAAAATAATTGCCGATGAATAAAGACTTCACCTCGTTCATTCGTAATTTATTTATTTTCTCGGCAATCATTGCCATAATCTCTTTTGTATTAAGCATCACCTTACTGAAAGATAATTTCCCGATGGTTGCGTGGATATTGTTAGCGTTTTTCTTCATTGCTACCCTGCTTTTTCATTATGGATTATTAAAATCGAGTAAGGGCGACCCGAAGAAGTTCGTGAGGTATTATATGTCAGCAACGGGCATAAAACTTTTTGTTTACATGCTTTTCATAATTGTTTATGCTTTGATAAAACGAACCGAAGCCGTTCCGTTTCTAATCTCCTTCATCGCATTTTATTTTCTTTATTTGATTTTTGAGGTGATAACTGCCCAGAGAGCTTTCAAAAAGAAAAGCGAATAGGTCGATTAAATCAGGGATAGTTCTTTTGCAGTTTCTTTACTGCATAAAAGATAGTTGTAATAATCGCTTTTTGTGATTGAAGTTACCTGTCGGATGCCTGCATTTTCATCAATGTTAAAATATAAATAGTCCAAGTCGCTCACAATCTTTTGAACATTTGCACCTACTTCGTCATTTAAAATTTCTATCAGGATTGTTGGATGAAACTTCTTTAGATATTTCGAAAATCCTTCCAGTACTTCGGCTTCATGAGTCTCTACATCTATCTTAATCAAATCTATTTTCGTTAAATTATTTTTTTCGATAATGGCATCGAGTGTGATGGTTTGTATTTCTGTTTTAATGGTTTCAATATCTGGGGTATTCAGGTTTTTATTTACTGTAACCGAATACACATGCTCCGATTTTATATCATAAATTGTTGCTGTTCCGGTAGTATTTGACAATGCTGTGGGAAAACAATGAACGTCAAATCCATTGAGTGAATTATTTTCTTCCAGCTTTTTAAAAACTCTTTCGACGGGTTCAAAAGCATAGACCAAAGAATTTTTATTTATCGCTTTTGCAATCAGGGAATAAATGCCGGTATTAGCGCCCACGTCTATAATCACATCAGCATTTTTACACAGCTTCATCCATAAACCCAAGGACACTTTTTCCCAACCTCCAGTCAATCCGTTCCAAAATAGTTCGTTTTCTATCTGGTATCCATAATGATGCATTTTAAAATAATGGCTATCATCAACCTTAACTTTTATGATGCCCTTGAAATGTAAATGTTTATAGATAGCAGGACCGGGTTTAAATATCTTTATCACACTGAACAATTGCTTTTTAAAAGGAATTGCATCATAGAGTTTCTTGACAATCTTTTTCATCGGGTAAAATTAGATAATTATTACTTAATTTGCCGAATGAAATATCTGCTCCCACTTTTCCTCCTCTTCTCCATTCTTATTTCCTCATGCACCACATCCAACAAAGTTGTGTCCTCATCATTTATTCAAAAGAGAAAATATAACAAGGGTTATCATTTTGATTTAGCATCACACAAAGCTATCAGCCGTCAGCAATTAGTTATTAGCCAAAAACAATCTTCCAAGAAAACTAATAGCCATCAGCCAATAACTATTAGCCGGAATCCGATACCTGAAAAAATGAAAAACTTACCAGGAAATGAAAATAATTTGAACGCATCTATAAATAATGAAGTAATTGTTTTCAAAAAATTGAATGATATTTTGATGGATGGAAATCGGGAATCATCCAATAACGATGTTTTAAATGAACCACCGAAAAGAAGCACCGCTCAAATCCTGAAAGATATTTCTATTGCACTTTTAATTCTGCTTATAGTAACTTTCAGTTTGATTTTTATCCCCCAGACTTTATTTATGATATCTACTACAAAACTTATTTTTCGGGTTTTATTGATTCTTGAAATTTTCTCGTTTTCGGTTGCGGCAGCTTATCATTATAAAACCAGAAAAATTAAAAACTCTCATGCCTTAATATCAGAAAGCAATAATAATTTAAGTGCATCGGTTGATAATGGAATGGTTATTTTATCAAACCAAAAAGATGTTTTGGCAGATGAGAGTTTTTATCCAACAAAATGAAAATGCTAATGAACAACAGGATAACAGAGAAACCAACATTGATGCGATTATTGGATTTTTTTGCAGCATGGTTTGTTTATTATTAATTCCTGCCATTTTTGTAGGAGCAGGGGCTTTAATTTTTCTATTTGCTCCATTAGGAATTATATTTTGCTCGGTTTCAATTAGTGAAATTAATAATGAGCCTTTAAAATATAAAGGTAAGAAATATGCAATTGCGGGAATTATCATTTGTGGAGTAATCTTAATAGTAACTTTGATATTGGTTTTGTTCGTTTTAAATTTTAAAAAATATATTTAATTCGATTAAAATCCTGTCTAAAAAATTATTATTTCCATTTATCTCTAAATAATTAACACATTTAAAAAATAAGGGAAATCTATACAATATACTTGGATAGTTATACAATAAATACGAATAGTTAACCAAAGAATTAGTTTAGTCATCCGAATTTATTGGAAAGTTGTATAATAAAATTGTATAGTTGTACAGATTTATCGGATAACTATCTGAATTATTAGCATAGTTATTCTATTTTATTGTACAACTTTCCAAAGATTTAAAATAATATATTATTACAATAAAAACCATGAAAAAATACATCAGAAACCCTTATAAACAGTAAAGAAAACGAACATTAGTAAATTCATTTCAAAATTTCCAAGAAAGACCAATGAGTTTAATATATACCTGGAAGGAACTATTCTATATATTGATGATAATTCTATTCGCCTTACCGTTGATCCTGATAATTTAATTACATTTTTTCTTATTAAAATAGGTATTGATAATTTAGGACTTGTAAAATAAATATCCTTAATCTCATTTTTTTCGTAGTTTTGCCCAAATAAATAAAATATGAAACCACTTGTAGGAATAATAATGGGCAGCAAATCCGATTTCAAACTGATGTCGGAGGCAGCCGTGATTTTAGAACAATTCGAGATACCTTTTGAGATAAGTGTTATCTCCGCTCATCGCACGCCGCATGAAGCATTGAAGTATGCAGAAGAAGCTGTTGGCAGAGGATTGAAAGTGATAATTGCCGGTGCCGGAGGAGCTGCGCATCTGGCGGGAGTTATTGCTGCACTTACTCCGCTTCCGATAATTGCTGTGCCGATAAAATCATCGAATTCTATTGATGGCTGGGATTCAATTCTCTCCATGCTGATGATGCCAAGCGGCGTTCCTGTAGCTACTGTTGCGCTTGATGGAGCTACAAATGCAGGAATACTTGCCGCACAAATTATCGGCACAAGCGATGCTGCTATCCAAAAGAAAATTGTTGATTACAAAGAAAAATTTAAAGGGAAGATTGCTTCTGCAAATGAGGAAATAAAGAAGGAATCTACTTTTAAATTTATGGTTAAATAATCCTGATTTATTAGTATTGATAGAACACAGAAGACACGGATGTTACGGATTTACACAGATTTTTAAATCAAAAAATCCGTCCTTTTCTGTAATATCCGTGTTCTATTCTTTCAGGCTTTATAAAACTTATAGAATTGCTTTTTAGCGATTTCTGCCATCATTATATATCCGCAAACAATAGCGAGAACGATGAAAAGAAATTTTATCGGCAGCGGAACAAATCCAAATAAGGTTCCGAGCGGTGTATATGGCAAAATGAAAGTTGTGATGACAATTACCAATGTTGCAATCATTAATGCCTTGCCGGGTTTGCTTCGATAGAAGGGCTTTCGGGTTCTCACCACCAATACAATTATGGATGCCGAAACAACGGATTCGATGAACCATCCCGTTTGAAATTCCTGCGCAGGGGCTTTTAAAATTAATATAAGAACTCCAAAAGTTATGTAATCGAATATGGAACTGATAGCTCCGAAAATAATCATAAAGTTGCGGATGAATCTGATATCCCATTTGCGCGGTTTCTGGATGGATTCAATGTCCACACTATCAGTGGCGATGGTCATTTCAGGAAAATCGGTGAGGAGGTTGGTTAATAAAATTTGTTTTGGTAATAATGGGAGGAAGTTGAGGAACAGTGATGCTCCTGCCATGCTGAACATATTCCCAAAGTTGGCGCTGGTTGCCATAAAAATATATTTCATGGTGTTGGCAAATGTCGTTCGTCCTTCCTGAACACCTTTTATCAATACGCCCAAATCCTTTTCCATCAATACAATATCGGCGGCTTCCTTCGCCACATCAACGGCATCATCAACCGAAATACCAACATCGGCAGCATGAAGCGCAGGTGCATCGTTGATTCCATCGCCCATATATCCAACCACATTGCCGCACTTTTGCAAGGCGCGGATAATGCGCTCCTTTTGATTCGGCTCCACTTCGGCAAAAATTGTAACGTCATTAATTCTTCTTGCCAATGCTGAATCGCTTATCTTTCCAAGTTCGCCTCCGGTAATAATCTGAGGGTTAACCATCCCGATTTGTTTCGCCACACTCATCGCCACCAAAGGATTATCGCCGGTAATAACTTTCATTGATATGCCAAGATTCGCGAGACTTTTAATGGTATCCATAATTCCTTCTTTGGGAGGATCGAACAATGTAAGGAAACCAAGAAAAATCATTCCGGTTTCTTTGGATTTATCAATTACAGATTCGCTGTTCATATCTTTATAAGCAAGCCCAAGCGTTCGGAATCCCTGGCTGCTATAGTCCTCAAAGCTCTTTTGAATCTTATCTTTAACCGAAGTGATCGGAACAATAGTTCCATCGGCATTCTCCGCAGAAGTACAAACTTCAATGATATTATTCAAAGCTCCTTTTGAAATGAGAATGTTTTTGGAATCCTTTGAAACAAGGATGCTCAGTCTCTTTCGGATAAAATCATAAGGCACTTCATCAATCTTTTTGTAAGATGAAATATCAACTTTTTTAAAATTTCTGATAGCCTCATCAATCGGATTTACAAAGCCCGATTCCAAAACAGAATTTAGATATGCATAAAGAAAAACCTTATCGCTTTCCTTGTCATCTATAGTGTTTGCAGCTTTAAAGGTGACGACTCCGGCAGTGATGGTTCCTGTTTTATCAGAACAAAAAACATTCATGCTTCCAAAGTTTTCAATGGAAGATAATCGTTTGACGATAACCTTTTCCTGAGCCATTTTCTTTGCCCCATGAGAAAGATTTATGGAGATGATTGCAGGCAATAACTGTGGAGTTAATCCAACAGCAAGTGCAAGTGAAAAGAGGAAAGAATCCAAAACAGGTTTATGAAGAAATACATTTGTTGCGAAGATAATCACCACTAATATCATCGTTATTTCCATCAATAAATAACCAAACCTTTTGATTCCTCTTTCAAAATCTGTCAAGGGAGGAGCCGACTTTAACCTATCTGATATCTTCCCGAATTCAGTATTTAAACCTGTGGAAACGATTACTGCTTTTGCAGTTCCGCTGACGACATGTGTCCCCATGAAAAGCATGTTATCCCGATGACTTATCTGCGCATCGGCAGCAGTTATACCCAGATCGGAAGAGCACACGTCTGACCTCCAGTCACGCC
>OCZT010007138.1_pt1 | contig 10980 bp, 10 predicted proteins | sample 1539031 | NCBI WGS metagenome assembly OCZT01 (sample SAMEA3539308, study PRJEB22396) | soil metagenome | biome: tundra; feature: field; material: soil | place: USA | collected 2010-05 | depth 0.15 m
CAGTGAGAAAGAACCTCTCGATGCCCTTGTGCCGGAAGGACCTAATCACTGAGATGGAGCGTAACACTTGATGTTACAGGGGTCAAGGGGGCAAACCAGGCATGTGGATATAGATCACAGTTCACGCCTATCTGCGTTAGCAGCTTTCTTAGTTGGTCATCAAATCGCGGTAAGTGCCGGATCAGCAGAGTCTATTTCGGAACTGCCGGATGGATCATAGTTCGCGCAGCGGCAACAGCCCTATTTCTTCTGCTCTGGCGCCAAATGTTTCCTGCCCGGCATCGGCGGCCAGCCCAACGACTGTCCTTGGTACAGCGCCACTGCGTTTTCGTAGCGCTTGCCGTTGCCGTCGTGTATCGCAAAGCGACGCAGATGCTCGGGCGGTCCACTCCACATGCAGACTCCAGCGTAGGCTCCATCTTTGCGCAGGATGTAATAGCTCATGTCCACATATTGCAGCTTTTCCGGGTACCCTTCATAGTTCCGGACGATGCGCTTCAACGCATCCATGCCGGCTTCCAGCGGAGACATGCCGCGCCGCATGTTCTCGACGATGGTGTGCGCGCCGCAGACTTTGATGTTCTCTTCGCCGTTGCCGGTCGCCCCCGCCGAGCCTACATCCTGGTCGGTGTAACAGCCGGCCCCGATGATCGGCGAATCGCCCGCGCGTCCGGCAATTTTCCACGCCAGTCCGCTAGTGGTGGTCGCGCCCGACATCTCGCCCTTCTCGTTCACCGACGAGCAATGAATCGTGCCAGTCGGCGGCCTCAGAACGCGTTCGATGGCGGCCATGCGAAACCCCGGCTCAATGCCGATCTTCTCCGCCAGCTTCTCCATCCGCTTGATGCGCTCATCGTAGTACTCGGAGACATTGCCAGCGGTATCGGGGAATTTGAACTTAGGACTGGCCAGCCCCGGTCCCCACCAATCGTCGCTGGACATGGTCTCGCGCCACAGTTGCCACGTCTTGCGCGAGCGCTCGGTCAACAGGTTCTCCTTGGGAAAGCCCATCACGAATCCGAACTTCTGGGCGCCCTCGCCCACCAGCATCACGTGCCCGGTATGCTCCATGACCGCCTTCGCCAGTAGGGAAACGTTCTTGATGTCGCGGACGCCGGCAACGGAACCCGCCATACGTGTTGGACCGTGCATGCAGCAGGCGTCGAGTTCGACCACACAGTCCTCGTTGGGAAGTCCGCCGAGACCGACGCTGTCGTCGTTGGGATCGTCCTCCGGCCCGGTGATGACCTGCATCACGGCGTCAAGCGTATCGCCCCCGCCGCTCAACACCGCGTAACCGCGGTCAAGGTAGTTGTAGCCATTGGCGGCGCAAATGATGACCGGCGTCTTCGGCAGTGCACTCGGCGATGCAGCGGCCTGTTCGGGCTTGCTCTGCGCTTTCAGATCGAGGGCGAGCGATGCTCCACCGATAGCGGTCGTTGCGATGAAGCCACGGCGAGTAACTTTCATGCGAACCCCTCAGAAATAGACGAACGGCCAAGCAGGATAGCACGACTCTTGAGGGCGTGGCGTTTTCAGTGCTGTTGTTGCTGTTCGGAGGTCTCCTGAGAAGCGACGGCCAGCCAGCGGCCATCGGCAAAGCGTAAGACGTCGGTAAACCGGATTCGCAGGACTTCATGTCCCTGCTGGTCGCTAACAATATTTACTCCGCGAACCACCGCCGTATTGTCGAACAGATCGGCCTCGAGGCCGGTCAGGCTCTGTTGATATTGATTGCTTCGCAACGGCAACTCGCGCAGGACTTGGGCCTTTGGCCGTACTACACCCTTCATCGAGATGTCTTTCAACTGGCTCGCCAGCATGCAGTCGAGCGCGGCGACATTCTTCTCCGTCAGCACTTGCAGCCACTCCCGCTCGAATTGCAGGGCGGAAGCCTTGTCGAGCTTCCACGTACCCGCGGGATAGGCAGCACAAGGGGACGCGAACAGGGGCTTTGCGAAGGCAAACAACAGCACAAGAATTGCTATGCGAAAATTCACCGCCACTCCTCAAACGTGAAGGCACAGCCTGAGCTGTGCCTTCCTCCAGTTTTCTATACGACGCTAGCTGGCGGCTTTCACCGAGGTGTTCTGATCGGCACGGAAGCGCAACAGGGCCGCGATTCGTCCGATCTGATCGAATTGTTCGTCATTAGCGACGTACACAAGATCGATTCCATTGCGAATCGCATAACCTACGATGGCGTCGCCGATGTCTTCCATTTGCGTGTTCTCTTTTCCGCAAACCACGCATGCCGGTGCATCATGTAGGTCCATGTGACCGCAGTGGTAACATTTCACTCCCGGGGCCTGGAAGTTCGATCCCAGCAGAAGGGTTTGTACCTCGCCGACTTCCAGCGAACGCAGTACGCGGCGAAGACCAATTGCGCCACGGCCATTGCGATGGGCTTCCCCGATCACCTCGCCGATCAGTTCCTGCTTTAACCGGGAGTTGTATTGCGCAAGCTGCTCCGTCGCCATCTGCTTTGTCTGATCGGGGGTCGCGATCTTGGGGTCAATGCGGAAGTGTCCCACCAGACGCTGCTTGGAGTTGGAGTGCAGTTCCCCATGGATTTCGGACCAAACATCATCATGGCAGCCGATCAGCAATCGATCGCAACCCCCGCGCTCAAAATATTGCTCAATGCAATCCGCCACGGTCTTGAAGTGCTGCAGAGTTTCGTTCGTCTGCTTGCGCTCGGCGTGTCCCGCGTCATAGCCGTGCCAGCCGTCACTCTTGCCGCGCCGGGTGAGTTCATTGATGAAGTCCTGCTTCTCTACCATTTCGTCGTTCACCAGTTCGAAGACGCGCGCCTTGCTGCGGTCGACCAGCACCACACAGGCATGTTGCACCCCGTCCAGTACCGCGGCCAGCGGCTTCAGATGAAAGCGCTGATTTACGAAAAGGTTGGTCTTGAGTAACTGCGCGGGAATGTCAAACTCGCGCCAGAACCCCTGTTTGCTACAGGCAAAAATTGCCTTGGCTTTGCCGCCGTTTCCACGCAGGGCCTCGGCCATGCCCTGGATGCGATCCAGGTCGGAACGGGCGCAGCCATTTCTGCCGTGCTTCTCCGCTTCGCGAAGCGCATTGCGGACCAGGTCTTTGACCAGGATCGATTCTTCGCGGTGCGCGTTATTCAGGGGCGTCGCGGGCTGATAGTAAAAAGTAACCGCACAAGTTTCCGGCGAGTGAAAATTAGCGAGTTCTCGGATGTCATCTCGTGTGATCATTCCGGTTCTCCTCATGGATGAGTTCTTAAATCATCACAGGGGGAACTGCTGGGCAGCCCCCATGTTGGTTAGGCGCTCTTGGAAACCTCGACAAGCTTTTCTTTGAGCGGGTCTTTGATAGGCAAGGCGCGTTGCAAGTGTTCGCGAGCCTTGCCAATGGACGCGCGCACCTCCTCCACACTGCGGCTGGCGATATCGGCGATCTCTTCCAGCGTAAAGCCTTCAAGGGTGTACAGGATGAAAGCTTCGGCCTCGTTGCGCCCGGCATCGCGCAGGGTGGTCTCTACCAGGCTAATCAGTTCGTCTCGCGCCGCCAGCTCTTCAGGATTATTGGCGCTCGGGTCGGCGATGACATTTTCTTCCGAAAGCTGCTCATCGGGCTGATGGAATTGCAGCTTGTCCTCATCGCTGGCATGCACGTTCTGCTCCCCGTGCGAACGTTCCAGCGGGACGTGTCCGTCCTCGCGATTCTCCGACGCAAGCTGGTCAATCGCCCGCATCGCCAGCCGATGCACCCAGGGTTCCAGCTTCATGGGTTCTGGACTCTCGCTCTGCTCGCTGAGGGCATTTGCAATCGCCTCCCCCACCACATCTTCCACCGCGACTTGGCCGGGCTGGAGCTGCCCCTGGCTCTCGCGGTAGTCGAGCTCGCGTTGGATGAAGCGCTGCAGACGCGGCAGATTGACGTTGACGTAACTCGAGATGTCGGCGCTGGAAATGTGCTCCGGCTTGACCGCCGCTAGCGTGTCTTCGAACGGCACCGTTCCGGCTGGCGCTCGCTCCCGACCGCGACGGTGCGCCCCCTTGTGATGATTGCGCAGCAGCTCCTTATGCTTCTTGACCTGCTCGGCAATGGAATCGAAGGCGGCTTTGATGGCAGCCGTTGCCGTCGGGCTGCTCTCCTGTGCTGCCATCTGGCCCGACGGAAGTCGCAGGTTAAGCGACACCACAACGCCCTCGCGGGCGGAGCTGTCTTCGATAAGCCCTTTCAGGTGCACGACGTCGGGACGGAATACCCGGAGGTATCGGCCCAGCTTTTCCACTTGTTGGTTGATCAGTTTTTCGAGGTCGGAAGTTTTGGAAATCTTGTAGCTGAAATGGACGTTCATGCAAAGGCCTCTCCGGATGGAGTGGTTCCATCCGCAGCTACATTCCTTTAAGTCAAGTTTACTCCTCTTCCCACAGAATCAAGCAGAAAAAGATGAGTTGCATCGGCCGGGGGGCATCCAGATCATTAAGCCAGGCCTTCCCCCTTATCGCTCCGGAATTCTGACCTTGGCGTCCGGACGCTTGTCGACGTGGACGGTCTCGATGAACCTGACCTTGCTCTTGTTGAGCTTCATCACCAGCGACGAGGTACGCACGCCATCGCCAAAGAAGCGCACACCCTTGAGTAGCGGCCCATCGGTGACTCCGGTTGCGGAAAAGATGATGTTCTTCCCTGGCGCGAGGTCTTCGGCTGTGTAGATACGTTTCGGATCGGAGATACCCATGTCCTTCATGCGCTCGCCCTGCTCGGGCGTGTAACCAACCAGGCGGCCAACCATATATCCGTTCAAGCAGCGAATGGCCGCCGCGGTAATTACTCCCTCGGGCGCTCCGCCCGTGCCCATCACCGCGTGCACGCCCGAACCTAACATCGCGGCTGCGACGCCGGGAGAAAGATCGCCGTCGGAGATGAGCCGGATGCGCGCCCCGGCTTTACGAATCTCGTTGATCAAGCCTTCATGCCGTGGGCGGTCGAGGATGATGATCACCAGATCTTCGACGTCCCGGTTCAGTACCTTGGCAATCACATTCAGGTTGTGCGACACGGGCGCCTCGAGATCGACCATGCCCTTGCAGGAGGGACCCACGACGATCTTCTCCATGTAGCAATCCGGGGCATGCAGCAGGCCGCCCTTTTCCGAGGCGGCCAGCACTGTAATGGCGCCGGGCGACCCAGTGGCGCACAGGTTCGTACCTTCCAGGGGATCAACCGCAATATCCACCGCGGGATAGCTGCCGCCATCCCGTTTGCCGACTTTCTCGCCAATGTAAAGCATGGGGGCTTCGTCGCGCTCACCCTCACCGATAACGATGGTCCCATCCATTGGCACCGAGTCCATCACGCTGCGCATGGCTTCGGTAGCCACCTGATCGGCATTTTTGCGGTCACCCTGTCCCATGGTCTTGCCACAAGCGATGGCCGCTTCCTCGACCACGCGCAGGAACTCCAGCGCAAGGTCGGTTTCCAGGTTTGCAGTGGGAGAGTGTTCAACGATCGGTTCTTCGGTTTGAACTTTGGTCGCCATATGGCCTCCGGGGTGCCGCGGCTTGCGGCGCCGGAATATGAGCGCTGCTCAGCGCAAGGCCGCAGGCGTACTGCGTATGTAAAAAGACAAAACAGGAACGCTTCCGCGAACCTGGTATCCGGCTAAACAGTAAGCATACCGCTTGCCGGCGATCTTTTGAACAGCGAAATGCGGACTCAGGGATGTCGGGCAGGCGGCCAGTAGGTGACCCGGCCCAACACTCTGCTGAGAGAACACCGTGACAGAAGTCATGGCGCCCGCAAGATGATCGGTTTCTACTCAATAGCAGAGGATACAAATTTATGTCAGGCAGAGCGATGCAGAAACAAGACATGCGAAGTGGCAATCATTATGGCATTCAAATGACAACGGTGGTTCTTGGTCTGTTGCTGTTCGCATTCATGGCAGGCGCGCAAATCCTGGAGGCAGAGAATGCCAACCATTCCATGCACATGGGGAGCGCGATAGCGGCGACGAAAACGGTCGATATCGTGCGTGATCCGGCCGATGTTCCGCAGCCCGTCGGCAGCCGTGCACCGGCTGTAGTGAGTGTTGCGCTGACGGCGCAAGAAGTCGTCGGTGAACTGGACCCCCAAAGCGGCACCACGTACCGGTATTGGACCTTCAACGGCAAAGTGCCCGCGCCCATGATCCGGGTGCGGCAGGGCGATACCGTGGAAGTGACCCTACACAACGACCCGAACAGTCACATGGCCCACTCCGTCGATTTTCATGCCGCGCTTGGTCCTGGCGGAGGAGCTGCATTCTCGCAGACGGCGCCAGGTCAGTCGAAGACATTTACTTTTCAGGCGACCACGCCCGGGCTGTTTGTTTACCACTGCGGCACGCCGATGATAGGTGAGCACATTGCCAATGGGATGTACGGCCTGATCTTGGTGGAACCAGCCGACGGGCTTCCCCAGGTGGACCACGAGTATTACGTCATGCAAGGGGAGATTTATACGACTGCGCCCAAGGGGAAAGCCGGATTGCAGCAGTTCAGCGACGCCAAGCTCATGCAGGAGGACCCGCAATACTTCGTCTTTAACGGAGCAGTGGACGCCCTCACTAAACAACACTCGATGCAAGCCAATGTGGGAGACACCGTGCGTATTTTCTTTGGGGATGCGGGGCCGAACGCCACATCCTCGCTGCACATGGTGGGGGAAATTTTCACCCGCGATTATGCCCTTGGCTCGCTGACTTCGCCGCCGCTGACCGGAGTGCAAACGGCCAGCGTGCCTCCCGGCGGCGCCGCCATGCTGGAACTCACAGCGAGCGTGCCGGGAAAATTCGCCATGATGGATCACGCGATGGCGCGGATGCCCAAGGGGCTCATGGCGGTGCTTGAGGTTACTGGCGCTGGGAACGCGGACTTGATGCATGCCGGACCACCCTTACCTGGGTCCAGCGCCGCGGAATCGGTCAAGCTAACCGGCATGACGCAGGCTGACACGGCTGAAGCGATGGCTAAAGGTAATGCTGGTCCGGCATCCGCTGGCGGTCTTACAGCCGGCGATGCGGCAACACCCGCGGAGGAGTCCAATGCAGGTCCGATGGCGGACATGCCCATGCACCACACCGGTGCAACGGCTGCAAAGATCATTCACCGGTCCGGGGTTGGACCGGACCCGATTCCGCTGGCGGCCTCACTGCCAAGCGGCTCTACCGAACTCAATGGATGCTTGACGGTGCAAGCCGACGGGAAAGCTATGCTGAGGATTTTCAATACATCGAAAATCTACCGGCTGGAAGCCCGGCCGCTGCGGTTCTCTGAAAATGCGAATCGCCTGGTGCATGTGAGTGGGCGTATGGGAAGTGTTGTTGCGGTCGAAGATCCCAACATTCCGAGCTTTGTGGTGGATACGGTCGACCAACTCGCGCCGAATTGCTCCGTGAAGATGTCTGCCGCAGCTATCCGGAAGGCCTTAGCCAAGCCCGCAGCAGCGAATACAGGAACGGTGAGCATGAGTGACATGGCATTCATTCCGGCAACGATAACCGTTAGCGTCGGCGAGAAAGTGGTGTGGAAGAATTCGTCGCAGGTCTTCCATAACGTGGTCGACGACTCCAGTAAAGCTTTGTCCAAGATGGATGTCAGCCTTCCTTCCGGGGGTAAGGCGTTCGATTCCGGTCTGCTGCAGCCCAGCCAGACCTTCTCCCGTGTATTCACGGTTCCCGGAGTTTATCGCTACGTCTGCACCTTGCACGAAGGCAACGGCATGAAGGGGGTTGTTATTGTGAGATCTGTGCCCGTGCTAGCGGCGAGTAAGTAGCCCTGCTCGATCGGACGGTTTGGCGGGATTGGCTGCTGAAGCGGGGCTCCCGCCAAGCACTCCCGGAGTTTTTCAGCAGCCTCTTTAAGCGATGCATCACCAGCCCCTGGCCACTAGCCCTTAAGCCCTGCTTCAGTACGCGGCAATTCCCGTGATGTGCTCCCCGATAATCAGCGCGTGAATGTCATGCGTACCCTCGTAGGTTTTCACCGACTCCAGGTTCGCCATGTGGCGGAAGATGGGATACTCGTCGGCAATGCCGTTTGCGCCCAGGATGTCGCGGCCCATGCGCGCACATTCCAGGGCCATCCAGACATTGTTGCGCTTGGCCATCGAGATATGCACCGGCTTGGCCTTGCCCAGGTCCTTCAGCCGGCCCACTTGCAACGCGAGCAACTGTGCCTTGGTAATCTCGCTGATCATCCACACCAGCTTCTCCTGTACGAGCTGATGCGAGGCAATCGGCTGGTCGTGGAACTGTTTGCGAAACTGCGCGTACTGGAGCGAGCAGTCATAGCAAGCCATCGCCGCGCCAATCGCTCCCCACGCGATGCCGTAGCGCGCCTGGTTAAGGCAGCTCAAAGGCGACTTTAGACCGCCCGAGGCAGGTAGCAAATTTTCCGCAGGGATACGGACATCCTGTAAAGCAAGACTTGAAGTAACCGACGCGCGCAGCGAAAACTTTCCATGGACGTCTGCCGCCTTGAATCCCGGGCGATCGGTTTCCACGATGAAGCCGCGGATGCGGTTGTCCTCGTTCTCAACTTTAGCCCAGATGATGGCGATGTCGGCGATCGATCCCGATGTGATCCACATCTTCTCGCCATTCAGCACGTATTCATTACCGTCTTTGCGCGCGCGCGTGCGCATTGCGCTCGGGTTCGATCCGGCATCAGGCTCGGTTAAACCAAAGCATCCAAGAATTTCGCCCAGCGCCATCTTGGGCAGGTATTTCTGCTTCTGCTCCTCGCTGCCGAAGGTGTAAATGGGATACATGCACAGTGCCGACTGCACGCTGACAAACGAGCGCACGCCGCTGTCGCCGCGCTCCAGTTCCTGGGTCATCAGGCCGTACTCGACGGCCGACATGCCGGCGCAGCCATACCCTTTGAGGCTGGCGCCGTAGAAGCCCAGATCCCCCATGGGCTTGATCAACTCCTTGGGGAAACGGCCTTCGCGATTGCACAGCTCAATGATCGGGATGAGGTTGTCTTCGATGAACTTGCGGGTGTTGTCGCGGACCAGCCGTTCGTCATCGTTGAGCAGCGAATCGAACTCGATGAAATCCACGCCTTTGAATTTGATTGCCATGCAGTGTCTCTTTCTATTGGAAAATAGCGGGTAGGACGAATCTTTGAGGCTATCAGGCAGCGGAGAGCGGGGTCAAACCGGACTCGGTAGTGACCAGTTTTCGAGTGGTCGATCATCCTGGAGTAAATTGGGGTATGGATGAACAGAATGTAAATCAGAGCGAGAAAACGGCGATAGCTTCTGACCCGTTCGTCTTACTGCATCCAATTGAGCCGGCGCCCGGCATCTTGGCGGCCCTAGGACGACAAAGCCGTCTCGGAGAGATTAAGCAATACGAAGAGTCAAAGGTGTCTCGGGTTTGGACCGTGAGGGGCATAGTGTCAGACTCTGTCCCGCTGAGCGGTGACCCCCAAGAGGTAATCGAGCGTTCGCCACACAACCTTCTTTACCTCAACGAAGACCCGCTATCGATCTACCTGCATTCAGGCGGTCGACAAGCAATCTACTACGACTTGGTCGGAGACGACCATCGAAAACTTAGCTGGATCGAGGTGCGTGTCGAATCCAAACTCCCTAGCAACGCTGTAATGTTGGCTAGACGACCGCTTAACGCTTTGCTGGATGTCTTGACGCGAAACAACAATATGCCCCTCACGCTTCAGCGTGTTGAATTGATCTCGCCGTTGGATGGGACTCCGCTCGTTTATCAGATGCTGCTCCCCAACAATCGCGGCATACGAGCGGGTCCTTTAGGTGGCATCCATCAAGCGGTTCCTTTTGCTCCTTACGATGCCATCTACCGAGAGGCACTGACATCGAGCAGTCCTTTCTATCGACTCCTGTGCGCCGCACGCATGTTTGAAGGAACAGGAACAATTCGGAAGTGGTTACGGCAGCAGTGTGAAGAGCGTGGCATTCAGGTCAAATTGCCACCCGAAATCGAGGTGGAGGAGGAGCATCTGAGGAGATTTGGTCTTGAACCTCAGTTTGTGGCCGGCGTTCGAACGGCACAGGACCTGTATCACAAGCTTCAGGTTTTGCGAGATGCGATCGCACACTTTCTCATCGAGCGCGAAGGAGCGGATATCCACGTTTACCTAGCCGAAGGGGCGCAACTTTACATCTACTCGACCGCCGCGTCAGCCTTACTGCACTACGCTCATTTGTCGTTGGAAGAATTAAGATTGTTTTACACGAAAAATGTCCCCCAAAGGGGAAGTCACATTCTTCCGATGGTGCAAAATAGAGATCAGTTCATCGTTCGTGCGTCAGCATTCGGACTTGAATGATCATTGGCGGGTGGCCCAGGCAAGTAACTCGGGGTGCCCCGTTCAACCAAACTTGAGGCGAAGATTCTCCAATGTCTCAGGACGATCCGGTTTATGCATGCGAAACCCCCACTCAAGGCCAAAAGAGGGCCTTGAATGGGGCACCCGCACCCGATCTCCCCATCTCCGGATCTGGTTTGGCTCTTCAGAACTTTTTGCAGGTACCGTCGCCAGGGGTGCCCCACTCATTCGTGGTTTTCGAATGAGTGGGATCCCCGAATCACAGCGTCGAGTAAGTCCCATCACAGGCGTCCCAAGTCTCCGCTGATTAGGCGGGTGGCCCAGGTAGGTAACTCGGTTTTTCTGTTATTCAAGGACGATCCGGTTGTGCCTGCGAAACCCCCACTCAAGGCCAAAAGAGGGCCTTGAATGGGGCACCCGATCTCCTCATCTCCGGATCTGATTTGGCTCTTCAGAATCCCCGCCGAATACGGGTGCCCCACTCATTCGCGGTTTTCGAATGAGTGGGATCCGCCGAACCACAGCGGCGAGTATGTCCCATCACAGACGGCGCAAGCCTCCGCTGATTAGCGTCGAACTGTGACGAAAGGTCTGGAGCGCTGGTACGGCGGACACGATCTCCACTTCATAACCTGCAGCT
>OCZT010007139.1_pt1 | contig 10979 bp, 11 predicted proteins | sample 1539031 | NCBI WGS metagenome assembly OCZT01 (sample SAMEA3539308, study PRJEB22396) | soil metagenome | biome: tundra; feature: field; material: soil | place: USA | collected 2010-05 | depth 0.15 m
ATAAAATCAAAGGTAAAAGAATAGGAAACGACAATACGGGGTATAAAGTTCCTTTTGAACCGGCTTTGGCAATAATAGCTGCTATTATAGTAGAAGACACAGCCAGTCCGATATTTCCGAGTAAAAAGGTGACTAAAAAGAGGACAAAATTCTTAATTACGAATGCATCAAACAAGGCAGAATATAATAGAGCAATTACGATATTCATCATAAAAACGAGAATTAAGTTGAATAGAAGCTTGCCGGAAAAAACAGTTGAGGGAGATGCGATAAGCTGAAGAGTTAAAGTTGTTCCTCTTTCTTCCTCGGATACAAAGGCACGTCCCAGACCTGACATAGCAGAAAAGAATATTACTACCCAGAAGAGACCTCCGGTTAAACTCTGAGATATTCTCTCATTACCAATTGAAAACAAAATCACGCTTATAGCAACGATAATAAACATGACTAGTGAATTTACCGCATATCTTGTTCTTAACTCGGAATGGAAATCTTTTTTAAATAATGCATAAGCTTTTATTTTCATTTAGTAAAATCCCCACTCAGTTGTGCAAAATTATTAACGTTCTTTAACTGTTCCAATTGAATACGGCTTGAACAAATTTCAAGATCTGACTCTTCATTAGAAGCAATAATAATTATTGATGATGCGGCTTCTTTTCTCAAGATAGAATAAACTTTCTCTTTCCCTTCAGCATCAAGATTTGATGTTGGTTCATCAAGTATTAATAATTGGGGCGAGTGCATCAAAGCAAAAATAAATTTTAACCTTTGCTTCATCCCGGAAGAATATGTTTTTACGAAATCATCTTTCCTGTTTAATAATAAAAATCTGTCGAGCAAGAAGTTCACTTTGTCCGAATCAAATGGGACATTCCTTATTTCCGAGAAATAGTTTAAGTTTTCCCATGCGGAAAATTCATCGTATAAAACAAGGTATGGGGAAACAAAACCAATATGGTTATGAAGCTTTTCAGGAATAACTGTTTTATCATATCTATTATGTATGATTTTTCCTGAAGAAGGAGAAGTAATACCCGCAATTATTTTTACTAATGTAGATTTCCCCGAACCATTGGGTCCGGAGATGCCAAATATTCCATTGTTTACAAATTTGAAATTTAGATTATTAAAAATAAGCCTTCTTCCGAAGACTTTATTCAAAGAGACAGCTTCAACAGAATAATTACTCATTAAAGATTACTATTTTTCCTTTTTTTACAATATTCCCTGATTTAACAGCAAAAATATAAACACCTGAAGATAATTTTTGGTTATTATTATCTTTTCCATTCCAGATTATTACAGGTTTTTCTTTATCAAGTTTAATAACAGAGACTGTTGAGGAATAAACCAGCTTCATTCCGATGGAATATATATTCAGATCATATTCACCGGATGAATTCTGATCAACAGGAATATAAAGTGCAGGATAAGAGTAATTAAATGGAGAAGGAAAAGCAAAATTTGCATTATGATTAAAAACTATAGTAGATCCTAACCACGTATCATTTAATATTTCGGAATTAAACCAGGATGATTCAGAAGTATTTAATTTTGAATAATATTTATCAACAAGATTATTTGTCCCTGGAGCGTCATAGTTATATAATAAATATTGAAAAGTGAAAGTCGAAGTAGTATTAATTACTGCCGCTTCATAATCGGAATTTGTAATTATCGGGACAAGATTATCAACTTTTGTTGGTAATTGAATTGAGATGTTGAAGAAATTATTTGATACGGGATTATTGAAACTATTCACAGGAATAAATGGGGGGAATTGGAATGAGTTAGAAACCGGAAATGATATAGAAGGATAATTTGCAGCCTCAGGAAAATACTTGCCCTGTTGGGTACGGTTGTTAGTAAAGTAAACCCATATACCGAATTCATTAAGTATTTGGTTAAAGGAAGCCCCGTTTTCGATAACACTTTGATTAATAGCTTCAATTGCTCTCATTTGAGGCATCAGTTCCCATTGCCTTTTAATTATACCATAATTGAATTTGTTTTGCATATAGATATTCCAGATAGCAAGGTCATATCCATCATACCCACCCTCTATAGTATTATTCCTAGCGATTGATCTTTGTGGATTATCGAAATAATTAGACATATAATTATAATAATCATGAATTGAAGGGAATACAAAATGTTCCATAGAAGTGGAAGTCATTTCGTGGAACCATGCATCAGAATTTCTATAGATATAATTTCCGACCTGAATACCATGATGAAATTCATGAGCAATTGTAACGCGGACAGCATATATTCCCTCTGTCGGAAATCCAGTGAAATTACTATTTACCTCCATATAACTAGGACCTTTATCATTATCAAATTGAGTGTCCCCATAAATGTTACCCAAATTCCAGAGATAAATATCATATTTATTATCACCCCCGGCATTACTATCGGGAGGTGGGGGTAGATAGCCAAGATTATTTATTTCAAAATTAAATGCAGAATCAGCTGCAAGAGCTGTGGAGTCCAGATACATCTGAAGAAGTACCTGTTTAGAAAAATGAGGCATATCAGTAGGGGTATAGTATTCAGGCGTATTTATTCCTGTAGTATCATAATGAATTCTGAAGAATCCTGATGGAGATACCAGGCTCGTTTGCAGAGTTGGTCTTGTAAGAAAAGGTTTCAGAATTTGCTGCTGTTCATGAGTAAAATTATTAAAATGCATTCTAACAGAGTTTAAAAGAACAAATCCACACTTAACCGGTTCCTGTTTAATCTCAGAACTAGTAATTGAAACGGTATTTTTAGATTTAATAAAATCATTGAACAACTTATCGAGCTGCTCCTTAGAAATATTCTGTGAAAACAGATCAATACTTCCAGCAAATAAGTAAAGAATCAAAATGTATTTTATCATTGCAACTTCTTTATAGTAATGCAATTTTCTTTCTTATTTGTAAAGACCAAGTGGAAATTTTTCATATTCATATTTTTAATAAAATAATCTCCGGCATATTGTGCATCAGCAACAGGACTAATAATAATATTTTTCCCTTTATTTATGAAATCAATCTTTTTAATTTTCTCATCAACGTTGGAATAATAGAATATTTTATCCGAACCTTTAAAATTAGAGGCAGCTATATAAAATTGCTTAGGATTGGAAACCGCCAATTCCTCAATAATTTCTTTTCTATTTACTATACAGACAGAATTACCTGATAAAGTAATGGCTTGATTTAATTCAGGGGAATGAATGATACTAAAATAAGCATCTTTATTGTTAGTAATAAAGTCACCTGTCAAAGACAGAATGTTATAAACCTTCTTAATCTTAACGGAATATTTTATTTCCGGATTCTCAAAATTATTGCTAAAAGATACATGATATAAAATTAATGAATCCATGTTATTCTGCCAAAAATAAAGAGCCGGGGAATTTTCCTTTCCCGAAGAAACATTAATCACATTATTAGCAATAGTATATGTACTGTTTAAATAATTTACTGAAATGGAATTAAATACAGAAAGACTCAATTTCCCATTATCTAACTGTACAACCATTAGTTTCACTTCATTATCTTCATTATGTTCAGTCCTTATGCCAGAAATGCCCTTCTGCACATAAAAAGATTTTTTCTCGAAAGAAGAATTGGTAAAATCTAATTTAACAGATTCAATTAATTTTTTCCCTTCTGAATAACAATAAAAAGTAACTTTGTGTTTTTCAAAGTAATCGGGATATATTTTTGATTCTTCTCCAACCAGCGGAACAGAATAATATAAAGAAGGAATACCTGAAGTATTTCTCAGAATCAGATCCAGCTTCTTTTCAGCATTATCGATAAAGCACAAATCGGGGATTCCATCATGGTTATGGTCAAAATAATTAAGCCCCTGCTGATTAACACCCAAGGAGATATCCGATTCCTCAGATACCGTTGTAAAATTTGAGATGAAATAAAGACTACCATATTCACTAATCACCGCTATTCCATTTATGAACTTACTGTAAAATGGAACCAGGTCCATAGATCCCTTCTTCCTGAAATAAATTACTTCCGGATAAAAATCCCTATTGTCCTTCCCGAACAGAATTGAAAGCGCCCCGGTCTTCGTATCAAGATAAGCTATATCCATTTTGCCATCTTTATTGAAATCACCTACAATTATTTTTTCAGGGTTATACTTTGTATTAATTACCTTTCTGACGTCAAAAGAGGAATTAAAATTCGTATAAAATATTTCGATTGACTTTTCCTTTGAAATGATAAGATCTTCGATAGAGTCAAGATCCAGATTGAAAGCCCGCAACGAATTTATATTCTCAGAAAACGGAATTGATCTTACCTTATTGAATTCGCCGTTCCCGTTATTATAAAAAAGATCAAGGTTTAAGGAAGCAACATTAAAAGCAGCAATATCAGGAAAGCCATCCCTGCTTATGTCTATAAACTGGGAAACTGAATAAACAGAATTCCTGACAATCTTTTTCTCTTTTAATTTTCTGTTTTCGCTGCTTAATATTGAGAGACCATCAAAGGATTTCCCTGAAATCAAAAACTCCGGTTCGGAATTTCCATTTATATGAGCAACGCTGATATTTTCGGGATATGAATTTAATTTTATCTCATTAGTCAAAAGAGGTTTGCCGTTTTTAGCGAAAGAGATGAGTCCCACTTTCATCCTTTTCCTAGAGCTGTATGCATATCCTGTTACTTTATTATTTCTATCAACAATATTATGGATGAGAGAAATTTCTGAAGGTATTTTATATTTCCCTGGAGAAGAGAAGCTAAGAGACTGATTTCCATCTAATGTCTCGATGTCCTTCTTAGCAGGGTTATATAACACAAGGTCGGTATAGGAGTCATCATTATAATTCAGAGCAAAGAGTCTTGTGAAGCCGGAGTCAATATCAAACCGGTTAAATTTACAAAAGCCGTTAATCGGTACCTGGGGGAATACCCCCATGGAAAAGAGAAGGAGAATAGTAAGTATTTTAATACTGCTTATTTCTATTTTTAAGCCTGGTTTCTCTTCGCTGCAAGGCATCATCAAATCTTCTTTTTTCATCTTCTGTTTCAGGGATTGCTTCAATAGCTTTGAGTGGTTTACCTTCTTTATCAACACAAACAAATGTTAAATAAGCCGAGTTGGTATGTATTCTTTTACCTTCAGAATAATTTTCCGAATAGACCTTAACTCCAATTTCCATTGAAGTATTGAAAACCCTATTTACAGAAGCAACGAGGGTTACAGGATCTCCTAAGCTTATAGGATGATGAAAATCTATTCTATCTACCGATGCAGTTACACAAACCCTCTGGTTATGTCTGCCAGCAGACATTGCAGCGCAAATGTCGATCCAGTGCATCAATTGACCTCCCAGAAGCTTTCCTAATTGATTAGTATAATTAGGAAGGACGAGTTCAGTCATTATAGTTACTGACTCACTGACTTTCTTAGCCTTTAAGTTCATTTGGAAGCTGATATTTCTAAACTATTTTTAAGATCCTGCATTTCTTTGAAGAGGTAGTTTGCAGGATATCTCTGCAGAAATTTATTTATCTCAATTATGGCATCACTGCTTCTGCCCCTACTAATAAGCAGCTGGGTTTTGTCATACATAGCTATGGGTGCATATTTTGTATCATGATAGGTGTCCACAACATTATCATAATATTTTAATGCAGCCCGGTAATATTCAAGTTTGGAATAGATATACGCTGTATTATACTCTTTATGAGCAAGCTTTTCATTCAGTTCCTTGATCTTACCCTCTGCATCGGGTACTTTATCGCTGGTAGGAAAGAAATCGATATAAGCCTGAAATTCCTTTATTGCACTACGGGTATATTTCTGATCGAGGGTAAAGTCAGGGGACAACTTATAATAACAATCGGCCAGCATGTATTGAGATTCAGAAACCAATTTACTTGCGGGCATATTTTTAATGAGCTTACTTAATTCATAAGCGGCTAAAATATATTCTTTTCTTTTATACCTTGTCATTCCGGTATAGTATTGAGCAGAATCGACTATAGCGTTTCCCGGATATTGGAGTACTATGGAAGAAAATTCGTTAACTGCCTGTTCATAATCTTCATTATTGTATAGTTTCAAGGCATAATCGAGTCTATCATGGGGGGACATGTTCACAGTACTGATTGAACCGCCGCATCCCCAAATTACTATTGAAAAAAGGATAAGAATTAATAGGTTCTTCATTTTTTGTCATTTTATTGAAAAATAATCTACAATAATAATTAAATTTAGGAAGGCTTCAAAGGTAAAAAGATTAAAATTTGTTTAACTCAAAAAATTGTCCACGCTGACATTTTATCTGCTGCGAACTGTAAAGAACAGAATTACGGCAGCGGCGGCGGTCCCTAGTGCAACTACCGGTTCGAATATGCCGGTAAAGAAGGGCTCGGGAGGTAGAGTTCCATTGGTGAACTTAAAGGATATGTTTTCAAGATTTTTAATATCATCAACTTTTACTGTATCAGTATAGTTGAAGCTGAATTCTTTTTTACCTGAACCGGAATAAAAATAATTACCTTTTAAGGAAATCTCTCTATTAACCAAAAAGGGTCCTAAAAAACCATCCCTGAATATATGTGTGTATTGAGTAAGGGGTTTTTCAATTGTATAGGAGAACACAGGAATGCTGTCATTCTTTTCAAAGACAGGATCAATTCCCTTGGCTTTTAAGTTACCCAGTAGCTGGTTATTAAAAATTGAGTATACATCACCATTATTCATTTCAACTTTTATTTTTGCAGGGGGGTTAGAGAAGAGAATAAACTGAGCAACAGATGAATCCACTAAGGTGTAAAATACTTCCAGATTAGTTTTGGTCTGTGAGAGAAGAGTTCCTATTAATAACATAGAAATAAATAAGAGCTTGAAAGAATGAGATACTATCCGATTTAATTGCTTATGCATATATGCCACGTATTTTCAAGGTTTTGGCTACTTTATCTATTGCTAATATATACGCACCTATCCTTAATGTAACATTGTATTGTTCTGCAGATTTATATACATTAGCGAATGCCTCATCCATCATACGTTCAAGTCTTTCATTAACGAGGGGGAGAGTCCAGAAATATCCCATCCTATCCTGCACCCATTCAAAATAAGAGACAGTAACGCCTCCCGCATTAGCAAGAATATCAGGAATGACCAATATCCCTTTATCCTGCAGAACACGATCTGCATTAGCGGAGGTAGGACCGTTGGCACCTTCAGCAATTATTTTACATTTTAGTTTATGTGCATTATGAGAAGTTATCTGATCTTCCTTTGCGGCGGGCACGAGTAAATCACAATTCAGTTCAAGCAGATCTTCATTTGAAATCTTTTCAGCTTTGGGATAGTTAATCAGCGTTCTATTTTTTTCTACATAATCTAATACGTCGGGAATATTAAATCCTTTTTTATTGTATACTGCTCCATTTATATCACTAAGACCGATGATCTTTACTCCCTGTTCATAAAGGAGATTTGCAGTAACGGAGCCGACATTACCAAATCCTTGTATTACAGCGACGGCATTTTTAGGACCGATGCCCAACTTATTCAAAGCAGAAACAGAGACTATCATGACTCCCCTACCGGTGGCTTCCCTTCTACCAAGCGAACCACCTAAAATGCTGGGTTTCCCGGTAACAACAGCGGTTTCTGTTCTTTTAGTATGCATACTGTATGTATCCATTATCCAAGCCATAGTTTGTTCATTAGTATTCATATCAGGGGCGGGTATATCTTTATCAGGGCCAAACACATCGAGCATATTGGAAGTAAATCTTCTAGTCATTCTTTCAATTTCACCTATGCTCATCTTAGAAGGGTCACATTTAATTCCTCCCTTAGCGCCGCCAAATGGAATACTAACAATTGCGCATTTCCAGGTCATCCACGCCGCGAGTGCTTTCATTTCATCAATAGTAATATCGGGAGCGTAACGGATGCCTCCTTTTGAAGGTCCCAGAATGTCATTATGAATAATTCTATAGCCTTCAAACACTTCAATTCCACCATGATCCATTATAATCGGTACTGAAGTAATAATCTGTTTAACGGGGTTTTTAAGATAATTATATATTCCCTGATCAAGACCAAGAATTTTAGCGGCATAGTCGAACCGTTCCATCATTGATTCAAAAGGATTTTCCTTATCGGTAATAGGAGCGGGTTCTTTATAGGAATTAGTAGGAATTATTGAACCATGAGTATTTGAGGAGTTTTTCATATCATTATTCAGACTTCAAATTAAATTTATAAACATATTACATAAAGAAATAATATTTAATTTTACACTCTTCCTTCAGCCAATTCTTCCAACCTATGAATCCTTTCAGCGATAGGCGGATGAGTTGCAAATAACTTCTTTATACCACCACCGTTAAGCGGATTTACAATGAAAAGCTGTGCAGTAGCGGGACCGGCACTGTTAACTCCTTTAATTTCATTCTGTGCTGATATTTTTTTCAATGCTGAAGCCAGCGATAATGGTTTACCGGATATCTGCGCACCGCCCGCATCAGCGGCATATTCCCTTGATCTTGAAATTGCAAGCTGGAGCAAAGTTGCTGCTATGGGGGCTAATATTAAGAGGACTAAAGAGGATATTCCTCCCCTGTCATCATCCCTATCGCCACCTCTACCGCTGAACATCATAGCCCATCCTGCCATCTGAGCGATATAGGTTATAGTGCCTACTATAGTTGCAGCAATTGTGCCGGTAAGAATGTCCCTATGCTTAACATGGGCAAGCTCATGTGAAATAACGCCGGCTAGTTCATCATTATTTAAACCCTGTAAAATGCCAGTTGTTGCACAAACGGCAGCGTGTTCCGGATTTCGACCAGTAGCAAAAGCATTTGGTGTAGGATCATTGACTATATAGAGCCGGGGCATCGGTATTGAGGCATTCTTAGCTAGCTTTTCGACCATATCGAAAAACTTTGGGGATTCATCCCTTGTAACTTCCTTAGCCTTATAAATTGAGAGGATTATTTTATCAGAGAACCAATAGCTTCCAAAATTCATAGCAAGAGAGAAGAAGAATGCAATGGTTAAACCAGTAGAGCCTCCGAGGAGGTATCCAACTATCAGGAAGAGCATCATCATTGCGGTCATTAAAAATACCGTTTTGAGGGTATTCATGCATACTCCATTTTAATAAATGAAAATTAAATATAGGTATAAGAGAAAACAAGGATTTTACGAGAATGTGATGTAGTAAGTTCCATTATCTATTTATCAAAACCGATAATCTTGATCTGCGGATTCTTTTTAATTAATTCTTCAATAAATGGATTTAGGCTTTCAAATGCGGACTGAAATGATATTTTTTCGCTTTTAGAAATAACATAAACCATTGATTTTTTTTGTTCGATAGTGAGGAGGTCAATGATAAACAGATATTTTATATTAGAGAGGTAATCAGTAAAGAAAATCCTGTTTTCTTTCATAGATATTTCAACGGGCATATTCAGTAACCTGACCCACGAATAAATCATAGCAATCCAAAAGAGCAATGCTACAACCTGATCTATTCCGAAAATTTCTTTATTTATGTGAAGGGAAACAAATACTCCAATAGCTGTTAATATTAAAAAGCTAAACACAGGCATATATTTGTTCCATTTTTTCAGTTCGATGGAAGATGACCCATCGAAAGAAATAAATCTTCTGCCTTTGTACCCGGGTTTTTTAAGATAAAACATGCTCATAAACAATCTTTTTAGTTTTGTACTTAAATATAAATTAAAAAAGATTAAAGCTGTAATTGCAAAGGAAATATTCGGCTTTTACAGGCGGAGCTTAGTTCTAATATTGAAGCTGATTATTTACGAAGCTGAAGAGTAAGAAATAAATTAAATTTACTGGCGTATGTTTTAAAGTTAATTTAATTTTCTCTATATTTGCGCTTCTAAAATAGAGAACGGATCAAAGAGATTTTGTTCAAATTATGATTATTTCAGCTTGGAGAGGTGGGTGAGTGGCTGAAACCAACGGTTTGCTAAACCGTCTTACTGGGTTAACTGGTAACGAGGGTTCGAATCCCTCCCTCTCCGCAAAAGAAAATAAAACCTCAAATTTAAGCGAAGATTTGAGGTTTTTTAGTTTTCAATTAGAGTATTAGTTTGAAGGCGGTGGATATTATAGTTTCCAGGAGACCTTCGAAGAACTTATCGAGATCGGGTTTAGTGAGTCCTTTTTGTTTGAGGAAAAGGAGCTCTGCCTGGTCTCGTTTTCCTTTTATAAGCCACAGGAGATCATCGGAGGTTAGCTTCCCTTCTGCAAGAAGGGAAATCCAACGCTGAACATCATCTTTAATTCCGGTTAAGAATTTTTCTGCATCATCAATCGCATCCTTCATGAGCTCATTCCAATTTTCCCCGATAAAGGATTCGATATTGATAAGAAGTTGAGTCCAAAATTCCATGAATGTTTTCATTTAATTCTCCAGGTTAGTTATTTAATGGTTTCTTTTTATTGTTTTCAAGATCAATGATAATATTAAAGTCAAAAGCTATAAGGATTTTGACCTGGGAAATAAAGGTATCGCTAAGAGTGTTTTTATTTTTCCAGCGTTCAAGGAGTCCGAATAACGAATTTCTTTGAGAATCACGGATGATTTCCCACTGGGATACTGATTCAGAGTTATTGCTGATAGATTTTGAGAACTGATAAGCATTCTCGACATTAGCCTTAAGGGAGTCAATTTCAGATTGGTGACTTGTATAATCTTCATTGGCTTTACTGATAAGATTCAGGGCATCTGTTTTAACAGAGACAGTTTTGTCTAAAGCAACCTGGTTAAATTCCGAAACAGGCGAACAGCCAAGTATCGAAAGAAATAAGATTAATACTAAGAACCTAAATGTTACATGCATTTGAGACCTCCATTAATTTATTAGTATTAGTATGAGTTTGGGGAATAGATTTAAGAACACGAACGATCCTTTTTTTAATATTATAGACATCATTTT
>OCZT010007140.1_pt1 | contig 10979 bp, 13 predicted proteins | sample 1539031 | NCBI WGS metagenome assembly OCZT01 (sample SAMEA3539308, study PRJEB22396) | soil metagenome | biome: tundra; feature: field; material: soil | place: USA | collected 2010-05 | depth 0.15 m
GGAGACGGGAAGGATGAACGCCGCGATCGATCGGAGACCACCGCGCCTGCCGTCCCTCCCGAGGGCGATCGCTAGGAAGGCGACCGGGACCGTCAGCCAGAGGACCGGCTTGAGGAGGCACGCCGCCGCCCAGAGAGCCCCGCCCGCCCAGCCGGCTCGAGGCGAGACCGCAGGGTCGTCGAGCAGCTTCGAGGCGGCAAAGGCGAGCGCCGCGGCGGCCCACGGCTCGACGAACGACTCGGCCGCGTACGGCCAAAGGAAGGTCCCAGCCAGGAACGCCGGGCCCCAGAACGGTGAGGCCGAGGGCTTGAGCCGCCGAGCCAGCGAAAGAAACGCCAGGGCGGAGAGGCCCGCCCCGGCCGCCCACGTCAGCGAGACCGTCGCGTCGAGGCTCTCGGAGCTGAGGGCACGCCGCAGCGGCCAGACCGCGGCCGCGAACGGGAGCGGGAGGAGCGACGGGAAGAGACCGTACTTAGAAGGTCGCGCGCCGGCCGGGAACGCCTTCAGCGCCTTTGCGCCACCGGGAGGCATGGGCGCCGGACTCCCGGCGATCAGGATCTCCAGCGCTTCGGAGACGACCTCCGCGCCGTCGGCGGTGGTGACGCCCCGGCCGGAGAAGGCGCCCGCAAGGACGAGACCGGTGGCCAGCGCGAAGACGAGACCGTCCCGAGGACGGCTCTTCTTCACCGCGTGGCGCTCCCCGTCCCCGCGAGCTCCTCGTCTACGGCGCGGCAGATTGCGTGGATCACGGCGAGGTGGAGCTCCTGGACGTGCGCGGTCTCGACCGACGGGACGACCACGCCGACGTCCCAGCGCGCCGCCTCGTGGCGTCCCTTCTCCCCCGTTAGGAAGACGGTCGTCATGCCGCGCGCCTTCGCTGCCGCGAGGGCCTTCAGGACGTTCGGGCTTCGGCCCGACGTCGTCAGCGCGAAAGCGATGTCCCCCGGGGCGCCGAGCGCCTCGACCTGCCGGGCGAAGACCGACTCGAAGTCGTAGTCGTTCGCGCACGCGGTCAGGATCGCCGTGTCGGTCGTGAGGGCGATTCCGGGCAGGGCCCGACGGTCGTCGCGGTACCGCACCACGAGCTCCGCCGCGAGGTGCTGCGATTGGGTGGCGCTGCCGCCGTTCCCAAACGCGAGGACCCGGCGCCCCGATAGGAGCGCGTCCGCTACCGCCTTCGCCGCGGCCTCGACCGACGCCGACATCACCCTCGCGGCCGCGATCGTCGCGGCCAGGCCGTCTAGGTGCGCCGTCCAGCTCATTCGCTTCTCACGCGCCCTTTCATCCGCGCCACCATCGACGACGTGGAGCGCCCCTCGATCAGCGGGATCAGAACCACCTCGCCGCCGTATGCCCTCACGAACGGCGCCCCGACCACGGTCGCCTCGGTGTAGTCGCCGCCCTTCACGAGAACGTCGGGACGGATCGTCCGGATCAGGTTCTCGGGAGTGTCCTCCCCGAAGATCGCCACGAAGTCGACCGCGTCGAGCCCACCGAGCACTTCGGCGCGGTCGTGCTCCGAGAGAACCGGGCGCTCCGGTCCCTTGAGGCGGCGGATCGAGTCGTCGCTGTTGAGGCCCACCACGAGGACGTCGCCTAGCCTCTTCGCCTCCGTCAGCAGCCGGACGTGGCCCGGATGGAGCAGGTCGAAACAGCCGTTCGTGAAGACGACCCGCCGGTGGCCCCGGTGGAGCATCGCGGCGAGCGCCGGAAGGTGGGAGCGGTCGATCCCCTTGTCCGCCGGCGAGCCGCCTGTCCCGTCGAGAAGGTCGGCCCAGTGGATCGGCGCGGTCCCGGCCCGTGCCACCGCCGCCCCGGCGGCGCGGTTGGCAGCCTCGGCGGCGGAGGGGAGGTCGAGGCCTGCGCCGAGGGCCACGCCGAGCATCGCAAGGACCGTGTCGCCCGCCCCGGTGACGTCGAAGACCTCCCGGGCTCGAGAGGCGATCGGCACCGGCGCCTCGTCCCGCCGGATCAGGAGCATCCCCTCCTCGGAGAGCTTGACCAGGAGCGCGTCGCAATCGAGCTCCCGGCGGAGCGACTCGCCGACAGACGCGACCGTGGCCCGGTCGCGCGCCAGATGCCCGCTCACCTCCTCGAGCTCCTTCCGGTTCGGCGTCACGACCGCAGCGCCTCGGTAGCGGCCGTAGTCGCGCCCCTTCGGATCGACGAGCGCCGGAATCCCCTTCCGCCTCGCCTCGCCGAGAAGCGTCGATGTCACGCGGGCCGTGAGCGTCCCCTTCGCATAGTCCGACAGGAGAAGGACGTCGGCCTCGGCGAGCGCCTCGAGGGCTGCGCGGAGGAGCGCCTCCTCGGCTGCGGGCGAAAGCCCCGCCGCGATCTCCTGGTCGACGCGGAGCAGCTGGCGCCCATCGCTCATCATCCGGCGCTTGACGGGCGTCGTCCGGAGCGGGACGACGACGACCGTGCCGCCCCCGCCGGGGAGCGTCGTCAACCGGCGGGCGAGCCACGCCCCCTCCTCCTCAGGTCCGACGGCGCCGAGGGCCACCGACCGGGCGCCGAGGGTGGCGAGGTTCTCGACGACGTTTCCCGCCCCTCCGGCCCGCCGGCTCATCGCCGAGAGGGCGAGGAGCGGCACCGGCGCCTCGGGGGCCACGCGAGAGACGCTTCCCGTCCAGGTCTCGTCGAGCATCAGGTCGCCCACGACTGCCACGGTCACGTTCGGCGCCGCGGCCGCGAGAGCCGCCAGCTCGCGCGGAGTCATTCCTTCTCTCCCAGGCCCAGGACGAGCGCCTTGGCGATCAGCGGAAGAAGGATCTCATGGTGCCCGGTCAGGGCGAACGACTGCCCCCCCGCCATCACCGGCCGCTTCAGCACGTTCTCGCCCGGACGGTAGTGCCGGATCATGTCCAGGTCGACGGTGGTGAAACCGCGGACATCGTGTCCCAGGTTCCGCGCCATCGAGAGAGCCTTCAGGAAGACTTCCGGGAGGATGACCGCCGACCCGGCGTTGACCCAGACGCCGCCGTCGCCGAGCCTCGCGACGACGTCCCGAATGACGAGGAAATCGCGATACGACATCTCGCCTACGAGGGCGCCGTCCATGCCCGGATGCTGCGCGAGAGTGTCGGTGCCGACTGCCACGTGGACGCTCAGCGGGATCCTCTTCCTGGCCGCAGCAGCGAAGAGCGAGAGGTTGCGGTGCGGCATCCGGCTGGAGGCGATCGACTCGCCGAGCGCCCGCCCATAGCCCCACCCTTTCCCCCGCCCGGCCCGGAGGGCGCGAAAGATGCCGATCCCCGTCTCCCGGCTCATCCCGAATTCACCGTCCAGGAGGACCGAGCCGACGTCCTCCGAGGTCTTCCCGTGGAAGGCCACCTCGAAGTCGTGGATCCCGCTCGCCCCATTCGTCGCGAGGGCTGTCACGAACCCGCGCTCGACCAGGTCGATCACGACGGGAGAGAGCCCCGTCTTCAGCACGTGGGCGCCGAAGGCCAGGACGACCGGCTTCTTCCGCCGCCTGGCCTCCGCGATCGCCGTCACGACCCGGCGGAGCGAGTCGGCCGCGAGGATCGAGGGCAGGCCGTTCCAAAAGTCCACGAAGGAATCGCGTTCGGAGGGCGCCGACGCGAAGTCCTCGACCTTCACCTTGAAGGAGCGCGTCGCAATCGGGTACGTGGTGACTTTCTTCCGGGCGGCCATCAGGGGGAAGGATGCCCTGCCTTCACCGATTGGGGAAGGGCCTCGAGCCGCGCCAGCCCTTCCGCCAGCGTCCTCGCCAGGATCGTCCCGGGCGCCTTCTCCTCCACCGCACGCCGGTGGGATCGTCCGTGCCCTGTCAGAAGGTGGACCGCCGCCGCGCCGAGCGCGACGGCGGCCCCTACGTCGTCCCACTTGTCACCGACCACCGCGCATCGCTCAGGCCGGAGCCCGAACGCCCGGATCGCCCGCCGGTGGAGGGCGGTCCCCGGCTTCCGGCAGCGGCATCGGCGGGTATAGGCGGCCACGGTCCCTCCCGGATAGTGCGGACAGACGAGGAACCCGGCGAGCGGGACCCCTCGCACCCGAAGGCGCCGTTCCACCTCGGCGTTGACCGCGTTCACGTCGTCCCACGTCAGGCGCCCCCGCGCGATCCCCGACTGGTTCGTCACGACGAAGAGGAGCGTCCCGGCATCCGTGAAGCGCTTCAAGCCCGCCGCGGCGCCGGGAGAGAGGCGGACGCCCGAGGGGTCGGAGAGATACCCCCGCTCGACGATCAGCGTCCCATCCCGATCCAGGAAGAGCGCGTCGAAGAGGCGCCGGCGCGCGGTCAATGGACGACCGGGGCCGCGAGCGCGGTCTGGTCTCCCCTCCTCACGCATCTTCCATCGCGGTCCGGAACGCCTGCGAGGAGATTCTCTCGAGGACGGCGCTCTCCTCGGCGATCGCTCCGCGGCCGTTCACCCGGATCCGAAGGACGCCCGGCACGACCCGGCCCATGACCGCCGCTGGCACGCCGAGGCGGCGGGCGGCCGCCAGGACCGGTCCCTCCTCCCCCGGCGGGATCGAGGCGAGGACGCGTGGGGCCGACTCCGAGAAGAGCGCGCGGGCCGCCGGAAGCGCGGTCACCAGGTCGAGCTCGGCGCCTAGTCCTGAGCCGAAACAGGCCTCTGCGGCGGCCACCGCGAGCCCGCCGTGGGAGAGGTCGTGCGCCGACGCGAGTCTCCTCTCCGACGCCAGCTCCACCAGCAGGTCGACGAGCGCCCTCGCCGCGTTCAGGTCGAGGGACGGACAGGCGCCCTCCTCCCGCCCGAGAACCGTCGCGAGGTACTCGCTGGCGCCCATCTCGTCCCGCGTCTCGCCGAGGAGGACGACGACGTCCCCTTCGCGGACAAAACGGCACGGGACGGCGTGGGCGACGTCCTCGAGCAGGCCCACCATCCCGATCGTCGGTGTCGGGACGATCGAACGGCCGTCCGTCTCGTTGTAGAGGGAGACGTTCCCGGAGATGACGGGGGTATCGAGGGCTCGGCACGCGTCGGAGATTCCCCGGACCGCCGCGGCGAGCTGCCCGAGGATCTCGGGCCGCTCGGGGTTGCCGAAGTTGAGGCAGTCGGTCACGGCGAGGGGACGCGCCCCCGTGACCGCGCAGTTGAGCGCCGCCTCCACCACCGCGTGGGCCGCGCCGAGGCCGGGGTCGGCCGTCACGAACCTCGGGTTGACCGCCACCGCCAAGGCGAGTCCTTTCCTCGTCCCCTTCACGCGGAGGATGGCGGCGTCGCTCCCGGGGCCGACGACGGTGTCCCCCTGGACGCTCCAGTCGTACTGCGAGGAGATCCACTCCTTCCCCGAGACGTTCAGCGACGCGAGGAGGCGCTTCAAGGCCGCCAGGGCGTCGGGTGCGCCGTCGAGGGCCACGCTCTCTCCCGCCGCTTTCAGAGGCGTCGGGAGGACGAAGGGGCGCCGGTACACCGGCGCGTCTTCCACGAGCGGTGCGATGGGAAGGTCCGCCACCACCTCGCCGCCGAAAAGGAGCTCCATTCGCGGCTCTGCGATCACCTCCCCGATCACCTCGGCGTCGACCCCCCACTTGCGGAAGACGGACGTCACCTCCTCCTCGCGCCCCTGGTGCGCGACGATGACCATCCGCTCCTGCGACTCGGAGAGCATCAGCTCGTAGGGAGTGATCCCCTCTTCCCGGACGGGAACCCTCGAGAGGTCGAGACGCATGCCGACCCCCCCGCGGGAGCACATCTCGAACGTCGACGAGGTGAGGCCCGCGGCCCCCATGTCCTGGATCGCGACGACCGCGTCCCCCTGGAGCACCTCGAGCACCCCCTCGAGAACGAGCTTCTCGACGAACGGGTCCCCGACCTGCACCGTCGGCCGGCGCTTCGATTTCTCGTCGTCGAAGACGTCGGAAGCCATCGACGCGCCGTGGATCCCGTCGCGCCCCGTCTTGGACCCGACGTAGAGGACCGGATTCCCCGGCCCCGCCGCCTTCGCCCGGAAGATCCGGTCGTGGCGGACGACTCCGACCGCCATCACGTTCACGAGGATGTTCTTCGCGTATGACGAGTGGAAGAACGTCGACCCGCCGACCGTCGGGATGCCAATGCAGTTCCCGTAGCCGGAGATGCCGCGCACGACGCCGTCGACGAGGGAGTGCATCCGCGGCGCGTCGAGCGGTCCGAAGAAGAGCGGGTCGAGGACCGCCACCGGGCGCGCCCCCATCGTGAAGATGTCGCGAAGGATCCCTCCGACGCCCGTCGCAGCCCCCTGGAACGGCTCGATGAACGACGGGTGGTTGTGCGACTCCATCTTGAAGACGACCGCCAGGGAGTCGCCGATGTCGACGGCCCCGGCGTTCTCGCCAGGTCCCTGGAGGACGCGGGGCCCCTTCGTCGGGAACTCCTTGAGGAAGACGCGCGACGTCTTGTACGAGCAGTGCTCGCTCCAGAGCGCCGAGAAGATCCCGAGCTCGACGATGTTCGGGTCCCGGCCGAGGACCGACTGGATCCGTTCGTACTCGTCGCCCGTCAGCTTGTGCTCGGCGAGAAGGGCCGGGGTGGCGGCGACCGGTCGGTAGCTCACGTCGCCACCCCCTCAGGCCGCCGACCGGACGAACGACGCGAGGAGCCTCGCCCCGTCCACCGAGCCGAGGATCGCCTCGGCGGCTCGCTCCGGGTGCGGCATCAGGCCGAGAACGTTTCCTCGCCGGTTCCGAACGCCGGCGACGTCGTCCAGCGAACCGTTCGGCGTGGCGCCGGGCGCCCGCTGCCCGTCCGCGTCCACATACCGAAAGACGACCTGGTCGTGGGCCTCCATCTCGCGCAGGACGTCGGGAGCCGCGTTCCAGTTCCCGTCCCCGTGGGCCACCGGCATCCGGAGCACGGTGCCTCGCGGAACGGCCGACGTGAACGGCGTCCCCGTCGACTCGACCCGGATCCGGACCTCCCGGCAGACGAACCGGAGGCCGGCGTTCTGGAAGAGGACGCCCGAGAGGAGCCCGGCCTCGCAGAGGATCTGGAAACCGTTGCAGATCCCGAGGACGGCGCCCCCCCGTTCGGCATGCGTCACGACGCTCTCCATCACCGGGGAGAAACGGGCCATCGCGCCGCAGCGAAGGTAGTCACCGTACGAGAAGCCGCCCGGCAGGATGACGAGGTCGGGCCGCCCGAGGTCCCGGTCCTGGTGCCAGACGAAACGGGCCTCGGCCCTCATCACGGTTTCCGCGGCATGAAGGGCATCCCGGTCGCAGTTCGACCCGGGAAAGACCACGACGCTCACCCGGAGTCTCAATCGACGACCTCGACCTCGAAGTCCTCGATCACCGGGTTCGCCAGGAGCCTCTGGGCCATCGCTGCCCCGGCCTCCCGCGCGGCCTGCGGGTCGGCGGCGTCGATCTCCACCCGGAAGACCTTCCCGGCCCTCACGTTGTGTACGGCCGTGTAGCCGAGCCTGTCGAGCGCGGCAGCGATCGCCTTTCCCTGGGGGTCGAGGATCCCAGCGCGCGGAATCACGGTGATCTGGAGCTTCATAACGTCACCTCGCACGAATGGCCTTCCCCGTCGACGGCGATCCACCGGCTCGGCCGGTCGGGGGCGGCGACCTCGAGATGGAGCTGGACGCCCAGGCCTTCCAGGGCCTCCTCGAAGGCTCGCCCTGCTAGCGCCGGGGTGTTGTTCTGTCTGGAGAGGTGGAGCGCGGCGACCGCGCGGGTCCGCGGGCCGATCAGGGCCCGCAGACCCGTCGCCGCCGCGGCGTTCGAGAGGTGACCCACGTCGGAGAGGATCCGCCTCTTCAGGAACGTCGGGTAGGGACCCGTCCGGAGCAACTCCACGTCGTGGTTGGACTCTAGCCCTAGGACCTCGCAATCGGCGAGGGCCTCCAGGACCTCGTCGGAAAGGTGCCCCAGGTCGGTCACCACCCCCACCCGCCGTCCCGCGCCGTCGGAGAAGCGGTAGCAGACGGACTCCACGCCGTCGTGCGGCGTCGACACCGCCTGGACCAGAATGTCCCCTACTGCCACCTCGCCTCTGGGCGGCAGGACTCTTATGTCCGCCAGCAGCGGTCCAGGGAGTCCGGCCGCTTCGACCGTCCCGGCCGTCGCCCATACGGGAACGCCCTTCCGGACGGCGAGATCCGCGGCCGAACGGACGTGATCCGAGTGCTCGTGGGTAACGAAGACTCCCCGAACCTCCTCGAGCGATGCCCCGGTCGCCCGGAGCCTCCGCTCGGTCTCCCGGATCGAGAGCCCTGCGTCGAGGAGGAGAAGCGTCCCCCCACACCGGAGGGCGGCGCAGTTCCCAGATGAACCTGAGGCGAGGAAGACGATCTCGAGGGAACCGCTCATGCCGACCCCGTGCTCCCGAACCCGCCGCTGCCCCGGTCCGAGGGGGCGACCTCGTCGGCCGCGAGAAACGTGGCTCGCTCCACACGTGCGATCACCAGCTGGGCGATCCGCTCTCCCCGTTCGATCGTGACCGGTTCGTTCCCGAGGTTGACGACGATGACGCCGACCTCGCCGCGGTAGTCGGCGTCGATCGTCCCGACGCCGTTGGCGAGCGCGAGCCCTTTCTTGAGCGCCAGCCCCGAGCGCGCCCGGAGCTGGCCCTCGAAGCCCGGAGGGATCTCCAACGTCAGCCCGGTCAGGACGAGCGCCCGCTCGCCGGGGGCGATGACGAGGGGCATGTCGACGGCGGCCCGGAGGTCGGCGCCGGCCGCCCCCCGCGACGCGTAGGTGGGAGGAGCCAGGTCGGCGCAGGACGGTCGGACCCGGAAAGCGACGACGAGGTCGACCCGGGAAGGTTCGAACGACGACGGAGACATCGAGCGATCTTAGCAACGCGTCGCGGCTGGTCCACCGGAGCACCTCTCTTCACGAGGTCCGCCCCTACCCGCCTGGCCGCTCGTCTACCGGCGGGGACCGCCGCCGATTCCTGGTCCCGGACCCGGCATCCCCCCGAACTGCGCCGTCCCGAAGATCGTCTGCTCGGTGAATTGCCATTCGTTGTAGTTCTCCCGGCCCTGGAAGACCCGGAACCCCTTCTTGGTCGACCGGGAGTAGACGCCGGTGACCGGCCCGACCTGGCCTCCGCTTCCGGGCTGTCCGAACGGACTGGGGGCCGGCGTCGGCGTCGGCTTCACGCCACCGCCCGGCCCTCCGGGAGGGTTCAGCCCGACGATGGGGGCCGCGAACCCGATCACCGCCCACTCGCCGTCCGGGGTCATCGGGTCTTTCCAGAGCTTCCGGAGCGTCCGCGGGCGCGTCTCGATCATCTCCTTGAGCGCGTTCGGGTACCGGCCGTACCTCCGGCGGAAGACGCGGATCCCCTCGGCGTACTGCGTCCCTCGGAAGATGAGCTCGTCCTCGCGCATCCGCTGCATCTCCGCGGAGACGGCCGGGAGGACGGCCGCGATCAGGATCATCATGACCGTCAGCCCGACCATCAGCGCGACGAGCGTGTACCCGGCCCGCCCCGGGCGCTCCCTACCAGGTGTTGTAGGGAGTTCCATCCAGACTGTTCTCCTTCGACCCCGACCGGACGTCGATGATCCCCGGCTGCTGCTGTTGCTGTTGCTGGCCGCCGGCGCTCTCGGCGGCGTCCGGCTCGGCGCGGACGATCTCCCACGTCTCTGCCGACTTCGTGACGGGGTCGATCGGCACTTTGCGAATATACCCGTCCGTCTTGAGGGCCTCCAGGCTCTCCGGGTAGTGGCCCTTGTCGGCGTAGTACTGGTCGATGCACGACCGGAAAGTGAAGAGGTCCTCGTGGAGCGCCGCTTCCTTCGCCCGGATCGGGGTCTTGAGCATCTGTGGGATGGCGACGGCCGCCAGGATTCCGATGATGGCCATCACCACGAGGAGCTCGATCAGCGTGAACCCATGGCGTGGCCGGCGTCGAAAGGTCGTCATCGTCTCACCAGTCTTTGTACTTGCTCTTGTCGAGCGCGGTCCCGTCGGAAAGCGAATAGGCGTCGTAGACGTTCTGGCGGCCCCACGACCGGGAGTCCGGGTCGTCCTGGAGGCTCCGAAGGCCCCACTCGGCCTTCCCGGTCATCGGGTCGATCGGGACCCTCCGGAGGAACCTCTTCTTCTTCTTGATCGTCCCGACCAGGTCGACGCCGTCCACCAGCTTCTCCAGCGTCTTCGGATACCCGTCCGTGTCCAGCTCCACCGGGATCTGGCCCTGGTCCGAGAGCCGTTTGTGCTCGTCGATGGCGCTCCGCATCGTCCGGAGCGCCTCCTTGAGCTCCATCTCCTTCTGACGGGTGATCCCGAACCGGACGATCGGGACGATCATCCCGGTCAGCACGAGGATCGCGGCGGCGACCATCGCCAGCTCCACCATGGAGTATCCGCGGATGCCACGAGCCCCACGCCGGGTTGAGATCGAGAACGCCATGTCAGGCCTTCGGGATCGCCGGCTCACCGATCCGGATCGCCGTGGGCACCGCGAGCGGGCGGACGGGGCCGTTCCGGCCGAGCGCCGACCCGGTCGTGACGCGGAAGACGGCGCGGCCCTGTCCGGTCCCCTTGACCGAGAGCCCCGCGCGGACCCCTTCCGGGAGGCCGATCCCCGCCCCCACGCGGTTCCAGACGAGACGGGCTTTCCCCGGGACCCGGTCGGCCTCGAACCGGACGGTTCCCGGCGGGAGGCTCTTCGCCCAGGGCCCCGTCGAGATCCCGTTCACCTCCGCGAGCGCCGGGTCCCACTCGACCGTCACCTCCAGCGCATTCAGGTCCGACACCCCGCCGCCCCCGGTGATCGACACGGTCGTCGATCCCCCGATCGCAACGTCGGACGCCGACGGGTCGAGGGTGAGCGAGACGCTCCGCTCGGTCGCCGCCGTCGCCGTCGCCGCCACCGTCGCCCCTGCAGCACCCGTCGCAGGCTGGGCTTCGAGCGTCCCCGGAACGGCGTTCAGGGACGACTCGCCTGGGCCCCCCTGGAGCGCCGTGCCTCTCCGGGTCCCCCCCGGTCCGGGCAACGTCCTCGGCGACGGAGCCTGCGTGCCGCCGGGAGCCGGGGCCACCG
>OCZT010007141.1_pt1 | contig 10978 bp, 9 predicted proteins | sample 1539031 | NCBI WGS metagenome assembly OCZT01 (sample SAMEA3539308, study PRJEB22396) | soil metagenome | biome: tundra; feature: field; material: soil | place: USA | collected 2010-05 | depth 0.15 m
GCTGGATTGCGGTGGGGATCGAGATTCGGATTTCGGGGGAAGGGAGAGGCAAGGCGGACACGCTCGTTATCTGATCGGAAGTGGCGAGTGGCGAGACCAGTGGGGAGTGGCCAGGGTGAGTGGGAAGTGGGGAGAACCGAGCGGGGAGTGGGGAGTGGGGAGAAAATGACATTCCCTGCGGTGGGATGGTGAAGGAATCTTCCGGCGGGCGCCGCATCCTTGCGGCATGCCAATCATCCATGATCCGGAATTCTGCGCGTGGGAAGCATGTGTGCCGCAGAGTCTCCGTGACGATCAGATGTGGAAGTTCCACGCATACCGCGTCGCGCTCTACTTGCTCGACCTCGCTGCGCGCGATGTTCAGGACCTGCGCGCACGCAAGTGCTTTCCGCATCAAACTGATCAGCTGCTGAGAGCCATCGCCTCCATCAGCGCCAATGTCGCCGAGGGATTCGGACGCAGTTCCGCTGTCGATCGATCACGATTCTTCGGAATCGCGCTTGGCTCTCTCCGCGAAAGCTTCACTTGGTATCGCGCCGTCCAGGACGAACTCTCGCCCGAGGTCATCGAACTTCGATTCGAGCAACTCGCCGAACTCCGCCGCATTCTGATCGGCGCCCAAAAATGGCTATCAGGGAAACCTCAGCGCTCGCACCTGATGTAGTCTGCCGACTCCCCCCTCGCCACTCGGTTCTCCCCACTCCCCACTCACCCTTGCCACTCCCCACTGGTCTCGCCACTCGCCCCTGGCCTCGCCCCTCGCCACTGGACTCACCTCTCGCCCCTGCAGTTGTGAGTTCCGAGGCCAACCGCGACATTTGAGAGCATGGCATGGTTCAGAAAGGAAAAGAAACCAAGACAGCCCAAAGGCGAGCACCTGGAAATCCCCGCCGACGTCTGGGAAAAGTGCGAGTCCTGCGGCCATACCGACATCCGCGAAAACTTCAACAAGACTCACAACGTCTGCCCCACCTGCGACTACCACCGCCGCATCAGGGCCATCGACTACATCAACATCCTCCTCGACGAGGGCTCGATCGAGGAAAAGGATTCCGACCTCCGCTCCGTCGATCCCCTGACCTTCCCGGAGTATCCCGCCCGCCTCAAGAAGGCGCTGACCAACGCCGGCGACAGCGACGCCATCATCACCGCCTCCGGCACCATGGAGAAGATGCCGGTAAACCTCGGCGTGATGGACTTCGCGTTCATGGGCGGCTCGATGGGCTCCGTCGTCGGCGAAAAGATCGCCCGGCTCGGCCAGCGTTCTCTCGAGAAGAAGTTCCCGCTCATCATCGTCTCGGCTTCGGGCGGCGCGCGCATGCAGGAAGGCGTGCTTTCCCTCATGCAGATGGCGAAGACCTCCGCCGTGCTCTCGCAGCTCGCGGAGCGTCGCATTCCGTACGTGTCCATCCTCACGAACCCGACCACGGGCGGCGTCAGCGCCAGCTTCGCGATGCTCGGTGATGCGATCCTCGCGGAGCCGGGCGCGGTCATCGGGTTCGCCGGCCCGCGCGTCATCAAGCAGACCCTCGGCCAGGATCTTCCCGAGGGGTTCCAGACCGCCGAGTTCCTCCTCGATCACGGCATGGTCGACAGTGTCGTGCATCGCGCACAGCTCAAGCAGACCGTCGGACAGCTGCTGCGGCACATGAGCGGCAAGCCCGCCGCCACCGGGTGGGCCTCGAGCTGAGAACCTACGGCGACGCGCTCGACTTTCTCTACGCGCGCACCACGGGAATCTGGAGGCTCGGGCTTGAGCGGGTTGAAGCATTTCTCCACTCACTCGGCGACCCGCATCGCCGCCTGCGCACGCTCCACGTCGCCGGCACCAACGGCAAGGGAAGCGTCTGCGCCACGCTCGAGGCGGTGCTGCGCGCGAAGGGGCTGCGCACCGCCGTCTATACCTCGCCGCATCTCGTCGACTTTCGCGAACGCTTCCGGATCGACGGCGTGCCGGTGGCGCCGGAGCGGATCGTCGAGTTCGTCGACAAGTGGACGCCCGAAGTCGAGCGGCTTGGCGCGACGTTCTTCGAAGCGACCACCGCGATGGCGTTCGAGTTTTTCGCCGAGGCGAACGTCGATATCGCGGTAATCGAGACCGGGCTCGGCGGCCGGCTCGACGCGACGAACGTCGTCACTCCACTCGTCGCCGGCGTCGCGACGATCGGCATCGACCACGTCGAATACCTGGGCGCCACGCTCGAGGAGATCGCGTTCGAAAAGGCGGGGATCTTCAAGCGCGGGGTGCCGGCCGTCGTCGGCGATCCCGACCCCGCGATCCGCGAGCTGCTCGCATCGCACGCCCGGACGCACGGTGCCGCACCGATTCGCGTGATCTACGACGAAGGCGGGCCCACGGACGTTCGCATTGGCGCAGCGGGCACGACGTTCGCGCTCGGCAAGCGATCGTTCACCACGCCGCTGCTCGGCGCCCATCAGGCGGCCAACTCGGCCGTCGCGATCGCGATGCTCGAATCACTCCCCGCGGGCTTGGCACCGAGCGAATCCGAGCTGCAAGCAGGCATGCCGCACGTCCGGCTTCCGGGCCGGTTCCAGCGCGTCGGGAAATACCTGTTCGACGTGGCGCACAATCCCGCCGGTGCGGCGGTTCTCGCGAGCACCCTGACCGCGATCGCGCCCCCCGAGCCGATCGTCGCTGTCCTCAGCGTGCTCTCGGACAAGGACTGGCGCGGCATCATGGAGGCGCTGGCCCCGGCCGTCGAACGATTCATCCTCACCAACGCGCCCACGGCCCCTCCAAGCCGTACCTGGATCATCCCGGAGCCGCTGAACTACGCCCGCGAACGGGGGTGGAACGCCGAGGTCATCCGGGACTTCGACCGGGCGCTGGTCCGCGGCGCCTCGGAAGGGGCCACGGTGCTCATTACGGGGTCGTTTCACACGGTGGGCGACGCCATGGCGCGTCTGGAGGTAAGTCCGACGGGCGGCTAGCTTTAGCAGATGGCAGGCGGAGCGCTTCCCGGGTTCAGAGACTTCTATCCAGACGAGTTCGCGCAAAGGGCCCACATTTTCCGGGCCTGGCGCGAGGTCGCCCGGCGCTACGCGTTCGTCGAATACGACGGACCTCCGCTCGAGCCGCTCGATCTCTATACCAAGAAGAGCGGCGACGAGATCGCCGGCCAGCTGTACACGTTCACGGACAAGGGCGGGCGCGAGGTCGCGCTGCGGCCGGAGATGACGCCGACCTTTGCGCGCATGGTGGCCGAGCGCGCGAACGCGCTCCGGAAGCCGGTGCGCTGGTTTTCGATTCCCCAGCTCTTCAGGTACGAGCGCGCGCAGCGCGGGCGGCTTCGCGAGCACTTCCAGCTGAACGTCGACATAGTCGGCGAGGTGAGCGAACTCGCCGACGCCGAATTGCTCTCGGTCGCGATCTCGATCATGAAGGAGCTGGGGCTCGACGCGAGCGACGTGCGCGCGCGGGTGTCCGACAGGCGCCTGCTCAACGCACTGCTCTCCGAGATCGGCGTGCGCGAGGAGAGCCAGCAGGCCGCGGTGTACGCGGTACTCGACAAGATCTCGCGCCAGCCTCGTGACGTTTCGGTCGCGAAGCTTGCGGAGGCCGGCCTCACGCCAGTCATGATCGAGGCCGTGCTCGAACTGCCGTTGGTAAAGGACCTCAGCGGCTTTCGTCCGGAACTCGCCAACGCGGCCACGGTGAAGCCGCACATCGAGCGCGTCGCGACGTACCTCTCGCACCTGCAGTCGCTCGGTGTCCGCGATTGGGTGGATATCGATCTTTCGATCGTTCGCGGCCTCGCGTACTACACCGGCATCGTGTTCGAGCTCTTCGACGCCAAGGGCGAGCTTCGCGCGATCTGCGGTGGCGGACGATACGACAACCTCCTGAACGATCTCGGCGGCGCCGATCTTCCCGCGCTCGGCTTCGGCATGGGCGACGTCGTCCTCGGCGAGCTGCTGAAGGAACGCCACCTCATGCCCGAGACGACCGGAACGGGGGCCGACCTCTTCTTTGTCGGCGGCAACGGCGCGCTCGAGCATCCGATCGGCGACGCGCTTCGGCTTCTTCACTTGCTCCGGGACGCCGGATTCAGCGTGGACTACGGCCTCAGCGCCGAACGCTATCAGACCCAGCCCACGCGCAATCAGGTGGACAGCGCCAGAAAATCCGGAGCGCTCGCGGCGATCTGTTTCGAGTCGGGCACCGAGGTGCTCGTGCAGGGCCTGATCGGCAAGCTCAAGGAAGCGCCGAGCAGGAAGTTCGCATCGCGACCGCTGCTCGCCGCCGATGCCACCGCAATCGCAACACTGAAGAGCTGGTTCGAAGAAACAATCTCCTCAAAAATCCCAAGCAACGACTGATGGCAGACGACAAGAAGCTCACCACCCGCGCCGAAGACTTCAGCGCGTGGTACACCGAGGTCGTCCTCCGCGCCGAACTCGCCGACTACTCGCCGGTGAAGGGCTCGATGGTCATTCGCCCCAACGGCTACGGCATTTGGGAACGGATGCAGCGCGCGCTCGACGACAAGTTCAAGGCGACGGGGCACGTCAACGCGTACTTCCCGCTCCTGATTCCCGAAAGCTTCATGAAGAAGGAGGCGCAGCACGTCGAGGGGTTCGCGCCCGAGTGCGCCGTCGTGACGCACGGTGGCGGCAAGGAACTCGAGGAACGGCTCTTCATCCGCCCCACGAGCGAGACGATCATCTATCACATGTTCGCGAAGTGGGTGCAGAGCTATCGCGACCTGCCGATCCTGATGAACCAGTGGGCGAACATCGTGCGCTGGGAAATGCGCACGCGGCTCTTCCTGCGCACGCTCGAGTTCCTCTGGCAGGAGGGCCACACCGCCCACGCGACGCACGAGGAGGGCGAAGCCGAGGCGCTCAAGATGCTCGGCGTCTATCGCGATTTCATGGAGGGATGGATCGCGATGCCCGTCATCACCGGCTACAAGTCCGAGAGCGAGAAGTTTGCGGGCGGCTTGCGCACGTACGCCTGTGAGGCGCTGATGCAGGACAACAAGGCACTGCAGGCCGGCACGTCGCACGACCTCGGGCAGAACTTCTCGAAGGCGTTCGACCTCAAGTTCCAGTCGGAGTCCGGCGAGGTCGAGTACGCCTGGAACACGAGCTGGGGCGTCTCGACGCGCATGGTCGGCGGTCTCGTGATGACGCACGGCGACGACAACGGTCTCGTCACGCCTCCGAAACTCGCGCCGATCGAGATCGTCATCGTTCCCATCTGGAAGACGGACGAGGAGCGATCGAAGCTCGTAGAGGCCGCGAACAAGCTGAAGGACGAGCTCACCTCGTGGAGCGGCCGCGGTGAGGATCGCCTGCGCGTGCACATCGACGCGCGCGAGGGGATGAAGCCGGGCGCGAAATACTACGAGTGGGAACTGCGCGGCATCCCGCTACGCCTTGAACTCGGGCCCAAGGACCTCGAGAAACAGTCCGTGTTCTCCGCGCGGCGCGACACGCGGGCGAAGGCGGCCATTCCGATGGCCGGCGTCGCGGCGTCGGTCGCGCAGTTGCTCGGCACGATTCAGTCGGACCTGTTCACCGCGGCGAAGGCGCGGCGCGATGCGGCGACGCATCGTGGCGACATCTCGTATGCCCGTTTCAAGGAAATCATGGAAGGTCCCGGCGGGTTCGTGTACGCCGGATGGAACGGAGATCCCGCCGTCGAGGCGCAGGTGAAAGAGGAAACGAAGGCGACCATTCGCGTCATTCCAGACGCCGAGTTCCGCTCGGCGGATGCGCCCAGGACCTGCATGGTCACCGGCCAGCCCGCAACGCACGAGGTCGTGTGGGCCAAAGCGTATTGACGACGGCCTTCGCGCGCCGTGACGGCGTGCTGTACTGCGAGGACGTGCCCGCCGAGACGATTGCCCGGCAGGCGGGGACGCCCACGTTCGTGTACAGCGCGGCCGTCCTTCGCGACCGGTATCGCCGCCTGACCGCGGCGCTCGCCGGCGTGAAGCACCGTGTCCATTACAGCCTCAAGGCGAACGCCAATCGGGCGATTCTCTCGGTGCTGCGCGAACTGGGCTCGGGCGCCGACGTCGTGAGTGGCGGTGAGCTGCATCGGGCGTTGCGCGCGGGGTTCCATGGCCACGACATCATTTTCGGCGGCGTCGGCAAGACCGGGCAGGAGCTGCGTGAGGCGCTGAAGGCCGCCGTGAAGCTGATCAATGTGGAGTCCGAGGCGGAGCTGTATCTCCTGGAGGCCATCGCGCGCGAGCTCGGCGTGGTGGCCCCAGTCGGATTCCGCATCAACCCCGACGTCACGGTCGAGAATCCGCACGCGTACATCGCGACGGGCTCGCGTGGTCACAAGTTCGGCATTCCTCACGACGAGGCGCTCGATCTCGCCAAGAAAGCGCGGGCGCTCGAGCATGTGGAGTTGATCGGGCTGGACATGCACGTCGGATCGCAGCTGGCCACGCTGGAGCCGTATCGGGCGGGACTGGAGCGATTGAGGGAGCTCGCGGAGCGCATGGTCGGCGCCGGTGCGCCTATCCGGTACGTGGACATCGGCGGAGGATTGCCCGTACGTTACGACGAGGGCGACGTGGAGCCGGACCTCGACGCGTTTGCCCGTATAATTTCACCCGTGGTGAAGCGGATGAATGCGGAGCTGATCGTCGAGCCCGGCCGGTTCTTCGCGGCCGCAAGCGGTGTGCTCCTCGCACGCGTACTGTATAGAAAGCGCAGCGGGGGCAAGGACTATGTGATCGCCGACGCGGGGATGACGGAGCTCTTGCGGCCGTCGCACTACGATGCGTACCACTTGATCGAATCCGCGAAGCCGAGTGGGGAACGGGCGGTGGTGGATGTGGTCGGCCCCGTATGCGAGAGCGGCGACTTTCTCGCCCAGGATCGTGAGATGGACGAGGTGGAGCCCGGCGACCTGCTGGTGATCCACACGGCTGGAGCGTATGGCTACGTGATGTCGTCGAACTACAATGCGCGACCGAAGGCCGCGGAGGTGATGGTCGATGGCGCGCGCTTCGCGGTCGTCACGGCGCGCGAATCGTACGACGACCTGACGCGGCTCGAGCAGGCCCACCCAGACTGGAGGGATGTCTGATGCTCGTGGGACTGATGTCCGACACGCACGATCGCATCCCGGCGATCGCCGAACTCCTGAAGCGCATGACCGAGCGGGGAGTGGGGATGGTGCTGCATGCCGGTGATTTCTGTTCTCCGTTTTCGCTGAAACCGTTCCAGGATGCGAACGTCGCGCTCGCCGGCGTGTTCGGCCGAAACGACGGCGATCATGAGGGGTTGAAGGCGTTCGCGGAGCAGGGAATGGGGCACGAGCTCTTCGAGTCGCCGCACAGCCTGACCATCGGCGAGCACAAGATTCTCCTCGTGCACGACATCGGCGACGTGACGGCCCGTTCGATCAAGGCGCACAACGTCGTGGTGCACGGCAGCGAGCACCAGCAGTCGATGAAGACGCGCGGCGACTCGCTGATCATCAATCCGGGTGAGGCGTGCGGCTGGATCAACGGCGCGCCCACGGCGGCGGTGCTCGATCTCGATACCAAGCATGTGGAGTTTCTGAAGCTCTCCGATCCGCAGTGGCAATTCTGAACAGAACGGCAACGACGTCAGACGACAGCGCTCAGTTGTCAGCTATCAGACAACGGCCTCATTACCGATTTGTGAGATCATGTCATCGCGGATTTTGATTCTCGACTGCGGAAGCCAGTTTACCCAACTCATTGCCCGGCGGGTCCGCGAGGCCCGCGTGTACTCGGAGATTCACCCGCCGACCCGCTCACTCGAGTGGATCAAGGCGTGGAATCCCACCGGCATCATCCTGAGCGGCGGGCCGAACTCGGTCACGGATGAGGGCGCGCCGGACTTCGACAAGGGACTTCTCGACGTCGCGCCCATCCTTGGCGTGTGCTACGGACTGCAATGGATCACGCACGTCGAGGGCGGGAAGGTGACCGCGGGCGGCGGACGTGAGTACGGCAGGGCGATGATCACGATTGACGAAGCCGCTGGAATGTTCGCGGGCTTCGAGAAGGGCGAGGAGACTCAGGTGTGGATGAGCCACGGCGATCACGTCGATGCGCCGCCGCCGGGATACGTCAAGACGGCGTCGAGCGGAAACGTCGTCGCCGGATTCCGTCATGCGACCAAGCCGATTCACGCGATCCAGTTTCATTCTGAAGTCGCGCATACGGTGAGAGGCGCCGAGATCATCGGCAACTTCCTGTTCGGCGTGTGCGGAGCGAAACCGGATTGGACACCCGGTTCGTTCGTGGAGCGCGAGATCGCGCAGATCCGCGAGCTGGTGGGCGACAAGCACGTGATCTGTGGCCTTTCGGGAGGAGTTGATTCGTCGGTGGCGGCCGCGCTGGTGCACCGCGCGATCGGCGACCAGCTCACCTGCATCTTCGTCGACACCGGGCTGCTGCGGCTGCACGAGCGCGAACAGGTCGAGCGCACGTTCAAGGCGCACCTCGGCATCAAGCTCATCACGGTGCGCGCCGAAGAGCGTTTCATCAAAGCGCTCGCCGGCGAGGCCGAGCCCGAGAAGAAGCGCACGATCATCGGCCACATGTTCATCAACGTGTTCGAGGACGCCGCGGCGGCAGCGGGAAAGGACGCCGCCTTCCTGGTGCAGGGTACGCTGTATCCCGACGTGATCGAGAGCGTGAGCGTCAAGGGCGGCCCGAGCGCCACGATCAAGACGCACCATAACGTGGGCGGGCTCAAGCCGGGGATGAAGTTCAAGCTCATCGAGCCGCTGCGCGAACTGTTCAAGGACGAAGTGCGCAACGTCGGCCGCGAGCTCGGCCTGCCGGAGGAGATGGTCGGCCGCCATCCGTTCCCCGGGCCCGGGCTCGCGATTCGCGTGCTCGGCGCCGTCGACCAGCCGGCGATCGACACGCTTCGCAAGGCCGACGCCATCTATCTCGAGGAGATTCGCGAAGCCGGATTGTACGACGACATCTGGCAGGCGTTCGCGGTGTTCCTCCCGATCCGCTCGGTTGGAGTGATGGGTGATTTCCGGACGTACGAGAATGCGATCGCGCTGCGCGCGGTGACGAGCACGGACGGGATGACGGCCGACTGGTTCGCGTTTCCTCACGAGGTGCTCGCGCGGATCTCGAGCCGGATCATCAACGAGGTCGCGGGAGTGAATCGCGTGGTGTACGACGTGAGCTCCAAGCCGCCTGCCACCATCGAGTGGGAGTAGAGTGCCGCTGATGCGGGATACGGAACAACTTTAGTGTCATCCCTCGCGCAGCTCCGCCCGACGCGAGGCGAGCTGCGCGAGATGCTGCGGCTCGCCTGGCCCGTCGTGCTCGCGCAAGTGGGCATCATGCTCATGGGCGTGGTGGACACGGCGATGGTCGGCCGCGTGGGAACGTCCGCGGTCGCCGCGGTGGCGCTCGGCCACATCTACTGGGTCAACGTCACGATTTTCGGGATGGGGATCCTGCTCGTCCTCGATCCGGTTGTCTCGCAAGCCACGGGCGCGCGGGATCACGAAGGCGTCTCGCGCGGGGTGCAGCGCGGCGTACTCATGGCGCTCGCGCTCAGCGTGCCGACGGCGCTCCTCCTGATTCCCGGCGAGCTGTTCTTCGGCTTCCTCCGCCAGCCCGCCGACGTCACGCCGATCGCCGCGACGTTCTCGCGCATTTCGATCATCGGCGTGGTGCCGTTCTACCTGTTCTTCGCGCTGCGGCAGTCGCTGCAGGCGATGGCGCAGGTGCGGCCGGTGGTGATCGCGATCGTGGTCTCGAACTTCGTGAACTTCGCGCTGGACTACGCGCTGATCTACGGGCACTTCGGGCTTCCTGCGCTGGGAACACAGGGATCGGCGATCGCCACAGCGCTGAGCCGGTGGCTGATGTTCGGCCTGCTCGTGTACTTCGGCTGGAAGCAGCTCCACGGCGCACTCGTGCCGTGGCGGCCGGAATCGTTCCGCGTCGGGCCGATGGTGCGAATGCTCCGGCTCGGCATGCCCGTCGGACTTCAGAACTGGCTCGAGATCGCGGTGTTCTCGGGTGGAGCGGTGGCGCTCGGCTGGTTCGGCTCCGTTCCGCTCGCCGCGCATGAGATCGCGATCAACCTGGCGGCGCTGACCTTCATGTTTCCGATGGGGGTGAGTGCCGCCGCCGCGGCGATGGTCGGACGCGCCATCGGCAGGGAAGATCTCTCGGGGGCGAGGCGCGATGCAGTCGCGGCCCTGGCCGTTGGGATGGGGTTCATGGCTATCGCGGCGATCGCGTTCCTGACGATTCCGCGAGCGCTCGCGCTGATCTTCGTGCGCGATCCGGCGACCGTTGCGACGGCGGCCTCGCTGATCTTCATCGGCGGGCTATTCCAGATTTTCGACGGCATGCAGGCCGTCGCGACGGGCGTGCTGCGCGGGACGGGTGACACGCGCGTGCCGATGCTGCTGCACCTCGCGGGCTTCTGGGGAATCGGGATTCCGCTCTCCCTCGGGCTCGCGTTCCGGCTCGGATTCGGCCCGCAGGGCGTGTGGTGGGGCTACGTCGGCGCGCTCGCAGCCGTCGCGGCGATGCAGCTGCTGCGCGTGCGCTGGCGCCTGGGGCAGGACATCCAGCGGCTCCAGATCGACGAGTCGCAAGAGTTCGTGGTGATGGAGGTATAGGGGCAATCCGGTGAGGAGCGACGGGTGAGAGGCTTCCAAACAGGAACGAGCGACGGGTGAGGCGCGACTTGGCGAAGAGCGACGTGTGAGGCGTGAGGAGAACGTCTCCTCGCCGCTCACGCGTCGCTCTTCCCCAAAATCGCCCCTCACCCGTCGCTCATCGCTCTTCGCCAAATCGCCCCTCACCCGTCGCTCATCGCTCTTCGCCAACTCGCACCTCACGCGTCGCTCGTCCCTGTTTGGGAACCCACTGCCGTGACCATACCCTGTACCGCGGGGTACGTAAGCCTGAGGACCGCGCACGGAGGTGCCGAATGATTCAGGCTCGTTTGACGCGAGTATCGATGT
>OCZT010007142.1_pt1 | contig 10978 bp, 7 predicted proteins | sample 1539031 | NCBI WGS metagenome assembly OCZT01 (sample SAMEA3539308, study PRJEB22396) | soil metagenome | biome: tundra; feature: field; material: soil | place: USA | collected 2010-05 | depth 0.15 m
CGAAACCCCGCGCCAGGGAATAGCCGAAATCGCCGTCGCCAACCACGGAATCCAACTGGCAGAAGTAGGTCTCGTTGGCGATGGCGGTCTCCGCGATGGTCCGCACGACCAGTTCGACCGCGGGCAGGGATGAGTGTTCCATACTCAGCGAGCCGCGGCCTTCCCGAACGCGTGTTTCAGAATCTGCTGCATCGGAACGACAGGCATAACCGCCTTCCTTTCGCTTACTCATGGGCAAGCTAAAGCATGCCCCACCAAACAGGTTGATTTGCTCCTCGGTGGGGCATGCTTTAGCTTGCCCTCTCCCGCTTGCGGGAGTTTCGGAATTCGAGACTGCATTTATGAAACGGTGCACTGACTCCAGCCTTCCTGCTGATGGACGCGGCCCAGCATGGCCGCTCCCAGCAGCGAGGACTGGTCCTGATACTCGTACTCGAAATCTCCCGTCCAGCGCCGCTTCACTTCCATGTAACCGCGGATCTTGGCGCCGCCGCCGGTCGTGATCACGCGCCGCCCCAGTTTCACCATCCCGCCGACTTCGCGAAGGTGCTGGCCATGGTAGACGGCGTTGCCGCGTATGAGGCTCAGCAACAGCGCCTCGCGGTTGGTCTCCAGGGTGATGCCGCCGAAGCTGGCCTTCATCTGCTCGAGCACGTACCGGCACCCGCTGAGGAACGGGACATATACCGGCAGATCGGCCTCCGCCCGGTCGCGATCCGGGTCACCAAAGAACGACGCCAGCACCGAGGGAATGTACTCTTCGTAGAACTGGCTCTCCGTCATATCGGCGCAAAAAACGGAGTGGAACCATTCCAAGGCTTTGCCGCCCGTGTTCAGCACGAAGAACGTCATCCAGCGGCCGGGGACGACGTGGCACCGAACATTGAAATTCGCCGAGCTGACCGGCTGGTCCACGCACACGCTGGTGATTTCGCACGTGCCGCAGATGTTGTTGATGCCGCCCGGTTCGGTCAAGCCGCCCGATAGCCCCGCCAGCACCGCGTCGTTGCCGCCGCACAGCACGGTGCAGCCGGCGGGCAGGCCCAATTCTTCGGCCACCCGCGGCAGGAGTTCGCCAGCCGGCTGGTGGGAGTGCATCAAAGGCGGCAGCTTGGTTTCGGCAATGCCGGCTATATCAAGCACGTGGCGGTTCCAGGTGAGGTCATTGGCGGCGGCGTTGTAAAGCCCGGTGATGGAGACCGTCGAGGGGTCGATCGCCCAGTTCCCCGTCATCCGCTTCACCATGTAGGTGTTGGTATGGCCGAACTTGGCCGTGGCGGCCCAGACGTCCGGCTGGTTTTCCCGAATCCACAGGATGGAACAGAGCGACGAACCGCCCGAAACCGGCAGGTTGCAGGTCTCTTTCAGGAAGTAATCTTCGCCCACCAGCGCGCGAATGGCGCGGGCCTGCGAATGCGAGCGGCCATCGAAGAACAGGATGGCCCGGCCAAGGGCGGCGCCGTCCGCCGCCATCGGTGTGAGGCCCGGGGTGGTGACCGAAAGCGCGATCACGCCCACCGATGGAAGGAAATCGCGAACCTCGGCGCAGCACTCGCGCAGGGCCTGCCACCATTTCTCCGGCTCGATATCGGCGCTGCCGCCGGCGTACACATGAACGTCGTAAGAGCGGGAGACTTCGGCCTTTTTCTCGAGCGCCGGGCTGAAAATGCCCAACTTGAAGGCCGTCGTGCCGACGTCCATGCTGAGAATGTCGCCCTTCACGGGAGAAGCCCCCCCTCGAGGAGAACTTGGCGCATCTGTTCCGCCTGCGCGGCAGTAAGCGGCAAAAGCGGCCGCCGGGGAATGCCGCCTTTGAATCCGCCCAGGTTCATGGCCGCCTTCACGCCCGAGGGACCATAGGGTCCGGAGATCGTCTTATTAATGCGGGTGACGCGCGCCTGGAGCGGAACGCCCTGCGCCTCGTCGCGCGCCTGGCCATGGCGGAACAACTCCATTACGATGCTCGGGAACGAATTGGCCAGCGAGACCGTGCCGCCGACGGAGCCGTTCATCATGGCCGGAAACAGGAAGTTGGCCGAGCCGGCGAGCACATGGAAGGAATCGCTCTCGAACTTCAGGAACTGCTCAATCCCGCTCGCCGCGCTGTCCTTCATGCCGACGATTCCGGGGTGGCCGGCAAGCCGCCCGGCCAGCGCCGGGGATACCGTGACGCCGCAGAAGCCCGGCGCATTGTAAATGAGCAGGGGGATGGGCGAGGTGTCCGCCAGGGTGGAGAAGTAGCGGAACAGGACATCGTCGGTCATCTGCTTGCGGAAATAACCGGGCGAGAGGACCAGTCCGAAATCCGCCCCCAGGCCGGCAGCCTGCTGGAGAAACCGCTCGGTGTCGCGTTGGGCGTCGTAAGTGGCGGCGGCCATGACCACCTGGCCCGCGCCCTTGTGCCGCACGATGGTGGAGAGCACGCGGATCTTTTCCTCTTCCGTGAGGCTGCGGTTCTCCCCGTTGGATCCGAGGGCGAGATAACCGAGCACGCCGCTTTGCGCGTAGCGGCCGAGGTTGAATATGAGGGCGTCGTAGTCGACCGCCTCGTCATCGGCAAACGGCGTGGAGATGGGGACGAAGACGCCGGCCATCTTCTCCAGCAGTTCCCGGGTGTTAGTAGGAGACATCGCAAGCATGGAGGTTCACCCTTGATTCTATTGCGATTCCGAGGCTGGTGGGGCAGGCGGTGCCGCCTGCCGAAAATTGCGATGATCCCAAGCCGTTGGCGGGTAATTTCCGAGAGATGCTCTCGGATCAACGCACTTTTCAGACTCAACCCGGACTTGCAAGTGAACCCTGCCTCGCCCCTACAATCTATATATGGAACCACTTTCAGGCAAGATCGCAATCGTAACCGGCGGCACGCGAGGGATTGGGCGCGCCATCGCCGAGCGGCTTCTGCGCGAGGGAGCGTCGGTCGCCATCTGCGGGCGCAGTAACGAATCGGTGGAGCGGGCGGTCGGCGAGATGAAGCCGCTAGGGAGGATCGCCGGGCATGCCGCGGATGTCACCAAGGTAGAGCAGGTCGGCGAGTTCTTCCAGGCCGTAGACCGGGAATTCGGCGGCCTCGATATTCTGGTCAACAATGCCGGCGAAGGAGTCTTCCGGAAGGTGGCCCAGATGACGCCGGAGGAGTGGCGCCGCAATATCGACCTCAATCTGAACGGCCCCTTTTACTGTTCCCATGAGGCTCTCGAACGCTTCGCCAAGCGCGGCGGCGGCTTCATCGTCAATATTTCCAGCCTCGCCGGGAAGAACGCTTTCAGCGGCGGCGCGGGCTACAACGCATCCAAATTCGGACTCAACGGTTTCAGCGAAGCCATGATGTTGGACCACCGTTACGACAATGTTCGGGTCAGCTACATCATGCCGGGAAGCGTGGACACGGAGTTCTCCGGCGACCCCGCCAAGCGCGCCGGCGACACAAGCTGGATGATTGCGCCGGAAGACGTGGCCGAGACGGTCGCCCTGGTGCTGGGCATGCCCGCGCGCACCATGATCAGCCGTGTCGAGATGCGCCCCTCACGCCCTAAGAAGTGACACCTAAAAAGTGAACCTCGTTCCCGAGGGGCGTCCTTTGGTACAATTCTGCTCTTGGTGAAGATTCCAGCTGAAAAGCAGGACTGGCGCCGGATGAGCGCCATGTTCCACACGGTAGCGCCAAGCTACGACTTCTTTACGCGCGTCTTCTCGTATGGGATGGACCGGCACTGGAAGAAGGTCTGCGTGGAGCGGGCGGTGCTGCCCGAGAATCCACTGGTGCTCGACCTGGCATCCGGCACGGGCGACTTTTCTCTTCTGGTCGCGCGGCGGTACCCCGGCGCCCGAGCCGTGGCCCTCGACCTGACCGAGCGCATGCTGCAACTCGCCCGGGGGCGCGGCGTGTCTCGTGCCGTCTGCGCCGACGCGGAATCGCTTCCCTTCCCCGACGGGTCTTTCGATGGCGTCTTCATCGGTTACGGGCTGCGTAATTTTCGAAACCTGCCGGCGGTGGTGCGAGAGATTGAGCGGGTCACCCGTCCCGGCGGGCTGCTGGTGAGCCTGGACTTTTTCCTGCCTGCGAACCGCTGGCTGCGGCGGCTGTATCTCGGCTGGCTCTACGTGCAGGGCGCCTTCTTTGGCCTGTTGCTGCACGGGCAACCGCGAGTTTACACCTACATTCCCGATTCGCTCCGGACCTTCGTGTCGATCGACGAATTTTCCTCGCTGCTGTGCCGCACGGGATACCGTCCGGTGGATGCACGCCGTTTCATTCTGGGCGGAATCGGCCTGCATTGGGCGGCGAAGGAAGCCTCGAGGGAGAGGCCTCCACTATGAAAGAACGGCTGCGCACCTCCGACTACCGTTTCATTGCCGTGTGTCTGGTACTGTTCGCCGGGGCCGCCTGGTATTCGGTACGCAACTTCTACCGGGCTTTTCCGGAAGCCTCTATCGATTTCCGCGTGAACCGCGACGATGCCCAGGTTCTCGCCGGGCGCTTTCTGGCCGGGCAGGGCTACCGTGTCGAGGGCTACCGGCAGGCCTCGCGCTTCAGCTACGACGATGAGGCCAAGACGTTCCTCGAGCGCGAAGCCGGCCTCGATCAAGCCAACCGCATCATGGGCACACGCGTCCGCCTGTGGCGCTGGGGCTACCGATGGTTCCGGCCGCAGCAGAAGGAGGAATACGGCGCCGAGATCACTCCGGGCGGCGAGTTGGCCGGCTTCCGGCACGAGATTCCCGAGGCAGCCGCGCGTCCGGCTGCGAGCGCTGAACAGGCGCGCGCCCTGGCCGAGGATTTCTTGCGAACCCGCATGCACCGCGATCCGGCGTCGCTCGAATTCGTGGAGGAATCGGACCAGACGCGGCCGCATCGCGTGGATCGCGAGTTCACGTGGAAAGAGCGCGACTTCAATCTGCACGACGCCACCAACCGGATGGCGGTCGCGGTTCTGGGCGATGAAGTGGGCGGCTATCGCGAGTATCTCAAAATTCCGGAACAGTGGACGCGGGATTACCAGCGCCTGCGCTCCAAAAACGAGGTGGCACAGATCGTGGATTCAGTGCTGCTGGTGGCGCTGATTCTGGGCCTGGTGGTGGTGATCGTCATGCGGGTGCGGCGCCAGGACGTGCGGTGGCGGCGCGCGGCGGTGGTGGGGCTGGTGGGCATGGCGCTCTCGCTGTGCGCCAGCCTGAACCAGTTTCCAGTGAACGAATTCGCATATCCGACCACGGATTCCTACGGCAGTTTCCTGTCGCAACAATTGCTGCAAGCCCTGCTCTCCGCGCTGGGCTCGGGGGGCCTGTTGTTCCTGCTCATAGCGGGCGCCGAGACCCTCTACCGCGAAGCGCTTCCGAATCAGATTTCCTTGGGCAATCTTTTCCGCCCGCGCGGCCTGCGCACCAAGCGGTTCTTTCTAGGGGTGATTCTAGGCATCACATTAGCCGGCATTTTTATTGCCTATCAGACCGCGTTCTACATTGTGGCGTACCGCTTCGGCGCCTGGTCGCCGGCGGATGTTCCCTACGACAATCTGCTCAATACGCGCTTCCCGTGGCTGTTCGTGCTGTTCTTCGGATTCTTCCCCGCGGTTTCGGAGGAGTCTCTGTTCCGCATGTTCGCCATCCCGTTCCTGCACAAACTGGTGCGATACCTTCCGGTGGCAGTGGTGCTGGCGGCCTTTATCTGGGGCTTCGGTCACGCCGGATATCCGCAGCAACCGTTCTATATTCGCGGCGTGGAAGTGGGCATCGGCGGCGTGGCGCTGGGCCTCGTCATGCTGCGCTGGGGCATCCTGCCGACGCTGGTGTGGCACTACTCGCTGGATGCGGGTTACACCGCCCTTCTGCTGGTGCGCTCGCACAACCTCTATTTCCGGCTCTCCGGCGCGGCCAGCGCGGGGATTGTCGTGCTGCCGCTGCTGGTGGCGCTGGTGGCTTACTGGTGGCGCGGCGGATTCGAGCCGGAAGGCGGGCTGCTCAATGCGGATGAAAGCGCCGCGACGGAGGAACCCGTTGAAGCGGAGCCGGCGGGGTACCCTCCGAGCCCGGCTGCCACCATGGAGTACCGGCCACTCACCAACCGCGTGCGCGTGGCGGCTATCGCGATCTTCGCGGCGGGCCTGCTCAGCCTGCTGATTCCGGTGAACCGTTTCGGTGAATCGCCGAAGTACAAAATCCCGGCGGAGCAGGCGCGCGCGGGGGCGGACGCGTTCCTGAAGCAGCAGGGCCTGGACGCCGGCGGCTTTCGTCACTTGACCTACCCGGCCACGCACTGGAGCGGCGGCGACAGTCTGGCGGGCAAGTACTTTCTGGAACGGCGGCCGGTGGGCGTCGTATCGAAGCTTTTCGAGCGGTATCGGCCGGTGGAGCACTGGCTGACGCGCTATTTCAAATCGCTGGACCCGGAAGAGGTCACCGTATCGGAGCATCCGGAAACCGGCAAGATGTTGGAGTTCACGCACACCATTCCGGAAGACCGCCCCGGCGCGGACATTCCGGAGGATCAGGCGCGCCAGATCGCCTCCGCCTTTGCCGCGGCCGAGGGGTGGGACCTGGCCGCCATGGACTTGAAGGAGAACTCATCGGAGAAAAAGAAAGCACGGCGCGATTACACGCTCGAGTGGGAGGCGCGTCCCGGCGACCCTCGCAACCTGGACGAAGCGCACTACCGGGTGCACATCGAAGTGGCCGGGGATCGAGTCTCTTCGCTGCGATCGTACTGGAAGATTCCGGAAACCTATGAGCGCAGCCGCGAGCGGCAGAACGCGCTCTCGATCGCGGTGCTGGCGTTGCGCATCGGGGCCATTGCGGCGGCCATAGTTTACGCGCTCTGGCTGCTGATTCAAGCCACGCGCAAGGGACTGGTGCGCTGGGGCGGGGCCATCCGGCTGGCCGTGCCCGCGACGCTGCTGTTCGCGCTGGGCACGCTGCTCTCGTTCGAGCTCATGCTGAAAGGCTATAACACCGCGATTCCACTCGAAACCTATCAGGCCGGCCTGTACATTACGTTGCTGATGAGCGTGATCTTCATGTTCCTGATCCTGGGCGCGGCGGCGGCTCTGATCGCTTTGTTCTATCCGGAGAGCGGGGGGGCGCTGCGCGCGGTGAACCGCGGGCTGCTGGGCCTGGATGCCGGAGCGGCGCTGCTGGCGGCAGCTGGGTTCGCGATTCTGCTGAATCAACACGACGCCATGCTCATGGACCACCATCACGCGCAGGCGCTTTTCGCCATCGGCAGCCCGGACCTGATCGTCAGCCACACGCCGGCCCTGGCGGCGGTGGCGGAGGCCGCGCGGTCGTTGCTCATGAACGCGGCCACGCTGGCATTGATCGCGATTATCGTCAAGAAGCTGCCGCAGCGGTGGATGCTGGCCCCGCTGGCGCTGGCGGCGCTCTCGGTGAATCTCTCGGGAGATATCCGCACGCCGGGCGAATTCGCGCTCCAGTATGGCATGGCTGCGATCTGGGCCGGGTGCGCCGTGCTGTTCTGCGTGTGTTTCGCGCGCAAGAACTATCTGGCCTATGCGCTGGTGCTGTGGGCCATGGCGCTGCGGCCGGCCATGATGGCGTTGTTCGGCAACGCGAACGCGGCGCTTGAGCGGCAGGGGTGGATGGTGGCGGGCGTGCTGGCGGTGAGCGTGGTATGGGCGGTGGCGCCGGCGCTGCGGCGGAGGGCGAGCGCGTGACGATAGCGCGATCTGCGCCGGCCGATGCGCCGGGGGCCAGCGACCACTGGGCCGCGCTGCTGGCGGGCTACCTGGGGTGGACGCTGGACGCCTTCGATTTCTTCCTGGTGGTCTTCTGCCTGACCGCCATCGGGCGCGAGTTTCATAAGTCCGACGCCGCCATGGCTCTGGCGATAACCATCACCCTGGCCTTCCGCCCGGTGGGCGCCTTTCTCTTCGGCCTGCTGGCGGACCGTTATGGGCGGCGGTTGCCGCTGATGCTCGACCTGATTTTTTACTCGGTAATCGAAGTGCTCTCCGGCCTGGCGCCCAGTTACACCGTGTTCATGGTGCTGCGCGCGCTGTTCGGGATCGGCATGGGCGGCGAATGGGGCGTCGGCGCGTCGCTCGCCATGGAGAAGGTGCCCATCCGGCTGCGCGGGGTGCTCTCGGGGTTCCTGCAGCAGGGCTATGCCATGGGTTACCTGCTGGCGGCCGTGTGCTATTTCTTCGTATTTCCTCGCGTGGGCTGGCGGCCCCTATTCTTCCTGGGCGGGCTGCCGGCGCTGCTGGCGGTGTTCGTGCGCATGCGCGTGAAGGAATCGGAAGTGTGGAAGAAGACCCGGCACGAAAGTTGGGGCCAGTTGGGCCGGGCCATTCTGGGAAATTGGAAGCTGTTTCTGTATATGGCCGTGCTCATGGCGGCGATGAATTTCGCTTCGCACGGCACGCAGGACATGTACCCGACTTTTCTGGAACGCCAGTGGGGATTTCACGTGGCCGGGCGCGCCGGCTTGACCGCGTTCTCCATGGTGGGAGCCATTCTGGGCGGGACGCTCTTCGGCTTCCTCTCCGACCGGATCGGGCGGCGCCGCTCGATGGTGATCGCGCTGCTGGCGGCGGTGCTGGCGATCCCCATCTGGGCCTTCTCGCCGTCGGTGACACTCTTGGTCGTCGGGGCGTTCGTGATGCAGTTCATGGTTCAGGGCGCCTGGGGCGTGGTGCCGGCGCACCTTTCCGAACTGTCCCCGGACTCGGTGCGGGGATTTTTGCCGGGCTTCGGTTATCAGTGCGGCGTGCTGCTCGCCAGCTCGGTGGGCTACATCGAGGCGGTATTCGCCCGCCGCACCAGCTACGCGGTGGCCATGGCGGTAACGGCCGCCACCGTGTTCCTGATGGCGGCGATTGCCACGGCGCTGGGGCCGGAGCGGCGGGCGGCGAAGTTTGGCTAATATGCCGCGCAGCACCGAAGAGATTCGCGCGGCCATTGCGGCTTTTCTTAAGAGCTCGAAACAACCGGCCCTGCTCGAACCGGGCGAGGAACTTCTTCCGATCACAGAAGATAATTTCGCGCTCGATCTCCGCGGCGGCCGTCTCACGTTGCAGGCCTGGGACCGCACGCGCAATCTGACGCGACGTGTCACGGCTATCCAGGAGCCGACGAGCGCGCGCCTCGAAATCACCGTCGAGCGATTCCCCCGCCGCGAGGGCCAGCTCTTCCTGCTGGACCTCGCCCGGCGCGCCGGAGCCGACCTCGGCCGGCGCAGCGCCCGCCTGGTGTTCCGCGAGCGCTTCCGTCTGTTTCTGCGCCGCCAGTTCCCGGAGTGGAAGCTGGCGGAACTGAGCGCCGAGGCGAACCTGGAATTCAGCCTCTCCCCCGCCTTCCCGCGCGCCTTTCTGCGCCACGGGCAGCACGGCTGGGCGGCGATTGCCTCGCCACCCGAAAGCGACGCGGCGGCGGTTCTTTCGTTCGGCCTGATCTGGCTCACGTACCTGCGCGGACGGGAACGGCGGGTGGCGGTGGAGGGTCTGGCCATCTACGTTCCGGCGGGCCGCGAGCGGGCCACCGCCCTGCGCCTCTTGTGCCTCGACCCCGCGGCCGCGCGCTTCGAGCTGTTCACGTATGGCGAACAGGATTTCGTGGTGCGCGTCGACCCGCGCGACCATGGCAATCTGGACACCCGCCTCGAGCCTTGCCGCCGCCCCGCGCCCAACCAGCCGGAAACCTGGCAACGCATCCTCTCCTTGCCCGGCGTGGAGCGGGTTGTCAAACACGACGGGCGCGCAAGCCTGCGCGTTCGCGGCCTCGAGTTCGCCGAACTCCGCGGCGGCGAGCTGCTGTTCGGGCTGCGCGAACGGCGCCCGGCGCGCGAGTATCACGCCGCCGAAATCGAGCGCCTGGTCGAAGAACTAGACCGCGCCCGCTCGCCCGAAGCCGAAGACCGCGGCCATCCGCTTTACCGGCAATCGCCCGAAGCCTGGCTGGAATCCCAGGCACGCGCGCAGATCGAGACGCTGGACGCCTCGCTCCTGTGCGACCCCATCTACGACCAGGTGCCGGCCTTCGCCGGGGGCGAGCGAGGCATCCTGGACCTGCTGGCCGCCGACCGTGCAGGCCGCCTCACCGTGGTGGAACTGAAAGCGTCCGCGGACCTGCACCTGCCGCTACAGGCGCTGGACTACTGGATTCGCGTCAAATGGCATCTGGACCGCGGCGAGTTCCCGGCGCACGGCTACTTCCCCGGCCTGCTCTTGCGCCCCGAGCCGCCGCGGCTGCTGCTGGTCTCACCGTCACTGGAGTTTCATCCCAGCACGGAGACCATCCTGAGTTACTTTTCGCCGGCGATCGAAGTGGAGCGGGTCGGGCTGGCGGCAGATTGGAGAAAGGGGTTGCAGGTGATGTTCCGGCTGCGGGGGGCGGAGCGGCCGGAGTGACGCGCTCTATTTCGGTGACAGGCTACGCAACTCCCAAATGTCGGCGGCTGAGCGATTTGGGGTTGCGTAGCCTGTCACCGAAATAGGCAGGCGAAAGCGCCTGCCCTACAAGAGCGGTCAGGCCGGCTTGTTCAGGTCGAGAAGCCAGTCTAACTGGAAATTCGCATTCTGGTTTAGCTTGAAAGTCTTTTTCACCGACTCGGGTTTTTCGCCGCGGATGTCGATCTTGGAGATATCGAATTGGCCGAGGCCCATCTGGGCCGCGTACTGCATGTAGCCGACGGCATGAGCGGGGATGCCCATGGTTTCAATGGCCACCCGGTCAACGGCCAGGTAGTCCGGTCCGGCCAGCGCAATATGCATGGGCACGGGATCGCCGGTGGTTGGGCCATTGCCTTCCATACCCTCGAAGCCGTCGATGACCGCGACACCCCAATTGCGCCGCATATGAAGGGCGGTGATGGCCATGCTGTAGTTCATGGCGTGGTGACCATCATTGACTCCGATCTGCTCGCCGACGGGCGGCATGGCATGGTATACATGCTTGTCGGTCCAGACCGGGGTTTCGCCGGTCACGCTGCGCAACGGGGCGCCCATCACCATGTTCTTCACGG
>OCZT010007143.1_pt1 | contig 10977 bp, 16 predicted proteins | sample 1539031 | NCBI WGS metagenome assembly OCZT01 (sample SAMEA3539308, study PRJEB22396) | soil metagenome | biome: tundra; feature: field; material: soil | place: USA | collected 2010-05 | depth 0.15 m
AGGAAGAGCCATCAAGGCCGTACCCGATGAGATATTGATAATTGAACCCCCGCCCTGTTTTTGCATAAAAGGAATTACGGCTTGCATAGAAGTTAATGGACCCAGAACATCTAAATTAAACAACTCACGAAAATTATTTATCTCAGTGTTTTGAATGGAAGCGTCATATCCCCTGCCAGCATTATTTACTAAAATATCAACTCTACCAAAATGCTCAATAGTTTTTGCAACCATTGCTTTAACTTGCGCTTCATCGGTCATGTCGGCTTGAATGACTAATGAATCTGGAATTTTCTTAGAAAGCTCTTGAAGTTTAGAAAGTGAACGACTGGCCAACACTACTTTAGCACCATTTTCTGAGAGTAGTTTTGCAGTCGCCAAGCCAATTCCCGAAGATGCACCAGTGACAATCGCGACTTTATCTTTAACGTTCATAAATCGCATTATACCACTGAAACACTGAACTTATCCTGAAGTTTTGTTTATTTATGAACAAAAAGAAGTGCATTTGGAATGTTTCTGCCCGGCCCTAATTTATATCCGCCCGACCAAAGTGCAGTTGAACCACCTTCATCTAAATTCATGGCATTATCCATTCCTAATGCCTTTAATACCTTAGCACTATCCTGCATGGTTGCATTTAAGATATCGCCAATGTAAACCGTGCTACCCTTATTAGCAACAAAACCTCTTGCGCCTTTTGGCTCAAATTTAGGGTCTCCGCCACCGCCATAAACAACCTGCCCACCCGATACCAACAGCGGATAATTAGATAAAACTGCATCTATTCCTGTATCTCTTCCCCACTCAAGCGCTTGAGAAACAAACCGTGCCGTATTGCCGGTAAAAATAACCGCCGGATTCGTACTGTAAACATTGTTGGCTGAATTAAAATATGTTTTATCTTTATTCATTACCAATAGATCAAACGAACCGGTCTTTCCTGCACAACTTGGATAGTCTGCCGGACAGAAAAACGAACCATTGATGCCGGCAAAAGCGTTACTTCTGGAAACATAATCAGACAAAGCAAGTGTTGGACAATTATTGCCACAATCACTACCAGAAGCTGTGTCTACAATTACTTTAGTTGAATTTAAATCTGCGGCGATAATATATACGGTAAAATTTCCGACATCCGTCGTAACTGATTGGACCGAAAATCCACTTCCCGGAGGAGTATTACTTTGGGAAACATTCTGTACAGCTGGTGCGGGAATTTGACTTACCACCAATGCATCTTCTTTCTTTTTAATATTAATCGTTAATAACGCTAAGCTAGCTGAACCAGAAGCATAATTTAGTTGCGAAAGATAATTAAGACTCCCCGCAAATTCTTTATCTAAATCTCCTGTATCTTGTTTTTGTGCCTTTAAATCCAAGATTCGTTGATACAGAGTTAAAGAAGATTTATACGAAGTTTGAATATTATCAATATTCTTTTTTAGACTTTGGTTTATTTTGTATTGATCCTGATTTTGTAAATTATTAAGCTTTGCTGCGGTCACTCTTAATTGATTTGTTAATTTTGAACTGGCAACGTTTTGCTGATTAATTTTAAAGACAAAAATAAATATTGAAACTATTAAAACAACTGCTAAAACAAAAAACGCTACTAATGAAACCAGATGTGTTTGAAGAAAAAGCTTAATCCTATCAAAGCTTAAGCGGACAGATTTTATGGTCACAAAATTATTATACTACTTATGAGAGAAGAGTGAATTATTGAACCGTAAGAGTGCCCTTCATCCCTTTATCTGCGTGGCCGGGAACTGTACAAAGGAAAGCGAATTGTCCGGTTTTATCGGGAGTAAATTGAATCGTATCTTGCTCTCCAGGCGATATCGTTTTAGTTTTAACGTTTAGATCGGCAATAGTTAAATTATGCGGATATGTACCGTTATTTTTAAATGTAATTTCCGCCGGCTGTCCTTTTTTAAAAGTAAGAGTTGAGGGCGTAAAGGCAAACTCACTTCCTGAAACGGTAATTTTTTGCATCACAGCAGCAGAAGTTGAAGATGGTGCTAATTGTGTAATAGTTGGAGATGTATAAGTTGGAGTTACTGCAGAATTATTATATCCATTACCGTTTTTGGCTAAAATAAAATAATAAACCGCACCATAAACCACTACTGCAATAACCAGATATAAAACTAACCACTGCCAAAGTGGTCTTTTCCCATAATTACCCTGTTTTTGCTCTTCTTCCATTGCAAATAGACTAAACGAAACCACAAAAAGAATCTGTAATCTTGGTTACAAATTTCCAGAGGCTAAAATTATGAAGTTTGATTAGACAACCACTGTTGCAATTCTAAGGCTGCGGATGCACCGTAACCGGCGGCGGTAATTGCCTGTTTATAATCTTTATCGTGCACATCACCGGCGACAAAAACGCCTTCTTGATTGGTTAGAAAATGATCATGCACTTTTACAAATTTCTCTTCATCCAAATCAATTCCTGTGAATTTAGAGGTGTTTGGTATGTGGCCGATAGCCACAAAAATTCCATCAATCGGCATTTCGCCGGATACACTTTCCGTATCTATATCTGAAACTTTAAACTGCAGAAGATCAGGCGTAATTTTTTCTATTTCTTCCTTTGATTTTAAAAGCAAACTTTTATCAGACGGTTTAATTTTAACTTTAACCTTTTCAACTTTCATTTCACCTAAGACTTCCGTTATTTCTGCATTAAATAACATGTGAATATTCTTAGTATCCTTCACTCTTTGCTGCATAATCTCCGAGGCTCGGAAACTATCACGTCGGTGTACAATAATTACGTTGGTAGCAAACTTCGAAAGTACCATTGCCTCCTCCATTGCGCTATCTCCTCCGCCCACGACAAAGACATTTTTGTTTCTAAAGAAAGCTGCATCGCAAGGAGCACAGCTTGATACTCCACGGCCAATTTTTTCCGCCTCACCTTTAACACCAAGCCATTTTGTATCGGCACCTGTTGCAATAATCACGGATTTAGCTTCGTATGCCTTATCTCCTACTGAGACTTTAAATGGTTTCTCGGAAAAATCAGCTGAAGTAAAATCATCATCTATAAATTCGGCACCAAATCTTTCTGCTTGTTTTCGCATATTTGCCATTAAATCCGGGCCTTGAATTCCATCGGGGAAACCGGGGAAATTTTCAACTTCCGTAGTTAACATTAACTGCCCGCCCCATTTAACACCAGCTATAACCAGAGTTTTTAAATCTGCGCGCGTTGTGTAAATTGCGGCAGTTAAGCCTGCGGGACCAGAACCAATAATAATTACGTCGTACATTAAAGTTAGTTTCCTAAAACGCTGTCAATCTCATGTTTAAAACTATCTTTGCTTTGCGCACCAACCATTGATTTAATCACCTTACCATTTTGAAAAATCAAAAGACTTGGGATACTCATTATTCCGTAATTACCTGCAACTTGATTTGCATCAACGTCTACTTTTCCGACTTTTAGTTTCCCTGCATATTCTGTCGCCAATTCTTCTACGATTGGCCCAACAATTTTACAAGGATGGCACCACTCTGCCCAAAAATCTACCAAAACCGGAATTGTTGATTCAAGAACTTCTGTTTGAAAATTTTGATCTGTAAAAACTAGATCTGCCATAATTCACCTCCTTGTTGTATTACGATAGCAAAGACTTTTAATTATGTCAACGAATTATATTTTCTAAGAATATGGGGATTACTGTTCACTAATTTTGCTCAACTATGTTAGTTGGGGCTCCATTTATATAGTTTTTTATATTACCCAAAGACGTCTCTAATATCTCTTGTAATGCCTCCTTACTATTAAAAGCATTATGTGGCGTAATTACTACATCATCTCTTTCCAAAAGAATATGATCTAGTAATTCTGTCTGAATATCTCCTTTTGCAATGTGTTCCGAAGATAAAAATTCTCTTTCTTCCTTAAGTGCATTTTCTTCCTCCAAGACATCAAGACCAACCCCCGCTAAAATCCCTTTTTCCAAACCCTCAAGGATTGCTTTTGTTTCAATTAAAGCACCGCGAGCCGTATTAATAAGAATTGCACCTTTTTTAACCTTACTAATATTATTTAAATTAATTAAGTGCTCTGTTTCGCTATTATGAGGAAGATGAAGACTAATTACATCAGAATTTGCTAGTAATTCGTCTAAGGAAACATATTTAACCCCTCTTGCGCAAAGATCGGCATCTTCATGATGACAAAAAGCAATAACTTTCATGCCAAAAGAAACACCCAATTCGCAGACATTTTTGCCAATATGTCCGGTGCCGATTACTCCCAAAGTTTTACCGAACAAATCAAATCCGGTTAGACCAACACTTGAGAAATCTCCTTTTTTCGCCCGCTCAACCGATGGAACGATCTTCCTAGAAACTGCCAACATCAAAGCCATCGTGTGTTCTGCTACCGTATGTGCTCCATAAACAGGAACATTTGCAACCACAATGCCCTTTTCTCTACAAGCTGCAAGATCAATATGATCAAATCCCATGGAACGGGTTGCAATGAATTTAAGATTTGGGAGCTTATCTAAAATTTCTCTATTAATAATTGAATAAATAAAAATAGAGATAGCTTCGCAGTCCTGATATCGATCCACCGTGGATTCGTCCAATTTTTCAGAAGTTAAAATAGGCTGGTAATTTACAAGCGTACTATTAATATAGTCTTTTTCCCATGCTTCAACTTCAAAGAAAACAATTTTTGCCATATATAAGATATTATTGTCTATTTGAGGCCTCTATGTAAAGTCGTAGTTATTGGCAATATTAGTTTTTCGCTTAAATAAATTGATGTCTTTAATAGTAATATTATTTCTCTTGTATGCAATTACACCCAACTGTTCCATTTTTTTCATCTCTAAACTTACCGTTTCACGAGTAAGTCCAACCATAGAAGCAATATCTTTATGCGCTAAAGGCAAATCAATCGTAACCTCATCTCCTATTTTAGTACCAAACTGGTCTGCACAAAGACCAATAATGTAAGCTACATTTTGAAATGCATTTCCCAATTTTAAAAGTTCCATTCTATTTAATAACTCCTGCCAGCGAATAACTACTTCCTGACTAAGCGAAAACATTAAAAAAGTATTCGTGGAAATTAGCTCGGTAAAGGTTTCTCTTGGCGCTCTTCTTAAAGTTAGAGGCGTATAGGCTTCAAAATAATACCTGGTAACTGCATTTCCTAAAAATGTAAAGAGTAAAGGAAAAATATATCCCGGCTTATAAATTAAAAATGTTAGTTCTTTTCCATCAGGAGAAAGGTAGTAAAACTTTAGATAACCCTTTTCAATAAAATAAATATATTCTATTTTGTCTTCCGGACGCAGGATTACCTGTCCTTTTTTATAATTAAGAGGTTTATATTGAGCAAAAAATGGATTAAGTTTTTTTAATAAATCTGTATCTATTGCGCCATCAATGCTAACACATTTTAAATACTTTCTCAACGATCATTAACCAACCTACTCTATTTATGTAATCAAGATTACTGCAATGGGAAAATTGTTATTGTAATATTTTTTTATATATAAAAGGAGGTGTTAAAAGATGGATGACTCAAATAGCTTAGGAAACAATACTTTTGGAATTAAAAACTTCTTTAAGGGCTTGGAGAATAGCATTCACCAAGAACAGAAGGAAATATTTTTCCATAGAAAAAGCCAAGAAGATGAAACAGATTACTTTAACTTCATCGAATTTCTGTTTAACAATCCCAGCAAAATCTAAATTTAGTGCTTGACAAGAGTTTTTAAAAAAAATACAATCCTTTTATGCCAAAAAGAGTAGCAACTAAAAAAACTCCAACAATAGAACTAAAAAAACCAACTTTTGAAATGAAAATTAAGCTTCCTCTAAAATTAAGACCGGAGAATATTAACTGGAAAAGGTTTTTCCCAAAATCTTCGACCCAAATTCTCGTTGTTTTACTCGTAATTGCTGCCTTTTTACTTGGAGTTTTATTTACAAAAGTTCAGTACTTAGAAAAGAATCAACTTGCAGTAAACAACCCAACCGCAGTTCCAGCAGCACAAGGACAACAAGCCGCACCGGCACCAGGAGCTAAAGTGAATGTAAACGCAGGACACTTCCCTATATTAGGCAATAAAGATGCAAAAGTAACAATGATTGAATTTGCTGACTTTAGATGCCCATTCTGCGAACAATTCTATTCTCAAACGGAACCACAAATTATTAAAGACTACGTTGATACAGGCAAGGTTAAATTTACTTTCCGAAATTTTGCTTTCTTGGGTCCAGCTTCAACAGTAGCAGCTAACGCATCGGAATGTGCTAACGACCAAGGAAAATTCTGGGATTTTTATAACTATCTTTACAAAAATCAGCCGGCAGAAACCGATACCACCATGTATAACACTGACACTCTTACTCAAGCCGCAGTGTCACTAGGAATGAATGATGGCACATTCAGAAGTTGCTTAGACAATAAAACAGATGATGCTAAAGCCGCTAAAGATATGACAGACGGACAAGCAGCGGGAGTAAGCGGGACACCGACTTTCTTTATTAATGGGACATCAGTCGTAGGAGCTCAACCCTACGCTGCGATAAAAGCTGTTATTGATCAAGAACTAGCCAAAGCTAAATAAATTACCCCAGGATTTGAATCAATCCCCAAATTAGAAGTATTCCTAAAACAAAGAAAAGTGTTTCATTCATAGCTAGGCTTTTTTTAGCCTTGGTATGAATTTCCGGAAGAAGATCTGTTGCAGATAAATAAAGAAAATTAGCTGTTGTTATAGAAAGAAAAATTGGGAGCACCCGCTCGAAAGCATTGCCTATATAAAAAGCTAATAATGCTCCCCCAATAGCCGCAATGCCTGTTAATAAATTAAACAATAGAATCTTCTGCCAGCCATAACCCTTATGAAGTAGTATTCCAAAATCGCCTAATTCATGCGGAATTTCATGCACAAAAACGGCAATTGTTGTCACCATCCCCAATGGAAAACTAACTAAAAAGCTAGATGCGATAGAAATTCCATCAATAAAATTATGCATTCCGTCTCCGAAAATAAGAAACGCTGTTGGAAGCCTCATCTCATCCTCTGCCGCTTCTGGATTCTCTTCCCCGTGGTGATGCATAAAAATAAACAATCTTTCTATAATAAAGAATGTTCCGAAAGCTAGTGTTACCCAAAGAAAAGCATTTTTATTATCAAGCGCTACTGCCTCCTTAAATGTATCCAAAAATCCTGTTGCTAAAAGTGCTCCTGCGGCAAAAGACACCAACGAAAAAGAAATTTTACGCATTAATTTTTCTCTAGTTAGTAAAATTGACACTAAAAGAAGAGAGACGATTGAAGCTAAAAAGGTAAAGAATAAGATATTTAATAACATATGATTATTTCTGGCAATTATGACAAAGTCCGAAAAATTCCAAACTGTGTCTTCTAATTAAAAACTGGTGTTTTTTGGCCAATTCTTTTTCCATTTGAGGCACAAAATTGTCCTCAACCGCCTCAATTTTACCGCAACTCTCACAAACCAAATGATGATGATCACCCTTACTGGATAATTCGTAGTGAACTTTTCCCTTCTCCAACTGAATTTCTTTCGTAATGCCTTTTGCTAGGAAATCATTCATCATTCGAAAAATCGTGGCCGGATCAGCATTAATTTTCTCTTTTTTTAAGTAATTAATTATTAAACTGACATCAACGGGCATATCTGTAGACTCTAAGAATTTAAGCACAGCAATTCTTGCCGGAGTCGCTTTTAGCGAAGCCTCCTGCAGTTCATCTTTGCAATTGTGAGTATTTTTAAAATTAAACATAATAAATGCGACTTACTTGCATAGTATATGCGATTAACTTGCATTTGTCAAGAGGATTTAGTGGATTTTGTCGAAGCTCTCAAAATGTTCCTTCTCTTCTTCCCACTCAACTTTAACTGATTTTACTTGCGAGAGAAATGGCCCTTTTTCGCAAAGCTTAATTAGCTTTTCAATCATTTCTTTTGCGCCCTGAGCTAAAATTTCAACTTTACCGTCATCGATATTTTTTACCCAGCCTGTTAGACCGCGGCTTTTAGCGTTTGATTTTACAAACCAACGAAAACCAACACCTTGTACAAAACCGGAAATATAAATTTTTGCCTGCATATTATTTTTGCTTTGCTTTAGCGGTTATTTCTCCTTTTAATTGCTTCAACTTCCAAAGAAATAAAGCGATTTTATTATCGGCGTTACTATCGATTACAAATGAATAGGCTTTTTCCAAAACTGAGCGGTGATTCATTTTAGCCAGACGAATCCACATTCCCCTATTTTTATAATCATTAAATTGCTCAGCCAAATAAATTCCGTACGATTGAAAATCCCGAGAAATATATTTATCTTTGGTGGGATTAAATCCAATTAAAATTTGACTTATCGATTTCATAGTTAATTTATGCATGCCGGGGGACTTATTTCGTATTAAACCTGTTCATGGCTTTCTCTAAGCCCTCTTCTAAGGCGTCCTGCATTGCCTTGGCCGATTTTTTAATTATCTCCCGCACCTTTCCCCTCTCGCCTTCAGAAAACTCCCCTAATACGAAATTATCGATGGCTTTAACTTTTTTATCATGAATTTTTTCATGCTGTTCGCCAATTCCAACCCTAAAGCGCCAAAATTTATCTGTTCCTAAATGCTCAATAATTGATTCCACTCCTTTATGCCCTGCCGACGCACCGGCAAATCTTATTTTCATACCACCCAAAGGTAAATCAATTTCATCATGGATTATCCAAACATCAACTGGTGCAATTTTATAGAATTTAGCGATTAAGGAAACGGCCGAGCCTGAACCGTTCATATACGTTAGTGGTTTTGCTAAAATCACTTTTTCTGCCTTACCTTTTCTTGGTTGCCAGTCAATTTCGGCGATTTCTGCTTTAAACTTCTTCTCTTCTCTAAAAGTAACATTGCTCATTGGAAAATCTTTGAGGAATGCATCAGCCACCATAAATCCAAGATTATGCCTGGTTTTATCATGTTTAAGTCCCGGATTTCCAAGTCCAACAATTAATTTCATACAAGTATTTTAGCACTTTTCCAAAGCTATATCTGTAGTTTTAAATACACAAAAATATGCTTAAATAATAAGCAACATCTTAAAACTACCCACCAAGCTAAACTTATTTATAATAAGATTTAACTTGATATAAGAAATAATAACCGATTAGAAATGTGATGACTGCCATCACGACTTCTGAAATGCTAAGCCTTACGACTGAACCTAGAGCATTTAATAAAAGAGCATAGAACATAAAATTCCAGCCTTTTACTTTCCTGGCTTTAAGTGGTCCAAAAGCTAAAAATTCCAATACTCCACCGACTAATAATAGTACCGCTGCGAGAATCCAGGTTATTGCAAAAAATCCTGATCCTGCCATCATCGCAAATGGAGAAAGGAACGAGCCTAAACCGATTAAGCTTACTGCGCCAAAGATTAAAATAACACCGCCGATTAAAGCCAACCATGGAGCATAAGTTACAATTAAGTCTGTCCATTTTTTTGGCAAAGCGGGTAATTTTGCAAAGCTTTCATCCAAAGTTTTTAATAATGGTTGTAGTTGTTTCATTTATTTCACCTCCTCTCAATTTCTACCAATCTAAAGATAATCCAATTCCTATTTAAAAGTCAATTCCCAGTTGAGCATTTCTTGCTTTTAATCTTCCCAGATTTTAACACAAAAAAATTGTATAATATGTATGTGAACGCACACTCAATTCATATTGAGGCAGAAGTTGAAAGAGAAAAAGATCATTTGTTAGAAGCTCTTAAGCTCTTGGAAGAAGCCATTGTCGGTTATCAAAAAGAAGCTGACTACGAAGGAATTGCGCAAGCGTTGCAAAGCAGAGAACTAACCTATAAACATCTTTTCCTTGTAAGTAAAGATGAAGTCTTCGCGATCCTGGCTAAGAAAGACGCTGAAGCCAGCCTTGAAGTAACGCGAGAGAACAACCTAACATCTAGGCTTGGATCCTGTTATTTTAGACTCGGAGATGTAGAAATATTATTTGAAAATTATGAACAAGCTGCAGAAAACTATCAAAAAGCACTTGATAACTATTCCGGTACTAACTCTGAAAAAGGAAACTACAAATACCACCTAGGAACTGCTTTAGGGAAGCTAGGAAAAACAGAAGAAGCTGAAAAAATGATGCTACAGGGACTTTCTGAAATACAAAAGAATCACAGTGAGGTTGATGCTTTTTTAACCCACGTCTGGGAATCGGGATGCTTAATGCAGCTTGCCGAATTATTAACAGAAAAAAATAGAGAAAAAGCAAAAGAATATCTACGACAAGCACAAGGAATAATCGAAAATGATCCTAAACTTATAATTAGGAAACGACAACTTGAGGAATTAAAAAAGACCCTAGTAAAATAAAATTCTCCCTGTTACTATTAATATAGATGGCTTTATCTTCAAGATCTATCGAAGCAAGAGTGGGAGTTTTGCTAATCCCCAGAACGGCTGTTCGAGAAGCACCCAGAAACCCTAATCAGGTTACTAGGAGCGAATTAGCCCAAGAATCAACTATTTTTGTGGAATGTGGTGATCCTCATACACTAAGATTTGGGCATGTTTTTATTGAAGGCTCTTTCATTGGATCTGATGGAGAAAGAGAAGAAATTTACTCATACACGCCAAAGACAGAAAGAGAACTGGCCGTGGAGGGAATAAAATTGATAGATGGTCCCGCAAAAACGGCAACTACTACTCCGACAAGAAGAGAGAGGGTAACAGAATTACTCGTAGCCGAAGGCATTTGGGATACTCCTAGTCTTTCTTCCCCTGTTGCCCGTACATCTCGATCAACTCGACAACCGAGGTAGCATCTTCTGCTTTTTTATCCAAACTTCTAAATGAAACTAATCGTGGAAAACGAAGAGCATAGCCCGCTTCCGTTTCGGTTTTGCCGGCGGTATGAATTGGACTACGAGTGATTTCATCAGCTAAAA
>OCZT010007144.1_pt1 | contig 10977 bp, 11 predicted proteins | sample 1539031 | NCBI WGS metagenome assembly OCZT01 (sample SAMEA3539308, study PRJEB22396) | soil metagenome | biome: tundra; feature: field; material: soil | place: USA | collected 2010-05 | depth 0.15 m
GCTCCCGCGGCCACCGAGCCCAGCAGCGGCAGGCTGTCTTGGCCCACGATCCCGCGCACGCTCTCCACGGCGGCGCCGGCCGCGCGGTCGAGCAGCTCGATCGCGCGCGGCTTGGAGGGGTCTCGGCGCAGCAGGCCGATCTTCTCCAGGTTGGCCAGGTGCGCGTGTACCGTCGATGAGGAGGCCAGCCCGACCGCCTTGCCGATGTCGCGCACCGTCGGCGGGTAGCCGTATTTGGCTGAATGCTTGCGAATGAAGTCGAATATCTCCTGCTGGCGCTTGGTCAGATCCATGCGTGCTCCGCTCCCTGGTCGCGTTGATTGGGGACTTCGACGAACATGTGTTCGCACGATAGCGTGCCCTGTGGACGGATGCAAGCGCCGAACGCGATACGCCCTATACTCGCCCTCTCTGCGCTCGTGGCGGAATTGGTAGACGCGCAAGGTTGAGGGCCTTGTGGACCGCTTTGGTCCGTGGTGGTTCGAGTCCACTCGGGCGCATTTTTCCGGGACCTAAGTCCTCAGACTCAAACCCGTGGGGTCCGCTCCTGCCTTTCGTCCAACGCCAGAGCGTCGGTGGGCGGCGGTCGCGCGCTCGCTTGCCCTGCGATGCGGCAGCAGCACGTTCTGGGTCGTGCTGGACCCTTGCAGCAACGCCCTCGCTCGTGGCACACAGTGGTCGCCAAGCAAGTCGTACGCTGGTCGCTTGTCCGGCTCGACGCTCAAGCTGATCGCGCTCATCGCGCCGCTGGACCTTGACACGCTCGCGGTATCAGTAGCGCTCGGCATCGCAGGCTTGCCGTCACACAGACGGCTCCAACTCTCGTTACGCCGAGTTCGGAGCCCACAACCATCCTGCTCCAAGCGCCAAGGCGCCGGCCTCGCTCGCCCCCCCCGCCGACGGCCGCAGCGGGGCCAACCTGAACGGAACCTCTTTCTCATGGCCCCAACCCGAGGTGGGCCGGGCGTAATGCCCGGCCCACCTCGGCGTGCGTGAGCGCCCCGTGCGTTCTACTGGCAAGCTCTGTGGGAACATACCCAGGGGGGGTTTGCTAGCTTGGCTGCATGGGACCAACTCCCACCCGTGGCTACACCGCCTCCAAGCAGCAGCTCCTGAACCGCCTCGCTCGTGTGGAGGGGCAGGTGCGCGGGGTTTCGCGGATGGTGGAGGAGGACCGTTATTGCATCGATGTGCTGACGCAGATTGCGGCGGTGCAGGCGGCGCTTGAGAAGATCGCGCTTGGCCTAGTGGACGGCCACGTTCGCGTGTGTATGCATGGCGAGGGAGGCGCACCGTCTGACCCCGGCGAGCGTATGGAGGAGTTGATGGACGCGGTAGGGCGACTGGTCAGGCGATGAGAGGAGTGATCGAGTAATGAGCGTCGCGGAGACTACGAGCCCTACGGGTAGCCTCTCCACCGCGACCGAGCCGGCGTCCGCGACGGCGCTGCTCGGTATCGAGGGGATGCACTGCGCGAGCTGCGTATCGCGGGTGGAGAAGGAGCTCCGCGGCGTACCGGGAGTAGTAGAGGCTTCAGTGAGCCTCCCGGGCGAGGAGGCGCGCGTCACGTTCACGCCGCTGGCAGCGGATGTCGCGCAGCTCGAGCGGGCAGTGGAGCGCGCAGGCTTCGCGGCACGTGTGAAGGCCGAGCAGCCGGCGCAGGATGATCTCGCGCGCCAGGACCGTGATCGCGCCCGTGAGTATCGCGCGCTGATGGGCAAGTTTTGGTTCTCTGCGGCGGTCGCGGTGCCGGTGCTGATGCTCTCAAACGCCTGGATGGTGCCGGGGTTGAAGGACGTTTCCTGGCTTGCGCGGGGCAGCGACGGCCTGTACTGGGTGTGGCGTGGCCTGGCGCTCTTGACGTTGCCGGTGCTGGTGTGGGCGGCGGGCCAGTTCTATGTGAGCGCGTGGCGGGCCCTGCGCCACCGTAGCGCGAACATGCACACACTGATCGCGACCGGGATCACCGCCGCCTACGCCTACTCGTTGGTCGCGGTGGCTGACCCAGGGATTTTCCCGGCCAGCAAGTACGCGGACGTGTACTTCGATGTGGTGGCGGTGGTGACGGCGCTGGTCACGTTGGGGATGGCACTTGAAATCAAGGCGAAGGGGCGCTCCTCGGAGGCGATCCGCAAGCTGATCGGGTTGCAGGCGAAGAGCGCCCGCCTCCTGCGAGACGGCGCAGAAGTGCAGGTGCCGGTCGAGGATGTCATCGAGGGTGACATAGTGGTCGTGCGGCCGGGCGAGAAGGTCCCGGTTGACGGCGTGATCGTCTCCGGCGAGTCGAGCCTTGATGAGTCGATGATCACCGGCGAGTCACTGCCCGTTGACAAGCGTCCGGGCGACAGCGTGATCGGCGCGACGATCAATGCGACCGGCGCGTTTCGCTTCCGCGCGACAAGGGTGGGGAATGACACAGCGCTCGCGAGCATCGTGCGGATGGTCGGCGACGCGCAGGCGACGAAGCTGCCGATCCAGCGCCTTGTCGATCAGGTCGCCGGCGTGTTCGTCCCGGCCGTGATCATCCTGGCGCTGGCGGCGTTCCTGGTCTGGTACGACGTTGGCCCAACGCCCACGTTCTCCTACGCGGTGATCGTCGCTGTCACGGTGCTGATCATCGCCTGTCCGTGCGCGCTCGGCCTCGCAACCCCGATGTCGCTGACGGTCGGGATGGGCAAGGGCGCCGAGCACGGCGTCCTGTTCCGCGGCGGGGAGGCGCTACAGGCCGCGCGGCGACTCGACGTGCTCGTGCTGGACAAGACCGGCACGATCACCCACGGCACCCCAGCGTTGACGGACGTGATCGCGGCCACCGGGTTCGAGGAGCGCGACGTGCTCGCCGCGGCGGCCGCGGTCGAGCAGAGCTCCGAGCATCCCCTCGCGCGGGCGATCGTCGATGGCGCCGCTCAACAGGGCCTTGAGGTCTCTGAGCCCGAGCGCTTCTCCGCGATCCCCGGCCTCGGTATCGAGGCCGACCTCGACGGCCGGGCCATGCTCGTGGGCAACCGCAAGCTGATGAGCGACCGCGGCGTCACGGTCGATTCCCTCGATAAGCGGGCAGCGGCGCTCGCGTCGGATGGCAAGACGCCGATGTACCTCGCGATCGACGGGGTGGCCGCCGGACTGGTCGCGGTCGCAGACACGATCAAGCCCGACTCGGTGACGGCGATCTCCCGCCTGAAGGCGCTCGGCTTGGAGGTCGCGATGATCACGGGCGATAACCAGGCGACGGCGCAAGCGGTCGCCCGCCAGGTAGGCGTGGATCGCGTGCTCTCCGAGGTGCTGCCGCAGGACAAGGCGCACGAGGTCCACAAGCTCCAGCTCGAGGGCAGGCGCGTGGGGATGGTCGGCGACGGCATCAACGACGCTCCCGCGCTGACGCAGGCCGATGTCGGCTTCGCGATCGGCACCGGGACCGATGTCGCGATCGAGGCGTCCGACGTGACCTTGGTCGGGGGCAGCCTGCTGAGTGTCGTGATCGCGATCGAGGTCTCCCGCGCGACGATGCACAACATCCGCCAGAACTTGCTCGGCGCGTTCGTCTACAACAGCGCCGGCCTGCCGATCGCCGGCGGTGTCTTCTACCCGCTGTTCGGCGTGCTGCTCTCGCCGCTGATCGCCTCGGTGGCGATGGCGTTCAGCTCGGTGACGGTCGTTTCCAACGCCAACCGGCTGCGCCGCTTTAAACCGAGGGAGGCGTGAGGCGATGGCCGCCAGCCAGATCATCATCACGCTCGCCGGACTCGCCGCGATCGGAGCTGTCGCCTGGTTCTTCTGGGGGCCACGCCCCGCGGGCGTCAAGGCCGCGCTGACTCCTTCGGGCCGTCAGGAGGCGACGATCGTCGTCAAGGGCGCCTACAGCCCCGACGTGATCCTTGTCGAGCGCGGCAAGCCGGTGCGGTTGAGCTTCCTACGCCAGGAGACCGCCGCCTGTTCGGAGGAGGTTGTATTCCCCGATCTTCAGCGTCGCGCCCAGCTTCCCGAGGGGCAGCTCGTGCCGGTGGACTTCACCCCCGAGCAGCCCGGCGAGTATGAGTTCACCTGCGGCATGGGGATGCTGCGCGGCAAGGTCGTGGTGCGCTGAGGTGTGAGATGAGCACTCACGCGAAGACACCTCCAAGCGAACCCCAGCCGGGGCTCACGCGCAAGGGGCGCGAGCGAGCGTTTGGCGAGAAGCTGCTCCACACCGGACCCCTGCCGCGCTTCGCCACGCCGTGACGGCACGAACGCGCCCCAGAGCATCTCTGTACGTGACCACAGACAAGGAGAGCAACGATGACTGGCAACAGATACCACGGCTCGACTAGGAGATCGTCATGACCGGCGGTAGCGGCGAGGACAGCCGACGACACCGGCGCGGCAGACCTGCGCTGACCTGGATGCTCGGCACCTTGGTCGCCGGCTTGGTCATTGTGGGATTGGTCCTGGCAGCGCGGCCCCAAACCCACGCGGCCCCGAGCGCGGCGGCATCGGGGGCTCCAGCGGCACTCCGTGTCGTACGGCTCACCACCGCGCCGGACGCCGTCTCCAACGATAAGCAGACGATCGCTGTCCTGCTGGGAGGAGCCATGCCGCATGGGACGGTCAAGGCGACCGTGACTACTGACGAAGACTGCGCTCCGGACGCGAAGGGCTACTCGCACTGCCGCAATGACCTTCGCTTGGCGGATGGTTCCGTGCTGCACCTCCGCCACAACCATCCGATGGGCATGGTGGCGTGCCTCGCGCCAGGAGAAGAGGTCATGGTCAAGCGAGCATGAACGGCGAGGAGAATGAGCACTCGCGCGAGGACACCTCCAAGCGAACCCCAGCCGGGGCTCGCGCGCGAGCAACGCGCGCGAGCGCTTGGCGAGTACCCAACGCCCGGTGATTGTGTTCTGCGCGCCGAAGATGTCGGCAAGAGCTTTCACCGCGGCATCCCACCGCGGTGGCGAGCGGTTCAAGGAGACCATTGTTGCGGTCGTTGACACAGCTGAGCTTCAGGCCGCTCAGAACGACCCGCGCGTGCGGTCGTTCCTCAAGGAGGCTAACGCCTACCTCGCCGAGCTCGAGCAGCAGGGCCGCAACCGTTAGCTGACGACTTGCAGCGGCAGCCATAGGCGCTTGCGCTCCGCTGGTTCGGCCGAGGGACGAAAGCCGCAGCGCTCGCGCCACATCGCCGCGGTCCCCTCATCGAACGGATCGACGACCAGCACAGAGGTGGCTTATAGAAGAGCCGCGCGCCGGGCGGTGGCGGCGGCGTGCAGCAGCAGCGCCTTGCCGTCGATATCCGCGCTCACGTCCTTGGCGATCCACGCCACGAGCGCCGCCGACCCCTGCACCTGCAACATCGCCCGGAAGTGAAAGCACTGCCACGGGTACACGCGCGCGACGGCCGCCGGCGGCCCGTAAGCGCTGCCCCACAAAGCGGCATGGCCGGCGCTCGGCCGAGCCATCCGCGGCGTGGTTGTGCAAACTGTCATCTTCGTAGGCTGCGAACCGATGCTCGAGCAGGATTCGCACGCGCGGTGGTAGCTCAACGGTAGAGCCTCGCCCTTCCAAGGCGATGATGCGGGTTCGATTCCCGTCCGCCGCTTGTCAGGCCGGTTCGGCGAGCGTCCGATCCGGCGATCCACAGCCTCCGGCGGCGCAGCTGAGGCGGCCGCCTCAGACCGGCCCCGCCCCGCGGCGCTCCTCCGTGGGCACCTCGCCCGTCTGCCCCGTCAGCCCCGGGGGCGGCCACGGGCCGAACCAGTTGTCGCGGGCCCCGTCCAGCGTCACCGTGATCACGCTCAGCGCGCGCCCCAGCCGCGAGCACAGCAGCGCCACCAGCCACGCGTGCTCCTCGGGCCGGCCCAGCCGCTGCAACGGCACCGAGCGCGCCATCCCGGCGCGGACCGCGTCCGGGTACTTGGCCATCGCCTCGGTGTCGTAATGCCCCGCCGCGACGGCCACCACGGCGATATCGCGATCGGCCCAGCGCGCGGCGAGCTCGCGCGTGAGCGCCTCCACCGCCGCCCTGGCCGCGCCCGAATGGGCCATCCCGGGCATGCCGTGGTGGGGCGAGAGGGTCACGTTGACGATCGCACTCCAGCGTGTGTGCGCGCGCGGGCGAGCGCCCATGCCGTCCTTCCCCTCCTTCCCCTCCTCCTTCCCCTCCTCCTCCAGGCCTTCCTCCCCAGCCCGTGCGCCACCCAGGCCGCATTCCACCGCCGACTCGGCCATGTTCAGCATCCCCTCCACGTTCAACCGCCACACCGCCCGCCACCCCTTCGCGACGATGCCCTCCGCGGGCGTGTAGTACTGGCCGCCGGCATTGTTCACGAGCATGTCCAGCCGGACGTGCCGCTCCAGCGTGGTCTGGATCAGCCGCCGCGCATCGGCCGGCTCGCGCACGTCCCCCGCGACCCAGTCCGCCGCACCTCCGGCGCCGGCCCCGTCCGGGCCGGCGGTCGTATCCGGGCCCTCGACCCCGACCCCGACCCCGTGCGCCTCGATCCTCGCGCGAATCTCCGCCACCGCCTCGCGCAACACCTCCGCGCGCCGTCCAGCGACCACTACCTTCGCCCCGCACCGCGCGAGCTCGAGCGCCGTGGCCTTGCCCAGCCCCGTCCCGCCGCCGGTCACGAGCGCCACCTGGCCGTCCAGCATTCCCGCGGCGAACACCTGTGAGCGCGCGTCGTCTGGCATCGCGCGATCATACGAGCGTGGTCGGTCCGCCGCAGAGCAGGCGCGCGCGTCGAATCGCGGCGGGTCTCCTCGTCGTGTTGCTCGGCGCCGTCGTCCTCGGCGGATACCTGTACGAGCGTCATCGCACCGGCAGCATCTATCACCCGCGGGCGCTGTTCGTCCCGCAGCTCTCCCCCACCCTGCCCGCCCGTGGCCCGGCGCGATACGCATGGCCGTTCTACGGCTACTCCGCCGATCACACCCGCTTCTTTCCGGCCCCCGCGCGCCTGTCCCCGCCGTTTCGGACACTGTGGGTGCACAACGGCGGCTCGCTGCTGGAGTTCCCGCCCTCGCTGCGGGGCGATCGCATATTCCAGCTCGCCGACGACGGTGTGCTCAGCGCGATCGACATCCACACCGGCCGCACCTTCTGGCAGCGTCGTATCGGCTCGCTGTCGGCGTCCACGCCCGCAGCCGTCGGCGACGCCGTCTACGCGACCGTGCTCGCGCGCCCGGACGGCGTCAAGCAGGGCGAAGTCCTGGCGCTGGCGTACGCGACCGGAAAGGTGCTGTGGTCGCGCGCGCTGCCCAGCCCCAGCGAGTCCTCTCCGCTGCTCGCCGGCGGGCGCGTCTACTTCGGTTCTCAGAACGGCACCGTCTACGCCCTGAACGCCCGCGACGGGAGCGTCGTCTGGACCTACCACGCCGCCGGCGCCGTCAAGGCCAGCCCGACGCTGTCGGACGGGATGCTCTACTTCGGCGACTACTCCGGCCACGTCCAGGCGATCAGCGAGCAGACCGGCAGGCGCATCTGGGACAGCGGCTCCGAAGGCGCGCTGCTCGGCAGCGGCACGTTCTACTCGACCGCCGCGGTCATGTACGGGCGCGTGTTCCTCGGCAACACCGACGGGCGCATCTACGCCTACGACGCGTTCACGGGCCGGCTGGACTGGGCGGTGCAGACCGGCGCCTACGTGTACTCCTCGCCGGCGATCGTCGACGCCCCCGGCCTCGGCCCCACTGTCTACGCGGGCTCCTACGACGGCTCCTTCTACGCCCTGAACGCCCGCAGCGGGCGCATCGCGTGGCGCTTTCACCCGGGCGGGCGCATCTCCGGCTCGGCGACGATCGTCGGGCGCGTGGTCTACTTCGCAGATCTGGCCAGCCACCGCACCTACGGCCTGGGCATCTCCACCGGCAGGGTCGTCTTCCAGATGGACACCGGCTCGTTCGACCCCGTCATCAGTGACGGGCAGGACATCTACCTGACCGGCTACACCGGCCTGTACGCGCTGGCGCCCAAGTAGTGGAGAGACCCGCGGACACGATGAGACCCGCAGACACGGCCTTCTCCACTGGTCCGTTGCACCCGGGAGCTCCTTCTCAGCCCGGGCAGGAGCCGCCCAACCCGAGGGCCCGACCCAACGAGAACCGCGCAGCGACCGCGATCGGGCCCGGCGCGCGGGCGCGCACGTACGTCCAGCCTCCTGGAGCGCTCGCCACGCAGCCGTGCCCTGAGACGACCGTGTCATAGCGGGTGTAGTGGATTTGCACGAGCAGCGTCCCCGCCGCGCGGGCGTCCAGCGCGAAGGTGTCGCTGCCCAGTGCCGTCAGCCGGCCCGGGCCGGTGAGCAGCGGCGTCGCGTCGCGCACCGCATACACGCGCCAGTGCCCGCCGGCGAACACCGGGCGCAGATACTCAAGCCCCCGGCGAATCAGCCTCCCCTCCTGGGCGCTTGAGGGATCCAGCGGCGCATCCGGCAGCGCCACGTATGCGACGGCCTGTTCGTCCAGCCACGCCCTGTAGGAGCTCGCCGTCAGGCCCGGCGTCAGCAGCACCGCGTCATAGCGCTCCTCCAGCTGCTTCTCCCAGCCCCGCGCGAGCGAGAAGCTGGGCGCGAGTAGCGCCGCCTCCCAGTGTGAGCGCGTCAGTGGCACCTCCACGCGCTCCAGGCCCGCGCGGTGAGCGAACAGGTAGCGCTGCAGGGGGGCGTAGTAGGACGCCTGCGTCGCTTCCGATCCGGCCACCGCAGCCGTCTCGCGCACGGGCCCCCATGCGACCCACACGACGATCACGCACAGCGCCACCCCGACCACCGGCGCGCGGCATGCTCGCATCGACCTGAACGCAGACCGGCGCGCGGATCTCGGCCCCTGCATGAACGGAGACAGACCCGCTCGCGGCGCCGAGCCCCGGCGCCGGCCCCGGCGCCCGCGCAGTCGCCCACCTCTCCCGGCCAGTGCGCACAGCAGCAACGGCCCCGTCAACAGCACTCCGTAGCGCTCGATGTTGCTGCCCATCGGCGTATGCACGACCAGGCACAGCAGGCACGCGAGCAGATACACGACCGCTCCCACTCGCAGTGTGCGCCCATGGCCGGCCCCGCGCGGGAGCGCGCACAGGAACGCCCCCACCACCACGACCGTCGCCGCAAACGACGTGACCGGATAGGGCTCGAACCCGCCTTCTCCGAACATGGCCCGCACCGGCACGAGCACCAGCGCGACCGGTCCCGCGACCGCCAGCAGCACCCGCGGAGTCCGCTGCGCGAGCGCGTACGTCAGCCCGGCGAGCGCCAGCAGCACACCAGCGACCGGACTCGCCGCCGCGCACACCCCCGCGAGCAGCGCCGCGAGCCCCAGCCGTTCCCGTGAGAGCGCATACGCGCACGCCAGCGCGAACGTAACGCCGAGCGCGAACGTCAGCCGCCCGCTCCACACATCCCCGACGGCCGCGACCGCGAACAGGCAGGCGCCACCGATCGCAGATCGACGGGATCTGCGATCGGCCAGCACGGACGGCCCGCGACCGTAGACGCCGAGCACAATCTGCTCGAACAGCGCCACCGACCCGAGCACCGAGCAGACCGCGAGCGCGCGCATCCCCACGAGTGAGGCCAGCGGCGCGAACAGCAGGCTGTAGCCGGGCAGCGCGTGGCCCGCGTACCAGTGCGTGTCGAACACCGCGAACCCGATCCGTTCATACAGCCCGAGCCGGTACGCCTGGGCCGCGAGATCGGGAGTGAGCGGATCCACGAGCAGCCACACGAGCAGCAGACCGGCCGCCAGAACCACTGCGACCGGCGCCCCCGAGGCAGGGGAATGGGCCGGCGCCCGGGGTGCTACCCCGCCGAGCCCCGGCCCATGCCTGCTAGAACCGGCGGCCGGTCTTGAAGTAGCGTCGATAATGGCCCTGCTGGACGGCACACCCAGATCATGACGAGGACACCGACGACACGAGCGCGCCTGCGCGCGGGCACGGGCCTTTTGATCGCCTGCGCAGCCGGCGCGCTCGCCGCGGGCTGCGCGGGCACCGGGCATCCGCCTGCGATCCGCGCACGCGAACTGGCGGAAGCGCAGACGTTCCCCTACTACCGGATCTACTGGACGGGCCCGCTCTTTGAGGGACAGCCGCTCGTCGCCGCGGACGGGCGCAAGGGCTACAACAGCGAGGTCGGCGACAGCGTCTACTACGGCGACTGCGCTCGCGGCCATGGCGTGTTCGGTGGGGGCGGATCGTGCACGCTGCCGCTGCAGGTCACGACCGTCATCTACCGGCTGCACTCCAACCAGCCGCTCGGCCCTCAGCGCAACATGCTGATCCGCGGCGTGCCCGCGACCGTCTATGACGAAGGCCGCTCGATCGAGCTCTACAGCGGCCGGGTGGCGATCGACATCTTCTCCGACACGTTCGCCCGTGCCCGCGCGGCGGCGCTGCAGTTGCGCCCGCTCAACGCCTCCGGCTCGGCCGCCGGCCCCCTGCCGCGCCCCGTCTACTGCCCGGTGCTGTTCGGACCCCAGGAACGCTCGCTGCAACACGCGATGGCCCACCTGCCGGGACACGCCTGCCAGCAGGCCGCGGCGCAGCTCGCGTTCACGAACAGCCTGCGCCTGGCCGCGACGGCGTCGCGGGCGCGACGGGACGGCTGAGCTCGCCGCGCAGGCTCAGGAACGCGGCCGAGCCGATCAGCGCGGGCACCCACAGCGAGACCGCCCGGTAGGTGACCACCGCGGCCAGCACCAGCGACGCGGGTCTGATCCCGAACAGCAGCAGCATCCCGAACAGCCCGCCTTCGACCGCGATCAGCCCCGCGGGGATCGGCAGCGAGTTGGCGAGCATGCCCACCAGATAGGCCATCGCGACCACCCAGAACGACGGCGCCGGGCCGTAGGCGAGCAGGCACGCATACAGCGCGCCGACGTCGAACAGCCAGTAGGCGACCGCCCCCAGCAGCTACCAGTCGCGCCGCGCGCGGATCAGGCTCAGCGCGTCGAACAAGATCGGAAGAGCCACACGTCTGAACTCCAGTCACGCCAATATCTCGTATG
>OCZT010007145.1_pt1 | contig 10975 bp, 12 predicted proteins | sample 1539031 | NCBI WGS metagenome assembly OCZT01 (sample SAMEA3539308, study PRJEB22396) | soil metagenome | biome: tundra; feature: field; material: soil | place: USA | collected 2010-05 | depth 0.15 m
GAGTTCAGACGTGTGCTCTTCCGATCTGATCAGAGAGAAAGCTATCGAGCTCACTCGTAACGGATCGATGAAGAACGCTCTTAAGATGTTTATCAATAAATCTATTGACTATGATGACCGAGCTGAAAGAAATTTAAGATCAATGGGAAACAGAAATCTTCATGATTCAACAGATAACCAAGAATCTCTTGTTGAGGGAGCATTTGAAAGAAATCTTGAAAAAATAGATAGGTTGATCGTTTCGCTTAAAGCTATCGTTAAAGATTATCCATCAGCATGCCAATCATCGCTAGATAGGGCACAAAAAGAAAGAAACGCATTAACTAGTAAGATCGGGAGTAAAATTAAAGAATCTCTTACAGAGGGAGTAACACAAGACTTTTGGAGTACATTTCTTGAACTTGTTAACTATGTCGCTGCTACCCCAGAAGATGCAAAAGAACTATTAGCCAATCCTGCGATGAAACAACTTATGACACGATCAAGTGCTTCTCTCAGTTCTAACGTTTCAGCACAGATCAAGACAAAATTGATCGACTTTAAAAATTCACTGTCCGGTGACGGAGAAACTAACCAGCTGAAAGCTGCCGGAGTAGTTGAATCTTACCTTCAAGCTAATGAAAAACTTAATGAAGGTGCATCTCCGGTTGAGATCACCGATCTCTTCAAGTCACTACTCACCTTAGCTGATCCGTCAAAAGATGGTTCAGCGGTAACAAACGTGATGAAGTCATCAGCATGGAATTCTTTCTTTAATGCTGCAAAGGGTTCTCTTACTCAAAAGTTCGGAGGAACAGCACGAGCAAAGTTGAATCAATTAAAAGCTGTACTTCCTACGTCCGCTGCAAAAACAGATGCGACCACAAAGTCAGATGCGACCACAAAGTCAGATACTTCTTCCGCTACGACAGCTACGGAAAGTAAAAGATTATTTGCTAACGCGATCAAGATTGAAGAAAAATCTCTGAAGAACGCGATCCTTGCCCATGATTATCAGTACGGATCGGAAAAGTTTGATGAAGGGTATCCGATCGAGGTGATCGGTGAGGAAGGCGACAGCTATATCGTTAAACCGTTTCCGATCATGTCTAACAGTCACATGAAGTTGAAGAAGTCAGCGGTAAAGCTGACAGGAAAGATCAACGTTCCTGACGGTGGGCCAGGCGGTGAGATGCCAGGTGGGTTGAATGAAACCGGAAACGGTAAACTTACAGAAAGCCAAGTGCCTGTATGGTCTTTTGACAAGGACGGTGACAACGTCGTTATTCAATGCGCTACGTTGAAAGTAATTCTCAATGATGAGGAAGTTGAGAAGTTGGTTAAGGGCATCTCCAACAAGGATGCCGTCATCGTCAGAGATGAAGAAGATCCTACTCACAAGATTGCATTTTCACCCCGCGGAAGCAGTGTGATGGTCAAGAAGGTGGGAACCGTTGAAGGCATCATGATGAAACAAGGAGACGTTGATGACATGCTTGACTTTGTTTCCAAGGGTGAAGATGAATCAGCTAAACCCAAACCTGAAGATACTCCGGAAGATGCACAACCTGCTGGTGGGGATGAATCAGCGGTGCCGAAGGATCAGGTAAAGGAATCGAAAGAGAATATTACCGATCAAGAAATTTTCAATAGACTTTGTGAACTTACACCCGATCATAAATTCTGGCATAACAAATGGCAGTTTACACGACCTGTATTTACTGCAAATTCTGGTCAGATGGGGGATCGAACAAGATTTTTAAAGTACTTTAAAACATTACCAACTGAGTTGCAGAAGTACATCTCTGATGTCTAAATGACCTTTACCTATCAAGATTATCAAACAGTCAACATAGATGGTAAGCGCATCTATCAGATCTCGGATGATAAATTTTACCCGTCGATCACGACAATTTTAGGTCATACTTTACTTCCTGAAAAGAAGGGGTATCTCGATGCTTGGAAAGCTAGAGTAGGTAATGCAAAAGCAAATCAGATTACAAACGATGCTGCTACCCGAGGAACTAATACCCACCTGATGCTTGAACGGTTTTTAAAAGGTGAAGATCCTTATAAAGACGGAGAGTTTCTTGAAGGACATATCAACATTTTTAAGAGTCTACGTCTTGAACTTAGAAGAATAAATAAAGTGTACGGTCAAGAGGTGGTGTTATATTCTGACATTCTCGGCGTAGCAGGTCGTTGTGATCTGATTGCTGAGTACCAAGGAACTCTAGCCGTTGTAGATTATAAGACGTCTTCAAGAATTAAAAATGCAGATGAGATCGGTGATTATTGGATTCAATGTGCATTTTATGCGATCGCACATAATGAGATGTTTGATACAAATATTGAGAAGTTAGTGATCATGATGGGCGTAGAGAACCACTTGCCGATGATCTTTAGAAAAGTAATCGATGATGAGCTTCTTTTGAAGTTGTCAGAAAGAGTAAGTGAATTCTATTCAAAACTGTGAGCATGAAAATGAGTAATGACAAAAATCTAATCGAAAACGAACATACTTTAACAACTCCTGAACTGATCGGAACCGATCAAGAGAAGATCACTGGGATCAAGTTTTGGGCTGACGTGATCGCGTTGATCAGAACCATCAATACTACCTTCGTGTCTTACGAAAATCGAAAGTCCGTTATTGACGCCTTCGTGAAGGAACTTGAACTTATCGGACTTGAAGGTGAAAATGCACCCGCCCAAGTAACTCAACCCGGTCCTAATACCCCCGACGGGAAAGAAATTCCCTCCGCTGATCAAGTTCCCACGAGTGAACCAACCGAAGTTAATGTGGTAGATTTAACTAAGAACGCAGAAGTCTCGAATACTACGGTAGCAAATGCTCCTCCTCGGCCGCCTACTTTTGAAAATCTCGACAAGTTACGCAGAGTAGCCGGATCTGGAATCTGGGATAAAAACTACGGACCTATAGGTAAGGTTAAGAAGTGAATCTAATCGAGTTACTTGATCAACCTGAACATCGAAAAGAACTCAGCGAGCTGAAGTTCCTCGAGATGCTGAAGGAGAAAGCCCGCAACTCTCATAACGTGATGAAACAGATGCCGATCTTCAGAGAAGATCACGGCCCTGACTTCATGTTGGTGACTCCTGAAGAAAAAGAAATTCGTTCATCCTTTTGGATCGATAAGATGATTCAAGACATCCAAGGATGGAATCGCTTTCCTAGTCGAACCCGTTGCATCAAGGGTTACACTTCGGTAGACCGGCTCGGAGGCCAAAAAACCGATCACTACGTGGTGATTCCGATGGATCGTGCCAGAATAGGGATCTGCCCAACCGATTCATTCTATCGCAGCTTTAAGCATGTAGAAACTGGGATGGGAGTTTCAAGAGTAGATAATGACGGATTAGCTACCTGGATCGAACAGGTGTTCAAGGGGATCTCTGATCTATATCCCGACGCAAAGCTTCAAGTACGGGTTCCTGATTCCTATTCTGAATTTAAAAAGATGCTTAAAGAAGTAGATAAAGAGCTCGAAGAAAATAAACCGAAGATCAAGAAGCTTCTAAAGGACAGTGAAAATCTTGCAGATGCTGAGAAGTTAGTTCTAACTGATCTATTTGATCGTCACGTTACTACGTGTGAAACATACCTTGCGGAGAAACTCGATCCAGATCAGAATAAGTTCGGATCGGTTCGAGTTGAGAGCTTGAGTGCTACAGGAGATGATCGGGAAGTTTGGATCGCGGATCCCTGCCTCTTGATCAAACGAAGCAAGTATCTCGAGATGCACGAAAAGGGAACCATCAAGTGAAACGACTTTATATTTGCACCGCCGAACCTTCTAACTTTGTTCCCAAAGAGTTGAAACGAGCTGGTGAAGAAATTGGATTAGAAACGAAGATCATTGATCTAACACGTGTAGTGTTGATCGAAGGAATGGGAACTGAAGGTCTTGAGTCTGCTCTCTATTGTGTAACTCCCGCCGATCAGAAAAATAAAGAAAGCAAGGCAGAGATCAAGAAACTTGAAATCTGCAACGAAACGATGGTGATCTCTCGTCTCAATGAATATCACCTAGACGTAAAGCTTAGCATTCTAAAGAGAATGGAAAGCTGCGGAGCACAGATGTTAAACACCCCGGAGAGCATGGCTCTCTGTAATGACAAGCTGATGACTCATGTCATCCTGAACAATGCCGGTATCAAGTCTCCCTATAGCTTTGCGATGACCAACGTTGACGACATCGAAGCCACGGTAGATTGGTTGGAGAGTGAAGGAAAGCTTAAGTATCCGATCATCATCAAGACTTTGCGCGGTACTCACGGGATCGGTGTCATGAAACTTGATTCAAGAGCTTCACTAGTGTCTGTCGCTCAAACGATGCAGAAGGAAGATCTTGATTTTCTTGTCCAAGAGTTTATGGAACATAAACAGTCTGCGCGGATGATCATGATCGGTGATAAGTTGCTGGCAGCCAACCTTCGTGGGCAACCGAAAGATAAAAATGAGTTCAGAACGAACGCTCACCTGGGATCGGAGACAGAACCCTACAACCCAGGTGAAGATGAGATCGCTTTAGGATGTCGCATCGTAGAGCTGTTCGGTAGTAAGTTCTGCGCGATCGATTACCTGATCAATGATAAAAACGGAAGCAAAGAATTTATCGTTCTCGAGGTAAACGGTTCTCCGGGTCTCGAAAATATCCAATCTAATTGGCCAGATCGAGATCTAGCGATGGATGTCGTCAAAGGGGCATGCGGAGAAACAAAGGCAGAACCTACCGCGGTAGTAGTATCTCCCGGAGCTGATGTTCCTGAACTTGCGGTAGCTGATCCTACGTCTTCTGAGCTTCCTACAGATGTAGTACAAGAAGTAGAACCTGTCATGGTTCACAGAGTGTTCACAGAACCTATCGAAGCTCGGGTTGATACCGGGGCAAAATATTCATCAATTCATGCTGATTGGTTAACATTTGATGAGAGCTGGACAAAGTTTAAACGCGGTGATGTAACTTACAAGGTTAACACCGACCGCGTTATAAAGATCAAGAACGTTCACGGTGGTGAATCTACCCGCCGAGCGATGATTCGGTTAGACATTACGATCAAGGGAAAACGTCTTAACGGAGTAGAGTTTACAGTGAATGATCGCGGTCACATGAAATATGAGGTTCTTATCGGACGTAACATTCTTGAGTTACTTGGGTTGCCGGTGCTGGTGCCGAAAAACGGTGAAAATCCTGGAGATACCCCTGAGAGTGAAATCTACACGGTCGAAGAAGAGTAAATGAAACTGTTTGACTTGTTAGAAAATTTGACTAACTTGAGCGAAATTAAAAAATTCATTCGAAGTCCTCAGCGTAATGAGTGGCTTGAGATAGGAACGATGAGAGTTTATGTTCGTAAGGCAACTCATCTGATCGACAAGGAAACTGCTAAGACTTTTGATATCGCATCGATCGAGCAAGATGAAGATCAACGAGGCAAAGGTGAATTTAGACAACTTGTCGTAAACCTCAAGAAGCTATTATCCGATGATGCTTTGCGAGGACAGATAGAAGGAATCTACATTGAAAATTTACTTAACGATCGATTAGCAACCTCGCTGCCCTCGATGGGATTTAACTTGGTTCCTCGTACAGTCCCCCCATGTTTTTATATGAAGCTAAAATAAATGATAAACAAATCTCCATTTCTAACTTTTCAATATCTTCTTGATCCAGTCTTTTGTGATGAGATCGCCAAAGCTGTTCACGTTCAACCTCTCTTTTCTGAAGATGGTGTTCCTCAGTCAAACGAGCGATACTTCAGTTCACGCGAATCGGAGATATTTGAAAAGATTCAACCTCTCGTGTCTGAGATCGAAAAACACTACGGGATCAAGTATCGTGGCACGGAACATCTAATTTTCCAGCAGTTTCCTGCAACCGGAAAGCCTGCCGAACCTCCACACTGTGAGAACGCGGTGTTCAAGCGAAAAAAATGGATCAAGGTTAAGGATCGTGATCTTACCGGCATCATCTGGTTAAAAGATTATCAAGAATCGCCCCCGTTTGACCAAGCTACGCAGGTTCTTGGGGGTAAACTTGAGTTTCCAGTATACAACTTTGGACTTCAACCACAAAAAGGAACGATGGTAATTTATCCTGCTAACGAACGATTTATCTCTTTAACGACCACCGTGTTGGTAGGAGAGCTTCAGTGCATTCGCGTTCACATGGCGGGAGGGATCGGTGAAGACGGACAGGGAGTTTGGGTTTATCAGCCGGATAAATTTCCAGGTGATTTTCGTACCTGGTTTGCAGACGTAGTCTAATTTTTGATCACGTCTTCAGGGGGAAGAGTTAATTCTTTAAGTCTTCGATCTTGATACGTCTTGATTGTTTTCAGACGATTTTCAATCTCTTGATATCGACGTTCCCAGTCAATCATCCACTTAGCAGTTTCCTTATCGGTTGCCACGTTAGGATCTAACTTTCGTTCTACGTTCGGAACCGTAAGCATCTCTTCCGGAATCGTCATCACTATATACTTATACTTGATCGCAACGGTTTGATCAACCAATTGTTTATCAATAGCACACCCTCCTAACATGATAGCGAGGCATAAAGCGATTAATGTTTTCACTTTGCGTCCTTAAAATTAACTAGCGAAGAGAGTTTCGGAAGTGGGGGAAGCGGTGGAAGTGGGGGAAGAGCTGTTAAAGCTAGTGACACTCGTGAAACTGCTTGAGTCTTAGGGATAACGATCGGAACTAAAGGAACGGGGTTAACAGTTACCCGGGGAGCAGGAGGATTTACGATGTCACGTTCTTTTTGGATCCCATTGATCGCTTCTTTTAGATATGGGGTTAAAGGAACCGGCAGATCTTTTATCGCATCGATGTTAGATTGAACATCGACAAAAGATTGATTACTTCTTTTTAAATCGTTGGATAACTTTGTGATCACTGCAACGGTAGTTTTTGCATTTATCGCTTGCTGTTGTAAAATTTTGTCATTTGCAGCGTTAACTTGTGTTAAAGTATCAATGTTGCCCCGAAGAACCGCGTTATTATCTTTCTCTTGTTTGAGAGCGATCGTAGCTTCTTCAAGATCACTTTGCAAAGAATGATATTTGTAATAAGCTCCGCCTAACACGATCGCGATCACGATCGCAATGATAATTTTCGGATTACCGAAAAATTTAAGTAAGGTAACCCAAATCATATATTATGCTCCTGTGTTAACAACCGGGACAACCGGGACAATTTTACCTCTGTCGTCATCTCCACCACCGCGACCTCTGTCGTCATCTCCACCACCGCGACCTCTGTCGTCATCTCCACCGCCGCGACCTCTGTCGTCATCTCCACCGCCGCGATCAGGTCTTTTAGTATTATCCCCAAAGATGTAAGCTCCTAGTCCCGCGAGGATTGCTGCCACCCCGGCTCCGTAAGCTTGAGGGTCAAACTTAGCAGCATGCATTAAGACATCCCAAGCTTCCAAGGCCATCATTGACAAGATCACCATGATAACTATGACACGCCCGGTATCAAACGTTTTGTTATCGTAATCGGTCGAGATATGTTTCCAAAACCCGGGTGGTGTTTCATTAGTCATCAGAAATTCTACCGGACTTACTATCTTGAGATATAATGATACGTTATCCAATTAGCAGTAGAAACCCCAGCCGGTGAAACCGTATGATAGTTGCTAGGTGCGTTTACTATCTCCATGATACCAACTACCGAGATCACATCGCCTGCGGTAACAGCAAGATACTCATGTACTGTATTTCCAGTTAATGGACATGCTGCATTATAACCGTTGGGAACTTGAGTACCAGTAACCATGGTATTACTCACACACGTAGAATTTCGATAAAGATCGATTACAAAACCCCCGGTAATCGTTAAAGTAAGCACATCCGAACTATCAGGTTCGACTCCCACGTTCGCAGCTAGTGCGATATATCCTGTATAAGGACAACTAAACTGTATCAACGTTACCGGAACCATACCAGTTCCTAGTAGGGTAATCCCATCAGAGATGGGATAGATCCCACCCCCCAAACCTGACGTAGCGTCTCCCGGGGGTCCTGTTAATCCTTGGGGACCTTGTGTACCTTGAGGTCCTTGAGGCCCGGTCATGGAAATTTCTTGCCATGCTGACGAGAAATAGATATTCAATCTTTGAGTAGCATCATTGTACCATAGCTGTCCTAGGGTAGGATGAACTGGAGAAGTTCCATCTGAAGCAAAATTTTCAAGTAAATGTAAAAGATTTTCCTGAAGCTTTTCACCCCAGTTAACGTATCCCTTACCTGTTAAAGCTAGAGACGTTGTAGTCGTGTCAACAGTTCCGCCCAACAATGTAAACGGTCCAGACTTGAGAGTATCATCAGACCAATTCAGTGAATAATCAATTGCCATTTTAAAGTTCTCCTTGACGCCGGTTCATCAAAATCAAATAAAGTCCGGTAGTTTTTACTTTATCTGAACGTATTTATCGTCTCGCAGCGGTGGTGAGTGCCTTGATTTCATAGTTAAGTGCTTTTGGCTCGACCGATGCTTGACCTAAATCATATTCATTGATGATTTTTTCATCAACTTCACCGTAGACAAAGGTTCCTTTATTACCATTTTTTAAGATCTCGATCAGCTTATAGCCTTCCGTCTTAAGATACGCAGCTAAAACTATATCAGTAGTTTCAAATCGGTTCATTTTATTTTCCTTCTGGATTTACTTTTACCAGAAGATATTTACTCTTAAAAGGTAGTACTGGATTGAATTTGAATCAATATCAAGAAACACTGATCGTTAAGGTATAAGTAATGATAAAAGCTCTGTTCGCAGTCTTTTCAATCGGACTAAAAATTAGATGAGAGAGTAAAAGACCATCGGATGTTTTCAATCCCATCTCGTCAAAAACGAATAACGCTTCTGGATCTGTCGTGATGTTATCAGAAACTGCCTGCCCTGTAGGTTCACTAGCTCCCAACTCCGCGATGATAGTAACCATTGAAGTAATCGCTGGGGTCGGAGATACCGAAGAGGTCACAGAATTTGTAACAGGAGTGAGAACATCTTGTTCATCAACAAGCACTTCATATGTCAAGCTATAAAGATCGGTATCTCCGATCGTATTAGGTGATCGATATACGATCTGTTGGCTAGAATTAAAAAATGTTCCCCCGTTACCATAACACATCTTATAGATGTTACCGTTGTCTGATCGAGCTAATGATCGAGCTATCGCGATAGCCATATTTTGAGGATGAACTGCATTTGATTTTGCTAAGATCAGTTCACCGGTTTTAGAATCTCGGATGTTGATATGCCCAAAAACTTGAACTTTTAAGGATTCTTTCATAGTAATTATTTATACTCGTGTAATGTTATGGTAAATCACCAAGATACACCGTCGGGGATTCATCGTTGAACGAAGTAAAGTAAACCGTAGGTGTGACCTGTCTTACGATAAACTTATAACCAGGCTTATGGAATGGTCCCGCGGAGGTTGTTATGGTAAATGTTGCTAAATTACCGTTCAGTGTAAATGTATTGGTCCTAGATGGATCAGAGAAACTACCTGGTTGTAACCCTGTAAAATCACGTGAATCTATCCCCCCTTGTCCCCATACCCCGTCATCAAAAGCCCAATACCAAGTCGATCCATTGGGTACATTAGTAGTAATAAATGAAAATGTTCTAGAAGTATTAGGTTCTTGATTATATGGTTCATCTGTAGTTACAAGTCCTGTGACCAACAACGGTGTAGGCGTCGGCACTGGCGTCGGAGTTGGTGTCAATGTAATAAACGGGGTCGGAGTAGGTGTCGGGTGAGGAACATATGTTTGACTACTACTATATGTAAAGGGATGATTGACGGTAGTAGAAGTTACAATCATTCTTTCATAATGACACACTTGTTTATCTGCCTTGTACCAGAAATCATAATAACTGCCATTGCTTCCATTTATCAGGGTGTCTTGCCCGATATGCGTAGCCGTATAATTTCCACTAGCATTGATCAAAGATACTAAACCGTTAACGATGTCAGCTTTTGATGAAGAAAGAGCTGTATAATTAAAATCTACATCATCAAGTGTTATCGTGATGATCTCTCCTGGCCAATAGCTAAGAGGATCTTTCCCGATATTAAACATCACTGATTCAGCAGTAGGAACTATCAACGGATGACCGATCCGTTGAAGAGATACTAATAATTTAGCATCAGTACTTGCTAATCCGATGATGTGAGCAGTATTTAGTCCCATCGGACCGTTGATCGAACCGTTAAAAGTGTCTACGCTGCCACCTAATGACCAACCTTCTGTTGCTAATCGTGTATTTGCATTCCATGCTGATACAAATTGAGCATACGCGCCAGCTGCGTTTGTTGGACCGCACAGAGTTACAGACACCGTTACGAAGGTTGAGTCGAGCATAGGCCCAACTTCTAACCCTATCACCGAACCGGCCGGAATCTTAGTAGTGTTGCCAAGGAAGGTATTTGATACCCATAGATACCCATAGGTTGCAGTAGCACTTTGAGATATACCGCTCGGTGGTATTAACAATGCATTACTTAACCCATACTGATAATATGGCTCAGCTAACGGAGGGTTAAGAACACTACCGTTCCAGCATCCTATTTGCTGTAAACTTAACGAAAGACTATATGTACTACCTAAAGACATAGTGTTTAAAAACCCAGTAGGTACGTTAACTGGACCTAATAATATAGCTCCCCCGGGTGTATATGAGAATAAATTCCAACCAGCTGCAATAACTTCAGAATTGGTATTGAATGCGGTAACTAATGCGTTAATTGAATTTTCAACCGTGGCAGATGAAGGAGTTAACGCCCATACTGAAATTGAATCATATACTGATTGATCGGTTCCAACTTGAAGACCGATCCAAGAATTAGATTCTAGCGTATTACCAGTAATCCCTACATATCCATAACTACGATTAGTTAGATCGGAAGAGCGTCGTGTAGGGAAAGAGTGTAGATCTCGGTGGTCGCCGTA
>OCZT010007147.1_pt1 | contig 10974 bp, 12 predicted proteins | sample 1539031 | NCBI WGS metagenome assembly OCZT01 (sample SAMEA3539308, study PRJEB22396) | soil metagenome | biome: tundra; feature: field; material: soil | place: USA | collected 2010-05 | depth 0.15 m
TTGTACGACCTCGCCGACGACCCGCTCCAGCGCGTCAATCGCTTCGACGATCCGGCCATGGTGAACGTTCGGGTCACCTTGTCCGAGCGCCTGCGCGCCCACGAGGACCGTCCGGGCGAACGGGCGGTCCCTGGCGCCGTACTCGCGCCCGTCTGAACGAAAGGTAGCGTGGTCGCTATGTCTGAAACCGTCATTGAAGGCTCACCGATCGATCCCGTCGAGGCGTTTCGCTCCCAACCGCTTCCCGCGTGGGAGCGAAGGGGCGAGTACACCGACATCATCTACGAGGTGGGCGAGGGCATCGCGCGACTCACGATCAACCGCCCGGAGCGACGCAACGCGTTCCGTCCCCAGACCCTGTTCGAACTGGCCAACGCCTTCGAACGAGCGCGCGACGACGTCACCGTCGGCGCCATCATCCTGACGGGCGCTGGCCCCGACGCCTTCTGCTCGGGGGGCGATCAGAAGATCCGAGGTGACGACGGGTACATGGGCGACGACGACGTCGCCCGCCAGGGTGTCGGTCGGCTCAACGTACTCGACCTGCAGATCCAGATTCGCCGACTGCCCAAGCCGGTCGTGGCGTCCATCGCGGGTTACGCCATAGGGGGAGGGCATATCTTGCACCTGGTGTGCGACCTGTCGATCGCCGCGGACAACGCGCGCTTCGGTCAGACCGGCCCGCGCGTCGGATCCTTCGACGGTGGTTACGGATCGTCACTGCTGGCGCGCACGATAGGCCTGAAGCGCGCCAAGGAGGTCTGGTTCCTCTGTCGTCAGTACGACGCCGCGACGGCGTTGGACTGGGGTCTCGTGAACACGGTCGTCCCCTTGGGTGACCTCGAGCGTGAGACCGTGGCGTGGTGTCGTCAGATGCTGACACTCTCGCCCATCGCCCTACGAATGTTGAAGGCGGGCTTCAACGCCGCGGACGACGGCCTCGCCGGCGTGCAGCAGCTGGCGGGCGACGCGACGATGCTCTTCTACATGTCCGAGGAGGGCCAGGAGGGCCGCAACGCCTTCGTCGAACACCGAGCCCCGGACTTCTCGAAGTTTCCCAAGCGTCCATGAGCGACGCACCCGGAGTGATTCGCCGCTGGATCTTGGCGGCGAGACTCCGCACGCTGCCCGCCGCCGCCGTACCGGTCGCGGTCGGTGCGTCGCTGGTGCGCCCCGCGACGCTGTGCTGGCTCAACACGGTGCTCTGTGCCGTCGTGGCCCTGTCTTTGCAGATTGGCACGAACTACGCCAACGACTATTCCGACGGCGTGCGCGGCACCGACGAGGTCCGCGTCGGACCGTTCCGCCTGACGGCGTCGAAACTCGTGGCGCCGGCGACGGTGAAGTACGCCGCGTGGGCATGGTTCTTCGTCGGCGCGTCGGTCGGGTTGTGGCTCGCTTCGCGAACGTCGTGGTGGCTCGTCGTGATCGGCGCCACGGCGGTACTCGCCGGCTGGTTCTACACCGGTGGACCCAAGCCGTACGGCTATTACGGTTTTGGCGAACTGTTCGTCATGACCTACTTCGGTTTCGTGGCGACCGTCGGCACCGCCTACGTCCAGCACCTCTCGATTCCCAACTCGGCGTGGTGGTTCGCGCTGGCGTGTGGGTCGATGGCCTGCGCGTTGCTCGAGGCGAACAACCTGCGCGACGCCCAAGGCGACCGCCTGGCGGGCAAGAAGACCATGGCCGCTCGACTGGGTCGCGAGCGGGCTTCCTGGCTGTACGCGTTGTTCGTGAGCGGGGTCGTCGTTGGCGTCGCGGCCGGCGGGGAACCGATCGTCGCGTTGGTCGCACTCGTCCTCTACGTGCCCGGCCTGCGAATGGCCTTCTCCGCGCGGCTGGGGCGCGAACTACTCGGACTGCTCAAGGCCTCGGCTCGCGCGCAGCTCGCGATCGGGGCGTTGCTGTTCGTCACGTTCTTCGCGACGCGTTAATCGTTCAAGAACGCCGAGATCAGCTCCGCTGTTCGCTCGGGCTGTTCCAAGTGGGCGGCGTGCCCGGCGTCGGGAATCTCGCTGGAGGCTCCTTGTTGCACTCGCGCGGCGATCGCGGATGCCTCAATGATGAATTTCGCGTCGTTGGCGCCCGCGAGGGCGAGCGTTGGCACGTCGAGCGCACTGAGACGTGGGTCGAGCCAGTCCTGGGTACCAGTGCCCGAGCGACGCAGCGACGCGGCGAGTCCGTGCGCGTTCGCGCTGCGCGCGACACGTTCGAAGGGGTCGTCGGGCACGGTGGCGAAGAGGGGCTGGGCGAGCCACTCGTCGAGGAACGCTTCGGCTCCGATGCTCTCGATGCGATCGGCCAGCAAATCGTCCCTCTCACGGCGTTCGGCGCGCGCAGTGGTCTCTTCAATGCCACGCGACGCACCGAGGACGACCAGACTGCTGAGGCGCGAGGGATGACGCAGCGCCACGTGCAGTGCCACGCGTGCGCCCATCGAATAGCCGCCCAGCGCGACTGGCTCGTCGGGCAGCAGTTCGGCGACCAGATCGGCGGTCTCGTCAAGCGACGCGTCGATCTCGGCGGCGTCGCCGTGTCCGGGCAGGTCGAATGTCCACAACTGGTTGGTACCTGTCAGAATGGAGCGGAATTGGTACGCGGAAGCGCCAGTTTGGGTGAAACCGTGCAGCCACACGAAGGTCGGGCCGGTACCTTGGCGCTGGACCCTGAGGAGTGACATTGCAACAGAGCGTACCGAGCCCGAGCGAGGTGCAGGCAACGTTTGCCGCGACGTTGTTCGACGAATGGTGTCGCCACGGACTGCGTGACGTCGTCATCTGCCCCGGTTCTCGCTCGACACCGCTGGTCGTCGCCGCCTCCGAGCGCGACGAACTGCAGTTGCACGTGCGCCTTGACGAGCGCAGTGCCGGATTCTTCGCGATCGGTCGATCGCTCGCGACGTGTCGTCCGGTCGTGGTGGTGGTGACGAGTGGGACGGCTGCGGCGGAACTGCACGCGGCCGTCGCCGAAGCTGATCTCTCCGGCGTTTCGTTGGTGGTGGTGACGGCCGACCGCCCCCAAGAGTTGCACGGCGTCGGCGCGCCCCAGACCATCAACCAGCGCCACCTCTACGCGACGATGGTGCGACGGTTTGAAGAGCCGGGCGTTGCGCGCCTCGACGCGGCGTCCTCCTGGCGCGCGCTCGCGAGCCGCCTGTGGCTCGACGCGGCTGGTGCGACGTCGTACGCCGGACCCGTGCACTTGAACGCCGCGTTCGTCGAACCGCTGCTCGCCGACCCCCTCGAACTGCCGCCCGGTCGAAGCGGCGCTGCGCCGTGGCGTGTCGTCGGTCAACACGAGGTTCGTGCCGTCGAGGTGCCCCTTGACGGCCGGCGCGTGCTCGCGGTTGTGGGTCACGGCGTCAACTCCGAGACGGTGGCCGACTGCGTCGCTCTCGATTGGGTGGTCCTCGGCGACGCCACCGCGCGCGGGACGCTTTCCTACTTCGATCCATTGTTGCGCGACGAGGAGTTCGCGACGCTGATGAGACCTGACGTCGTCGTTCGTCTGGGCGGACTGCCCGCGTCCAAGGTGCTCCAGGAGCGACTGCGCCAGTGGGGGGCGCCCACCGTGGCGCTCGACGGCGCGGGCCCGGTGGCGAATCCCGACGGACTGGTCAACGAAATGCTTCGCGGTCTCCCCGATCGCGACAGTTCCCCGTCACGCGGTGATCCGACGTACGCCGCGTTGTGGAGCGACGCGTCCGAACGAGTCGAGACGTGGTTGGACGAAAGCGAGGGTGACGACGTGTGGCTCAGTGAGCCGGTCGTCGCGCGCGAGCTCGTCGCGGCGAGCGAACGCCTTGGTGCGCCACTCGTCGTCGGTTCCTCAATGCCGGTTCGCGACGTCGAGTGGTGGTCGGCGCCGCGTCAGGTCGCCACCTACGCCAACAGGGGAGCAAACGGCATCGACGGCGTCGTATCGACGGTCCTCGGCGTGGCGGCGGGATCGTGCGCGTTGGGACTCGTGGGTGACGTCACCTTGCTGCACGACGTGTCGGGTCTCGTCGACGGGCTTGGCGACGCGCAGGGGAGATGCGTCTTGGTCGTGGCGAACAACCGGGGCGGCGGCATCTTCTCCTTCCTCCCTCAAGCCTCTGCTCTCTCCCAAGAGCGTTTTGAGCATCTCTTCGCGACGCCTCGCGCGCACGACCTGGTCGAGGTGGCCCAGGCGTTCGGCCACGTCGGCGTCAACGTGGCGACGAGGGGAGAGCTTCGTGCCGCGATCGACGAGGGAGCAGAACGGCCGGGACTGACCGTGGTGGTCGCCCAGGTGCCGAGTCGCGAGGAGAACGTGCGGTACCACGAAGCGCTCAACGAGGCCATCGCGCAGTGCTGGAAGGACAACGCGGAGTGATCGCACTGACGTTACCGAGCTCCCTGCTCGCCGCGCTGCCACTCGCCTTCGCCGCCGGCGTCGTCTCGTTCGCTTCGCCCTGCGTGCTCCCGCTGCTCCCGGGTTACGTCGCCTTCTTGAGCGGTGCGACCGGACGCATCGAGGGCACGTCGGGTAGGGGGCGGGCGTTCGTGGGGTCACTCGCCTTCGTCCTCGGATTCGCCGTTGTCTTCGTCAGTTTCGGTGCCGTCTTCGGCGGTCTTGGTCGAACGTTTCAGACACATCAGCGCGGACTCGACGAGATCTTTGGCGCCTTGACGATCGTCCTCGGTTTCTTCTTCGCCGGTTGGTGGCCGTCGTCGTGGTTGCAGCGCGAGCGCCGCATCCATCTCCTGCCGCGCGTGTCGGTGCTCGGTGCTGCGTTCTTGGGTTTCCTGTTCGCGCTCGGGTGGACGCCCTGCATCGGACCAACCTTGGCCGCGATCCTCGGACTGGCGGCGACGTCGGGACCGTCGGCCTATCGCGGGTCGATCCTCGCCTTCGTCTACTGCCTCGGACTGGGTGTGCCGTTCGTCTTCGCCGCACTCGCGACCGAATGGATGGCCACGGCGTCGACGTGGTTGCGCCGCCACAGCACGACGATCGGGCGCGTCGGCGGAGCAATGCTCATCCTCATCGGCCTCGCCGAGGTCACGGGTGTGTGGCACAGCTTCGTCTTGTGGCTCCAGGTCCACGTGCCGAGCGGAACGACAATTATCTAGTTTGCGACCGACTCGTAGACTGGCGCAATGAATCTCCGTGACGACTGGCAGTTCCGTGGGCTCGTGCACCAGGTGACCGACGACGCCGTCCTCGACCGCCTGTCCGAAGGTGGCGTCACGGCGTACATCGGCTTCGACCCGACGGCGCCCTCCTTGCACCTCGGGAGCCTGCTCCAGATCTGCCTCCTGCGACGTCTGCAGATGGCGGGAAACCGCCCCATCGCTCTCGCCGGTGGGGGCACCGGCCTGATCGGTGATCCGAGTTTCAAGGACGTCGAACGACCGTTGCTAACCCTCGAGCAACTGACGGCGAACGTCGAGGGTATTCGCGAGCAGTTGAGCCGGTTCCTGGACTTTTCGCCGAACGCCGGCGCGTCCCAAGCCCTGCTCTTGAACAACGCCGATTGGTTGACATCGCTCTCGCTCACGGACTTCCTGCGCGACATCGGCAAGCACTTCTCGGTGAAACAGATGATCGCCAAGGAGTCGGTGAAGAGCCGCCTTGATCGAGACGACGCCGGTCTTTCGTTCACGGAGTTCTCGTACATCCTCTTGCAGTCCTACGATTTCCTGCAACTCAGCATCGATTACGATTGCACGTTGCAGTTGGGCGGTTCGGATCAGTGGGGCAACATCACCATGGGTGCGGAGCTGGTCCGCAAGGTGACCTCGAAGAACGTCGCCGGTCTCACGTCACCATTGTTGCTGCGCGCGGACGGCCAGAAGTTTGGAAAGTCCGAAGGGGGTAACGAGCGCGTGTGGCTCGACGCGTCTCTGACCTCGCCGTTCGCGTTCCACCAATACCTGCTCAACAGCGAGGACGAGATGATGCCCGCACTGCTGCGCTTCTTCACCTTCCTCGATCACGACGTGATTCTCGAGCTCGACGAGGCGACGCGCACTGCGCCCCAAGAACGTCGAGCCCAGCGAGCCCTCGCGAACGCGGTGGTGTCATTCGTGCACGGTGACGAGGCCGCGCGAAATGCCGAGAGGGCGGGCGAGGCACTCTTTAGTGAGGAGATTGCCGCCCTCGACGAGGCGACGTTGCTGCAGGTCGTCGCCGACGCGCCCTCGTCGACCCTTCCGCGAAGTGAACTCCAGACCGGCATCGAACCAGTGGACCTGCTTGTTCGTTGCGACCTGGCGGGATCCAAGGCTGAGGCGCGTCGATTCCTGGAACAGGGTGGCGTCTACGTGAACAACCGACGCGTCGAACCACTCGAGTCGATCGACCTCTCTCACGTCCTGCACGATCGCTACCTCGTGGTGCGCCGGGGACGACGCCAGCTCCACCTCGTGGTCGTCGCGTGATCCGACGCCTCGCGGCGTTACTCGTGGCTGGACTTCTGGTCAGTGCCTGTGGAACCGTGAGTGCGGCCTCCGCACTGCGCACTTGGGTAACTCAGAGCAGCTTTCACTCAGCGGTCGGGTCACTTCGAAGTGACGCGGTCCATTCGGCGACGGCACTTCGTGACGCCGGTGCGTCGAGCAAAGAATTGCACACGGTGTGTGGTGTCCTGGACTTCGAGACGCTCCAGGCGAACGCCGCCCTGCCGACGCCTGATGATCAGGCGACGAACCTGCTCGCGAAGGCCTACAACAACTTTGGCGCGGGAGCGAACGAGTGTTACCACGCGGCAAGCAGCGTGCGTCTTCGAGCGAAGTCGATCGCGTCGCTCGAAGTGGCCGCGAGCGCACTCTCCGAAGCAACGGCGCGCATCGACGCCGCGACGGCGAAGTCTTAGTCTTCGCTCGGAGGACGCAGGTCGATCTCGAGGCGCAAGACGCCGTCGTGAAGCGTCGCGGTGGCGTCGCCGAGCATGGCGAAGTCCTGGAAGTCAAGTTTGGCCGCTTCGATGAATCGAAGGCGGTCCGGACCTTCCACGGGCGGCAGACCGCGCCGCTTTACCGCTTCAGCCCTCTCACGGAATCGCAGAACCATATCGTTGGGGTCAAAGGCATCACTCACATGGCGATGTTAGGGGTTCGTTGCCGACAGTGAGTTGGTAATATGGGTGCTTGGCGTGGTTTTTCCGCGCCGCGGTCGCCGCCAGTGTTGGCCCGCGACCAGTGAGGAGTTGACGTGAAAAAGGGCCGCCATCGTCGGTTCGTGGAAGCTCGCGAACTCAAGCGCTCCACCGGACCTCGCGCCACCACGTGCGTTGAATGCGGAGCCGCTCCCGAGGACGTCCACGCGGAATGGTGTCTCGCCGAAGAGGATCGTTTCGACGAAATCCTGGGCTCCCTGCCGCGTCCCGCGTCCAATGAAGAGGATCCCCTCGCCGCGGAAGGCTAGACCTTGCGCCGGAGTACCGGATGCGCGAGGCGCGTTCCCTTCGGCTGCACCGCTCGGTTGTCGAGGTACGCGAGCAACTTGTCATAGACGAGTTGACCCGTCATCGCCACGAGTTCCTCACGCATTGAATCAACGACCCGGGTCTTGCCAACGAAGGCTTCGGCGGCCTCCGTGCACCACCAGTGGAACTCGGCTCCGCCGGCGCCCCAGTCACTACGGTTCCACTGCGCGATGCGCGTGATCACGTGGCCGCTTTCGGTCACCTCATCGTCGCGCCGCAGCGGCAGCTGCCAACAGACCTCGGGCTTGAGGGGAATGTAACTCTCCTCATTGTCGATCGCCATGACGTGCAGCGCGCAGCCGGCCCCGCGGTGAAAGTCCGGGCGGTTGAGAAAGATGCACGCGTCCTTCACGATACGGGTCACGATCTCGCCGTTCTTCTTCACGCGCGTGGTGCCCTCCTTTCCACGCGACTTGAACTGCCACTGGTCGGCCGTCAGGCGCTTGGCGGCCTTTTCGACCCGGCGGGCGTCCTTCTCGTCAGTGAAGTGGGCGCCGTAGCTGCAGCATCCCTGGACCAGTTCGGGCGTGGCCTCGGTGAGCACGCCCTGACAGCCGTTGCCGAAGATGCAGGTCCAGTTGCTTTCGAGGAAGGTGACGTCGAACATCCAGGTCCGCTGACGCTTCGTGTCGTCGAAGCTGAACCACTCGTGGGCGTCATGGGGAATAGAAGTCACAGGCCGAACTTACAGCGTGAGATACGACCGAGGTCACCTCTAGACTCGGGGCATGACTACCGTCCAGACTTTTGACATCTTGAGCCTGACCGACGAGGCGCGCAACGTCGTGCTCGACGCGCTCGCGAATGAATCCCAGAGCGAGGGCCTCGCGCTCTTCGTCGAAGTGACCGGTACCCGCGGCGCCGGTTACTCGTACGACCTGTACTTCTCGGACCGCGCCGACGCGCCAGAGGACGCCGCGATCGGACGTGACGGCGACATCACCATCGTGATCCCGGCGCGCAGCGTCGATCGACTGCGCGGCAGTCGTCTGGAATTCGCGAGTGACGGCGGCGGGGGACTGGTGCTCGTCAATCCCAACGTGCCCACCCCCGAGGAGATGAATCCCGGCGTACCGGCCGAGATTCTGGCGCTCGGACTTGACGGACCGATGGCGACGTTCGCCGCAGCGGTGCTCGAACAGAGCGTCAATCCCGCGATCGCCAGTCACGGGGGACGCGCGGACCTCGTGGCGCTCGACGAGGACAAGAAGGTCGCCTACGTCAAACTCTCTGGCGGCTGCCAGGGTTGCGCGATGAGCCGCATGACCCTCTCCCAGGGCATCGAGACGTCGCTGCGCGAGGCGATCCCCGAACTCGAAGGCGTCATCGACGTCACCGACCACGCGTCGGGCGAGAACCCCTTTTACGCCAACGAGCACTAGTTCCTAGGGCCTACGCCCTAGAATTGGACAATGTTGCGCTTCCTCACCGCCGGCGAAAGCCACGGCCCCTCGCTGACGGTCATAGTGGAGGGACTGCCCGCGGGTCTGGCGATCACCGCCGAGCAGATCGGCGACCAGCTGGCGCGCCGTCGCCTTGGTTACGGCCGCGGGCCGCGGATGCGCTTCGAGCGCGACGAGTTGCGCCTCATCGGCGGTATCCGCCACGGTCGCACCCTTGGTTCGCCCGTCGCGATCGAGGTCCTCAACTCGGAGTGGCCCAAGTGGGAGCAGGAGATGTCCGCCGCCCCCGGGACGCCGAGCGACAAGCTGACCAAACCCCGTCCCGGTCACGCCGACCTGGCGGGCATGCAGAAGTACGCGTTTGACGACGCGCGCGACGTTCTCGAACGGGCCAGCGCACGAGAGACCGCCGCACGCGTGGTCGCCGGGTCGCTCGCGAGGGCCCTGCTCACGGGGATCGGCATCGACGTGCTCAGTCACGTCGTGCGTATCGGCACGGTCGCGACACCAACGGGGGTTCGTCCGGTCGTCGGTGAGCAAGACGTCGTCGACGAGAGCGAAGTCCGCTGTTTCGACGCCGCCGCGGCCGCGGCGATGATTCTCGAGATCAAGGCGGCCGCCAAGGAAGGTGACTCGCTCGGGGGCATCGTCGAGGTGATCGCCTACGGCGTGCCCGTCGGACTGGGCAGCTACGTGCATTGGGACCGAAAACTCGACGGTCTCCTGGCTGGCGCGCTGATGAGCATCCAGGCCGTCAAGGCGGTCGAGATCGGTGACGGCATGGTGCAGGCCTCCCAGCGTGGCAGCGTCGCCCACGACGCGATCGCCGTTGACCAGACGTTCGAGCGCGGGGGAGGGTACGTGCGCCGTTCCGATCACGCCGGGGGCCTCGAGGGCGGAATGTCCTCGGGAGCGCCGATCATCGCCAAAGCGGCGATGAAACCACTCGCCACGCTCAACCGCCCCGTCCTCGAGACGGTCGACGTCGCCACCGGCGAGTCAACAGTCTCGTTCAAGGAGCGCACCGACGTCACCGCCGTACCGGCCCTCGGCGTCGTCGCCGAGGCAATGATGGCCCTCGTTCTCGCCAACGAGGCATTGCGAAAGTTCGGCGGCGACTCGGTCGAGGAGTTCGCGCGCAATCACGCGTCGTACGTGGCCAACCTGGGCAGCACGTCCTCAGCCGCGCGCGCGACCTAGTCGTGGCGCGCCTCGTGCTCGTGGGGATGCCGGGTACCGGCAAGTCGACGTTGGCGGTCATGGTCGCCGCAAGGCTCGGCTGCGAGGCGGTCGACACCGACGAGGAGATTGAGAAGTCCGTGGGCTGCGCCGCGAGTGAGTACCTGCGTCGCGAGGGTGAACCCGCCTTTCGCAAGGAAGAACTGCGGACGTTGCGCGACGTGCTGCAAGGTGACGTCGTGGTCTCGACGGGCGGGGGCGTCGTCACGTCGAACGAAGCGCGAGAACTGTTAGGTTCCCAGGTGACGTTGTGGCTCGACGGCGGCGACGACGTTCTGATGGCGCGTCTCGAAGGCGGCGACCGTCCCTTGCTCGGTGAGGACATGAAGACCGACCTCGCCCGACTGCGCGCCCAACGCGAGGACTGGTACCGCGAGGTGTCCCTGAGCCGCGTCGACGCCGAGGGAACGCTCGACGAGGTGGCTCGTCGAATCTGCGACGCCGCCGCGGTGGCGTGATGATCGTCACGATTGACCTCACTGAGCGCACGTACGACGTCGTGCTCGCCGACGGCGCACGACACCGACTGGCCGAGCTCGTGCGGCTTCGCGCACCCAACGCCCAAGCGTGCGCGATCGTCACCTCGGCGGCGCTGCGCGAACTGCCCTGGTTCGACCTCGACGCGGGTATTGCCCAGTACGTGATCGAGGTGCCCGAAGGCGAGGCGGCCAAGACGCTCGCCACGATCGAATCGGTCTGCGAACGTTTGGCCGAACTCGGACTTTCGCGCCACGACGTCGTGATCGGCGTCGGCGGCGGAGCGGTCACGGACCTCGCCGGTTTTGCGGCCGCGGTGTACTCGCGTGGCATTGCCGTGATCCAGGTGCCCACAGATCGGAAGAGCACACGTCTGAACTCCAGTCACGCCAATATCTC
>OCZT010007148.1_pt1 | contig 10974 bp, 3 predicted proteins | sample 1539031 | NCBI WGS metagenome assembly OCZT01 (sample SAMEA3539308, study PRJEB22396) | soil metagenome | biome: tundra; feature: field; material: soil | place: USA | collected 2010-05 | depth 0.15 m
CGCAGTGCCTCGACGGCCACGTCGGTGCCGATCTTGTTGCGGAACTTGAAGCAGTCGGCGACGGTCTTGGCCGCGCTGAATACGCGAACTCGCACACCGCTTACATCGTGCTCCTCCACTCCCTCTTGCAGGCTTGGGCCTGATAGATAGATGAGTCGGAGCGGTGGATGCTCGACCCGCGGTCGCCAAGCTTTGCGATCGATGGCCAGCCAGATCTCGAAGGGGTTCTGAGTAGTGAGATTGTGGAACCTCAGAGCGGACAGCAGGCAGATCACGCCGTTCGGTACTAGGCGAGTAGCTTCCGCGAGTTGGTGTCGCTCGGTGAGCGGGGCGCCCGGACGCCGGTAAAGTCCTCGGCCTACGCGCTCGATGACCCCCTGCTCCCGCAGGCGTTGGATCTGAGTTCGCGAGATTCCTGCGCGCTCGAGATCCTGGGAACGGGCAATTCCCGTTCTCTTGAGCAGGTTCAGCGTGCGGCGTTCGGGCGTTTGGGGCGTCACCAATCCTCGGCTTTTGCAGATAAGTGCCGAGTTATTGTAACCACACGACTGAAACAGTCAACCCCAAGGTGGGCGCTCCATTCTAACCGCCAGCCGGAGTCGTGCTCGCGACGACTTAGATGAACCAGGGGGTACGCTTCAGCACCGGGTGGAGTTGAAACGGCGCTCCCTCTTGACGCAGGAATGCAGCAGTCAGGTACGCAATGTCACCTGCATACTTGGTTGTGATCGGTTCTGCGCAGAGTGAATCGGTCGACGCCCAGTTGAGTTTGGTGAGGCTCAATATCTGCGAGGCCAACGCCCGCAGATCGGGGTTTACCCTACCTGTGCCGGGACTGGGCGGGGCGACGTACGCGTTCAGCTCGAGCGCCTGTGGGGTTCCTAACACAGCGCGGTATGGGTTGAACCCCGTCGTCGAGAGGTAGACCTGGCTCGGGCCACCGATCACATAGCTGCCACGCGCCAAGCTTCCGTCGCCCTCAGCACGTCCGTCGTACAGCCGCACGGAGTGATGCTTGTTGATCCAAACAAAGGTGTACGTGCCTCGCGGACGAATAGCACGGGCCGCACGAAGCATGGCTTCCCGATCATCGTGGGAGAACTTCGCCGAGTAGTGGAAGTACACCCGTGGCGTTTCGCTGAGTTGATGATCGAGTTGCTGAAGGGTTTCCTTGACTAGCCGCTCATACCACATTGTGCGTTGGTCGTACGCGAATGCCTCGCCGCTTCCTGAGTAGAACTCCCACCGGCCGTATTGGTTGAAGACGTTGGCAAAGCCCATCAGGCGCTCCTGACTGCCCCGAGTGCTAGCGGTATACGAAAGGCCGATGAAGAAATCCGCATCCGGAATGGACCCCGGTAGGACCCACGGTGCGACTCCAACCTTTGCCGTGATATTCAGTGCCAGATTCAAGTCCTTGTAGTCTGGATTCACCATGGTCGGCGTGTCGACCATCTGACACGGTATGCCGCGTTCAAGAAGGAGCCGCTTGATCCGATAGTAGGGCGAGCCCTCATCGTCGAGCGCGTACCCAGCCTCAGGCGTGTGCACGAGGAAGAGGCGTGGGAGGTTCGGATCACCGATCCATTCCGGATGATGTTCCAACAGCCTCAACACATCGGCCGAAACGTCTTCCGTCGCAGTAGCAACGATGGAGCTGTATGTCAGGCGCGAACTGAACGTGCGCTCCGATCCCAAGTAGCGCATCTTACCGTTGCGTAGCCGCTCGATCAGCCCCGCTAGCCTCTCGCCATGCTGCGCGGCACACACCGGCACGAGCTCGATGTCGCGCCGCACGTGATCATACGCGCCGAACTTAGTGATTCCTTCCCTGATATTCTGCAGCGATCGATGGTCATGGAACTCGACTGCGGGCTCCGGCAGGATCGCCATCGTCAGTGGCTGGGACGTCTCCGGAGCGCGAATCAGCGGCGTCGGCGTAGGATCGAGCTCGATGGTCCCGTCAGCGACGGCGAGCGGAAAGACAGTCTTGGCCAAGTGATCAACCAGTTTCAGCGTTCGCTCGGAACGAATCCGCGCCGCCTTGGACTGCACGGCGAGGCTAACCTTCTTGATCTCGCCCGGAAGATCGTATGCGATGCCTGTGCCGGAGAGCACGCGATCGAGGAGCCTGCGCCAAAGGCGCGGCACGACTCGGCTACTCTCTATCTGTTCCTCCCGCTCCGAGGAGAAGAGATAGACACGACAGAACTCCGGCCCACCTTCGATCAGACGACCCTGTACCCATGACCCGCCCCAACTGGCTACCACGCGGGCGTCGGCGAGTTCGCTCGCGTTGATACCCACTTTCAGGAGCTTGTCGACCGGCATCACTGTCTGCACTGTTGCCGTGTAGTCCGCGCAGAGGTACGCGCGATCGCCGTACTCGCGTACTTGGAACTCGTACGCTGGGTAGAGGCGCACGATAGCGGCAATGCGCGCCGGGGCGTTCACGTTATCACCGCGTCTGTGGGCCGTGAGTCGTCCTTTGCCGCTGTGCTCCGCATACCATCCGCCTGCCATCAAGCGCTCCCGCAGCGCGTCGAGCAGGTCGCGACGCCATGCGGCCACGGGCGGGCGTCTTGCCGCAGCGCCACCTCCCGCGCTCGTCCACGTTAGGGCGAATAGATTGGCAAACTCGGTCGAGGTCGTCCCGGCGCGCGCGTCACGGAGCACGGCTTCACGAGCCGGTGCATCGCTCGTGAGCGTGAGCGTGGTAAGCCCGTCACCCTGTTCGTAGGTTGGCGCTGGCAGTCCAAGGGCCATCATCTCGGCCTGCATGCGCCGCGTGCCCTCGGCCAGCGCCAGGACGTAGGGGCTCCCCTGGGTGTCGCGCATCGACCGCAGCCACCGCATGAGAAAGGCGTTGCGCGGCGCAGATTCCAGCTGACACTCTGCGAGGGTGAACTTCATGGGCATATCTCGCGGCTGCCGAACCTCACCCGGGCTACTCACGACGAACGCGTCCGTGTACTTCTCGCAAACGATTGGCAGCCGAATTGCGTAGTCACGATGGGCAACGGCGTTGACGACAGCTTCATCCAGCGCGATCGGCGGCAATTCAGGCTCGTCGACGAAACCGCCATCCGGACGCCTGCGCTGGTAGGTCTTGAAGAAGCCCGCGTCGCGGACGAGAGCTCTGAAATCGCGAATCTGCGCGGTAACCGGGCCGGAGATTTCGCGATCAAAGTCAGGCAGCGGCCGCAGACCACGCTCGGCAAGCGGCACTCCGAAGCGAACGAGGCGGACAGTCGCCCACGGCATCACGCGCTGGGGATTGGCGAGAAAAAACAGCGCGCCAGCAATTGTGAGTTCGTTCGCGCCGGGACGGTAGGACTCTGATGCGCCCGCTGCCCGTAGTACCTCCTGGTCGGACCGGTCGACCGTGGAATCGGCGAAAGCACCTGCACGGAATGCCGATAGAACGCCTTGGTCGAGATCCTCCGTGGTGAGGGCACAAGCGGGCTGACGTTCATAATCGAGCACGCCCTTTTCACGGCGCAGCACATCAAGACGCTCCGGCGACACCGGCATATTCTGAGGTCCACGCCGCTCCCACGCTTTACGATCGTGCGTCTCGCAAATCGCGCGGTCTGTATGAGGGACGTAAATCAGGCAAATCTGGTCATCCCGACCGTGCTGGTTCTGACAGGAATGGAAGGAAACGCTGGAGGCGTGTCCCACCACGAGGTCATACGGATTCGCGAGCGCGTTGCGTTGCTCCTCGTTTAGGTGCTCGAGGCCTGCGACCCTTCCGTCCGACGCGATGCCGACGACGAGAAGGCCGCCATCGCGATTGCTGTTCGCGAAAGCGGAGATAGTAGACGCAATTTCGTCCCTTCGGAGATGCTTCAGGTCTTTGCCACTGAGTCTACCGTCGGGGCCGGGCCTCCCCATCTCTTTCCGATCGAAATGCTGGCCTTCGATGGCTGCATCATCGGAAACCGTGAGGAATGTCCAGTGCGCGTTCGGTGCATCGAACACATCCCGTGGCAGGGGCATGGCTGTCTTCCGTACGCGCCCCGGGCACCTTGTGAATGCCGGGATCCAGGTGGATGGGCCGATTCTCTGGGAAACTGCTTGAATCAACGGTGGCCGCCTCGCAGGTGCAACGATTGCTACGTACGCCACCAAATCCCCGATCACAAACTAGCGCGACCACGCCGAAAGCGGCATCTTCGCGTCCGAACGGTTCGATGCCGAAGGTCAGTTGGTCCGATCGATGGCGAGTGACCTACTCACAGCCGACAACGAATGTCCATCGATCCACAAATTCGCCGGGTGGCTGCGCGAGGCAATCTCGACTTGGCGTGGCTTCGCTTGCGAACGAGCACAGAGCCGGCGTATCGCGAATACTTCCGTCCCCTGTATCGGGCGTTTGGCGTAGCGGCGGACGAGCACCTTGATGTCCTCCACGATGCCCTGATCGGCGGCTACTACGAGCCGTCGCCGGCCACGAAGGTGTACTTCCCCAAGCCAAGCGGCCTGCAGCGCGTGTACACGCTGCTGACCGTCGAAGATCACGTGGTTTATCAGGCCATCGCGAATACCATAGCCGACCGTTTGCATCGACGGTTTCGAGAACGGTACCTGCGAAGCGTCTTTGGTCACATCTATGCCGGTCCCGGCAATCCGTTCTTCTACCGCGACTGGCGGAGTTCCTACAAGTCGTACGCCGGCGCCATTCGGCGCGCCTTCAAGGATGGCTATCTCCATACGGCCTCATTTGATCTGACCGCCTGCTACGACAGTATTGATCATGGTGTGCTAGAACATTTCCTGGGGGATCTCGGGGTTTCCCTCGAAGTCAGCAGACTGCTCTGTAAAATGCTGCATCAGTGGACAGGAGCGAACCCCGCGAAACCAATCCACCACAGCCATGGTATTCCGCAGGGGCCGGTTCCGTCCGGCCTACTCGCTGAAGTCGTGCTCGCCTATTTCGATTCTACAGCTCGAAAGAAGGGGCTGCGCTACTTCCGTTACGTGGACGACATTCGGCTCTTCGCGAAAGACGAGTTCACTCTGCGACACGAGCTGATCGCTCTCGACATCAAGAGCAAGGAGGTCGGTCTATTCCCTCAATCATCAAAGGTCAGCATCCACCGCGTTACAAACATCGAGGAGGAAATCAAGGGTGTCAGCCAGCCCGCGGGCACCTACGGGACGCGGGTCGTTGTCGACCAACGCAAACTGAAAAAGGCACTGATTTCGCTCTCGCCTCGCTTCCGCGTCGCCAACCAATCCCAGTTCAAGTACGATCTCGGCGGCGCGGCGCCGAATTCGGCCCTGATCCTCCGCCTCCTAGCCATTCTTGATCGCGAGCCTTCCTTTTATTACCCGGTTTGCAGATACATCGCACGCTGCCCCCGTGTTTCGCGCAAGGCATCGCGCGAGCTGCTGAAGGTGCTCCGTAGCCACGATCTGTATCCTGGTTTCGCAGCCGGACTATTGCGCTGTGCGAGAGAAAACCTTCATCGGGACGCGCAGCCAACGCTGTTCGCATACTGTAAGTCACGCTTGAAGGGACGTCGGTCGTCGCGAAGCCCCGAAGTACGCGCAGCAGCCGCGGCAGTTCTTCTGTGGAATCGTCAGCTAACCTGGCAGGAATCCAGGGACGTTCTCGCGTGGAAGGACAGCTGGTGGCTTCGGGCCTGGACCCCAGGATTCCTTCGCCCAGATCACATCGGGGTCCCATCCTACGAGGCGATCATCCACGACTTGCTCCGGGATGAGGCGAGTGGCCCGGCGCTGGTTGGAGCGGAGCTACTAGTCACGCATCGTCTTGCAGTTCCTCGCCCAATGCGAGACGTCAATCCCGCGGCCCAACGCACGCTGCTGGCCGTCGGCAAGATCGGCAGGGTTCAGCATGCCACGTGTCCGATCCGGACCAGGGTGGTCCGAACACTTGGGGCGAAGATGCGTCCAGTTGTTTGGACGAAGATCTTCGACGCAAGAACGTACCGACTGATGATTACTCGCGTGGCTGTCTGGGCATCATATGCGACCACCGACTCCACCGCGTGGGTGGTTCTCACGGACACCATGAACGACATTCTGCTGGACGCTTTGCACAAGCACGACAGTGCGATTGGTAGCTATAGCCTCGGCAATATTGGAAGCGCCATGCAGCCCACATCGCGGCTTGCAAAAAAGTACCCGAAGTTGTACGCCATCATTGATAGAGTTCACGACTTGAGGCTCGGCGCCGACCTCGCGCACCCAGTTACGCGAAGCACCAACGCACCGACGAGCCGCATTCCGTTCCGGGAGATGCGAAAGCTCCTGCGGCCACTCGAGGCTGGCTACCTGGAACTCTGGCAACATTGGTAAAGGCCAATCCGCTTCATCGGTCGAATTCCGTCACGGGCGAATTTGCGATCTCTCTCCAGTGCGGGAGGATTTGGCCGTGGTGGGAGGGGTAACTTACGATGCAGCCTCCTGGGCTAGCCGATCCGGACTCCAGATCTGTTCCGCGAGCTGTTCGTAAAGCCTCTGCCGCGCATCGAGGTCGGCCTTGTTGAATTGTTCGTGCGCCCGGAACTCGACACCGCTCTGGTCGATGAAGCGACGAAATCCCGGGTTATGATCGTACGCACCGCTGTGTAGGCTACGCGCGAGAAGGTTCTGTCCGAGGTAGTGTTCTCTTTTCGGTTCGTACGGTAGGTCGCCGTAACTTGCATTGAAGCTCTTCGGCAAGAGTAGCAAACCGCCGATCCGGTTTCGGTACTCCTGGAATTCACTTGGGTGCGAGAACTCGTCAGTATGGCGCTCCGGGTGGTCTGCCCAGATATGCTCGATCTCGTAGCCCTTTCGGCCACGTTGAGCATACTCAGCAAATCGCGAAGCCATGCCGGATCGGGTCTCCACGTACTCGGTAATGCGCGCAAGCAACCGGTGGATCTGGCGTCCGTTCATCCCGTGCAAACGAAAACGGTCGTTGCTTGCGAATGTCTCCGTCTCGCCATCGAGGCGCTCGGTCAGTACGGTGGCCAAGTCCGCAGCACTACTCCCGCGTATGTCCCGCATCACGATGAACATCGCGTATTGCATCGACGAGTAGTCGATTGCGCGCCAGTTCCACACGCGGCGATGAATAAGAATGTCGAGATAAGCCGACACGACGCGAATCTTCCTGAGCGCAGTCCCTTCGTCGTCTTCAACCCGTAGCGGAGCAAGCAGTACCGGGTACTGGAGAGTGAAGTTGTGCTGGGCGATGAAGTGAACACATTCGAGACCGGGCGTGAGTGTGTCTGCTGCGCTTCGAAGCCGTTCGTACCAGCGACCATAGCAAGCAAAATCCCGCTCAATAAATCGTGCGAACTCGGCACTTGCGCCGAGTCCGAGCCGTTCTTCGTGGTCACGAACCCAGCGGTGGAACTCAGTGCCGATGAGATCGAAGTCCTGGGGGGCGGCGCCCCGCTTGCGCTCGCGGATGTTCGCTGCGTACTGACTTCGCAACCAAGACTTGATTCCGTCTGCGTCCTCGTCCTTACCGAGGGCGGCGAGTATCTGCACGCGTTCCTTCCACACCCTACTGGCGCGCGTTCTCTTTTCGGCGTCAGCGATGTTCGCGAGCAGGTACCCTTTGAGCATGTCGGCAGGTGTGAGCGATAGCCCGCGGTCGTTCATGGTTTCGAAGATCGTGTACGCATCTCCATCGGAGTATGCGGTGATCTCGACCAGATGGACGTTTTCCACGAGCCAGTCCACGAAGTACGGCAGCACTTCGCCAGCTATTTCATCTGGGAAGAGCTCCTTGATGTCGCCGTAGCGCGCGAGGATATTGCCGACTGATTCTGGACCATCCGCGTCGGAGAACTCGTCTCCTTTGTACAGCGCCTCCATGCATGGAGTGCGCTCGGGGATATCCAGGTTGAAGGAACGCTTGCCGAACTTTTGAGAGAAGATCAGGTCAGCGATCTGCCCTTTCTGCTCCACGTCTTTGATCTCGTGTTGCAGATAGATAAGGAGCAGGGTGAGTGTCGTAAGTCGTTGCTGCCCATCGATAATGAACTTTTGACCGTCTTTGTCACTGACGATGATCGAGCCCAAGAAGTAGTGTGGATACTCCGCAACGGCACTGCGTTCATTGCCATCTTCGTGGCTCTCTAGAAACTTGGAAGCGAGATCGTCGATGAGTTCCGCGACCTGCTTTTCCTGCCATTTGTACTCGCGCTGGTAGTAGTCGATCGAGTACTTCCTCCCCGCAAGGAGTTCACGCACAGTGCGGCTCTTGCCATCGATCTCGCGTGAAGCTCCGGTCGTTCGTGCACTCATGAGAAGAGATCTCCTGTCTCAGATGACGTCGGCCCTTGCTTCACTGTGGCTTTCTTATGGTGCTTGGTCGTTTGGCTCAAGCCAGCGCGCGTCTCTTCACGCGCGCGCTCGGCGTTGAGTTCCAGCAGGCGCGCCAATACTTCGTCGTGGACCTCGTCCGGCCACCGGTAGCGAAATGGCTTCTTCCGGTTGCCCCACTCCTCCTCATCGATCTCGTAGTCGAGGAGGAACTCGCAGTCAGTTTTGATGTCGCTCCAGCCGTAAGCGTCGAGGACGGCGCGGTCCATGGCGGCGTGCAGCTCGCGGAGCGTTTCGATTTCCGGCGCTCGCTCGTCGGGATCGTGGAAGCGGTTGTAGGTCTTGGTCAGGCCCTCGTCGTTTCTTACCATGAGTGCGGCACGGAACTCGTAGTAGGACTTTCCGGCCGCTTCCAAGGCGACGTGGGTCTGCCACTTGTCCGGGAAGGGGAAGCTTTCGAAGCAGTCGGAGGGTGTGTAGCGGAGTCGATCCTCCAGGGACGACCCGAAGAACTGCGCCCAGATTTCGTGGGGACGGGATTGGAGCACACCGAAGGCCTGCCACTCTGAAAGCGCTATTACAACAAGCGCGTGGGAGAAAACACGACTCGTCGGTTGGAAACTCAAAGCATGCCTAGCACTCACTTGTGACAGAGCGAGGCATCGCGGGAGATCGGTAGTGGCCCTTGCAAGACCGGCCGCGTAGGTGCCAAAGAGCCACCAACGCTGCTTGCGTCCTTCGGCCACAGAGTACCCGCCCAGCTTTTCTCGATCTCGCTTCACCTTGGACCGGACAATCGAGATCAGCTCGGGCCAGGCAGCTGCTTCATCGAGGGATAGGTGTTCGAAGTTGATCACAAAACGTTCCGAGCTTTGCACCGGATCCGTATTTACGTCTTCGCCGCCGATGTATTCGAAGATCCGATCCCGACACTTTGGGTTGGCCGCCACGATCATCTTCATCTCCGTCAAACTGGTGGCGCCAGGATCATCGTCATCAAACAGAAAGCCTTGACCATAGATCTTGCTGCCATTGAAGCTCTTCAGGCGGTTCGCGCCCAAAGGAGCGGGGCTCGCGTGGCCTCCAGTGTGGAACAGGAATGCGCTGATCGCATCGACGTGGCGGCCGTCGAGTATTCGCGTTGAGGGTGGCCGGCCCTTTATTATATGCACGAGGCTGACCACAACAGCAGCAAGCCCAGGCCACCGAAATCGCGTAGTCGCAGAGAAAATCTCGCCGCCGTGCTGGCAAATCCATCGAAGCCCAGCCTCGCGTGTGTCTCCCTGAGCGACTGTATTCGTAGCGACGATTCCCAACGCACCGCCGTCTCTCAGGAAGGCGAATGATACGCGGAGGAAGTGAGCGACAAGGTCGACCGCCCTTCCAGATGATTCTGGCCGAAGAATCTGGAGAAGGTCTCGGTAGCTCGCCCCAAGTGTCGGCCAGATCTTGCTGCCCCCTAGAAACGGAGGATTCCCGACGATCGCGTCGAACCCCGGACAATCTCGATCAAAGACCTCCGGAAACTCAATCTCCCAATGAAACGGCGCGAGCGGTTGCTCCACATGCCGCCACTCCTCAAGCCGCCCGCGGTAGCGCCCTGCCGCACCACCTACGACCGCGCTCGCGTAGTCGCTTCGCTTCGCCTCCCGTTCCGTCGATTTCTCTCCCTCGAAGAACGCCGCGAGCACGAGATCACCGAAGAGCCGCACCTTGCTCAACTCGAATTGCGCCTCGTCCCACAGATCGCGCAACTCCCAGTCGGAGACGCTATCGTCGGCCTCGCGGATTCGTTGTCGCAGCTGCGCCACCATGTTCACGTGCTCCCGTACCTGCATTGTCTCAAACCCCGCTTGGAAGCGCGGCGCATCCGCATTCCAGTGGAATGCCTCGATCTGCCTGCGCGAGAGCCCAACCAGCGAATCCCCATGGCGGAGAGCGTGGTCCACGAATGTGAGTGCGTGGTCGCGCGCGAGCGTGACGAGCCAGAGCGAAACCTTGGCAAGGTCGACCGCGACGGGGTTCCTATCGACGCCGTAGAGGCAACGCTGCGCCACGAGTCGGCGCGCGAAGACGACTTCGTCTTCGTCCGGTGGGATTGACGGCTTCGCCTCGTGGGCGTTCCACGCTTCGATCAACGCGTCACCGATCTGTCGACACGCTTCGACGAGAAACGCGCCCGACCCCATCGCCGGGTCGCAGACTTTGAGGTCGAGTATTTGTTCGGGCCTCGGAGCCCGGTCATCCTCGCCGCGCAGTCGGGCGAGGATCGGCGCGAGAGTCGTACGCACGATCGGCTCCGTGAGCGCGCGCGGCGTGTAGTGCGACCCCGATCGCCTCCGCTCCTCGCTCGGCTGCAATACCATCGCGCTCGGCGGCACGAGGTCGGGCGTGGCCGCGATGTCGATCACGGGCGTGAGCGCCGCGTGCAAGTCCTCAAGCGTCGCGGCCTCCCTCACCGTCTTCTTGACCGTTTCGGTCAGCTTGCGGTCGGCACGGTCTGCGATCCACTTGTCGCGCTGGTTTGGAGCCTCGATCAGCAGCGCTTCGAGATCGATGGCCGTTGGCGCGCCCCGCTTCTTCTGCGCCTTGATCGCCACCGATCGGCCAGTCGCGATCTCAAGCCGGAGATCGGAAGAGCGTCGTGTAGGGAAAGAGTCTAGATCTCGGTGGTCGCCG
>OCZT010007153.1_pt1 | contig 10970 bp, 3 predicted proteins | sample 1539031 | NCBI WGS metagenome assembly OCZT01 (sample SAMEA3539308, study PRJEB22396) | soil metagenome | biome: tundra; feature: field; material: soil | place: USA | collected 2010-05 | depth 0.15 m
GTTGGACGGATCTGACGCCGGACGTGCCCGCCACCGGGGCGACAGCGACATATACCGATCATGCCGGCGCCGCGACACAACGGTTCTACCGTATCAAAGTCGTGTGTCCTTGATGGCGGTGCTGACCGGCGCTGAGTCGCCGGCAACCCGCTGCTAATATCACAAAGGCGCTCCCTCCGGGAGCGCCTTTGCTTATAAAGAGCAGATTCTGCTGGACAACCGCAACCGCAAGTTCTAATCTTGGCCGCAGACTGCTTTGAAGTGCGTAGGCTCTGCTGATATTTGCCTCTGGCTGACACGTAGCCGCCTTTCGGCGTCATCCGCTCGGCCGCAACCCTTAAGTTAGGCCGGCGTGATAATACTTAACGAAACTAAATGAAACACTCGAGACCAATGCTCACCAGCAATTCGGCCTGCCCCGCTCATCGGCCATTGGCCATTGGCCATTGGCCAGCAGTCCGGCTTCCAAATCCCTTTGTTCGGTATTCCGCGTTGCTCGGACTTGTCGGCCTGGCCTCTGTTTTGCTGACGGCTCCCACCTTTGCGGCCACCCCCGCGATTATCCCGCTCCCCAAATCGCTGACGGTTCGTCCCGGCGTTTTCACGCTCTGCCCGAGCCAGCCGATTCCAGGAGCACCGGCGCGGGCCACGCAGAAGATTCTGGTGGACAGCGCCTCTCTGCAAACGGGCCAGTTTCTGGCGACGACGCTGTTCAAATCTACTGGATACCAGTTCATCGTGGCCACCAACGGTTCGGCCGGACCCATTCGGGGAGCCCTCCTGCTCACCACGGTGAATGCGTTGCCGGGGTTAGGCGCCGAAGGCTATGAGTTGACCGTTGCGCCCGATTCCGTCGTCATCCGCGCCCCGGCCCAGGCGGGGCTCTTTTATGGCGTGCAGTCGCTGCTCCAACTCTTTCCCCCGCAGATTCTGGCGCCACGGCCCGTCAGCGGCGTGGCCTGGGTCGCCCCCTGCGTCTATATCCAAGATCAGCCCCGGTTTGCCTGGCGTGGCGTGATGCTCGATGTATCGCGGCACTTTGTTGACAAGCAGGAAGTGGAACGAATCCTGGACGGGCTGGCCTTGTACAAAATCAACCGGTTTCATTGGCACCTGGTGGACGACCACGGCTGGCGCATCCAGATCAATTCCTGGCCGTTACTGACTGCGACGGCCACGACGAACACCGGCGCCTGGAGAACGGGCATTGATTACGCCCAGAACCCCGCCGCCAGCACCGCCTGGAACTCACTGGGGAAATATGGCGGCTATTACACACAGGATGACATTCGGGAAGTGGTTGCCTACGCGCAACAACGGTACATCACGGTGGTGCCGGAAGTGGAGTTTCCGGCGCACTGTTCTGCGGCGCTGGTATCGTATCCGGCGCTGGGCTGTGGAAATGCGGCCAGCAGATATAACATGGATAACATCAACTATGGTTATACGCTTTTCAGCCTCGTCAACAGCGGGACTTTCTTTACCAATGTGCTGACGGAGCTCATGAGTCTATTCCCGGGCCAGTACATTCATTGCGGGGGTGATGAGGTGACCGCCACGGGCGACACGCAGTGGACCTCGTACTCGCCTGACGCCAACCAAATCACGGCCCTGGGCCTTACGGGCACCACCACCGCGAAAATCCAGGGGTACCAGCGCTGGCTCACGACCAATCTCACCGCCTTCCTTCGGTCCAACGGGCGCACCTTTTGTGGCTGGTCGGAAATCGAGGCCGCGGGGACGATCACGAACGCGGTGCTGTTCGAGTGGGAAACGCTCAACGGCGTCCAGACCGCCTCGAACGGGCAGCCGGTGGTGATGTGCCCGAATGGCATCAACTATTACGAGGAGAATGACGCCAACAGCCTCCTTAACGAGCCCTATTTTCAGGTCGGCAGCAGCCCCGCCTATAAGACCCTGAATAACGTTTACAGCTTCGAACCGGTGCCCGCCACTTTGAATCCGCCCTGGACCACCAACATCATAGGCGCGCAAGTCAATCTCTGGACCGAATTCGTGCCCTCAACGCTGAACGTCGAGTATAAGATATTCCCGCGGATTTGCGCTGAGGCTGAAATCACCTGGACACCCAAAGCGCAGAAGAACTACGCCGATTTTACCACTCGGTTGGTGACTGCTGAACAGCGCCTGGCGCAGATGGGCCTCAATTACAACCATGAAACCATCACCCAAATTGGTTCCTGGGGACCTTCGGTTTTGACCAGCGCTACCACTGTAAGCTATGACATTACTTCCTACCTCACAAAAGGCGGAGAAATTGACGTTAGCTTTGCCTATACTTCCGGTTCGGATGGCTTAAATGTTTATTGGGTGTCGCTGCTCGAAAACGGCGTGCAGGTGGATATGAACACGTTTCATGGATTTGCGGGGGCCGCCACCTACACACAGACTGGCAACGCTTTGGGGGGTGTTGCCTACTACGCGGTGCATTTGCCCTGGTTCCATGCCGGCTCGACCTACACCATTCAGGCTTCGATTGCCGAGCAGGGCAGCAGCGCCAGCAGCAACGGCAAGGTCTATCTGCCCAATTGGAATTGAATGAGAACGCCGCTCGCCATCTTAGCTGTTCTCCTGTCGCTCGCGTTGGTGCCAATCTCGCGTTCCCAAACGCTGACCATCACCACGCTTGCCGGTTCTCCCGGCCTGGGGAGCGCCGACGGCACTGGGGCGGCCGCCCGCCTCGCCAACCCTTGGGGAGTTGCCGCCGACACCGCCGGCAATTTGTATGTGGCCGATACAGATAATCAAACAATTAGGAAGATTACCGCGGGAGGAGCGGTCAGCACCTTCGCGGGAATGGCGGGAGTCAGCGGCAGCGCCGACGGCACCGGCAGCGGCGCGCGGTTCAACCAGCCGCAAGGATTGGCGGTGGATGCCAATGGCATTGTCTATGTGGCTGACACCGGCAACTATACCATACGAAAGATCACTTCTGCCGGAGTAGTCATTACCCTCGCCGGCTCCGCCGGCATCTCCGGCAGCACCGATGCTACTGGCGGCACTGCGCGGTTCTACGAGCCCGAAGGTATTGCCGTTAACAGCGCCGGCACCTTGATCTACGTAGCTGATACCTGGAACCATACGATCCGGCAGGTCACCTCGGCTGGAGCGGTCACCACGCTCGCTGGTTCCGCCGGCAATAACGGCAGTGCCAATGGCACCGGTAGCAGTGCCCAGTTTAACCAACCACAAGGCCTTGCCGTGGACGGCACCGGCAACGTTTATGTCGGTGACACCGGCAATCAGATGATCCGCATGGTTACCCCCGGCGGGGCTGTGACTACTCTGGCTGGCTCAGCCGGAAACTACGGCAGCGCCGATGGCACCGGCAGTGGCGCCTCGTTTTGGAACCCGCAAGGCCTCGCGCTCGATGGCTCCGTCAATCTCTACGTCGCCGATTCCTTCAACAATACGATTCGCAAGGTTACGCCTGCTGGTGTCGTCACCACGCTCGCCGGAACCGCCGGCAGCTTTGGCAGTGCCGACGGCACAGGCGCTGCCGCGCGCTTTTGGCAGCCGCAAGGGGTCGCCGTGGACAGCGCCGGCAACGTCTGTGTGGCCGACAGCGCGAACGGCACGATTCGCAGAATCGCCTCCGGCGCAGTCGTGACCACTCTGGCGGGTTCGGCTTCCTCTGGCAGCGCCGACGGAACGGACGGCAGCGCCCGATTCTATGGGCCGTCCGGCTCTGCGGTGGACAGCTCCGGCAATAGCTATGTCGCGGACACGGGGAATGGCACGATCCGAACGGTTACCTCTGCCGGGGTCGTTAGTACGCTGGCCGGCTCGGCTGGCAACTTCGGTACCACTGATGCCACCGGTGGCAGCGCCCGCTTCTACGGTCCCCAGGCGGTTGCGGTTGGCTCCTCGGGCATCCTTTATGTGGCTGATACCGCCAACCATACGATTCGGAAGATCACCTCCGGTGGGGTAGTCACCACTCTGGCCGGCTTGGCCGGAACCAATGGTCTGAATGACGGGACGGGCACCGGTGCGCGCTTCAATGGTCCGCAAGGGCTGGCGGTTGACTCCTCAGGCACGATCTATGTCGCCGACACTTGGAACCACACCATTCGCAAAGTCACCTCCGCAGGTGTGGTAACGACACTGGCGGGCCTGCCGGGTTATTACGGCGATATCGATGGCACAAGCGCCGGCAGCGGCACTAATACCGCCCGGTTCTATTGTCCGTCCGGGGTCGCGGTGGATGCCTTGGGAAATGTCTATGTGGCCGATACTCGGAACCACACGATTCGAAAGGTCACGTCGGGCGGTGTGGTTAGCACGCTGGCCGGGCAGGCCGGGGTTTGGGGCAGTGCCGACGGCACCAACGGAAACGCCCGGTTTTTTCAACCCGAGAGCATTACGGTGGATTTAAGTGGAAACTTGTATGTGCTGGATTCGGGCAACCAGACCATTCGCAAGGTTGCCCCGGTGGGCACCGACTGGGTAGTCACCACGATAGCGGGACAGGCGGATGTCATCGGCAATGCCGACGGCACCGGCAGCACCGCGCAGTTCTTCTATCCCGGCGGCCTCGGGATGAATAGCGCTGGGTCGTTCTGTGTCGCCGACTGGGGCAACAACACGATACGCGCCGGGGTGTCATCCCTGAACGCCGCTCCGGTGATCGTGATTCAACCGCAGAATCAGACCGCCAACCAGGGCCAGAATGCTGTCTTCAGCGTCACGGCCACCGGCTCCGCACCCTTGAGCTACCAGTGGCAGTTTAACAGCTCGACCCTCTCCGGCGCTACGTCATCCACTTATACCGTTGCCAATGCCCAGCCGGCCAGCGTGGGGTCGTACTCCGTCATCATCACTAACACTCTGGGCACGACGACCAGCTCTAATGCCTTGCTGACCGTCATTGTGCCTCCCGCGATCACCAACCTGCCTCAAAGCCTGACCGTCACTCAGGGATTGAGCGCCACCTTCACCGTCGGAGCCTCCGGCACGGCTCCATTCACTTACCAATGGACCTTTAACAACGGAAGTATCTCGGGCGCCACCGCCAGCAGCTACACCCGCGCCAATGTGCAACCGACCGATGCGGGCACCTATTCCGTGGCCGTTTTCAACTCAGCCGGCAGTGCCACAAGTGCGCCACTTGCCACCTTGACGATCATTGCCGTGCCCACGCCGCCCAGCATCACCGGTCAGCCGCAGAATCAGACGGTCAGCCAAGCATCGAGTGCGACGTTCACGGTCACTGCGACCGGCTCCACGCCGCTTTCCTACCAGTGGCTCTTCAACGGCAACGGCTTGGCGGGCGCAACCCTTTCCAGCTTCACCCGCGCCAATGCCCAGTCCGCCGACGCCGGTTCCTATTCGGTCATCGTTACCAATACCTACGGGATACTGACCAGTGCGCTCGCCACCCTGACGGTCATTCTCCCGCCTGTCATCAACGTCCAACCCGTTAGCCGGCTGGCCTCTGTCAGCAACAGCGTCTCCTTCACGGTTGTCCTCTCGCAAGGCGCCAGTCCCGCCTACCAATGGCGGCTGAACGGCACGCCCATCTCGGGGGCGACTCAGTCCAGCCTGACGCTCTCATCCATTTCATGGGGCAGCGCCGGAACCTACTCGGTCGTCGTAACCAATCTGGCCGGCAGCGTGACCAGCGCCAATGCGACGCTGATCGTTCAGCAGGCCAGCTTCAGCTTCTTCGATGGCTTTGAGACCTACAACAAGGGTGCGTTGGAATTCACCGCCTCCAGCACCCCCAACCCTGCCAGTATCTGGTGGGGCACAAGCTCCTCGTCGCAGAGCTGGGTGACGAATGCCAACAACGGAGTTACGCCTCATGGCGGCTCCCAGATGATCGGGCAGGGGGCCTCCCACCAGAGCTACCTCAATCTCGTTTACCGCATGAATGCGGGGCAGCCCTACTACGGCAACTTCATGTGCGAATGGTGGTTCTACGATCCCTACGGCACCAGCGCCACCGGTGCCAACGCCTCGCAGGCGTACATTGCCCTCTGCAGTGATGCCCCGGTCACGACCACGGGCGACATCAGTTCGACGTCTACTGTCAACCAGCGGATGTCCCTGGGCACTTACAACGGCAACACCGGCTACAACTACTTGAACTACCAGGCCCGCATCATGGGCGGCTCGGGAGGTAATTTCGGCTCCGGCAACAGTTGGTACAACACCTCCACCGTTCGCTCGGTCGGCTGGCACCATGCCCGCGTCGTGGTGGGCATCCCCAACGTTTCTGCCCTGACGGCCCCGGTGGCGATGTATATCGATAATATGATCACCCCGACGGTCGCGGCAACGCCCACCAACGCGGCTTTCAATCTCATCGAGATCAATCACTACTCCTCAGCCGGCGGCACCGGATGGTACTACGACGACCTTACCTTCCGCGCCGCCAATGACCCGTGGATCGTCGAACAGCCTGTTAGCCAGTCCGCCGCTCCCGGCCAACCCGCATTGTTCACCACCGTCGCCGTGGGGACGGCCTATCAGTGGCAGTTCAACGGCACTAACCTCAATGGCGCTACCACCTCCGCCTACAGCATCGCCTCGGTGGCCGCGACCAACGCCGGCAGCTACGCCTGCGTGATCAGTGGGACCAACGGCACAATCACCAACATCCCTGCCACCTTGACCATTACCGGACCGCCGTCCATTGCCGCGCAACCCGGCAGCCTGACCGTCACCCAAAGCCAGAGCGCGGCCTTCAGCGTCACCGCCGTCGGCAGCATTCCCTTGAGTTTCCAGTGGCAGTTTAACAGTGTGCCCATCTCCGGCGCCACGGCCACGAACTACACTGTCGCCAACGCCCAATCCACCGATGCCGGCAGCTACTCGGTTGTGGTCACCAATACCCTGGGCAGCGTCACCAGCTCATTGGCAACCCTGACCGTGATTCTGCCGCCTACGATTACCAATCCGCCCCAAAGCCTGACGGTAAACCAGGGGACCGATGCCCCGTTTTCCGTCGCTGTCTCCGGCACGGCTCCATTCGGTTATCAATGGTTCTTTAACGGCGGCGCTGTTTCCGCCGCGACCGACAGCGGTTACACCGTTACCAGTGCGCAGCCGACCGATGCGGGCAGCTACTCGGTCGTGGTGTCCAATATCCTGGGCAACGCCACCAGTTCCGTGGCGACGCTGACCGTCATTGTGCCGCCTGCAATCACCATCCAGCCCGCCAGCCAGGCCGTCCTGCAGGGCACCTGTGCTACGTTCACCGTCGCGGCCAGCGGCACCGCGCCTTTGTGGTATCAATGGCAGTGGAACAGCACCATCTACCCGCCGGACACCAATGCCACCTCGTTCATCGCCTGCAATGCCGGCATCTATTCGGTGACCGTTAGCAACCAGGCCGGCGTGGCAGTCAGCGACCTCGTCACCTTAAGCTTCACCAATCCGCCGCCCATTCTGGCGGGGCATTTTGACTCCCTCAGCCTCCTTCCCGACGGCTCGCTCCAACTGAACATGAGCGGCGTGGCCAACACCAACTATGTTTTGGAGTTCACTAGTGACTGGCTAGGCTGGTCCCCTTTGGCAACCAACCTCTCCGGCCCCGACGGTCTCTTCCAGTTCAACGACCCCTCCGTCACCACCAATTCCGATCGCTTCTACCGTCTGCGGCTGGGCCCTTGAGGCTCGCCCCGGCCTGGTGGAAGAGCGGGTCCCGGAGTTCCTGCCTGCGGCGCCAGGCGATGGATGAGCACCAAACCGCTCCGCTCAGGATGTTTGAGGCACAATGACGTCCGGTCGCCTCCCGCGACCGAGCCTCGTCCCCCGCGCTCCGGCAGCCCGACGAATACGTGAGTAAAGCCAGGTGCAAGCGGGGAGCAAGCCACAGGGTTAGGAGGCTCCCTCGTGTGTTCCTCGTGTGTTCCTCGGGTGCTCCTCGGGTGCTCCTCGGGTGCTCTTCGTGTTTCTCCCTTGTGCCCCCGTGGGGACTTCTGGACTCCCACAGCGGCTCGATCGAGTCCGTCGCCGGGTTTAACAGCACGGGTTGGCCCGGTATTCGAATAAATGCGCTTTTCCCTGGATTAGGAATTGCTCCGTCGGGTGGATTGCGCAGAATGGAAGGCATGAAGAATCGGTTGCCTTTTATCTGGACTACCCTGGTTGCCTTGGCAGTTCCCTTTGGCAGTGGTGCCGCCAGCCAGCCTAATATCCTGTTCATCATGAGTGACGACCACGCGGCGCACGCGATCAGCGCGTATGGCAGCCGGGTCAATCAAACGCCCAACCTCGACCGCCTGGCCAAGGCGGGTATGCGGTTCGACAACTGCTTCGCCGTCAATTCGATCTGCAGCCCCAGCCGGGCGACGATCCTCACCGGCAAGTACAGCCATCTCAACGGAGTGCCGACCTTCAACCGCTTCGACGGTTCGCAGCCCACGGTGGCGAAGTATCTCCAGGCGGCGGGGTATTACACGGGGATGCTCGGCAAGTGGCACCTCGGCAGCGACCCAACAGGATTCGACAAGTGGAGCATTCTGCCGGGACAGGGGGTCTATTTTGATCCGCAGTTTATTGACCCCGATGGCCGGCACGTGATCAAGGGCTATGTGACCGACATCATCACTGACCTCGCCATCGACTTCATCAAGAACCGGCCACAGGACAAGCCGTTCTTCCTGATGTGCCATCACAAAGCGCCGCACCGATCGTGGGAGCCGGACGAGAAGCACCGCGCGATGTTCGCCACGCGGCACATCCCCGAACCACCCACGCTGCGTGATGATTATGCCACGCGCACCGACGCTATCCGCGAGTGCCGGCAGAAGGTCTTCGAGGACTTGACCCGCCGCGACCTCAAGCTCGAACCGCCCGCCGACCTCAAAGGCCCAGCCCGCAACCAGTGGCTTAATGTCAAACCGACGGAAGTCGAGACCATGGTGGAAGGCAAGAAGCAGACGCTCACCGGGGAGCCTCTCAATGCCTGGAAGTACCAGCGCTATATGCAGGATTACCTGGCGTGCATCCAGTCCGTGGATGACAACGTGGGCCGCCTGCTCGACTGGCTGGACAAGAACGGCCTCAGCAAGAACACCGTGGTCATTTACACCAGCGACCAAGGCTTCTTCCTCGGCGACCACGGGCTCTACGACAAACGGTTCATGTACGAGCCGTCGGTGAAGATGCCCTTCATCGTCCGCTGGCCGGGGGTGACGAAGCCCGGCTCGGTGCAAGAGGCGATGGCGATCAATCCTGATTTCGCGCCCACGTTCATGGACATGGCCGGACTCTCCGTGCCCGCCGACATGCAAGGCCGCAGCCTGACGCCTCTGCTCAAAGGCCAGCGCCCGGCGGACTGGCGCACGAGTTGGTATTATCGCTACTACCACGATCCCGGCGATCACAACATTCGCGCCCATTACGGCGTGCGCACTACCACGCAAAAGCTGATCTATTTCTGGAAGAAGGACCAGTGGGAGATGTACGATTTGGTGAAGGACCCGGACGAGCTGCACAACCTGTATAGCGACCCGGCGCAGAAGGAGACCGTCGCCAAGCTGAAGACTGAGCTCTACCGCCTGAAGAAGGAAGTCAAGGACGACGACCAATTCGCGTATGAACAGCCGCCGGAGGGCGCAAGCGGGCAGCCGCCAGGCAAGCGTAAGAAATAGTTCCTGGCTGCTCTCATGCACAGCATCTGGTGGTTTGGGCGGGGTGCGTTCTGTGCTTCGCTACTCCTCGGCACTGCGCTCTTCGCCGACGACTGGCCGCAATGGCTCGGCCCCGCGCGCGACTCCGTCTGGCGCGAATCCGGCATCGTCGAGAAGTTCCCCACGAATGGACCGCCCGTCCTGTGGCGCGCGAGCATCGGCGCGGGCTACGCCGGACCGATCGTAGCGAAGGGCCGTGTGTATGTCGCCGACCGCCAGCTTGCCCCGGGCGTCACCAATCCTGCTGATCCCTTTGCCAAGGTTCAGATCCGCGGCTTCGAACGCGTGCTGTGCCTGAGCGAAGCCGACGGCCAGCTTATTTGGAAATACGAATACGAATGCCCGTACACCATCAGCTATCCCTCCGGCCCTCGTGTTGCGCCAATGGTTAGTGGCGGGAAGGTCTATACGCTGGGTGCCGAGGGGAATTTGTTCTGCCTCGACGCGGAGAAGGGAAAAGTCCTCTGGTCGCGCGACTTCAAGAAGGATTTTGGGATCAAAGCACCGCTCTGGGGCTTTGCTGGGCACCCGTTGCTCGACGGCAACCGTCTCATTTGCCTGGTCGGCGGACAGGGCAGCACGGTCGTCGCTTTCGACAAAGACACCGGGAAAGAAATCTGGCGCGCGTTGAGCGCCGAAGAGCCGGGCTACAGCTCGCCCGTGATTTACCAGGCGGGCGGTAAGCGGCAGCTTATCCTCTGGCATCCCGAAGCGGCGAACTCGCTCGACCCGGAAACCGGCGCGGTCTATTGGTCGGTGCCGTTCAAGTCCCGCACCGGGATGACCCTCGCCACGCCGCGCCAACTCGGCGACTACCTCTTCTTCACCGCCTTTTACAGCGGCTCGCTGATGCTGCGACTCGACCCCGACAAGCCCGCGGCGACCACCGCCTGGCGCACGCTCAAGAGCAATGAGAAAGACACCACCCACCTCAACGCCGTCATGTGCACACCGTTCCTTGAAGACGGCTTCATTTACGGCGTCTGCAGTTACGGGCAGTTGCGTTGCCTGAAGATGGAGACCGGCGAGCGCGTCTGGGAAACCTTCAAGGCTTCGACCTCCGGTGAGCCCGTGCGTTGGGCCAATGCCGTCATCGTGAAGAACGGGAACCGCTTCTTCCTTTTCAACGAGAAGGGCGACCTAATCATCGCGAAGCTCAGCCCCCGCGGCTACGAAGAGATCAGCCGCGCGCACCTGCTCGCGCCGACCAGCGACGCCGCCGGGCGCGCGGTGCTTTGGTCCCATCCCGCCTTCGCCAACCACCACGTCTATGCCCGGAACGACAAAGAGATCATCGGTGTGGAC
>OCZT010007155.1_pt1 | contig 10969 bp, 12 predicted proteins | sample 1539031 | NCBI WGS metagenome assembly OCZT01 (sample SAMEA3539308, study PRJEB22396) | soil metagenome | biome: tundra; feature: field; material: soil | place: USA | collected 2010-05 | depth 0.15 m
AGGAAAGCTCCAGCACCCGGTCACGGGCATCCAGGAATAGCGTCTCGTAGCAGCCCTGGTCGTCGGCATCCAGACGAGCAAGCACCGCCGCTAAATACTGGGTCGCCTTGATCGCGGGAGGCAGCTCGTGCACGCGCGGCGATCCCGCGATGGCGACCGCCACGCCGTCGGTGTAGATGCGCGGATCCGTCTTGCCAGCGGCTGCGCAGGTCGCGATCAGGCGCGGAGGATCATTCGTGTCGGAGAGGGTCCCGCGGTATGCGCCGCGCGTGAGTGTGATCCGCACCGATGCGTCCTCGAGTTCGGAGCGGCGGCACAGCTCGGCGCAGATCTCCTCCAGCGCCTCGCGGCTCCAGGGTTGGCGCATGCGTACCGCAGCGGCGGAAGCGCAGAATCTGTCAAAGTGCTCCTGGAAATATTCGGGCGTTCCGCGCTTGACGCGGACGGTCTCGAAGATCCCATCGCCCAAAAGCAGCCCCCGGTCCATCACCGGAACCGTGGCTTTTTCCTGCGGAGAATATTCGCCGTCCACGAAAGCCCAGGGGCTCACCACACCCGATCCTGCATAGGGCAACCATCGTCCATCCGGTCGTCTGGGGTTGGGAGCGCCCGTCCCGCCAGCACGGAATCGAGCACCTGCGAAGCGAGCGGAAGGCCCGACGAATCCTGGGCTCGCAGAGGGCCGCGCCAACGCAACGCCCCGTCTTGATCCACCACCGCAGCCGCTGGTGCGAAGCCCGCGCCCAATGCCCGCGAGAGGGTCGCAGCGGAATCCACCAGCACCGGACCGCGCAGCTTCATCTCCTTCATCCAAGGGCGCCACATCTGTGGATCCATCACTTCGTCGGGACGGGTGCGGGCCGCCACATACACGATCCACGCGCTGTCGGTGGGCATCCACCGGGACTCCATCCTCCTAAGTGCACCTCCGGAAGTCGCGGCCTGCTGTACTTCCGGACACATGGGATCCAACCAAACTACCAAGCCCGGTCGGCCCCGCAAGCGCTCTTCGGAAATGGTATCGCCATCGGATGTGAGAAGTTTCCACGACGGAACCAGCCCGCCAATGGGCAATGCGGTAGAAGCGCAACCGGAAAGCGCCGCCGCCAGCGTAGCGAGGAAAACCCGGTTCAACGAAATTCCAAACCGATAGGGCAATGGTCGGAGCCCATCTGTTCGGGCTCGTGCCAGCATCGCTTCCCTCTGGGCCAGAGATTTTCCGAAACCGACGCATAGTCGATGCGCCAGCCGTGGTTTCTCGCACGCACACCGGGCCGGTTGGACCACCACGTATACTGGGAGGGAACGCCTGGATGGAACCGGCGGAAGCAATCGGCGAATCCGGCCTCGAAATACCCTCCGAGCCGTTCGCGTTCCACCGGACGGAATCCGACGCTATCCTTGTTGCCCACCGGGTCGGCGATGTCGATGGGCTGATGGCAGATGTTGTAATCGCCCAAAAAGGCGACATCCAGGCCCTGGCCCACCCACGAGGCGTGTTGGTCACGGATGCGGCTCCAAAACTCGAGCTTATCGGCGAAGGCCTCTTCTGATCGCCCCCCGTTGAACACATAGGAACCCATGACCCGCAGATTCCCCACAGACAAGGTGATCACCCGGCCTTCACGGTCGGCGGTCTCCCAGCCCATTCCTTTTTCGAAGCCGACGGCCCCAATGCTCCGGCGCACCCAGGCGGCAACCCCGGAGTAGCCCTTCTTGCAGCTGGCCGGAAAAAATGCCGCTTCGTAACCCTGGATCTCCAACAGGTCAGGCGGAATCTGGTCTGGTTCGGCGCGCAGCTCCTGGATCAGGACAATGTCGGCATCCGACCGACCGAACCAGTCGCGGAAATGGGTCTTGGCGCAGGCGCGCAGGCCATTGACGTTCCAGGAGACGATTTTCACAACTGCGAAAGATAGGCGCCTGCGTTCCCTGCATCCACCACGATCCCCATACACGCACATCGGAAGAAGGCATGCTATACTCAGGTTTCCTAATACCGGAGGAACCTTCGAGATGCGTCGAAACACGTCGATTCTTTTGGCCAACCTCGCCGCATGGGCAATTCTCGTCATCGGCGCGAACTTCGCCTCTGGCTGCGCGAGATCTCCTGCTGAATCCTTCGGGATGATCGGATTCAAGGACATGAGGGTCGTGTTCGTTTCCGACTCGGCGGACGTGCTCATCCGGGAAGAGTCACCCAGATTGCTGGAACTGGCCATCCTCCCAGGATCCGACGTTCCCGAGACCCTGGTGCGCACCGCGGCGGGCCAAGGCCTGTACACCTGGGGTGCGAGCTGCGGCAGCCAATTCCGACCAAAGCGAGTGACCTGGGACGCGCGCATGGGGCTTTCGCACGCCAAGGATGGCTGGAACGTGGGCGACGCGGCAGTCCTTCGCAGCTACACCCGAGCCACCAATACCGACTACATCGTGGTCCTGAACAAGGTGACGCTGCGGCGCGGCCAATTGGCCCGCCCCGATGCGGGCGCCACCATCCGATCTTCCTTCGCCGACGTCTCCTTGGACATCTCCGTGATCGACGCCAAGGAAGGCAAGCGCGTGTGGCGCAGTCCGGCCCAAGGCCGAACGGAGAGCACGGATTCTCTTTCCCGCCTGGCCCCGAAGGCCCTGGATCTAGCCGTCGACAACTTTTTCGCCGCCCTGCCCCAGGTTCATCGCTGGGGCTGTCGCGACCTGGTGGACCGCTTCAAATAGAAGAACGTGCGGCTTACACCGCCTTCTCGAACTCCGCCACCAGCGCCTCGATGGCACGGTGCCCTGCGCGCCAGAAGTCCTCGTCCAAGGTGATCCCCACCTCTTCGCAGGCCACGACGGGATCTTCGGAACCGCCCTTGGACAGAAGGTCCAAAAAGCGCGACACGAATCGGTCGCCTTCCTCCACCCACCTCTGGTACAAACCCAGAACCAGAAGCTGTCCGAAGGTGTAGGCGTAGCAGTAGAAGCGGGTATGAATGAAATGCGGGATGTAGCTCCAGCCCCAACGGTACGCCGGGTTCATCTCCACGGTTTCACCGTGCAGCGCCAGATTCGCGTCCCACCAGACCTGACAGATTTCGTCACGAGAGAGCTGACCCTTGCGACGACGCAGGTGCACGCCCAACTCAAACTCCGTGAGCACATTCTGGCGGTATGCGGTAGAGATCGCATCCTCGATTCGCCCGCACAGAAGCGCGCGCCGTCCTTCCGGCGATGTCTCCTTGGACAGGAGGCTGCGGGTGAGGAGCATCTCCCCAAAGACAGAAGCTGTCTCCGCGAGAACCAGAGGAGCGTCGTAGAAGAACAGCGGCTGCTGGGCTGATTTGCGGTAATGGACGCCATGCCCCAGCTCGTGGGCCAAGGTGAACACGTCGCGGCTTTGACCGGTGTAGTTGAGAAGCACGTACGGGTGGTGTTCGGGCCAGGTGCCGGAGCAGAAGGCTCCGTCGTCCTTGCCCGGCCGGACCTCCGCGTCGATCCACCCGTGCTTCACGAAGTCTGCGGCCAGATCGCGCATCTGGGGAGAGAAGTCTCCGTAGGCCAACAAGACCTCGTCCACCGCTTCCTTCCAGGAGAACTTCCGATCAGACGCGGTGATGGGCGCGTAGAGGTCGGTGTTGGTGAGCTTGGGAAGGCCCATGAGCTTGGCCTTGGCCCGCCAGAAACGCTGAGCCACCGGGTAGCTCTCCCGCGTCACCCGCATCATGGACTCCACGACCTTCTCGTCCAGCGAGTTCCCCATGTGGGTGCGGGTCATGGGATGCGCATAACCGCGCAGATCGCAGTCCACCTGGTGATCCAACGCCAAGGTGTTCAGAACGTGGGCGAGCGCCAGGCCGTTCTTCTCGTAAACGCCCAAGAACGACTCATGCGCGGCCTTGCGCAGGGCGGGATCCTTGTGGCGCGAGAAGGAGAGCATCTCAGCGCCTGTGCGGTCGCGCAGCCCCGTGCCGTCGTCGAAAGGAAAGGTCAGGGAGTTTGTGAGGTCATCAAAGAGCTGTCCCAATGCGGCGCGTCCCGTGAGATCCTTGCGACTGGCCAGCCGCTCCTCGGGCTCCGAAAGGATGTGGGACCGGAACTTCCGAATCTCGCAGATCCAACGCTCCAAGCGGCCCACCTGCTCGTCGTCCAGCCACCGCTCCACGGTGGAATCCGCAAGCGCGGCGATCTCCACCTGCAGGAAGGACGTCTCGGCCTCGATCTGGGAAAACAGCTCCCGGGCATGCGCGAGCGCCGCTCCCACGGCCTCGTTGCGAGCGTCTGCGGAGTAGGCAAGTGATGTCCAGGAGGCAATCTTCCATTGAAGGAGCGAGCCCTGCTCATGCTCCAAAAGCATGCGCCCTGCGTCACTTGGGGAAAGTTCCGCCACCCGAGTCTTCCAGCGGGAGGAGAACTCTCTGGCCAGCTCCAGGGATCGCCGAGAATCCTCGGCCAGGGCCGGATCGTCCGGGCCGCTATAGAGAGAAGTGAGGTCCCATCGGACCTCCCGGGCGGAATCCTGGGCCGTTTGCGCATCCAATCCATTTTCAAGCATAAGGGTGTAAGCTACTCAATGGAATACGCTCTTGTGGGTAGGCGAGAGATCGTTTCGGAGATGGAATTCCCGAATCCTGCGTGTTGTATTCCAGCGGTTGGCTTTCAAAGCTTCTTGCACTCAAGTTCCCAGCTTGGTATGTTCAGTCCAGAACCGGACATAACCAATTGCCGGGCAAAATCACTTGTCCCCCAAAATCCATCGCACACAATGAGGAATCCATGCAGAAACTTCGCCTCCTCCCTCTCGCCATCCTCTCTCTGTCCATTGGACTGATGACCGCCTGCGACAGCACAAGCAGCAACAATGCACCCACCATTTCCAGCCAGATCATCGCCAAGGATGCCGCTGGCAATACCATCGATGTCGGCACGACACTGACCACCAGCACCACCGGTCACCTGACCGGAACCGTGACGGATGTGGCCAGTTGGATCTGGGTGGTGAAGAACACCAGCGGGACCCCGGTGGATACCTTGGTTCCCTCGCACTCCCCCGCTGGTTCTGGCGACACCAAACTCGGCGGTGGATCTGACGTCCTCATTTCCTTCACACCCACGGCGAAGTGGGGCCCGAATGGCGCATACACAGTCATCGGGACTCTGACTGGCACCAGCGGCGGCACCACAACGACCCCAGCCATCACATTCCAAGCGATCCCCGGCGGCAGCTCGGGCACGGCGCTGACTTCCCAGGGCACGCTGATGGTTGGCGGCCAAACCGTTTCGAACCTGCCGAGTTTCATCGGCCTCACTCCCGTCCAAGCCTACACTGGAACACAAAGCAAGACCAGCTATGCAAGCATCGACCTGATCGTGACTTCTGATGCCGCTATCCCCACCAATTCCGACCTGGAATCCACAGCCGCTGGTGTCAGCGACAATTCCTTAGGTTCCACCTATTGGGGAAATGGCCGAGCGACCCTGATCCAGGATGTGGGTGCCACCGCCCCAACAACCCTCGAGGCTGCCAAGGCTTTGCTGACATCGACAAACCAGAGCGCAACCATCGTTTCCGGTCACGTCTATGTGGCAAAGACCGTAGAAGGAATTTACGCCGTCCTCACCGCCTCCGCTGTTAGCGGTTCTGGCAACAACATCGCCCTGTCTGTCACCGTCCTGGAATAATTGCTCTCGCATCTGACTCGATTCCCCCCGTCGCTCACCGAGCGGCGGGGGTTTTCATTTTCTGTCACACCGGCGAGGCGACGATCAAGCTCTGAATTCCCGGTGCCGATGGCGCACCCGCTCTTACGCCGGGACGCGATCCAGATCATCCAGGCGGTCCACAAAAAGGACTACCCGATCCAGACTCACAATCTCCAGCAGATGGCGCACCGAACTGGATGCCCCTATCAGGACCAGGGTCTTCCCCTTCTTCTCCAGGTCCTGCTGCACCTGGGCCACGACGCCAATCCCGCTGGAACCGATATAGGCGAGGTCGGAAAGATCCAAGGCCAGCCGTAGATTCTCCCGGGAGAGGCGATCGAAAAGCACCGCGCGAAGAGTGGCTGCGTCGGCGTAGGTCTGAATTTCGCCCATCAGGCTGAGGACGCTCCAAGTGCGGACTTGGCGGAAGGTAAGGGTTGCCATGGCTTCAATGTCGCACCTCCCGCTCCCACGTGCAAGCCCGAACACTCCCTGCGGAGCAAGAACCTGTCCTTGGATCGTCTTCTCGCATTGACCAATCGAATTTGGGCGTTTACTGTTCTGGGCATCATGCAGCTGGAATCCGGCCACTTGTCCGGCCCCCTGAACGCGGAAATCATCGTCGGCTCCGAGGAAGACCTCCCGGAAGTCGAGTCGGCCTACATTGGATCGGAATTGGCCGACCTTCTGGAGGCCGACCTTTTCAACGTGCTTTTGGTGACCAACCAGGACTCCTCGGAGATCCTGCGCGTCTGCGGTAATACAGACGTGGTGGCCATCCTCTACACCAATGGGCAGCGCCCCAAGGTTCCGGACATCAAGAAGGCCGCAGAGATGGGCATCGCCATCTTTTCTACGGCGCTCAACCTCAAGGCGATCCACGCGGTCCTGAAAAAGGACTTCCCTCAGATCACCCTCAAGGACGCGTCGTAGCCTAGGTCTGAGATCGGGCGCGCCACCAAGCGACCACGGCAAGCGTTGTGCCGGTCATGTCGGCCAGCCAATCCATGGGATCGCAGCTGCGACCCGGAACAAAGCTCTGGTGCCATTCATCGCTGGCGGCAAACAGCGCGATGAACATGGGAACCACCCAAAACGCCTGTTGCCGCCATTTCCCGGCGCCCAGGCAGAGCGTGAAGGCCAGGATTGCATAGGCCGAGCCGTGCGCGAGCTTGTCCCATGGCACAGGAATCCCCACCTCGTTTCCTGACCTGGACGAAGCCCATAGCTCCAGGCCGATTCCGAACAACGCGACGCATCTCCAGAACGCGATTTCCATCTTTGCAGTCATGGTGAGTCCAAAGTGCATACTCCTCGCGATCCGTGCGCTGCCGTTGGTCACTTGCCTAGCCGTCGCCGCGGTCCCTTTGCCCTCCGGAGAAGTCTGGGACGGCGGCGGACTTGGCGGCACGCTTTCCGCCGGGCCCACCTGGAGCAGCGACGAGGGCTTCACGCCCAACCATCTGGGATCCCAACTCTGGTATCACTACAAGGCAAATCTTGTCGGGAGCATGGGGATCGAGATGTCCGATTGGGTTTCCAATCGCAACAAATCACTTTTCACCACGCAGTACGTGGGATCGCTTTCCTGGATTCCCCTAAGCACCTCGCAACAGATCCTGAACGTGGCCCTTCGGTTGGGCGGTGAACGAATCTCCACCACACTGGACACCTTTCCCCGCGCGCTGCCCTTGACGGACAATTCCTGGGAATGGCAGGTGGGCCTGCGGGTGGGTGGAGGATGGAGCCAAGAGCATTGGGGCGCTTGGGCATCCACAGGTCCTGTCGCCTCTTGGAGGACCTCGGGAGCAGCCTCCGGCTGGAACATGACCCAGGAGTCGGAGCTAGGCGTCCTTCTGAGTCTGCAGGGATTTTGGAACGGTGCGAGGAGCTACACCCGCGCCTGGAACTTGGTGATCCGTGCTCCCTTGGTGTACCAGCCCGAGGCCCCCACGTTCACACGCGGCGGAGTGGTGTACAAATCAAAATGGAGCATGGGGATCCAGGTCGGCCCATCGGTTCTCTTCTAGCCAGCTTCAACGGCCATCGGGGGCTCCTGCGGAAAGCACGCGCCCGGCGGCGTCGTGCGATTGGATGCCAAGGGCGGCGGACAAAAGGAACGCGGCCTGCACCCGAATGGCAGGCCAAAGCGGGGATTTTGGGTTTCGTACGAGCTCGGGCCAGGATTCGAGGCTGGAAAGGAGCAGGACAGACGCGGCGGGTCGATCGATCTCCTCGAAGACAAATTCCGTCTCGGCAACACCAATCGAAGATCCCACAGCTACTGGGGCCGGCTTTTCACCCAGACCCAGATCGCAGGTGCCGTGATGCCCTTGCACTACCACTGCGCGCTCGGAGCCCAGGCGCACCAGAACTTCGGCAAGCCGGCGAAAGAATGTCCCGTGGGAGATACCCACCACCGTCGGAGCCTGGGGAAAGGGCGAGATCACCTTCTCCAGGGTGTTGAGGATGGTACGGAACCCGAGTTCCGCGCGGATCCCCGAAAAGGCCGCCCAGACAGGGACCAGATCGCGCACGGCGACCAGGGGGCATTCGCCGTCGGCGAGCCAGGTGTCGGCCCTCATCGCGGCCAGGGTGGATTCCACCGCGCGCACATCGGGGAAAAGGCTCGGCGGCTCCCAGACAACCACGGGATGGGCGAGATCCAATCGCCGCAAGTAGGCCGCGGCCAAAAGCGAAAGCACGCCCCCCTTGCGAGGCGTGTCGAAAGCGATGTTCACCACGAGCGGCGAAGATTCGAGGGGAAGGTTGGTCGGCACCTGGAACGCCCCCACCCCGAGCGCGGCCCCCACGAGTTCGTCCGCCGTGGTTTCCTTGATGCGCATCGCCTGGAGGAACGCGCCCGTCTGGCTCGGCGTGAATTCCCCGCGCAGAAGCCGTTCCAAGGCCTCCCGCGCCTGGTCGGAAGACAGGTCCTTGGCCAGGGTCTTTCCGCGTCCCACGTGTTTCACCAGAAGCTGTACAGGATTGTTCGGCATTGGTCGTTGGGCTGGAAACTAATACCTGCACCCGGGCGAAGTGAGTTTCCTGCATCGAAGACATTCCGGATTGAACGACCTGAAATTCCAGAGATGGCACGCATCTTGATCATCTCTCCGGTCCTATGAAAATTCCCACCTTGCTCCGCTCCAAATCCATCCTCTCCACCCTTTTCGTCGGGGCGCTCCTCCAGGGCTGCCTTTCCGACGGATCCGACGCCACCGCTCCCAGTCCAGGGGGCGGGACAGGATCCGCGGTGGTCCGGGTCGTACCTCTCTCCACCTCATCCCAGCCCGCCGCCCGCGCGCTTTCCGCCGAACCGGGCGGGTGGCTCGTTGCCGGAATCCGTCGCCAGAACCACACCGGCTCATGGACGGATTCCGTCCAGTGGCTTGGATCTTCCCAGATCGCGCTGTCCTTCGCGAGCCTGCCCGAAGGGACCGACTACGTCGTTTCGGCCCACTATCGGGACGCAGCGGGCCGCACGACCCACGCGGATTCGACATTGCCCGTCGCCATCCTGGCGGGAACGCCAACCACCGTCCCTCTCTCGCTTCGCGCCCTCATGGGTCGGATCGTGATCACGATGCCGTCGGTCCCCAGCACGGTCGACAGCCTCGGCATCAGCTGGACCGGTCCGTCGGGGACGCGTCGGACCGTGATCGGACGCGGGACTTCGGGCAAGACCGTGCTGCGACTCGATTCGCTGCCCGTCGGAGCCTCCGGAGCCACCCACATGCGGGCCTGGAATTCGGCGGGAGACACGCTCTACCGCTGCGACACGACCATCTCCATCTCCTCCCAGGCCGACCAGTCGCTGACCCTGCGTTGGCTCGACGCCTCCGGGACCATCATCCTTTCCGCATCCATCCTGCCGGGCGGGGAAACCGACGCCACCGGCCTGTTCCCGAACGACGAAACTGCGACGGGAAAGATCCGGCTCCTGGGCCTTTCCGATTCCAGCGGTTCCGACTGGGCCTTGATCGGGAATCCGGGAACCGATCCCGTGGTCGGCCAGATCACCTTGACCCATGGGTCGGAATCCGTCACGGCGTCGGTGAATCTGGCGCCAGGCGGTCTCGCCACCCTCACCCGTGCGGCATGCTCGGACGTCGCCCGCGCCGACCACCCCTTGCACGCCGCACCCGGACTGGTGTGCGGGCTGTCCTTGTCCGTGGCGTGGTCTTCTTCCGGAACCCTGTGGGAACTGCACGGAACCGACGGGACCCTCGCCGAACGCACCCTGGTCTGGGACGGAAAGAACGGCTGGCCCGACCTCAATTCCAGCACCTCGCGGACCCTGCGCAGGCGCCCTGGATCCGATGGTGCCGACGCGATGGCCGGTCGTTCCTGGTGCACCGAAGACTCCGACGACCCTACCCTCACCTGCCCCTAATCACCACCGCCAGGAGGCCGCGCCATGATGCTGAAGCCCCAGCTTCGGCTCGCCCTCCATGGCGTAGTCGATCATCACTCCCTTCCAGATCCAGCCGATCCCCGCGCACAAGGTCCAGGGGGCCGTCCGCACCCCCAACCGCAGACGGATCGGATCCAGGCGCAGTTCCTGGCCGGCATCCCAGGTCCAGGATCCGCGTTGCCGAAGGCTCCCTCCCATCTGCGCATTCCAGCTGGAATCCGCACCGGTGGCCGAAGCCCCCATCCGAAAAGTCCAGGGCTGTGCCAGTCCATCGGAGCGGAACCCGGAGAGGTCCTCCCACGAGGCGCCCAACCTCACCGTGCCCGCCGGGACCACGGACCCGCCCAAAGCCCAGCCCAACGGACATCCCAGGCTTTTCCCGACTACCTAGACCCGACTCCATCTCCATCCTCCGCCCAGACTCCAGGCCCCCAGGGTCTGCGCGGCGTCCACGGCAACCAAGTCCTCCCGATAGACATCGGCTGCAGACAAATTCCGCCAGCGCACTGCCAGGCCTGCTCCAAACGGCATCCGCCCGTGCGCCCACAATCCGGAAAGATCGAGTCCCTCCAGGCCCAGCGGGCGCGTCCATCCCGCTCCTGCTTCCACGCCTGGTGCCACGGCGACCAAGGCCGGATTGGCTTCCATCGCATCACCTTCACCGGCCCAAGCCGCATCGGTCCCGCCGCGACCCACCGTTGCGGCAGCGGGAAATGTTCCCTCGAAAGCGCCACAAAAGCCAGCGAGAACTGCGAACAATGACGTCACGGCTTGCCCACCGCGATCCATGCCTTGCGGGAATCTCCGCCGCATCGTGCGAGGAGCGCGTAAACTCCTGGAGACAGATTCCGACTTCCTGTCCGGCCGTCC
>OCZT010007156.1_pt1 | contig 10968 bp, 6 predicted proteins | sample 1539031 | NCBI WGS metagenome assembly OCZT01 (sample SAMEA3539308, study PRJEB22396) | soil metagenome | biome: tundra; feature: field; material: soil | place: USA | collected 2010-05 | depth 0.15 m
AACCCCAGTTCCAAGTCAGGTTGCCCGCGTTGCCGCTGCTGTCCACATTGACAAAGCCGTCGCTGTAGGCGCGGTTCACCGCCGGGCCGGCGGAAGGCGGGGGCGGGGGCAGCGCGGCCAGAACGGCGGGGCCAGTGAACTTGGCTTTAATATTGAAGCCCATTCGGAAATCCAGGCCGAAATGATTCCACTCCGACGGGTTATCGTCATCGGCCAGGACCGAGAGTGCGACGGCGGCGAACATCCCGCCCATACCGATGGCGCGCAGGAAAGAAGCGGTTGAGTGCATATGAGTGTGGCGTTGTAGTGGGTTTAGTTGGTCTGCACGACCCGATAATAGCGCTGGGCTACGCCGCCGGGCCCACTGTCGGTTTTGGGCGGGCCGGAATCGATCCATTGCGTTTTTATGGCGTTGGCTATGATCGGCGGCACAGCGGCCTTCCACGAGATTAGGTCAGCGCTGTACTGCACGACGTAGGTGTGTCCTGGAATGGTAGCGAACTCGATAGTCAATTGACCCTCGCTTATGAACTGAACCCGATCCAACTGCACGACCGTTCCGCCCGGGGCAGGCGGCGGTGCCACGGCGACGGCAGTCGCGACCATGTTCGTGGAGACGAAGGGCTGGCGGGTGGCGTCATAGTATTCCAGCAGGAAACCCACGCCGCCGCCGGCGGCCACCGTCTGGCCGTATTCGACATATGGCGCGCCATTGGTTGATCCCGCTGAGTTATAGAGCACCACCGAAGACGGCAAGCCGAGCACCGCAATGCGCACGCCCGTAACCGGCACGCCGCTCAGATTGGTGAACAGAACCGATTGCTGGTAAAGGCCGGTTTGCGGATTGAAAGCGATTGGGCCGATCACCAGGCTGGTCAGCGGCGGGGGGCTGTTCGCCTGGAGGTTCGCCGCCAGACTGTAGTTCCCGCCACTCCCTCCGGCGATCGTAATTACCTGGGTCAAAGAGAACGCGTTTGCGCTGAGGGTCGGGCTATTTGTGGAGCTGCTGTAAGGTGAAGAGAGGTTCCCTGAGGCCGTCAACGTAGTGGTTTTCGCTCCTATGGCATTGCCCGTATCATAGTAGGTATTGTAGCTGACGGTGCTGCCTGTACCGTTGAAGGCATGGCCGTCCAGCCTGGCATTAAACGTCCCGCTCATCGGCCCGAAGTTATTATCCGAGAAGGTGATCGTTAGCGGCGCGCCGGTGAGCGAGGTCGCGGCGACGTCCAATTCGATATTCGGATTCGATGCGCTGCCCGTACTTGGCTTCGTCCTGGCAGTGACGATCACAGCCGACCAGGCGCTGCTAAACGTAGGGTTAACATAAACGCCGATCCCATTGGTATCTACGGTGGCGCTTGCGGTAACGATTCCATCTGAGACCGTAATCGTCGCATCGCCATACGCCGCCAAACTGACCGTTAACGCGGCAACCGAGATTGCCGCCTTCAATGTTTCTTTTCTCATGTTGTGGTTCGTTATTAGGTGCTGCCGTCGGCTGCCCAATATGCCTGCTCTCTCGAGAAGGATTGAGAGCAAATATACACTATTCGCCCACGCTAGTGGCTATGGGGTATTTACCCCATGCAGAGATTAGGGCATTTGCAGGAAAAGGGTTCTTGGAAAATAGCCTCAGGGGGCGGTTTCAGGGCCAGAGGAAGCAGACAAGAGCGGGCGAGATTACGAAATGACACCATCCCGGGACCGACCCGGCCAGGGCTGGGATTGAATTGCTGAGCGCCAGTGGTGAATCTGGAAAACTTTCTTTTGAATCGAATGGGGCGGCCCCTGTCTAAGAAACTGAGCCTATGAAACGTCAAAAACAGATTCTAGTGGTGGACGATGACCCGTCCGTGCGCACGATGCTCAAGCGGGTGCTGGCGGAGGAAGGTTACCGCGTGCGGTCCGCCGCCGACGGCGCAACCGCACTGCAAGTAGCCGATACCGCGCCGCCCGATCTGGTGTTGTTGGACGTAAAACTGTCCAACGAGAACGGCTGGGACGTGTTTCGGCGGCTGACACTGAAATGGCCGTTGCTCCCGGTGGTCGTCATCACGGCCCGGCCGAACCAACTCTTCACCGCGCTGGCGGCGGGGGTCGGGGCGCTGGTGGAAAAGCCGCTACATATTCCGAAGATGCTTCAGACCATCAGCCGCCTGCTCCGGGAATCGGTCGAAACCCGGCTGGCCCGGGTGGCCGGCAAGGTCACCCAGTTCCACTACCTGCCGGCCTGGCCTGAGACGCAGGCAGGCGGCATTGCAGCAATAGGCTGAACCCGTAGCTGCCTTCTCCGGCTGGATATTGACCTCCTTCGTCGCCCAGGCGGAGGTCGTCCTTTCACTTTTGCGAAAAACCCAGGTAACGAGGTGTTCAAAACGATACACTTGGGGGTCGCATCCTTGCCTTTGTAAGTTAAATAATACTGGCTAGTTGTACGATCCACATGGGAGCGCCCCCATACCCCCTCCATACACCCTCCGTGCCCCCACGCTTGAGGGTGCCTGGCACGGGGCAACGCTCACAAGACTGATAGACGTTTGTATCCGGGACGCGGCGTGATCGAGGTTGAAAGAGTTATGGGCCGGGTTCACCGGTTGCCTTGGCAGCCGTCACTATTCTATCCTCGATGCCAGCTCGACGGTCTGACTCACATTTATGACGAAACGCACTGCCATTCTGGCCTTCCTCGTATTAAATTCCGTGGTGCTCGGCCACGCGGCGGAAACCAACCTGGTCACCAACGGGTCCTTTGAGCAGAGCCAACGCAAAGCCAGCGCGCCAGACAACTGGTCATCCGCCGGGAACCCGGCCATCCGCCAGCAATTCACCCTGGACACGGGGCGCGACGGCCAGCGGTGCGCGAAGCTGGCCTGCACCGAATTCAACGGCGACGGCCCGGACTTCCACGCGATGATTTGCCAGACCGGCAAGGTCAGCGTCCGCCAGGGCCAGTGGTATCGAATCTCGTTCTGGGCAAAGGCCGACGGCATCAAGAGCGGGGCGGTCGAGGTGGCCCTCACCAATACGCGCCGCTGGGAGAATGCCGGGCTAGAGGAGGTGTTATCGCCGGGAGCGCAGTGGGCGCAGTTCGAGTTCCTGTTCCGCGCCCGGGAGGACCTGGCCGCCAGCGCCAGCCGGCTGCAATTCTGGTTCAAGGGTACGGGGAAGTTGTGGCTTGACGATGTGGTGCTGGCCGAATCGGCCGGCGGCCAGGAATGGTTCCCCCAAATCTCGACCCAGGGCGTGAAGAACTTCGTGCCGAACAGCAGCTTTGAGTGCGGCACGGCCAACTGGGGCAGCTTCACTTACGGCCTCAGCGGCTGGGCGGGCAACCTGTACCGCCTGGAAGGGGAGTCGGATGGCGCGGTCGCTCAGCACGGGCGGCACAGCCTGAAGATCGCGCTGACACCCAGGACGCTGCCGGTGTTCTTCTTCGATTACTACGACCCTGTCCGGCAGCCCGTGCGCCGCGTGCTGGCCGCCAACCAGGGATGGTTTCGCGTCAAGCCCGGCGAGAAGCTGACGCTCTCGGCATTCCTCCGCGCCGATGCCGAAGGGGTGGCGGCGCAACTGGCCGCCAACGAAGCGCCCAGTCATTTGCTGCGGAAGCAGGTGACGGTCGGCAAGCAATGGCAGCGGTGCGAGTTCACGTTTACCCCGACGCAACCGTTCCTGTTCATTGCCGTTGGGCTGGACCTCGAGGCCTCCAAGCGAGACGCCGCGACGTTATGGCTGGACGCGGTGCAACTGGAGCGCGGCGACCACGCAACCGCTTACGAACCGCGCCAGCCGCTCGAATCCTTCATCGAGACTGCCGCGACGGGCAACATCTTCACGAACCCAGCGGCAGGTCTGGCGGTCACCCTGCGCGCGTTCAACAATACGGCGCAGGAGCAAGCCGTGCGGGGCAGACTCCAGGTGACAGACTTCTTCGACACCACCGTCGTAGTGAAGGAGCCGGTGCTGCGCCTGCCGGCAAACGGAGATGCGAGCCTCCTCATCTCCAGCCTGTGCCAGGGCCAGCAGGGTTTCTTCCGCGCAAGCTGGACGACTGCCGCCGCGGCGGGTCACGGGCCCCGGCAGGCGGAGGCGGACTCTACACTGCGCTGCGCTCTGATCACTCCGGCGGCCAAGGACTTGGCCGACTCGCCGCTGGGCTTCAACCATGCGTATCCCTGGGATTTCCTGGTGCGGCTCGCGCGCGATGCCGGCATCGTGTGGTGGCGCGACTGGTCCGCCAAATGGCAGACGGTAGAGCCGGAGAAGGGCAAGTTCGATTTCACGGCCACCAACCCGCAAGTCCAGCGAGTGCTCAACCTGGATAGCCAGGTCGAGGTGCTGCTGCCCTTCCCTTCGGCCAGTTGGTCCACCACCGCGCGGGCCGACGAGGTGGAAAAGGCGGCGGGCAATAACACTTACCTGCGCGCGCGCCTGCCCGTGAGCTACGCGCCGGCGGACCTGAACGACTTCGGCGCTTATGCGGCGGCGGTGGCGCGGCATTACGGGCGAAGCCAGCCCCGACCCGTGACACACTTCCAGATACTAAATGAGCCGGTCTATACCGACTACGCTCTGCCGCGGAAATTCGGATATACGCTGGCGGATTACCTGCGCGTGTTGGAGGTGGGCAGCCGCGCCCTGCACGCGGCGGACCCGCAATGCCGCGTCGTCGGCGGTATCAGCGCCAACCTGACCGCCGGGCTGACACATGACTTCGTGGCCCAGGGCGGGCTGCGGTGGGTGGACGTGTTCGACCTGCACATGTACGACTCGGCGCGCCCGGCTCAGAGCTTCGAGGAGCCGTTCGCCGCGTTGGAAAGCCTCATGCGGGCCAACGGCGGACCGAAGCCGGTGTGGATCACCGAATGGGGCTGCTACGCGGATGACGATCCGTCCTGCGTGCCGCAATCCGTCGGCGACGCGACCATGAACCGCTGCCGCTGGCCCACCGAGCGCGCGGCCACGGAACACATTGTGAAGTTCACCGCGGTGGCCTTCGCGCATGGCGTGCGGAAGATATTCTTCCACGCCGGCACGTGCGGCACGATCAACGGCCCGGATGCCGGCGGCGTGCTCTTCGCATACGGCGGCGCGCCGCGGAAGATGTATGCGGGCGTCGCCGCGCTGACGCGCCTGCTAGGCGTGCCCGACAAGTGCGTCAAGACGGTGCATGACAACCAAGTGACGGCTTACGTCTTCCGGATAAAGGATCGGTTCGTGGCGATTGCCTGGGGTGAACCGGGCCGGTCACGTAAATGGAAGTGGGCGCCAACATATCAGGCTTTCGACATCATGGGAAACAACCTGCCGCTGAACGCTTCAGTGCTGGGAGAGTCCCCGGTGTATTTGGTTGGGAAGTCGGCGGAGGCGGCGCTGGCACCGCTGGCCAGGTGAGTGGTAACCAGGCCAGGCGGATGATGGGGATGGCAATACCGCTTACCGCTTAAAATAGGCGGGCCGCTGGTAAACCCGGACGTAGTCAATGTCGTGGAACTGGGGGAACGACGTGGTCGCATCCGGATTGCCGGGCCACTTCCCGCCGATGGCCGTATTGAGGATCAGGTAATGCGGCGTGTGGGGAATGCCGTTGGTAGTGGTGTGCATGAGCTGATCGTCAATGAACCAGCGGAGCGCATCGGGCTCCCACTCGAGGGTATAGACATGGAAATCCTTGGAGTAGTCGCAGTCGCCTTTCCAGGTCACCGAGCTGGTCTTCTTCTGGCCGTCGAAGGTGTAATAGTGAAGAGTGCCGTAGATGATGTTCGGCTCGTGCCCCAGAAACTCCATGATGTCGATCTCACTGTACCACGGGCGCTCTTCGGGAATCATCCGCTCCTTCCCGTTCGCGACGGCCTCCGCCATGAGATATTCCATGGGCCAATCGCGGCTCTGCGGATATAGCCAATGGGCCGGCCAGAGACCCTTTCCGCCCGGCAACCGGGCGCGAATCTCGAATCGCCCATAGACCGGAGCCAGCTTCCCCTTGGTATCAACCCGCCCGCTGGTGTAGTGCATCGCGCCGTAATCCCTGACCCGGCTCCGCAGACGCAGGCAGCCGTGCTCAATATACACGTCGTCCGGCACATAATACTGGAGTTCGTCGTGCTTGCTGTGCTCGCGGAGCAGGACATTCCACTTCCGGGGGTCGAGCTTGTGGCCGTTGAATTCGTCCCGCCAGATGAGCTTCCAGCCGGTTCGCGGCGGCGTCTTCTCCTCAGCGGAGAGCCCGGCGGACAGCATCGTGAGAAAGACTGTGATTGCCAGCCTCAGTTTGCTCATTTGTCTATTATTACGGCTCACAGGGTTTGCTGCCAGCAGATTGCTCGCAGGGACCGAATGGAGCCGTTGACCGCTTGCTCGCCCGTCGCCTGGCTGCGTATTCCCCAGAGCACGTGCTCCGCTTAAGCGTGCTTCAGGCGTTGAGATACTGCCTGGGGAACTTCCACGGAGCGCGGTATTTCGGGATGGCGAGCCGGGCGGCTTCGGGGTCCCCGACGATTCTCTCGGTGGCGGGATCGAAACGGATGGAGCGGCCCAGCTTCAGGGAGAGCAGGCTCAGCACGATGGGCACATCCACGCGCACGTGATAAGACACGTTGCATGAGGGCTGGCGGCGCGACTTGATGCAGTCGAGCCACTCGCGTTCGTGGCCCGGGGATGGAGGGATGGACTTGGGCGGCGCTTCGAGCCCCTTCATTTTGTCGCCCTCGGGGAGAATCTTCAGGGTGCCGTAATCGGCGGCGAGGGTGCCGTTGGAGCCGTGGAAGTAGATGCCGAGGCGGCGCTCCGGCTTAGGGTCGCCCTCGAAGTCAAAGCCGTAACTGTTGGTGAGGGAGGACATCCACGTCATCGTCAGGTTGGGGTATTGCCAGAGGACCTCGTGGTTGTCATAGGCATCGCCGTCGTCCTTGAGGAAGTAGCGCCCACCGGCGGAGCTGGTCTTGAGGGGGAAGCCGAGATCGAGCGCCCACACGGGAAGGTCGATGATGTGAGGTGCCATGCCCGGCGTCCAACCGCCGCCGTAGTCGAGCCAGGAACTGTGATTGGCGGCATCATGAGCAAGGATGGGATTGAAGGGACACAACGGAGCCGGGCCGCACCAAAGCTCCCAATCCAGTCCGGCGGGGATTGGGGTGGCCGGACTATGGCCGACGCCATCAGGCATCTGGTTCAGGACGTTGAAGGTGCGAACGGTGCCGACCGGGCCCAGGTTGCCCGAGCGGATGAGTTCGACAACGCGCCGGTAGTTTTCGGAGGCATGAATCTGGGTGCCGACCTGGCTGATGCGGTCGTGTTTGCGGACGGCATTGCGGACGGCGAAGCTCTCGGCCAGGTGGAGCGTCATGGGCTTCTGCAGGTAGATGTCCTTGCCGGCCTCGCAGGCGGCAATCGCGATGAGGGCATGCCAGTGGGGCGGGGTGGCGATGATGACGGCGTCGAGGTCCGGCTGCTGGAGCAGCTCACGGAAGTCGCGGTAGCCCTTGCAGGTGTCCTTGAACTGCTGCACGACAGCGTCGCGTCGCGATTGCCAGACGTCGCAGGCGCCGGTGACGACAACATCGGGCTGGCTGGCGCAGGCGCCAAGGTTGGCGCGGCCCATGCCGCCGCAGCCAATGAGGCCGAGGTGAATGCGGCCATTGGGGCTGTGTGCAGGCTGGCCCGCGGGCTGCGCGGCAGTGACAAGGTGCGGGGCGGCGACGCCGAGGGCGGTAAGGGTGGCGGCCTGTCCGAGGAAGGCGCGGCGGGTCAGAGGGCGATTCTCGTTCATGGAGAGCAATCTAGCCACGGATAGCCTAGATGCCACTCAATTTTATGTTGGCCATGCAGGTTGGGGGGCTTATGCTGCGGTCAAAGTTAGCAACCCAAGCATTAACACGACATCTATGAAAACATATACTCGGTTTCTCGGTCTGGCCGCACTTGGCCTGCTCAGCACTGTGGCGGTTCCCAATGGCCGCGCAGAAGGCCCTTACAAGCTCCTCAAGGAAATCCCGGTCGGCGGTGATGGTGGCTGGGATTACCTGTCGGTTGACCAATACGCGCGACGCCTTTACGTCAGCCACGGCACGACGGTGGTGGTGATTGACATGGACAAAGAGGAAATCGCGGGGGAAATCGCGGACACCCCGGGCGTGCACGGCATTGCCATCGCGCCCAAGCTGGGGCTGGGGTTTACCAGCAATGGCCGGGAAAACAAGGCGAGCATCTTTGACCTGAAGACGTTGAAGACGAGTTCAAAGGTCGATACGGGCGCGAACCCGGACGCGATTCTTTTCGAGCCGGGCCAGGAGGAAGTCTATACGTTCAACGGCCGCGGGAATTCGGCGACGGTGTTCGAGGCGAAGACGGGCAAGGTGGTGACCACCATCACGCTGCCCGGCAAACCGGAATATGCCGTGGCCTACCAAACGGCCGGGCGAATCTATAACAACCTCGAAGACAAGAGCGAAGTCGCGGTGATCGACACCAAGACCCACAAGGTGCTGAGCACGTGGCCGGTCGCGCCGGGCGAGGAACCTTCGGGCATGGCGCTAGACGGGCGGCACCACCGACTGTTCCTGGGCTGCGGCAACAAGATGATGGTGATGATGGACAGCACGAACGGCAAAGTGGTGGCGAACGTCCCCATCGGGCAAGGGGTGGATGCGACCAAATTTGATGCCGCCACTCAGCTCGCGTTCTGTTCCTGCGGCGACGGCACGGTGACGATTGCGCATGAGGACTCCCCAGACAAGCTCACGGTGGTGCAGACGCTTAAGACCGAGCCCCGCGCCAAGACGATGGCGCTGGACCCCAAGACGCATAAGATTTACCTGGCGAGCGCCAAGTTCGGGGCCGCCTCCGATGCGCCTTCCGGCGGAAAGAAGGGGCGTCCGAGCGTGGTGCCGGGCACGTTCAAGGTGCTGGTGTACGGGACGGAGAAGTAAGCCCGATTGCGTGGTGCGTGGTGCGTGAAACCTCCGGTTAACGCGTCGTTGGGCAGACAGAACGCAAGTTGGGCGCAGAGAAGGGCAGCCGCGCCCGGCTATTTGTCATCCGTCAAGATATCCAGCTCGGCGATGCTGGCGTAGGGGTTACGGTTCACCTCCGATAGGGCTACCACCTTCAGATAGCGTGCCTTGACTGGCTGGTCGAACCTCACGATCTGAAGCTGATCGGTGTTCGGCCACTTCACCCGGGTGGTCGGCGCGGCCCATGAGTTTGGCTCACTGCTGCAATAGATTTCACATTCGGCAATGCGCCCGGCGGCCATGTTTTGGCGCGGCAGGTAGGTAATGCCTTTGAGCGTCAGCGCGCGGCCCAGGTCAATGGTGAGGTGATGAGGCATCGGATCGTTCTCAGGGGTCCACTTCGTGTGCCAGATCGTGTCAGGGTTAGCGTCAATCGCATTGGCGGCGACATTGCCGTTGGCGCTGTCCTCACTGTCGGCCTCGATCACCTTGGCGCCGAGCGTGGCGAGCTTTGAGGGCTGAGTCAGGTCCAGCAGCCGGGCGAGGTCGTCCTTGCTGACTGCGACTCGCGGATTGAAGCTCTTCCCCGCCATGTAGCTGAGCAGGCTCTCCCGCAATTGGCGGGCGGCGGGGCGGTTGCCCAAGTCCCTATCCAAATCAGCAGAGCAGACCAGCAGCTTGCCGCTACCCACGCGGCATTCCCAGATCAGCCCGAGCTTGCGGTTTGTGTTCCAATCATCAATCGGCTGCACGATCGGGCGTAACTCCTTCGGAAGCCCATCCAACACCATGGCCTGGGCGTTGGTCACAATCTCATCCCACTGCCAGTCCTGGAAGAACTCGGTGGGGAACTTGGCCAGGGCGGGGTGTTTCGGGTCGCAGAGCAGGCCGAGCGTGTGGCGGGCCTGGGTATAGAACATGTAGCGGTTCCAGAAGATCGGCTCGAACCCGAGGTGCGGCTGCTGGCGCGAGAGCCGGGGCGGGAGCAGCAACACCCGACCGCCCGCCTCCAACCGGGCGAGCGCTGTCGAGTCCAGAGCGGGCGTGACTAAGACGTCCGACGGCACCGCGCCTTCCGATTGGGGAGGGATGCGTGTTGCGTGTTGCGTATTGCGTGAAGGGTAAACCCACACATTCCAGTCGTTCTCGAACGGCGTGCCTTTGATGTCAACCACCAGCTTGCAAGCCTTCGGCGCTGACACGTTCGCAAGATCAACTGAGATTCGGCCCAACGGCGTGCCCTGGCCCAAAGGGATCGTCCTCGGGTCAAGCTCACCTTTGGCCAGAGTCTTCCCGTCACTCGATACCAGCTTCCAGGCCGCCACAGCATTCTCCAGCGGTGCGGGCCCGAAGTGCGCGACTTCCACCTCGGCGGTGAAGGTCTCGTCGGTCGTCCAGACGCGCTTGAGCACTCGCGCCAAGGGCACGGTCGCGTTGCAGAAGCGGCGGTATTGCGCCGCTGTCACGTAGCCTTTGGAGTCCCAGAACGGGTCCAGCACGCCGACCAGCGCGGTGCCTTGCCCGGGGAAGTCGTGCAGGTCCAGCAGCTCAAAGCCGCCAATGCCCGGCGTGCGCAGCGCGGCCTCAATCTCTTCCTTATAGCAGAGCACTTGGAGCTTGCCGGACGCCCGCAGGAAGTCGCGCCATTGGTCGAACATGCCATGCTCCGTCAGCGAATCGCGGAAGATGTCGAAGTTCTTCGGCTTGAGTGGCCCGGTGTATTTCCTCACCTCGTCGAAGTTTGGATACACGCACCACTGCCCCATCTCATGCACGATGACGGGCACGTTGAAGGCTTGCACGTCCTTGCGGTAATCCTTGCCCAGCCAGCCATGCGGCCCGCGACCTCCAGCATAGACGTGGAATTGATTCTCCGGCAGTTGCGGGTAAGCCGAGCCGCTGGTGACGAGGTGACGCGGATCGCGCTGCTTCCAGAAGTTCACCCAGCCGGCCAGAAACTCATCGCGGTTCTTGCCGTGCGGCTCATTGCCATGCGTCAGCAGCACGAACGAGGGGT
>OCZT010007157.1_pt1 | contig 10968 bp, 10 predicted proteins | sample 1539031 | NCBI WGS metagenome assembly OCZT01 (sample SAMEA3539308, study PRJEB22396) | soil metagenome | biome: tundra; feature: field; material: soil | place: USA | collected 2010-05 | depth 0.15 m
CGCACGGGCGGTAACGTTTGCCGCCCCTGCGGCGCGTGCTGCTGGAACGGCGCAATCGTGTCATTACCAAACCAGCCGAAGCCCGAGCCAGCCTCTCACTCTCGGAAGGGAGAGCGTTGATACGAGGTCATGGATGCGGGCGCTTGCTTCCGCCTTTTCAATCAGCACCTGTGTCAGCCGCATATCGGAAAGATTGGCTTCCACCAGCAGACGACCTTCAATCAAGCCTTTCGCTTTTATCTTATCAATTACCCAACCCGGAACGCCGTCTCTCGTCGTGCCATGGCTCGGCGTGCCATCCTTGTTGATGATCGAGACATCGTCGCCGCGTAGCATAACGTGGTGTGTTTCGGCGTGCAATTTTGGACGCCGATCAGGGGTCAAATTTGGAAGCCGATTGACATGCTGCGGACTTGCTCCAGTCCAAGGCCAGGTTCAGAATGACTTTAGCACGAAGGCGTGTTGATCCATCGCTAGCGGCAGAGGTCCGTCGATAGGATTCCCGAGTTCGGCTGAGCGACTGACGAGAACTGGCCCTGCAATCACGTTCCAATTCGTGAACGGAACCGCCAGAAGGGCACTAGTCAGTTGCGTCGCGCATCGCACGGCATATGGGCTGCCAGAAGCAATGGCGTATTCGTCGGTTGTGCGCTGAATAATGTCTTCTTGAAGCTGGTGCTTGTTCGGAAGGGTGTTTGCTGCCCGTGCGACGTCGACCGCCGCCATGATCACTGCAGAACCAACGGAGAATCCGCTCGCCGGCTTCCTGAGATGACACTGCTTTCGATGTGGGCGTCGTGGAATGGTGCCAGAAGGCGGATGAGTTCGGAGTATTCGCCGTCCCATACGCCTGCGTTCAGAAAATCGCCCTCTTCGCACATACTCCTCCAGACCTTGGGTTCAAAATGCGCCTCGCCCAAATGAAATCGCGTATGCGCTTCCAAAATCGGCTTGAGATTGTCCCATTCAGAAATCTTCATCTGGATGGTGTCGACGGTTGAAACACCTGTCCAGTGGTCGCCAGGAAGCATGACGGCCGCTTCAGTCATGCCGCCTGTGAAATAGTCCCAGAGGCCGACCCACAGGCTGTAGTTCAATTCGCGCCCCATGGGCGCGTCGGTTACGCCGATACCCAATGCGCAGATGTTGTTCAGCGCAATAAGAGCCTGTTCAACCACAGAATTCGCCCTGGCCAGCAGCAGTGGGATCTCTGGTTTATGCTTTGAATCGTTGTAGAGTTCCCGCAGGGCGTCGAGGCGGTCTCGCGTCGGCTGATCGACGCCGTGCTCGGCAAGATCGCTGATGAGGTCCACGAGTCTCTGACGACGTGATGCCATAGGTAGAACGGCTGTACGCAGGAAGGTCTCGAGACGTGAGCCAAGCGGATCGAGGATGGCAGCGATGTCTTGCCGGGCATGCGGTCCAAACGCGATCTTTCTCAGCACTTCGCGCGACGCCGAGACGGCCGCGATCATTTCGTCACCGCGGGTCATGTGTCGCTCTCGTCAAAAGGAGCCGATGCTTAACACGTCTTTCTGAAACTGAAATGCAGAGTCTGATAACAGAGATTGCGACGATTCACGAACGGTGAGGAGGCATCGGCGCATCCAGCTCCTGGACGATTTTGTCTTCCGACTTACCGCTCGTCAGCGGGTTGACCTCGCGAAGCTCCTTCAAGCCAATCGTAGCGTAGTGCTGCAACAGTTGTAACAATTCACGGTAGCCGCGCGCAGCTTTCACCTCGACCGGAACCATGAGGCCTTGGACCTCCAGTTCACGAACGTCAAACGGCAGTGCCGGCAATGCGGGCGCCTGGCGCAGCATGCGCATGTAAGGGGAAAAATGCATCAGCATGATGCCTGCGAAGGCGTAGTGCTCCCATACCTGATCGTAGGCGCTGCGCGCCTCGTCATTTTCGAGGGCATGGTAGCCGGGACGACCGAGCGGCTCGTAGTAGACGTTGAAATTGCCGATAGCGTCTTCGATGTCCCGGCAACGCCGAGCAATCCACTTATCGAAGTAGCGTTCCTGAAACTGTTCAAAGGTCAGAAGCTCTGCGTTCGTGGCATTGGCAGCCTCAATCGCACCGATCTGAAAGCCGACGCTTCGCGCCCGTCTCATCCATTACGGTGCGGAATGCATGCACCTTCTCGCGGGGCACGTTCGTTCGCCAGTCCTTGCATTCGCACACGATTTTGCTTGTGATGCCTTCGATGATCTCTTCCGCCAGCACATCAAGATCGACTGATCCCCGGGGCAGAGGAACGTTGACCTGCTGTTGCACGGCCATGCCGCATTCGCGAAGGATATCAGCGACCGTATTCTCGAGATCGCGCCAGCCGTTGGGATTGATGCTTGTAATAAGGGGCATACGAGGGTCCTGCTCGACATCGGTGATCTTGAGGATGCGCACGTCACCGCGGGCGTCCCAACGGTAGCCTTGCGGCCGCGGCGTCCATCGCCCGTGACCCCTCCGCCTGCTATCTCGTGGAGCGCGCCGAGCGCCAAGTCGCCCGGCGTGTAGTCGGTGAGTCGCGAGGGAAGCACGATTTTATCCGACCGTCGTTTGTTTGATCTGCGCGGGAATGACTCCGGGACGGGCTTCGGCCGAAGTTCATTCTTGGCCCTCAAGGGCGGGTTCGGAGAAAAGTTTTATATTTTTCAATGGTTTAGCAGTAGATCAAGGAAAAGCGACGAATCCTCCTCCGGACTATTAGGCCGGAATGTCCGAAGTTTGTATATACATTTCGGACAGTTGGTTTGCTCCATGTCCGAAAAAGAGCTACAAGTTTCGGACATGAATCGCGACTCGCCCGATCTGAAGACAGCCATGCTTGAGCGCATCCGTGCGGACGCGCCGCGCAAGGTCTGGACGCCAAGCGATTTCGTCGATCTCGCCTCGCGGGACGCCGTCGACAAGACGTTGCAGCGGCTAACGAAGGCTGGAACACTGAGGCGAATTGATCGCGGCCTGTACGATCAGCCTGGCTTCAACAAGCTTACCCAGAAAGCTAACCCGCCCGATCCACGCTCGGTCATCGACGCCGTTGGACGACGCGACCAAACGCGGATGCTTGTCGACGGCATGACCGCGGCGAATGATCTGGGCCTGACTGACGCCGTCCCGGCCAAAATCGTGGTGCACACCGATGCCCGTCGCCGCGCGATCAAGCTTGGTAACGTGACGATCACTTTTCGTCCGACCGCGGCCAGTAAGCTGTTCTGGGCCGGGCGACCGGCAATGCGCCTCGTCCAAGCGCTTCATTGGCTGCGCGATCTCTTGGTTCGTGAAGGCGAGAGCGATCAGGTCAAGCGCAAGCTCGCCAAGCTTTTCGAGGATCCCACAGTGGGGCCGCCGCTCAAAGCCGATCTCGCTGCCGGTCTGTCAGCTCTACCGACATGGATGCGGGTGTTTCTTAAGCCGCTCATCGATGCCGATGCCAGCGTTGCTCGCCGGCCCGTCGACGATGATCGTGATGATGCTGATCATGATAGGGCAGATCATGACCGTCATCGACAAAGAAGGAGTGACGGTGATGATGATCAGCGTCACGCTGGCGTCGCACGTCCGAAGCCGAAGCCGCTCTCCACCCAGAAGAAACGAACCGCCAATCGCGGCGCAACCCGGAGGGCCAAGGCATGAACCCGGCTTTCGATGAGGTTCTCGCGGCCGGGTCGGACGCGATGTTGAGCGCCTTCGATACGACGGCTCTGCGCCTCGGCACGGCATCCCAGAATATCGAGAAGGACTTCTGGGTTTGCTGGACGCTGGATGCCTTGTTCAATGGCCTGAAAGAGGGAGGACCCCGCCTCCTCTTCAAGGGCGGAACCTCCCTGTCCAAAGGATTCGGGCTGATCAACCGCTTCTCTGAAGACATCGATGTCACGGTGTTTAGGGACGACATCGGCGAGCCGGCGACGATTGAGGAGCTTAATGCGCTGAGCGGTAATAAGCGCCGGGCCCGCCTCGATGCGATCAAGGACGCCTGCCAGGCCTACATCAACGGCCCGCTGCGCGCTGAGTTAACCCTGATCCTCCAGAACCGGATCCAGGCCAGCGGCCTCGATGCGGGGCCGGCACGGGTTGAAGCCGACGACTCTGATCCCGACGGGCAGACCCTGCTGATCTGGTATCCCGCAGCGACGCCGCGATCTGATTATGTGCGGGCGGCGATCAAGATCGAGTCGGGCGCGAAATCCGCGCTCGACCCGAACAGCGAAGTGCCGATCAAGCCCTATGTTGACGATGATTTGCCGGCGCTCGATCTGACCGTCCCGGCGGTGCGCACGGTCGATCCCGAACGCACCTTCTGGGACAAGGTTGTCATCCTCCATGGGTTGCGACGCTGGTTCGACAAGCGCGGCGAGCTGCGCGGGGGCGGCCAACGCGTGTCCCGTCATTATTATGATTTGCACCTGCTCGCCGGGAACCCGGTTGGCGAAGCCGCCATCGGTGAAACGGTGCTCGGCATCGACTGCGTCGCGCATGCCCGGATGTTCTTCAATCGACCGGACTTCGATCTCGCGAGTGCCGCGCCCGGTTCGTTTGCGCTGGCCCCGCATGACGCGATGATCGAGCAGTTGCGTGTCGACTACAGGGCCATGCAAGGCATGATCTTCGGCGAGCCGCCGAATTTCGAGGCTGTGCTCGCCAGCATCAGCTCGCTCGAGACGCGTCTGAACGATAACGGCGCGAGCGAACGCGGGTTGCCGCGATGAAGCAGTCAGAGGGAGTCGTCGGCACAGGGCAAGAGTCAGACGTGTATCGCGCGGGCGAAGCGATCGTAACACCGCTGCGCAAGCGACGCCTCAGCGGCGAACTTTACGAGCGCGACCCGAAGATAAAAGCGCTCATCGCCGAACTGGCGGCCTTGTCGCGTGACGAGTTGATCGCCAGAGCCGCGATCACGAAGCGGTCCGACCCGCGTTACATCCCCAGCGAATGTATCATCTATTTCATCCGCGCGAGCCGCCGTGACAATGGGGAAGCTTGGTTCGAGCGCCTCTACCGGACTCTGACCGAACGGGTGCTGCGCAGCCTGCCCAAGGCGGGAAGCCCTGATGGCAAGACCGAATCGCTGACCCGCGGGGTCGTGCGCGACAAGGTGTTCGGTCGATTTGTCGAGCTTCTCTCTGCGGATCGCGCCGACTATGTCGACAAGCTCGACTACTTCGAGGTGCGCTTCGACGGTGCACTGGCGAGCCTTCGCCGCGACGCGCAGGAGCAGGCCTGGCGCGACGAGAACCGCTCCCAGCCCCTCGAATATGACGAAGACAGCGGCGAGCTGTCGCCGGAGGTCGAGGCGGCCGCAGGGACCCACGACCCTCTCGCCGCGTCAGATTTTGACGATCCGGCTTACCGGTCGCGCCTGGATGCAGCGATTGAGGCGCTACCGACAGAACAAAGCAGGATCATTCACATGCTGAAACAGGGCCTCCCCATCGACTCCAAGGAGCCGGACGTCATGACCATCGCCAAGGCTTTAGGCCGCTCCGAAAAGACCGTCCGAACCTATCGCGACAAGGCCTTCGCCGCCCTGCGGGCCGCCATGGCCGATGGAGAAGAGCGGTGAGCCCCGCTGCCGAACGTCCATCCCGCGAGTCTGTGCTCGACGCGTTCGCGGTTGAGAGCGACCTTGGCCGGTCGACCTTGGAGCGCTATCTACGGCTTTACCCCGAATATGCCGGGGAACTCGTCGATCTCTCGCGGGAACTCAGTCGCGAGGTCTGCGACGACACCGCGCCGCTATCCGCAGCCGATCAGGCGCTCATCGACGGTGCATGGACCCAACACGCGGCGGCCATGCCGGCGGCGACGGCCGACCCGTTCGCGGCACTGACGGTCGATGACTGGCGCGCCGTTGCTCAGCGCCTTGACGTGCCCCGACAGGTCGTGACCGCGCTGCGCGAGCGACGGGTCTTGCTCGTCAGTATCCCGCGACAATTCTTCGGGAGGTTGGCTGAGGCGGTCAGCAGCACCGTTGCGCAGTTGGAATTGTCCTGGGGGCCGGCCCAACTGGCCACGCGCAGCTACAAGGCTGACGGTAAACCGACTGTCGGCGAGCAGGTCACCCTTGAGCAAGTGCTGATCGACGCCGGCGTCCCGGCAGAGAAGCGCGCCCGGTTGTTGGCGGAAGCGGACTGACATGGACAGCGTGGAGGTCGCCAGGCAAATCGCCGCCGAACTTCACGCCCGCCTCGTCGCGTCCGGTGCCGATGCCTGGTCACCCTATGACTTTGCGGTCGCGGAGGCGAAGCGGCGAGGGATCGATGTCGAACGGACGGCCGCCGGGGCAGCCGTCCTCGACGGGGGCCGCGCGACCTTCGTCGCCGCCGACGACCTAATCCTTCACGAGAGTGTTGGCTCCCTGTTCGAGCAGGCCTTCCTCGTCGCGCACGAAATTGGTCATGTCGAGCTTGGCGACGATCCGGACGGCGAGCCGCCGCCGAGCATCGATCCGAGCCGCGCGGCGGAGCCGTCGCCGGTCGGAATGGATCGTGTTGTCGATTATGGCCGCAGGCAACGGCGCGAGGTCCAGATGGACCTGTTCGCGCGCGAGTTGCTGTTTCCTCGCAATGTCGCGCGAGTGGTCCATGTCGACGAAGGACTCTCGGCGTCTGCCATCGCCGCGAAGCTCGGCGCGCCGTTCGAGGTTATCGCGCAGCAGCTGTTTGATGCTTTGCTGTTGCCGCCAGTGCCCCCCGCGACTGCCGCAACGCACGTCGAACGGCCGCTGAATCCGTTGCAAGCCTCAGCGGCGGCGCATCGCGGAGAAACTTATCTGCTCGAAGCGGGTCCTGGTACCGGCAAGACCCAGACGCTGATCGCACGTGTAGAAGGCCTTCTGGAAGAGGGCGTTGATCCACGGCGCATCTTGCTGCTGACCTTCTCGAACAAGGCGGCGGGCGAGATGGCCGAGCGGATCGCCCGCAGACGGCCCGAGGCGGCGGCCGCGATGTGGATCGGCACGTTCCACGCCTTCGGCCTCGATATCATCCGTCGTTTCCATGCGGAGCTCGGCCTGCCTAAAGATCCGCGGATGATGGATCGGACCGAGGCGGTCGAGCTCCTCGAGGAAGAGTTTCCACGTCTGAGGCTCGAGCACTACCGCAATCTCTATGATCCAACCCAGATCATCGCCGACATGCTGGCCGCCGTCTCCCGGGCGAAGGACGAGGTCGTCGACGCCGAAACCTACGCCGCACTTGCCAATGCCATGCTGGCAAAAGTGGAGGATCCTGACGCGCGCGAAGCTGCCAAACGCGCTAGCGAGGTGGCCCGTGTCTACGCGGCCTATGAACAACTCAAGCGCAACGCACATTGCGTCGACTTCGGCGACCTCGTAGCGCTGCCCGTCCAACTGCTCGAGAGGGACGCGGCGATCTGCGCGACGCTGCAGGCGCAATACGATCATGTCCTGGTGGACGAGTATCAGGACGTGAATCGCAGCAGCGTGCGGTTGCTAAACGCGCTGCGGCCCGATGGCCGCAATCTCTGGATGGTCGGCGACGCCAAGCAGTCGATCTATCGGTTTCGAGGCGCCTCTTCCTTCAATATGACCCGGTTTGGGAAAGAGGACTTTTCCGCCGGCAAGCGGGGTCGGCTGAAGCGCAACTATCGCTCGGTGCCGGAAATTGTCGCCAGCTTTTCCGGCTTCGCGATCACGATGCGCGCGGGCGACGCGGACAGTGGCCTCGAAGCAGATCGGGACGCCAATGGACACCGGCCCGAGTTGCGCACGGTCCAGCGCGCCGAGCAGCAGCAAGTGGCCCTGGCCGACGCGATTGAGGAGCTTCGCCGCGAAGGCTACGGCTACCGGGACCAGGCGGTTCTTTGCACCGGCAACGAGAAGCTGTCGACGATCGGGCAGGACCTCGAAAGGCTCGGCGTGCCGGTCCTGTTTCTGGGCAGCCTGTTCGAACGGCCCGAGGTTAAGGATCTCCTGGCGTTGCTCTCGGTCCTTGTGGATCGACGCGCTATGGGCTTGGTGCGCATCGGCTGCTGGCCCGACTTCACGATCTCCTTCACGGACGTGGCGGCGATCTGCGAGCATCTGCGGGCGGCCGAGCATGCCCCCGCAAGCTGGCTGCAGCACATCGAGTCGGTTCCCGATGTAAGCGATGGTGGGCGTCAGGCGCTCGGCAAGCTTGCGGCTGCGCTCGAGGGCTTTGATCAGACCGCCTCGCCCTGGACCGTGCTTTCGACGCTGCTGCTCGATCGCACTCGCATCGCAGCACGCCTTGGGACCTCGGCGGACCTCGCCGATCGCACGCGCGGCATCGCAATCTGGCAGTTCCTCAACTTCGTACGGGTCCAGCCGGCGGGCCGCGGCCTGCCGATCACGCGCCTGCTCGATCGGGTGCGCAGGCTTGTCCGTCTCGGCGATGATCGCGACCTGCGCCAGTTGCCGGCGGCCGCGCAACATCTCGACGCGGTGCGGCTGATGACCATCCACGGCGCCAAGGGCCTGGAGTTCGGCGGCGTTCACATCCCAGGGCTCAACAGCGATACGATGCCGCGCACGCCTCCCGCGCCGCCCTGTCCGGCGCCCGACGGCATGATCGCAGGTGCCGAAGGCAGCGCGCTGGAGGAATTCCGCGCGGGCCAGGCCGAAGAGCAGGAGTGCCTTTTCTATGTCGCGCAGTCCCGTGCCCGCGATCGGTTGATCCTTTATGCGCCGACAGAGAAGAGCAACGGCCACAATCGGCCGCTGTCGCCGTTCCTCGACCGTCTCGGAACCGCGCTGACGCGGCGCTCGGTCCTGCCAGCGCGGGCACTTCCGGTGGCGGCGGAAGCGCGCGGCATCGAGTTGGTCATCGACGGCCGACTGCGCTTCGGCGCGCCGCAGCTTGCTCTTTACGAATCCTGCCCGCGGCGTTTCTTCTACACGCATATCCTGCAGGTCGGTGGGCGGCGGACCGCGACCGCCTTCATGCATCTGCACGAGGCGGTTCGCTCGGTGGTCGAGGCGGTGATCGCGTCGGATGTCCCCATGACCGATCGAGACCTGGAAGATCGCACCAACGCGGCGCTTGCCGATGAGGGGCTCGCCGATCACGGCTACAGCGCTGAATTCCGCGATCTCGCATTGGTAATGCTGCGTTTTTTCGTGTCGAACCGCGCGGGAGCGATCGTCGAGCCGTCGGTCGCGCTTAGTCTAACCTTTGGCGGGGAGGAGATTATGGTCCGGCCGGACGAGGTGCTGGTGCGGCCGGACCGTGTCCGGGCCGTGCGCCGTATTCGTACGGGTCATCTGCGATCGGCCGAGAGCAAGGATGTCGGCGCGGCGGCGCTGATCCTGGCGGTTAAGCAGGCCTTTCCCGGCGCCGTGGCGGAACTCGTCCACCTCTCCGACGGTGAGGTGCATCCACTCTCCTTGTCGGATCGCGAGCTGAAGGGCCGCAAGGATAAGCTTGCGAAGTTTCTCGGCGACATCCGGGCCGGCCGGTTCCCAGCCGAGGTCTCCTTCCGGACCTGTCCGAACTGCCCGGCCTTCTTCATCTGCGGGCCGACGCCCGACGGGCCGTTGCAAAAAAAGTTCACCTGACCTTACCGGTCGGCCAAGCTCGCACCGATTGAACCCTTAGAGCCGCGGCGTTGCCTCGGCCAACCCTAAGGAACCAATCTCATGAATACTGAAGAACTTCTTGACTACGACGACCTCGGCGACGCCCTGCGCGAAGGTCGGGCGCTACGTCCGGCGCGGGGGTATCGTTTCCTCCTCGCGCAGGGCGATCTCAACTTCCAGTCCCGCCAGGTGAGCGATCCCGTACCGCTTGGCCGCCAATTGCTCGAAGCCGCCGCGCTGGACCCGCGGGACGGCTACAGCCTCGTCGCGATTCTGCCCTCGGGCGACTTCGAGGACGTGAGGCTCAACGAGCCGTTCGACCTGCGCGAGCGCGGCGCCGAGCGTTTCATCGCCTTCCTGACGGATCGCGACTTCAAGCTCACCCTCAACGACGACGAGCTGCGCTGGGGCAATCCCATCATCAGCGGCTCGGTGCTCTACGGCCTCGCCAAGCCCGGCGATGGGGAGGGCGTTTTCCTCGAGGTTCCCGGCGGCGAAGACCGCTTGATCGAGCCCGGCGAACTGATCGATTTGACCGAGCCCGGCATCGAACGCTTCATCACCGCGCCGAAGCCGCCGGTAACGTTCGAAATCATCGTCAATTCGCGGCCGCGCACGGAGAACGCCCGCACGGTCACGTTCGAGCAGATCGTCCAGCTCGCCTTCCCAGGCCAGCATGAGCCGAATGTCGTGTTCTCGATGACCTACCGGCACGCGGCGTCGACGCCGCATGCCGGTGAACTCGGGGCCGGCGGCTCGGTCGATGTCAAGAAGAAGGGGACGGTGTTCAATGTCACACGAACTGTTCAGTCGTAATCCGGACCTCAAGCGGCTGCGGGACGAAGGTTACTTCGTCCAGCAGCAGGGCGGGTATCTCGTCATGCGCGAGGTGCCCTATGTCGATGCGCGCCGTGAGGTGCGCACCGGCACCCTGATCTCCAGCCTCACGCTGGCCGGAGATCCGGCTGACCGGCTTTCTGCCAAAGTTCGTAGGCGCGGCGGACAACTTCCATTCTGGTGGGCTTTTTCATTGCGGGCTTTCTTACTTTTAAGATGCCGCCAAGCGAGGCGCGCCCTATAGCGTGAACGCTGCAATACCAATAGCCCGATTATGGCGCGAGGGCCATGACGATGATGGGGGAGAAAAACCGTGCCATGCCGAGCAACGCCGGAATGGCTCTTTCGTTTTAGCCGCACTCTACGCCGTGAACTTAACGCCAAGCATCTTGCCGCGCCGCCAAATTACCTCGCAGATGCGCCGCTTTCGGTCATTTTGCAAAAAAGACAGCTCGAAGCGCGCCGGCACATCCGAGGGGATTTGAACAACAACCTTCGCACCGTGCGACGAGATATCCATAACCTGACATTCGCGATCAGTCCCGCCATTCAGCAGAATCCA